>Ga0181538_10000245_pt1 | contig 63516 bp, 57 predicted proteins | sample PEATcosm2014_Bin_40_FD_119773 | JGI IMG/M metagenome (GOLD analysis project Ga0181538, IMG submission 119773) | Peatland microbial communities from MTU Mesocosm Facility, Houghton, MI, USA - PEATcosm2014_Bin23_30_metaG | ecosystem: Environmental > Terrestrial > Soil > Wetlands > Peat | place...
TGAGAATCCTAAATATCTGCTCCTCGGTGTATCGCTTCCCTTTCATGAGTCCTCCTCGTTAATGTGAATATAACTCGGAAAACTCCCTTCTCAATTGACCAAGTTTTCGGGGGTATAGCCAGTGGTTCATGGGTTCCTCATTTTGTTAAGTCCGGCCTTGTCGTGTGGCCCCGATCTTCGATCGGGGCGCGCAGCGTTTCCTTACGATTCCGGATAGATAAAATAAGAAATGGGAAAGCGGGAGGAAAGAATGTTTAAGAGTAGTAAAAACCAAACGCCGTATCCTTGACGGACAAAAGAGAGAAAGGGGATATGATACCTGGATCGCAGATCCAGGCCACACGAGAACATGATGTCACGTGATAAGGGCACCCGTGCGTTTCATTTTTGCTTACCTTTTTTCAAGTTGGCCAGCAAACCATCCCTTATTTCCTTCAGCACAACTCTGCTGGAGTCTAAAATTCCATATAAGCTATCAAGATTGTTTGTCTGGCGATGGGAAAAAGTTAGTGGCGTAAGATTTTTGTCGCCTTTTTCAGGAATATAGAAAAAACCCCGAGGATCACTCGGTGCAAAAATAAGTACCGGGTGATACCCTGCCGACTCGGGCCATATTTGGCGTATCTTTTCCCAACTTTTTCCAACAGAGCCATGGCCATATCCGAGCACTTGCCATTTCGGATCTCTAGGAGGCTTCGCTACAATCATCAGAACCTTCGTGATGTCATTATTAAGCAAGGGAATTACCCAGAGATCCAGAGGTTTTATAACCGAGCTTACTGGTGCCCCCTCACCAAGTTTTATTAATGAGTCCCCAACAAACCAGGAACAATGAATCGGTTCACCTTCAGTTATTGCAGAAAGATTGATGTAATTAGGTGGGGTAAAATAATTGCCTTTCCCACTCATAACACTATTAATCACCTGCTGTACTTCCGCCGGCGCCTGCTCCGCAAAAGCCGCACTTACCCCCAGCATCAACATTATCAGTGTTTTTTTCATCATTCACTCTGCCGGAAGGCTGCAAAACTAAAGGTGTCAAGTTAATTCTGCCTGCTTATCACAGCGGCAGCCCAGAAATCGGTCCTACCTCAAATTAATCACTTTTGAAATGAAGGACCCTCCATCGGTTTTTACAACTGCAAAGCAGGCGCCCCCGCCCAGCTTCCGGGCGTCCATGGTAAAAGACCCGGTAAAGGACGTCTTAAACAGCCGTCTTCCTTGGATGTTAACAATAAAAAGCTCCGCGCTTTTGCCGGGCGTCATTGACACGAAAATCTTTTCACCTCGTACCCCAACTTTTACAAAGGGGCTTTGAATCGGAGGCGGAACCGCCCGCTTGACGCTGATAGGCGCCTGGCCCGGTTCCGCACCCCATATCTGCACTTCGTTATCGTATATGGGCATGTTGATGCACGTATCCAGCGATGTCTGCCCCAGGGTCTGGTACGACCAGTCGTTTGACGGATTCCATACGGAGGCGTTTGAGTTCTGCGGAAGCGAGATGCCGAACTGCGCCTCCCGTGAATAGGTCTGCTGTGTGCCGGGAAAAAGAGAATCGTTGTAATATTTAATCTCGACGTAATAAATGCTATCCGATCCTTTATATGATGTAAGCGGGGATATCGTCGCGCTGCCCTGGAGATAATTCGCGGTCACGACAAGGTTATTCACGGGAATACCGGCGGCAATCACCTCGCTTAAATCAACAAAATATTTGTACGACAGGGTCCGGCCCACGCGCGCCGGGTCGTTGGTATTGTTGAAGATGTAGGCGTCGATGTCGGTAAAAATCGCGCCGGACGCGAGAACTTTGGCCATAAGGCAGAACTGCTCGGTCGGCGTATCCCGGGGCGGGAACTGCGTCGTGAGCGGCGCGCCGCCATACTCACTATACAATCGAGCGAGCGCGCCGATAAATCCCGCGTTGTAGTCGTCGGCCGGTTCGTTCTGGGTAAAATTGCTTCGCTGATCCGTGTAGTTGTCGCTTTGGTCCGGTCCTCCTATGAGCGCGCCGTACATCGTATGCACGCATGCCTGGGTATCTTGCGCCGACCCCGGATACATGCCATCCGCCGTGCGGTGGTGTTCGTGCCGCGGCGGATTGACGCCATATCCCACGACCAGCGACCGGTTGAGCGGATTGTTGCCGAGCATGTAATTGATCTGGTTTACCGCAAACCTATGGTACCGGGCTTTCAGCGCCGTGTCGGCTATAAAATCGCTGTAGACAAGCGCGCAGAACGCCGTAGTGGCCGCGTAGCGGCACGATCCCCATTGGGAGAGCCATGCAAGCCCGCCCGGCGTATAGGTGATCTGGCTTTGCTGGCCGTTCACGCTCGTGCCAACGGTCCAGAAATCGAGCCAGCGCTGGGCGTCGGCTTCGTATACCGGCGAGCCGGTCAGTTTGGACAGAAGCACGAAGCAGCCGTAACTTTTATCGTCCCAGCAGAGGGTCCATACATAGTTCTTTACCGTGTCCCCCAGCGCATCGGGAATACTGTCGTAGTAGGTTTCAGCTTTTGTAAGATAGGAACTGTCGCCGGTGGCCTTGAAGAGCCATAAAGCGCCCCATACGAGTTCGTCGTGGTACCCGGTTGAAGGGTAATACCCTGAGGCGCCGGTGATCGAGTTGCTGTAGATGCCGCGGTACTTGTCGGCAAATGAGTAGAGCTGCTGCGCGTGAGTAAGGCAGGTGTCGGCATATCCGGGATTCGTCGGCATGAAGACCATCGATGCCGCCGCGAGCGCGGCCGCCGCTTCGCCGGCAAGATCCGATCCCGGATTCGCGCTGTCAATTTTCGCGGAAGGACGTTGCGGCATCAATGACGCATCGGACTCGCAGGGCGCCCAATACGAATGGTCGACCCCGCCGTCTCCCACCTGGCCGTAAAATACGTTGGGCGCCGTATGGCAACGGATCAGGTAGTCGGTCTCCCACTTTATGTTGTTAAGTAGATACCCAAGCTGGCCGCTGTTGACATACGCGGCGCGGTTTTCCACGATACCCCAGCACAGCACGGTGACGGAATGCGCCCCGGGGAAATTGAATTTGACATGGTCGCCCGCATCGTGCCAGCCGCCGGTGAGGTTCAGGCCGACGTCCGCGCCGTCATTCTGGTCGCATGGCCCGCGCCATGGAACGCGGTTCCACGAGGGCGAAGGGCCGGATACCTGGCAATCATAAAAATAAATTGCCTTTTGCAACGCCTCGCCGTAATTGTACGTGGTCGTTGACGCCGCTTCCGATCCGATAACCATGATACCGGAGAGCAGCAGAAATGCCATTGGCCCGATTTTCATAATCACTCCTATCGTGGAAAAGCCCCCATTTGAACCATAACCCCTTTGCTACAATATAAATATCGATCAAGAACCGGGAAAGGATTTTTTCAGAAGCTTCCTGAAACCTGACAATTTTATGGCGAGCTTCTCGCAATCAAAATGAGTGGAGGTATTCAAGAGGAGGGGAGTGAGACCGTACGAACTTTTATGATGAGGATTGTATGAAACAAAAAATGACATTCAAGCCGCACGGCGGAAAATCCACACAAGGGATTGATTCTGCGATTCTTGAAAGGATCAATGCTAAAATTGCGAAGGCGCATCACGAAATCGAATCGCCCTATGTTTTCAAAAGAGCGAGGGAAAGCAGCGTGATGGGCATGACTTCAAAGACGCCGCATAACGTTGAGGGTTAAACGAGTGCGTAAATGTCCCTCTTTTTTCCGCACTCTCCCGGGCATTCGACGGTGCTAATGGATCAGTTTCTTTAAAAATTCGTTCGTGGTTTTTAGGATGTTGTTTCCCGCCGCGAGGGTTACCTTTGAAAGTTTTTTAACATCGTCATCCGCCAGGGTTTTAATCTTTTTTCCAAGGAGGCTCAACGTCGATTGAAGTTCTTTTGCACTTGCGGACAGTTCATCCATCTCTTTTTTCAGCGTGTCTCCCTTTTTTCCCGATGTTTTTTCAGTCATAACGATATCCTTTCCGTGGAAGTTTCCCGTTCTTCTAAATATAAATGTTGAATTGATATAATGTTTGATAAAAATTAAATTCTCCCCGCCTGCGGCAGGCGGAAAAAGACTTGACATTGTTCGTTGCACAACGTAATTTAAGCGGCTCGGAAATTCCGGCAGTTTCAACTCAAAATGGGATATTTCCTGATATCCCGAAGGGGGATAGAATAATGCGTTCATTTGTCGCGCTTTCTCTTACGGCAGCGCTGTTTCTGGCTTTCTTCTCTCAGTGCCAGAAAGGGCCGGCCGGACCGAAGTTGACGGGAACACTTTCCGGTTTTGTCATTCTGGTGAACAGTAACGGCGCGCAGCCGGCGCTCCGCGACAGCGTTGCCGTGTCGATCGACGGCACCTCATCGAAAACCATGACCGATTCGGCCGGGGAGTGGAGCTTTCCCGGCCTGGAAACCGGGATCTATAACTTTACTTTTGTTCGGACCGGCTATGCAACGACCCATCTGGTGCAGACGCAATTCACCGGCGGGGCGGACAGGGATGTCGGCACGACGGATCTCTGTCAGGCGCCATCGTTCTACGTCGATTCCATTTGGCGGAGAGTGGTAGCGGATACCATCAAGGATACCGCCAAAATCCAACTCGGCGCCCGACTGGACACCGCCGTCTGGGCTCCGACCGTGCCCTACCGGGTTTTCCTGTTCCTGGGAACCGACTCCACGGTGTCGTCGAATCCTTCCACCTACTGGACCGTCGCCAACAGTACCATGGCCTTTGAAAACGGGGTCGATTCCACGTCCATCGCTTTAACGGTCGCAACTCTTGTCAATGACGGTTTCGTCGCCGGGGACACCGTGTATATCGCGGCGTATGCCGGCAATGCCGGGTCAACGAACAGCACGTACACCGACACCGCTACCGGAAGAACGGTATATGTCAACATTAACCCGGTGCGGTCCAACGTCATCAAGGTCGCAATACCGTAAATCGGCGCGCCGGGCATTGGCGCGGTCGCGGTAGTTTACAAAGTATATCTGGCATGGCGGAATCACGATGAGGGGCATTCCAGGGGGGAGCGCCCCTTTTTATTGCCCGCGATATTCCCGCTTTCCTCTCACGATATCCAGGAGAGCGGTTCCTCTTCCAGCGGATAGCTCGCGATTTTCTCGTGCAGCGCGCCCTCGCGCTTCAGGATGCTGGAATAGAGATGGAATGAGGAGACCGCGAACGGCTCGGTCCGGAAGAGGCTGTGCTGCGTTACCCATGTCGCAACCCTGCCCGGGGGCGTGGCATCGAGACGCGCCACGGTGATGTGCGCGTGGAACTTCCGGCGCTCGCTTTCGAGGCCCTGGGAGACTATCGAGCGCTCGATGCGCGCCTGCAGGCGGGGAAGCTCTTCGTTTTTGGAAAGCCCGGCCCACAGTATCCGCGGGTCCCGGCGGGGCGGAAAATAGCCGACCGCGCCGACGTGCAGGGAGAAGGCCGGACCGCTCACCCGCCGCAGCGCGGAGGCTATCCCTTCGGCCTTGTCGCCCGGCACTTCGCCGATGAAGCGCAGGGTCAGGTGCAACTGCGGTTCATCGATCCATCGCGCGCCGGGCAGGGCTATGTACGTCGCCGTAATATCGTCCTTGATTCGTTCCGGGAGATCGATGGCGACAAATAGCCGGGGCATGCCGATGCACCCTTTCCTTCAAATGCCCGCTGGCCGGGAGTCATGGGAAGCGCTTCACCGTTTCAAAATACCTCGCTTCGCCGCCCCGGCGCACCGTATCGCGATGCGCCAATTATATTAATAATCCGTTAAAACAGGTTCAAGGAGGGGCGCGTGATTCCCATCGTGACGGTAGCGCAGATGCGGGCTCTGGATGAGGAAGCCATCAGTCATGATTTGACGAAGGGTTACTCCTACATGCTGAAGGCCGGCACCGGTCTGTTTGACGCGGTGAGAACGATGCTGCCCGACCGTGACGGCGAAATCGCCGTGGTGTGCGGCAAGGGAAACAATGGCGGCGACGGGTACGTGGCCGCCCGGCTGCTCCTCGAAGCGGGGCGCCGCGTCATGTGCTTCTCCCTCTGCGCCGCGGAAGAGTTGCAGGGAGAGGCGCGCGTTGCCTTCAATGAATACATAGAAAGCAAGGGAAATTTCCTCATTCTTGACGATACGGCGGAACTCGCCAGCCTCTCGCGCTACCGGCTCATCATCGATGCCATGCTCGGGACCGGCGCCCGGAACGATCCGCACGGGCTCTGCGCCATGGCGATCGAAGCGATCAATGAATCGAAGGTCCCGGTCATCGCCGTCGATACCCCCTCGGGCCTCAATAACGACACCGGCATGCCGGGGAGCCCCTGCATCAGGGCGACCGTGACCGTGACGATGGGATTTCCAAAGATCGGCCTCTTTTTCTACCCCGGCCGAAGCTACGCGGGCAGGCTTGCGATACAGGAACTCGGCTATCCCGATGAACTCGTGGAGTCCTGGAAGCCCTCGCTCTTTTTTCCCGCCGTGGAAAACCTGTCCGGCATCCTGCCGCCGAGAAAACCGGCGGGGAGTAAGTTCGACCACGGCCTGGCGCTGCTTCTGGCCGGGTCGCGGGGCATGGCAGGGTCGGCGACGCTCGTCGCGAACGCGGCAATGCGCACCGGATGCGGCATGACCCACCTGGCGGCGCCCGAATCGATCATCTCCGCGCTGGCCTGCAAGCTCACCGAGACCGTGCTCCATCCGATTCCCGAAACCGCCGCCGGGACCGCGTCGCTCTCGGCGATGAAATTTCTTAGAGAGAAAGCCTCGGGAATGCAGGCGCTCTGCGTCGGGCCGGGGCTCTCGCATAACGAGGAGACCGGCGAACTCGTCCGCGAACTGGTCGCGAACGTCACGCTTCCGGCGGTCCTCGACGCCGACGGTCTCAACGCCTACAAGGGCCGCTCCGGGGAGCTGGGGCGCCATGGCGGCGATCTCATCATCACTCCCCACCGGGGCGAGTGGCAGCGGCTCTTCGGCGATCTTCCCGAAGCGCCCCTTCAGCGCATTGACCTGCTCAAGGAGAAAGCCGCGGCGCTTCGCCTGGTCGTGCTCCTCAAGGGCGCTCCCTCCATCGTCGCCGATCCCCTTGGAAGCGCCTGGATATTGCCGTTCGGGAATTCGTGCCTTGCCAAGGCGGGAAGCGGCGACGTCCTCTCCGGCGTCATCGTCTCCCTTCTCGCGCAGGGGGCGGAGGCCGCGCACGCGGCGATACTCGGCGCATGGCTGCTGGGCGAAACCGGCGAACTGGCGAGCCGGCGGCTCGGGGAGTACTCGGTGACGGCGAGCGACGTGGTTGGTTCGTTGCACTGCGCGATAGGGAAATTGAACAACAGGGATACATGAATGTCGGGCAACGGTCACATCATGACGATCGGGCGAAGGCGGTGGCGGATCATGGGCTTTCCGGCGATGAAAAAAACGCTTCCACCAATCGTATCGCTTTTAATTTTTCATGCCTTGAACGTTCCGGCGGAGTCGGTTGTCGCAACGGTGACGGCGGGATCGTTTCCGATTGCGATTGCCGTGGACTCGGTTACCAACAGGATCTATGCGGTGAATGAGAACCCTTACGGCAACAAGGGCACGGTCACGGTGATCGACGGGGCGACCTATTCGACGGCGACGGTAGGCGTGGGTTCGGATCCCTGCGCGATAGCGGTGAATCCGGCGACCGACAAAATTTACGTGGCGAATGAAGGCAGCGGTACGGTCACGGTAATCGCCGGAGGGAGCAATGCAACTACTACCGTGACCGCGGGGACCGCTCCGCTGGCGATAGCGGTGAATCCGGTGACCGACAGGATTTATGTGGCGAATTATGGCAGCAATAACGTTACCGTCATCGCCGGAACCAACGGATTGACGACGACGGTAGGAGCGGGGTTGAACCCCTATGCGATAGCGGTGAATCCGAAGAGCAACAGGATTTACGTGGCGAATCAATTCGGCGATAATGTCACAGTGATCGCCGGAGCGACCGATTCGACGACGGATACGGTGGCGGATTCGGTGACCGCGGGGATAGAGCCCTATGCGATAGCGGTGAACCCGTCGACCAACATGATTTATGTGGCGAATAACGTTCCTGAAAGCAACGGCGCCGTGACGGTGATCGACGGAGCGACCGATTCAACAAAAGCAACCGTGAGCGCGGGGATGCAACCCTGTGCGATAGCGGTGGACCCGGCGACCGACATGATTTACGTGGCCGACTGGGGCGCCGCTCCCGGCGGCTACGGCGCCGTCACGGTAATTGATGGAGCGACCGATTCGACGACGACGGTGAACGCGGGGCCAAACCCCTATGCGATAGCGGTAAATTCGATGACCGACAGGATTTACGTGGCGAATCAATATGGCGATAATCTCACGGTGATCGCCGGGGCGACCGATTCGACGGCGACCGTGAGTGTCGGGCCGGCCGTCGAAGCGGTAGCGGTGAACGCGGCGACCAACCAGATTTACGTGGCGAATAGCGATAGCGGCGGCTCTGTCACGTTTATCAATGGGGCGCCGAGCGCGATCAGGTTCATGCCACCCCGTTTTTCAACCTCGGTCCTCGGCTACCGGGGGGTCCTTGCGGTGTATTCCCTGAATGGCCGCCAGGTCCTGAAAATTCCCTTTGCCGCTTCGGAAACAAGAGAGGCGGCGCTGCGGAGCGCCGATAAAATACCGGCCAGGGGCTTTTACCGCTATCGATTCCTGAATGACCGGAAAGTCATGGATGAGGGAAATTTCATCGTGAAATAGTTTATGAAAACCTGTTTCAGTGACTCGCCGCTGCTGCTGTGCCGATAATTTTTCATCATTTCTTCAAAGGAGGCTTTAATGGAATTCTTTCTTATTTTAGCGTGGCTTATATTAGCTATATGTTGTGGAGCTTATGCTTCTAACAAAGGACGTTCTGGAATTGTCTTCTTCATTGTAGCATTATTGCTTAGTCCCATTATAGGTTTTATAATAGCGCTTGTAATATCACCAAATACGCGAATAATTGAACAAAGACGCATTAAATCTGGTAGTAATAAAGCATGCCCTTTCTGTGCCGAAGTTATAAAAGCAGAAGCGAAAGTTTGTCGATATTGCAGCAAGGAAATTACCTGAATCTTCGACGGAAGAATCACTTCAGAATGAGCTTAAAAGCAACTGAAGAAGCAATGAGAAATCCAAAAAACATCTGAGACTCTGCACATGGTAACAACGGAGGTGAAAACCTCCTCCCAAATCTATACTCGGAAACCTCTGCCCGTCCCGGAATCTGCCCGGGATATCCAGCGATCGATCATCGTTCGCCTGGAGTCGCTCGTGAAGTGGCCGGGTTCGGCTCTCGATCCGGAATTTCAGGACGCCTGGCGCGAGGCGCTCTCCCTTGCCGACCGTTACCAGAAGGTAATAGCGGGGAACGCGAAACGAACCGTTACCTGCGCCCCCGGCTGTTCCTCCTGCTGCCATCACTGGGTCGAGGATGTCAATTCCTTCGAAGCCGAGGCGATCGCCGACCGGTTGAAGAGGTCGGCGCCGGAGCGGATTCCCGCTATCATCGACCGATGCAACCGCGACAACGCGGCGCTTGTGCAGCTGAATGCACTGGTCGAAGCGAAGCTCGCCACGCTCGAACCGACCTTCACGGAAGGGATCGACCCGACGGAGCTCCTTCTTGCCTCGTTCCACCGGCTCCGAAAGCCCTGTCCCCTGCTCGATGGGAACGACCGGTCCTGCCTCGTCTACCCTCTCCGGCCGCTGACCTGCCGCATGTATGTCAGTTTTTCGGATCCGGTGAAATGCGGCCCGGGCCATACGGACGATAACGATATCCCGGCCTACCTCTTCGATCTCGAAACGAGAGCGGACGATCTCATCGATGCCCTCCATTTCAAATTCATGAAGTTTGAGGGCGATACCGGCTTGCGGTCGCTGCTCCCCCGATACCTGGCCTAAAGGGGCTGCGTCAGGCGCGCCCGGCATCGGCGGCGGACTTTGATAAACGGAAATACAGGGCCAGATCGGCGGCCACGAGGAGCAGGTTCAGGGCGTAGAGCGCGATGACCCAATCCCGCGAATAGAGAATTTTATGGGTGATGCCCGCCGCGTAGCCGAGCATCACGATACCCATGAAGAGAGGACTCTTCCCGGCGACGACGCGGGTTTTCAGCGATTTATAGATGGAGATCGGCCAGCTTGCGCCAAAGCAGGCCAGCATGAGAATTTCGAAAACACTCATGGGGCGATAACCGCCCGCCCCTGGAATGAGACCGCCGCGGGGCCGGTGAGATAGACCGGGCTCGTTTCATTGCCGGACCATTCAACCGAGAGGTCCCCGCCTTGCAGGTGAACCGTTACCGCGTTCCCGTTACGGCCGGTCAGAATGCCGGCAACCGCGGCCGCGCAGGCGCCGGTCCCGCAGGCGAGGGTCTCCCCGCATCCGCGTTCCCATACCCGCATCCGCAGTTCACTTCTGGAAAGAACCTTCACGAATTCGACGTTGGTTTTCCGGGGGAAAAAGGGGTGAAGCCCGATGGCGGGACCGGCGCGCAGCGCCAGGTCGTCGGACAGCGCATCCGCGTAAACGACCGCGTGCGGGTTCCCCATGGAAACCGCGGTCACGAAAAACCTCCCCGCGTCCACGGCGAGTTCGTGCATGACCACCCTGCCGGAAAGCTGCGCGGTCGGGATTTTGCCGGCGTCCAGGATCGGCGGGCCCATGGTAACCCGGAACATGTCGTTGGCGAGCGTTTCGACCGCTACCGGTCCGGCGTCGGTCTCGAAGAGCAGCGACGGCTTGTCCGAGAGGCCGAGCAGGCGGACGTACAGCGCGCAGCAGCGGATGCCGTTACCGCACATCTCGGCCCTGCTTCCATCACTGTTGTAAATTATCACCCGATGATCGGCGGTTTTTGAGGGCGTGATGACGATGAGGCCGTCCGCGCCGATTCCGAGGCGGCGATCGCACAGGGCGCGCGCCTGCCGCGCGCCGGGAATGGCCGCGCCGTCATGCAACTCCTGCGCATGGACGACGATGAAATCGTTCCCGCACCCCTGCATCTTGTGGAAATCCAGCGCGGGGACCGCGCGCGACCAGATTGACATATCAGCGTTCGGTGGTTTCCGCGATGACAAGCTCAATGGTGGTTTCTCCGGTGAGCGCGAGATCGATCCCGGCCATGCGCAGCGTCTTCATTCCCTCTTTTACGGCCTGCGCCTGGATTTCCATGGTGGAGGCGTTCTTCAAAATAAGGGTGCGGATATCCCGGGAGGCGACGAGCATTTCAAAAATGCCGACGCGGCCGAAATAGCCGGTGCCGTTGCAGGCCACGCACCCCTCGCCGCGGTAAAATCGAAGCGGTTTATCCTCGGGAAGTTGCAGTTGCTCGATCAATTCGGGCGGCGGCTGGTAATCGATTTTGCACTTCGTGCAGATGCGCCTGACAAGCCGTTGCGCCACGATCAGGTTCAGGGACGAGGCCAGAAGGAGGGGCGGGATGCCGATATCAGTAAACCGCGAAATGGTTCCGGCCGCGTCGTTGGTATGGAGCGATGAGAATACGAGGTGCCCGGTCATCGACATTTTTATGGCAATATCGGCGGTCTCGAGGTCGCGAATTTCGCCGATGAGAACGATGTCGGGGTCCTGGCGGAGAATCGAACGCAGCGCCGCCGCGAAGGTGAGGCCGATTTTGCTGTTGACCTGCACCTGCGTGATGCCTTCGACATGGAACTCAACCGGATCTTCGACGGTGATAATATTGCGCGCGACGTTTTTGATCTGCTGCAAGGCCGAGTAGAGGGTGGTGGATTTTCCGCTGCCGGTCGGCCCGGTGATGATGACCATGCCGTACGGCTTGGTGATCTGCGACTCGAACGTCTCGAAATCGTGCGCGGAAAAACCGAGCTGCGAAACATTCTTGTCAAACGCTTCCTTGTCGAGGACTCGGAGCACCACCTTCTCCCCGTAGACTCCCGGAAGGACCGAAACCCGGATGTCGATCTCCCGATTGGCAATTCTCACGATCATGCGGCCGTCCTGCGGGAGGCGGCGCTCGGCGATGTCGAGATTCGAGAGAATCTTGATGCGCGTGACGATGGCCTGGTGCGAATGACGCGGGGCCGACATGATCTGCCGCAGGTCGCCGTCGATCCGGTAGCGGATGACCACCTCCTCGGCCATGGGTTCAATATGGATATCGCTCGCGCGGTCGTGCACCGCGTTCGCGATGAGCATGTTGACGAGTTTAACGATGCCGAATTCGGCGCCGGCCGCCGTCATCGCGTCGAGGTTGATCTCCTCCCCGTGCTCCTGCAGGATTTCCAGATTGTCGCTGATATCGACGACGAACGCGGTGGCGTTCTTGCTCGAAGCAATATCGCGATAGTAGCGGTCAATGGAGGTCGTGATGTCCGCGGGCGCGCCGAGCAGGGGCTTGATGGAAAGATTGGTCAGGTCGCGGAGGGCGTCGAGCAGGCGCAGGTTGAACACCTCGGTCATGGCCACCGACAGCTCGTTGTCGCGCTTTTCAAGGGCAATGCAGTTATATTGCCGGGCGATGTGTTCCGGGATCAGCCCGACGACGGAGACGTCGGCGGACGCGTACTGGCGGGCCGTAGCAAGGGGCGCGCCGATCTGGCTTGACAGAAAGGTTTTCTTCTGTTCCTCGTTGATATAGCCCAGTTCGACAAGAACGTCGCCGAGGCGATGGTTGGTGCGTTTCTGCTGGTCAAGCGCTTTTTGCAGCTGGGTCGGCGTGATGAGCTGGTTCTGGACGAGTATTTCGCCGAGCGCCGGCGCGGTTGAGGTCATTCCCGATCGGGAGTGGTCGACCTCGCGCCAGATTTTGATCGTCGCGAGCCGCATCATGATAATATGGAAAAACCGATCCGGATCAAGCGGCAGCGATATGATATCGTCGGCGCTTATGTCCAGTTTCCGCCCATCGATTATCTTCCGGTCCTCTTCGTGAACGAACGACATGACGATCAGGATATTTTTGACGAGTTTGAGCGTCGCGATATCGTTTTTGTATTGACCGAAATCGAGGAATTTATCGAAAACGGTAATGGCGAGATCGCACGCGGCATCCTGGGCGCGGGCGAGGTCCCCGTGATCGAACCGGACATTATCGGCAAAGGGGGAGTCGGCGATAAGCTGCTCGATCGGCGCAAGGGCGGCCTGGTTGTAGGCCAGAAGACCGATGCGAAAATCCGAAGCGTTAGTATCGACGGGCGGATTCATGGCGGCGGAGCATCTCCCGGTAAAAGAACCAATAAATATACTGCGGGCCTGTTCGGCAACGCGCGCCCGGCCCGGAGTCACGAAGGGGGATAACGCCGTGCTCCTCTCCGGAAGGCTAAAGGGAGCGCATCAGGCGAGCAGGCCTTTGCGGAAATCATCCCTGTCCGGGCTTACCGCTTCGGCGTCTTCTTCCCGTACCAGCCCGTTCCTGACCGCGCTGATCAGCGAATGATTCATGGTTTGCATGCCGTATTTCGAGGAAAGCTGGATCTGGTTGTCCACGTTGTGGACTTTGTTTTCACGGATGAGCGTTTTAATCGCCGACGTGGCCACCATGATTTCAAGGGCGAGCTGCAGTCCGCCGCCGATTTTCGGCAGCAGGACCTGCGTCATGACGCCGTTGAGGCACATGGCAAGCTGGGTGCGCACCTGTTGCTGTTTTTCGCCGGGGAATACATCGAGAATGCGACCGAGGGTCTGGGAGCAGGAGTTGGTATGCAGCGTCGCGAAGCAGATATGGCCGGTTTCGGCGATGGTCAGGGCCGCCTGGATGGATTCCATATCGCGCATCTCCCCCAGGAGAACGACGTCCGGGTCCTGGCGGAGAATGCTCTTGAGCGCCGCCTGGAAGGATTTGGTATCCACGTACACCTCACGCTGGTCCACCGTGCACCGCTTGTGGGAGTGCACATATTCGATGGGGTCCTCGATGGTGATGATGTGCCCGTTCCGGGTTTCGTTGATATGGTTGATCATGGCGGCGAGGGTCGTGGACTTGCCCGATCCGGTCGGGCCGGTGACGAGAACGAGGCCCCTCGGCTGCTCCGACATCTCCTTGACAATTGGTGGAAGGCCGAGGTCGTCGAACGTCAGGAAATTCAGTGGAATGAGGCGGAATGCGGCAGAGATCGTTCCCCGCTGCATGAAAGCGTTGACACGGAACCGGGCCGAATCGCCGAGGCTGATGGAAAAATCGAGCTCCCAGTCGGTTTCGAGCTCCTTCCGCTGGGCTTCGGTCATGATCTGGCAGACCAGGGCTTTCGACAGGTCGGGGGTGAGCGCCGGATAATCGAGCGACATGAGGTTTCCGGAGGAGCGCATCTGGGGAGGTTGACCGACGCTCAAAAGCAGATCGGTGCCTTTGCGCGCGGCGACCACGGCGAGCATTTCACGGCAATCGAGCGCTGCCGTCATGTGCCCGTACCGGTGCTGTCCTTGAGGATGCGCGGCGTAATTTCCAGGATCAGGTTGGTTTTGAGCCGGGTGTGTTTTCTGTTCTGGAACAGGTACCCGAGAAGCGGTATCTCGCCGAGGATCGGAAATTTGGTGACCGTCACCTCGTCATCGTCACGCAACAGTCCGGCGATAAAAACCGTGTGGCCGTCTTCCACCCGGACCGTCGTGCTGGTTCTGCGGACCTGCGTATGGGGGAGATCCTTGTTGACTCCCAGGAATTCGACGATATTGGACACTTCCGGATCGACCTTTATGGTCACCTGGTTATTTTCATTGACATGCGGTTCAAGGCTGATCTTGATGCCGGTCTCCGATATCTGCACCTGGGTCTGCGCCGCGCCGCCCGCGGCCGCCCCCGTGTTGTATGCCTGCACCTCGTAGGGAATATCGTCGCCGACGTAGACTTCGGCGGGGTGGTTATTGGTCGTGGCGAGCTTTGAATCGATGAGGAGATGGGCATTTCCATCCTGGATCATCATGTCGAGGGCCAGATCGATGCCGATGGCGCTGTTGCTGTTTCCGCTCGCGGTGCCCGCGGCCCCGGTACTGCTGCTCCCCGAGGTTGGGGACAGGAGCGTCCATCCGTTATTGAGGGCATAATTATTGTGCGAAAGGCCGCTGACCAGGGGCGTCAGTTGCGACCAGTCGATGCCGTATTGGTTGTTGACGGTCAGTTCCGTTTCCACCAGGCGCGTTTCGAGGACTACCATGACTTGCGGCTGATCGATGGCTTTCACCATGCGCTCGATTTCATCGAGGATCCTCGGGCTGGTAAAGCAGATAAGGCGGTTCCCGGCCTCGTCCACCTTGATATTCGGCGTTATCTTTTCCAGCATGACCGCCACATCCCTGGCGTTGGCGTGATTCAGGGTCACCACGTATCCCTGCTGGCTGATCTCCCCCTTGTTGAGCTTGTCGGGATCGGCGACGAGCACCGAATTGCCGATGACCTCGTAGGCCAATCCGGCGGCGCGCACGATGAGGTCGATGGCTTCATCGAGCGGCGTGTTGTTCAGGACGATGGATACTTTCTCCTTGGCGGAGATATCCCCGGTCACGAAATTCATGCCGGAGTGATTGGAGAGCGCCTTGAGAATGTCGGACAGGTTGGCATTCTGCGCCTTCAGGGATATGGGGAGCTTCATCTGGACCGCCACGGGCGGGCGGGTGGAGTCGCTGCTGACTATCGGCGTTTCCTGCGCCACGCAAATGTCAACGGTCGAAATCATGATGACGGCGCCGAGCGCAACAAGCGCAACATTACGTGCGGAAAGTTCCAAGCGTGACCTCCTTGATGGTGATGTCCTCCGACGGGGCGCGACGTTTGTGCTCGTCGCCATTTACCGCGAAGTTCCCTCGCGGGGAGAACCATTCAGCGGTATTTTCTCTCTTTTCCCATGGATATCGTAGATGAACATGAAGTTGTCGTCCTCCATGACGATGTTTTCATTCGTTATTTTCGTCACCTTCCGTCCCGCGACGATATCGCCCACGTCGACGGTCAGGCTGCGTTCCCCGTTCATCACCACCGCCGTCGCTTTCTTTCCGGGGCCTTCGCTGATGATCGCCGTCAACTGCACCGGATCGGGCGCCTCTCTCTCCTGGACCGCCGTATGGGGAACGGGGGAGGGCGCGACCGCAATTGCCTCGCGGGAAGGCTGGATCACGCGGCGTTCCTCGCCGGTCATCGGGTCCTTGCCGCCGGGGTAGCCGAAACTGGCGCGCGTCGCGAGCACCACTTCGAGCCGCTTGACCATATTGATAAAGCTCAGGTCGTACCCTTCGGTGATTTTATGGGCTTCGCTCACGGTCAGGTCGAAATCGCGTTTAACCATTTCGATGCGTATGAACGCGACCACGGCAAGCAGGAGGGCGCACACGGACGCCGTGATCACCGCCTTGTCCTTCATGCGTCGCCTCTTTTCCGCACCCGGTAGGTCCGCACCCGCATGGAAATTCTGATCCCCTGATTATGCAGGTCGCCGGATACGGCAAGTTCCATCGGCGCGACGTGAAAGGTCTCGATAGACATGAGCCGCCGGCTGTTTTCGACCTTCGCGCACAACTCCCCGAATTTGAAAAAGTCGCCTTCGAGCTCAAGGTCATAACTGCTGGATGTAATGTTTCCGCTCGTTACGGGCGGCGCCGGCGTAACGGAGACGATTTTCAGCTTCAGATCATTCGCGCATTCGGTAAGAAAATCGAAATACGTCGAATCCTGATCGATGCTGTCCTGCTGATGGGGAAATTCCATGTTCTTGAAAACGAGATCACGCACGTGGTTCAGGTTTTCATAGACGATCTTGGCGGTCGCCAGCTGGTTGGCGGTGACGATGCGCTCCTTTTCGAGCGCGTTGAACTGCGGCTCGAATCCCGTCAGATAGAAACGGTCCACCGCCGCCGCCGCGATGACGAGAACCGCGATGAGACACAGGAGAATGATTCCGGTTTTTTTCATGCATCCGTCCCGGTGCGTTAACGCGTGGATGAGAAAACGAAACTTGCCCGGCTCGCCGTGCGTTCATCGACCCGCGAGGTCGTATTGAACGTCGTTGTATGGAACACGTCGCAATACGTTGAATCGCGCCGGAGCTGGTTCAGAAAATTGTTGATCGTGATGCACTGGTCCTGCCGCGGTGAAACGTACCCGTACCCGGCGGCGTGGAACGCGGGCGGTTCGTAGCTGAACTGCGTGATCCAGTAATTATCCGGCAGATGCAGGGCAAGCGCCGTCAGCTTTTTTGTCCAGAAGATCCGGTTTCCCTGCAGGCTGTCAAGCAGTGCGAGATCCGATTTGTCGACGATCATCCGCGTCGCGCGGTATTTGCCGTACTCGCCCTTTATGAAGGATACATCGTTGCGTTCTTTCGCCAGGACGGCGTTCATCGCGACGATCTGAAAAAACGAAAACAGGACCGCGATTCCGAGAGTGCTGAAGGAGATCATGGCGAACACCGACAGGCGGAGACGCCGCGCCTCGGCCCGCTGCACCTCGGCAAGCTGCCGCTGGATCAGGTTGATCGAATATTTCGTGCCCGTACAACCTCCTTGGTGCGCCCCGTGGTTACGTTTCCCGCATGGCAAGCGCCAGCGACAGCGCGAAATCCGCGGTATTGATGGCCGCCGTGTCGGCAAAATGGTCGCTCAGGTCGATGAGGTAGACCTCCAGACCGGTTTTATCGGCCAATGCCTGCGTCAGATCCTGCCGGTCCGCGTAAGCGCCCAGCAGATGGAGATCAAGGATGCTGCTTTCCCCGTTGTTTTTTTGATAATAGGCAATCGAGCGCACGACCTCGTCGGCGAGGGTATCGATCCGCCGCGTTCGTTCATCGTCGGGGAGAGGCTTCCCCTCGTTCCCGCCGTACAACTCATCGGCGGCGAAGTAAATATTCCGGTGGAAAAACGGCGTTTGTTCACCGCTTGTCACCAGGGTGCAGACCGACGGCCCGAAATGCAGGACCAGATGCGCTTCGGCCGGGTCGTCGGGCTCGCCCGCCCCCTCGAAAAAGGTATTCGCCACGCAGGTCGGCAGGGTGTCGACGATAGACGGCTTGATCCCGGCCCCGTCCAGGACCTGGAGATGCTTCACGATAATGGCATTCGCCACCGCGGTCACGAGAAGCTTTTGTTCGTCAGGGTTCCCTTCGACGTCGCCAAGGACCTGGAATTCGATTTCGGCCATCGTCGCGTCGAAGGGGAGGCTCTTCCGGAGTTCGAGACGCAGCGCCTTCCGCGTCTCCTCCTGTGTCAACTTACGGAACGGCAATTGCGCGGCATAGATCTGCTTTCCTGAAACGCACGTGGCGACCTGGTCGCCGGCGCCGATGCGGAGCTTCTCCTTCATGAGGGCGAGGCCCGCCGTCAGGCGATCGTCCTTTGAAAAGCTCCCCCGGATCTGCTCCGCGTTGTCGAGGGAAAAGGCGGCGTCGCGTCCCTTCGGGAGCCGCGTCACGCGGACCCCCCGGATCGAGGCGCTGTCGTAGTCAAGTCCGACGAAGGTTCCTGTTCTTTTCGGCATGTCCGCTCCGCCTGCTGATTGCTAAAAAGCGCCTCCGCGCTTTACCCGCGCCATTCACCTTCCCCCGTAAAAATATATCAGAGCGCGATATATCACATGTGGCTGACACTGTTGGTCCACGTCCCCTTGCTGAACAAATACATGTATATTGGCCATGAGTTCGGCTGCTCCGGATCGACGGGACAGGCGACGGTGGGTATTCCGGGCGGCGTCAAGGTATTCTTGAGGAATCGCGGATCCTGGTAGTAGAGCGCGGCCAAGCCGTGGTCGGTGGTGGGGTTGACGGTTCCCCGCGATTGGTTGTTCAACAATACCCCCCCGTAAAAGTTTATGTTATGCAGGGCGGTGTACGCGGCGGTGTCGGTCACCTCGAGCTGGCCGTTCGACAGGAAGACCGATGCGTACACGGTCACATTGCTGTCGTTAAAATTTTGTTTCATGCCGAGCGTTGAATTGTTGGTTGCCATGTTAAAGACCAGATTGTTGGAGGAGACGAGCCCCAGCACGTTGGTGGATGTCGACAGGTTGGTGTTCGAATACAGGATATTGGCGCCGACGATTATATCGTTGTGCGCCGCCCCCCCGGTGGCGCTGTCGGTGACGATGGTCAGCGCTTGGTTGAGCGTTCCCCATACGTAAGTCGGCTTTTGCGTTATCAGTATCCTTCCGGAAATACTCGAGATGGCGTAACTGTTTGACGACCACCCGGTACTTGTATTGTGGTTCCAGACGGTCACATTTGTTCCGTTAAGATAGACCCCGACCGAATCGATGGACGTCGAGGTGGCAATTTTAAGGTCGGTATCATTCAAAGACGAGGCGTTCGATGAGACGACAGAGGTCGGGATGGAGTCAATAAAGGCGTAATTTGGAATGCGCCCTTGAAACCATGACGTCACCTCGCTGGTTACCTCTACATCCTTGACATTGTCGTAGATACGGAATCCATCCTGGTAGGGAACCGGAAAACCCGACTCGTCAACATTCTGGGTCGGGTGGATGCGACTGGAGGCGGATGCCTGGCCGGTCACGTGGATCGAGTCGGTCATCTGCAACGCGGTATTGATGTAGCCGTTGGTATGAAAATCTCCGTTGATGACCGCCAGCTCCCATACGTCGCCGGACGTCTGCGATTGAAACATGGTGAACCGGGTCCAGTCGTAGATGGTAAAACTGTCGCCGGCTGTGTGGTTAACGAGGTTCACGGCGGACATGTTGGTACTTGCCGAGCAGGAATAACAGGTGCCGGAGGTAACGACGGAGATCGTCACTGTCGGGGTATCGTTGTTGAGAATAAGCTGCGGGGTAACGGTGAACGGCGAGATGTTGGCCGTCGGCAGGTTGCCGACGCAGTTGAGGTAGCGGAAGCCGACCATCAGCGCCCCTTCGTTGGCCCAGAAGCTCTTGATGACCGCGATGTCGCGAGCGCTCCCGGAGCTTCCGCCGGCGACAAGCTTCAGGGCGACGACTCCCATGATGGACAGGACGATGCCGAACACCAGGGCGAACACCAGCGCGCTGCCCTTCTCTCCGGACAAGGGGGTCAGTTTCTGCATCGCGCCTCCGTGATGGTGGGCGTGTAGTTGTAGGTAACCCCCCCCATGACCAGGTTCATCGAGAGGAAACATTCGGCCGCTTTGCCGTACGCGAAAACCTTGAAATAACTGGACGCCGGGGTGAACCAGCACGGGTAGGCGGTCGGGTACCTGGTTCCCCCCACGGTCAGGCTGTCATTAACAATAGCGAATGTCGCCACGACGGCGGAGTCTTTGGTGCGGATGGTGATCTGGGAAAGGTTGCTCGTATCCGCAGTCGGCACCGAGTCATGGGTTCCCGCGCAGACGAACGTGCCTTTGCGCACGTTTTGCGTAAAGTAATTGGTGATGAGCGAATTCGCCATCTGAAGCTGCAGCTGCGCCTGGATCTGCTGCGTTTGCGTCCCGGAAACTTTGACAAAATAAAATACGGCCGTCGTCACCAGGAGCGTGATGACGCTCGCGATGAGCACCTCCACGAAGGTGAATCCTCGCTCGCCGCGGATGTCGGCTCGAGGGCGGCGCATGGTCAGTTGATGCCCGAATTAGTGATGAGCGTCTGCAGCGTGTCCAGGTAGGCCGTCCCGTTGTACGAGTAGCTGATGATCGCCGTCAACTGTTTCGCCGGAATATTGAAGCTGTTGTAGAAGTACGATACGGAATCGACATTGACACTGACGGTGGCGTTGATGGTGGACGAGAGCGCTACCGTCATGGTCGTGTCCGGATCTCCCTTTGCCAACGACAGGTAGTAGGGCGATACCGAGGAGAACTTCGGCATTTCGAAAACGCTTACCAGTTGCTGGTACGCCTGACGGCGCAGGCTCTGCTTAGTATTCATGTTCGATCCCTGCCCCATGATATTGAACATGGCGACGACGCACAGGGCGATGATGACCCCGCCGACAAGGACCTCGACGAAGGTATTTCCCCGTTCATGCGGCCGGTCGGGGCCTCTCTCTTCGTTCGCTACAGGATGCCGGTCCATTGTGCGGATCCCGTTTGAAGGGGCAGGAACGTTCCGGTCTGGCCATTCACGGGGCCGCTCTCCCCGGTGTCATAGATCGCGTAGGTATTGGTCAACGTGGCGGTTCCGGTCAGGGCGGGGAAGCCGTAGTGCCAGTTGTTGTCCGACGGATTGGTGATGCCCAGATCGGTCCAGTCGTTGGCCGTCAGGCTTGTCCCGTTGTTGTGCACCTGGATGATCGCCGCGCCGATGAGCTGGGACATCGATTGCGCCTCGCTTATCTGGGCATTTTTTACATAGTTATTATAATGGGGTATGGCTACCGCTGCCAGAATCGCGACAATGACCACCGTGACGAGCGCTTCGACCAGGGTAAAACCCTTCGCGTTGTTCATTCGCGGCCTCCCGGGGTTTATGGATCAAAAGTTTACCGTCTGCGCCGTTGACCCGGTCGCCGTGCTGGTCACCGTGACGGTCGAGGGCGAGGTGAGCGACGTGGCGCTCGCATTCAATGACGCCGACACCGCCAATTTAGTCCCATTGCCGCTGCCCCCGGTGCAGGTAACGGGGAAATTGTTCTGGGGCGTCGTCGTCAGCCCGCCAACCGCGCCTCCGCCGTTCTGGCATGCCGCGCAGAAAGTCGCGATACCGCCGGCGGTATTCAGGGCCACCTGGTTGCGCGAGGAGGTGACGTAGCTCAAATAAAGCGGAACCGCCACCGCCGCCAGAACCGCGACAATGACCACCGCGACAAGCACTTCGACCAGGGTATAACCCTTTGCATCGTTCATGCACAGCCCTTTGTCGCTTCGAGGGTCATGCTGCCCGTCGGGGGAGTTGTTGTTCCTCCCTGCGGGGCCGATACTCCCGCATGGGTTAAAAGTTTGACGTCTGCTGCGTTGACCCGGTCGCCGTGTTGGTCACCGTGACGGTGGATGGCGAAGAGTTCGACGTGGCGCTCGCGTTCAACGATGATGGCACCATCATTGTTGTCCCGCCGCCGCTGCCGTTGGTGCAGGTAATGGTGAAGTTGCTCTGGGGCGTCGTCGACAGCCCGCCAACCGTACCTCCGCCGTTCTGGCATGCCGCGCAGAAGGTCGCGATGGAGCCGGCGCAATTCAGGGCCACCTGGTTGCGCGAGGAGGTGACGTAGTTCAAATACAGCGGAACCGCCACCGCTGCCAGAACCGCGACGATGACCGCAACGACGATGACTTCGACCAGTGTAAAGCCTTCACTGGTCTTGAGTGATTTATGATTCATACAAACCTCCTGCGAAAGGGTGATAGGGTACGATCAAAACACTATGTAAGAAAATAATAACAGTTTGTAAAAAAAACAATACCATTGTGTAAGAAAATAATAACAGTATGTAAGAAAATAATAAAAGATCACTCGCCATAATCAAGTCACATTATCCATCCAGATCGTTTTGTTTCTTGTTCTTGCCCATTGCAGCACCCTCCGGGGCGCATCGTTTCAATGCGCTCCCCCCACCAATTTGCCGATCGAGAAAATCGGGAGATACAGGGCGATCAGGATCGAACCGACGATTGAGCCGAGACAAATGATCAGAAACGGTTCGATGATGGACGACAGTGAATCCACGGTGTTTCGTATCTCCCTCTCATAAAACTCTGCCGCTTTGCGCAGAAGATCTCCCACCTTGCCGCTCTCTTCCCCGGTCGCCACCAGTTGCTGTATGAGGGGCGGAAAGCGACCGCTCCCGGCCAGGGCCGCGCTCAGAAGATCGCCCTGCTGGATCCGGCGGTACACGTTTTCAATCGCCTTCGAGTAGACCTCGTTGCCGACCACGCCGCCGGAAATCACGATCGCCTGGAGAATGGGCGTCCCGCTCTCCATGAGCAATGCCATGGTGCGGGAAAAAATCGCCAGGATATTCTTGGTGAGAATGCCGCCGTACACCGGCGTTCGCAGCTTGAGGGCGTCCACGCCGGCCCTGAATCGATCATGGGCCAGGCCTATCTGATAGCCGATTATCCCGAGGATGATGAGCAGCGCAATGGGCAGGAAATTATCGCGGAGAATATGGGAGATGGAAACGAGCAGGAGCGTCGGGCCGGGAAGGCGCGCGCCGAACCCCGCGTACATGGATTCAAAGACCGGCACCAGCTTCCATAATACACCGATGACAAGAATAACCACGAATCCGCCGATGAACATCGGGTAGCGCATTGACGCTATCACCTTGGAACGCAACGCTTCCGTGTTTTCCATGTACGTGGCAAGCTGGTCGAGCACCACGTCGAGCGCGCCGGCCGTCTCCCCGGAGCGGATGATGGAAACGAACATTATGTTAAAAACGCCGGGGTGCTTCGCGACGGCATCGGAGAAGGTATAACCGATGGAGATATCGTTTTTGATCTCGAGAATGATCTTGCGGAACGTTGGTTTTTCCGAAGATGCAAGCTGTTCGAGCGCCCGCGCCACCGGAACGCCGCCCGCGATCATCGTGGCGAGCTGCCGGGTAAAGAAGACGACGGTTTTATACGGTATTTTACCTTTGAAACGGTTGAAATTCGCCGCGACCTTCTGGGAGAACTTCTGGTTCTTGGTCGTTCCGTCGAAATTCAGTTCCTCGACGGTGACCGGCAGCAGGTTCTTCTCGGTGAGCTTCTCGACCACCTCATCGATCGATGCCCCTTCGATGGTACCGGCGATCACACGGTTCCGACTGTCGTGCGCCTTGAATGTGTAGTTGGGCATGGGAATGCTCCCACTAAAGGCACTGTTAAAGGTTACTTGCTACGGAACCTGCCGTAGTTAATATAGCTTAATTTTTCTGAATAAGCAACAGTTTATGAGTAAGTTCCTAAATTAAATCGAGGCTCTTTCACACGTACTGATAATGTGTCGGGATTGAACGCGATCCATCTCATGAATTGACCATTGTACGTATGCATTCTCAGTAATTTACGCCGCACGACGAACGGGGTCAAATGTATCGCATTTTGTACAGTGGGGTGCGGCCCCTTGATTTCGGTAACCCCAATAGTATAGTTTGTCGAAAGGATGATGATTTCCCGCGATCCCGATACAGTCAACGACCCCGAGTCATTTCCTTGAGCCCGGCGCACATGTCCGATCCAACGTTTCATCCGCCACAATCTCCCGCCATGCGGGGGGCCGGATTGATCCCCTCCTTCGTGATCATCGCCGCCATGACCCTCCTCGGTTTTCTGCCCTCGATCAACAATGGATTCACCAATTGGGATGACAACAAATATGTCACCGAAAATCCGGACCTCGCTGTGCATGGCAGTCACGGTTTGATCAAAATCGCGACCTCGAACTACGTCGGGAACTTTCACCCGCTCACCATGCTGGCATATATGGCCGAGTACCGGCTCTTTCACCTGAACCCCGCCGGGTATCACTGGATTAATCTTCTGCTGCATCTGTTCAATGCGCTGCTCGTCTGCGCCTGCATAGACGGCTTGTCCGGGAGCTCCGCGGCCGCCCTGGCGGGAGGGTTGCTCTTCGCCGTCCACCCCTTGCGCGTGGAATCCGTGGCCTGGGTCGCGGAACTCAAGGATGTCCTCTGCGGGCTCTTCTATTTTCTCTCGATCCTCCTGTACCTCCGTTATTCCGCATCGGGAAAGCGGGCGACGTATGGCGCGTGCTTTGTCGCCTTTGTCATGGCGCTGCTCGCAAAACCCATGGCGGTCAGCCTGCCGATAGCGCTCCTGTTAATCGATTACCTGAAATGCCGGCCTTGTACCCGACGGTGCGTCGGGGAGAAGATTCCCTTCATCGCGCTCGCCGCGTTGTTCTGCGTCGTGACCTTCGGCGCGCAAAGCGGCATAGGCGCCCTTAACGAGCGCGCCATGCTGCCGCGACTGTTCCGGCTCTGCATACCCTTCTACGCGACACTCTTTTACCCGATAAAAACCGTCGCTCCGCTTCACCTGTCGGTATTGTACTTCTTCCCCGACACGCCCGGCCTTCCGCTCATGATCGAGCTGCTTCTGTCGCCGGTGATCGTCTTCACAACGGGAATGCTCCTCTGGCGCTATCGCGGGAGCGACCGGACCGTCGTGTTCGGCGCCGCTTTTTTCCTCGCAACGCTTCTGCCGGTTCTCCAGATAGTTTCGCCGGGTCTCGCCGTGGTTGCCGACCGATATTCGTATATCCCCTCCCTGGGGCTCTGCCTTCTTTTCGGACAGGGCATTGCCGCGCTGGAGAGACGCACCGCGGAGGACCGGTTGAAACGATTCATCCCCGTGGTCCTTACGGCCGCCCTGGCGGCGGGTCTCTCCGTCGTCACGTTCAACCGCTGCATGGTCTGGAGGGATGGCGTGACGCTCTGGAGCGATTGTCTGGCGACGGCAAAAAACCCGGTCGCCTTTCATAATCGCGGGTGCGCGTATGTAAGCGAGGGGAAGCCCGATAGCGCGATCGTCGACTATACCGCCGCGATCGCGCTTTCCCCGTCGTATGCATCGGCTTGGTACGACCGGGGATCGGTCTTTCTGTCGCAGGGCGATTTCGCCCGCGCGGCTGCCGACTTGACCGAGGCGATCCACCTGAGCCCGAAGTACGCCGACGCTTGCAACAATCGGGGCATCGCGTTTCTGGAAGAGAAACGTTACGGCGAGGCAATCGCGGATTTCCGCCGGGTGATCGAGCTTAAGCCGGGCTTTGCCAGCGCCTATTACAATCGGGGCTTGACGTTGCTGCGGATGGGAAAATTCATCGATGCCGCGGCGGATTTCAACCGGACGATTGATTTGAATCCCGGGTTTGTAAAGGCTTACCAGGGAAGGGCGGAATGCGCGAGCGCGATGGCTAAAAAACCGCAATAGCGTGAGGCGGATGTCGGCAGAGGAATGAGAGATGACATAACGTCGGAACGACGAAGCTTACAGGAAAAGTCTCACATACGCGTTCACGATCGCGTTCCCCCACAGCACCGCCACCCATAACCCCGCCGCCAGAAACGGGGCGAATGGAATTCGATGGCTTCGACGCAGCGCGCCGGCAATCAATGTCGCCCCGCCCGCGATGGCCCCGAAGAGCGAGCCGAAGAAGATCGTCAGCAGCGCGACTTTTACTCCCCAGATCGCCCCGACGGCCGCAAGCAGCTTGATATCGCCTCCGCCCATGGCGTCGCCTTTTCTGAAAACAAGCTTTCCCATCCAGCCGATCGTGAAAAGCGTTCCGGCACCGGCGACGCCGCCCAGAAGCGATTGAAGCGGCGTGATATCGCCGGGAATGAGCGACGCCGCGAGTCCGGCAGCGAGCAGCGTAAAGGTCAATGCGTCGGGGATGATGTAACGGCGCAGGTCGATGACCGTAATGGGAATCATGAGGAGGAGCGCGAAACACTGCAGCGCACAATGCGAGTCGCGGGCCGCCTGCATTGAACGCGCCGCCGCCACGGTGTGCCAGAGCAGGAGGCTGGCCGCGGCGGTGAGAAGTTCGATAAACGGGTAGAGGGGGGAAATCGGCCGCTTGCAGCCCGCGCACTTTCCGCCCAGCAGAACGTAACTTACAACGGGAATATTTTCCCACGGCCGGATCGGACGGTTGCAGGCCGGGCAGTGGGAAGCCGGGCGGAGAATCGATTCCCGGCGTGGAAGGCGATAAATAAGGACATTAAAGAATGAACCGCACACGAGTCCGACAATGATCGCCGGCAAGGAGGAGAACCATGAGGGCATTGTTAAAAAGTTTCCCGTATGCTATATCTCATTCGTTGTCGAATCCGCATTTTTTCCCTGCGGCGGCGCCCACGGGAGCGCCCCGCGGCGGCCATTTTTCGGCGTCTGAGGATGCACGGCCGGAAAAGGATCGATGTTGAGCGTTTTGCGCAGTCGGATGAGGCCGGCCGGTTTGAGGCATCCGGGAAGCTTTTTATAGATTTGAAAAACCGTTGAGCGATGCAGGATCATTTTGTCAATGCGGAGCGGAAACATGGCGAAAGCGAAACAGAGTATCCAGAACAGAAAAACGGTTTTCAGAAAGCCGATCGCGCCGCCGAAGAGGTGATCGATCCACCCGAGCGGCGTCAGGTGAATCATTTTCCTGATCACCCAGCCGATGGCGAGCACGATCAGCGCCGTAACGATAAAAAGGATGATGAACGCGAAGGTCAAGGACACGGGCGGCGGAATGAAGGTCAGGAATGCCGCCACTTTGGGGTAGTAGAGAAATGCCGCGAGAAAACCGGCGACGAGTGCAATGAGGCGAAAGAGTTCGCTGACAAGGCCGCGCCGGATGCCGATGATAACGAAAACCAGCGCGATTACCACGAACAGTATATCCAGCGTATGCATGATGGGATCGCCTGAGGGGAGGCGCGCCTCTGTCGTATCAGTTCATTGATCCTTGCGGATCACGCATCCGGCGATTACCGGGCGAGCCGCTTCCGGCGGAGGCGCCGCGCGGGAGAACCGCTCCGGGATCGTTACTTGTTTTCGAGGATGCCGACGACGTGCTGATCCTCAAAAATAAATATCTTTTCGCCGTTCGCCTTGTAAATCCATTTATCCTGAACGGCCCAGGGTTGCTTGACCGTCTCTTTCCTCGCGGGTTCCCCCAGCAGGAACAGGACGGTCTCCTGCCGTACGCCTATCTGGAAACGGCTGTCCTCAAGGCACTCCTTGTCGGTCGCCGGCAGATCGGGGTGTTCACTGAGGTACTTATCGATCTCGTCGGGACTCTTCTGGATGAACTGCCTTCCTCCGGCGCACAGGCAGCAGCCCAGGGTGATGAGCAGCAGCCAGGTAAGTGGTTTCAGGTGCATTTGTAAAGTCCTCTCCGGTAGCGTAGATCTCTGCCGGCTTGTTAAGTCCGAAGCCGTTCGAGATGTCATTGGCATTCACATTCTATTCAATGAATATCCGTTGGCCGCCTTTTTTTGCCACAATATCGTGTCTAACGTCTTATGGATTGAACAACTTAATTCTAATAATTGCAATATTAATAATATACATAATAGACACACTCATCTGACGGCTATCAAAAATTTGGACTTTGCTATATAAATAAAAAAATAGATAGATAATTCATGATTGATCTTAGTTGCTAACAAAATAACTGAATAATAAAGCATCTTAACCGATTTTGAATAATAGTTATCATTACGCCTTAGCCGAGCCAGAAATAAAAGTCATTTACCTTGATTTTTTTCCTCTTACCACCCATGCCAATCGGGTTTCTTAATCTTCTCAAGAAGAGTAGTATCGATAACCCAATCCATCAATTTAACATTAAATAAAGTTGCAAGTTTTTCAGGCCATTTGGTCTTTATTGCGGATAGAATGACTGGATCAAGTTTTGTCTTGTAAAATGATTTAACTTTGCCGAGGTGGGCTCCTTCAAGGTGGGCTCTTGTGAGGTCGGCTTCTGAAAGGTCGGTTTCCTCCATGTGGGCTCCCCGAAGGTCGGCTTCTACAAGGTGGACAGAATTGAGATGGGCTTTCCCAAAGTGGGCTCCTTCAAGGTTGGCTCCCTCAAAATTGGCTCTCTCAAGATTGGCTCCCTCAAAATGTACTCCCTCAAGGTTGGCTTCTTCAAAAAGGGCTCCCTCAAGAAAGGTTACCGCAAGATGGGCTCCCTCAAGGCGGGCTAACTGAAAGTTGGCTCTCCGAAGGACGGCTCCCCGAAGATTGGCTCCCCCAAGCTTAGCTCTCTCAAAGTTGGCTCCCTCAAGGTTGGCTTTCTCAAGGTTAGCTAAGCGAAAACTTGCTGCCTGAAGGACGGCTTCCCGAAGATTGGCTCTCCCAAGGTTGGCTCCATCAAGGTTAGTTCTCTCAAGGTTGGCTCCCTCAAGATTGGCTTCATCAAGGATGGCTCCCCTAAGATTGGCTCCAGCAAGGTTGGCTCCCGCAAGGTCGGCTCCCCGAAGGTAGGTTCCCTGAAGAATGGCTATCTCAAGGTGGGCTCCCTCAAGGTGGGCACTCACAAGGTTGGCTCCCGCAAGGTCGGCTCCCCGAAGGTTGGCTCCCTTAAGGATAGCTCCCCGGAAATTGGCTCCCTGAAGGTTGGTTCCCAGAAGGTTGGCTGCCACAAGGTTGGCTCCCGCAAGGTTGGCTCCATCAAGAACGGCTCTCTCAAGGTTGGCTCTCTCAAGGTTGGCTCCCGCAAGGTTGGCTGCCCGAAAGCTTGCTCCTGCAAGGTTGGCTCCCACAAGGTTGGCTCTCTCAATGTGGGCTAACCGAAGGTCGGCTCCCTGAAGGACGGCTCCCTCAAGGTGGGCTCCCAAAAGGTCAGTTCCTGCAAGTATGGCTCCCTGAAGGTTGGCTCCCGCAAGGTTGTATAAACGGAGGTCGACTCCCCGAAGGTCAGCTCCCCGAAAGTTGGCTCCCCCGAGAATGGTTCCCGCAAGGTTGGCTCCCGCAAGGACGGCTCCCTGAAGGTTGGCTCCCGCAAGGTTGGCTCCCGCAAGGTTGGCTCTCGCAAGGTTGGCTCCCGCAAGGTTGGCTCCCGCAAGGTCGGCTCCCGCAAGGTCGGCTCCCTGAAAGGAAACGAATGCAAGTTCGGGCTTAGTAGTAGTTTTGTTTTCTTTTCTCCATTTATTCCAATTCTCTACCCCGGAAGTTAGTATGTCAATATGAATGTGCGAAGCCAGCATAGAAAACTTCCCTTCTCGGTATACATTCGCGTTCACCGGTATCGGTTTAACCTTCTGAATTTAATAAATAATCAGTTCAAATTGCAATTATCACAATCCGATTAGTGCCTCTACCTCCCCGGCGCCGCAGCAAGGATAGCCGCATTTGTCCCGCAAGAGAATGACCTGAGTTCGAATGTCGGAGTCGTATCCGTTGCAGGGAGGATTTATGTATTTTTACAACATTCCACCGGTAGTGTATGCCGCAGCGGAGACGATCATGAGTCTGTTCGAGATAAAATGCCCCATGTGCAAAGGAACCATCTGGATTGATCCATCGAGCGGCAAAATTGTGGACCATCAATCGGTCGATCATCAGAAGGGTGATTTCAATGAGTTCCTGAAAAGTCGGCAAAAGGGCGTTGCCTGGGATGACCGGTTCCAGAAAGCCAGGGAAGAGGAAAAAAAAAGAAAGGCTGATATCGAACAGAAATTCAAGCAGGCGAAAGACTCTCCCGGCGAACAGTCGGAGAAACCCATGAGTTCCCCCTTCGATTGGGACTGACGGTAACTTCCGGTACGACGCCCTGATGTACCATGAAAGGATGATTGATGAAAAAGTTCGCGGCGGCGCTGCTCGCGGTAGCGGCATTAACGTTACAATGCGTACAGAAAAATTACCCGGCGGGGCTTTACGCCCGGATTGTTACCACCAAGGGAACCATTGTCGCGGCGTTGGAATACGAGAAGGCTCCCATGACCGTCGCGAATTTCGTAGGATTGTCAGAAGGGAGAATTCACTCCATTCTCGGCGATAACGTGCGATTTTACGATGGGTTGAAGTTCCATCGGGTTGAACCGGACTTCGCCATTCAGGGCGGCGATCCCAAGGGGGATGGAAGCGGCGGGCCGGGATACGCATTTCCGGATGAAATCAGCCCGGACCTGAAACATGACGGCCCCGGTATTCTCTCCATGGCGAACGCCGGTCCGGGCGCCAATGGGAGCCAGTTCTTCATCACGCTCGCCGCGGCGCCCCATCTCGATGGTCGCTGTCCGGTATTCGGCCATGTCATCGAAGGCATGGACGCGGTTCGAAAAATTGCGGTCGGCGACCGGATGCTGAGCGTCACCATCATCCGGTCGGGGGCGGGAGCGAACGCTTTCAGAGCCGATCAGGCGGCGTTCGACTCTCTGGTCAAGCAATCCGTCGACAGGGAGCAGCGGGAACGGATGCAGGAAGCCGAGCAGCTCAAATCCGCTCTTTCCCCGCGGTTTCCCAAGGCCGTCGCGATGTCCTGCGGGATTCTCTATGAGGTGCAGAGGCCGGGGACCGGGCGCCAACCGGTCAAGGGCGATCATGTCAAGGTACAGTATACCGGGACCCTTCTGGAAAGCGGCGCGAAATTCGACAGCTCGCGCGATCGCAATAAGCCGTTCGAGTTCGATGTCGGCCTCGGCCAGGTGATACCGGGATGGGATCAGGCGGTGCTTGATATGCGTATCGGCGAGCGGCGGACCGTGGTGATCCCCGCGTCCCTTGCCTATGGTGAAAATGGAGTTCCGGGCGTTATCCCGCCCAACGCGACGCTGGTTTTTGACGTTGAACTCCTGGATATCAACGCCGGAAAATAGCACAACCTCAGCAGTTGATGTCCCGGTTTTTATGGAGCAGCCGGGCGGCGTTTATCGCCGACAGCAGGCTGTCCGGCGAAGCGATTCCTTTCCCCGCTTTGTCAAATGCCGTGCCGTGGCCGACCGACGTGCGTATGATGGGAAGGCCGATGGTGATATTCACGCCATGCTCGAAATCGAGGGATTTGAGCGCAACGAAGCCGTGGTCATGCAGCATCGAAACGACGCCGTCGAACTCATGCCTGAAGGCGCGCATGAACACGGTATCCGGCGGATACGGTCCCGAAACATGGAGCCCTTCGTTACGCGCCAGCTCGATGGCCGGAATTATCATGCATCGTTCCTCATCGCCGAACATGCCGTTTTCGCCCGCATGGGGATTCAGCCCCCCTACCGCGATCCTCGGCGTTCCTACCCCGAGCCGTTTCATGGCGCCGTTGAGCAGCCGGATATGTGACAGCACGCGCGCGGGGGAGATGAGATCGATGGCTTGTTTGAGCGAGCAGTGCGTCGTTACATGGGCGACGCCCACGCCGCGCAGATAGAAGAGCATCGAGAATTCCTTGACGCCGGTGGCGTCGGCAAAAATTTCCGTATGGCCCGGGTAATTGATTCCCGCCAATTTCAGTGCTTCCTTGTTGATGGGGTTGGTGATGACGCCGGCGGCTATTCCCTTTTGCGCGAGTTCGATACCCTTCATGATATAGGCATAGGAAGCTCTGCCGCATGCCGCCGACGCCTCGCCGACCCGATAGCCGCCGGGCGATATCTGCTTCATGTCAAGAAGAGGGATGGCGCCCGGCATCGCATCGCGGATGTCGGTAACCACGCGGATATATTTGGCCTTCCCGAGTCCGTCGGCTGCCGGCAGAAGCGAACTCAGGTCGCCGATCACGGCAACGCGGTAATCAGCGGCAGCCTGTTTCTGAAGCAACGCCTTTATTGCGATTTCGGGCCCGATTCCGGCGGGATCCCCCATGGTAAGCACAAAGACCGGCGTTACGGTATCCATGTTCTAAACCTTCCTTCCCCGATGTGCCGCTAAATATACAAGGCAAAGGAGCATCGTGAGCGAAAGATCGAGGACGCTACAATTCATCAAGCCTGTACAAGCCGCCTGAATACCAATACCTATCCGAGAACCTTTTGCATATCTCCGGCCCTTTAAAGCCGTAATAACCGTTCTCCCTTACTATTTTTCTTGCATGACCCTGTTCGACTCCCACTGCCACCTTCAGGATGCACGCTGCATCGGCGGTATCGACGCGATTTTGGCCCGCGCCGGGGCGGCGGGCGTTGCGCACATGCTCTGCTGCGGCACGTCCGAATCGGATTGGCAGGCGGTGGCAACCCTCGCTCGTCGTCATCCTCAAATAATTCCGGCCTTTGGTCTGCATCCCTGGTTCATCGATAAACGTTCGCCCGATTGGCTCGCAGAACTCGAACGGATGCTTCGCCTGTTTCCGTCCGCACCGGTGGGGGAGATCGGCCTTGATCATACCGTTGGCGAAAGGAACGATGTGGCCCAGGCCGACATCTTCCTTGCGCAGCTTAATCTTGCCCGAACGTTGGAACGGCCGGTATCGATCCACTGTCGCACGGCGTGGGGGGACATGCTGCGCATTCTTTCGGGCCGGTGCGGCCTGCCTCATGGCGGGGCCATCCATTCCTTTTCCGGATCGCCCGATCTCATTCCGCAACTTACCGGATTGAAGGCGTCCCTTTCATTCTCCGGATCGATTACCTGTGATCGCAACCGGCGGGGCCGCGCCTGCGCCGCGGCGGCGGATGAGCGGTATCTCCTCATCGAAACCGACTCGCCGGACATCCCTCCGCCAGGCATCGAGCAGGGGGCGAACGAGCCGGCAAACGTGCGCGAGGTAGCCCGTGCGCTTGCGGAAGTGCGCGGATGCACTCTCGACAGCATCGCGGAGCGAACCTCCGGCAATGCACTGCGCCTGTTTACTATCAATAATTAGCGCCGGCGTCACAGTTCGTTCAACTGCTTCTCGAATTCCATTTCGTAAATATCGAGCACCGCGATAAACAGCGCCGCGATAACCGGTCCCACGATGAATCCCATGACGCCGAACAGTATAATGCCGCCGAGCGAAGAGAAGAAGATAACGAGGTCGTGAAGTTTCGCTCCTCGGCCGACAAGCTGCGGCCGCAGGAGATTATCAATATTGGCGATAACGATGAGTCCCATGAGGATCATGATCAGCCCCTGCCAGGTATTGCCCATGAACATCTGAATAATGCCGGCCGGAACCAGCACGATCCACGTGCCGATAAACGGCATGGTCGCGAGAATGATCATGACGAAACCCCACAGGAGCCATGCCTTGACACCGAACACGAGGAGCGTGATGCCGCCGAGGGTGCCCTCGACAAGGCCCAGAATCAAGGTGCCCGTGACGGTGGCGCGGGAGATGAGGAGGAACCGGGCGATGATCATGTCCTCATAATCCCTGCGGATCGGTACGAGATATTTGAGTCGTTTGACGAGATGTTCGCCATCGCGGAAAAAGTAGAACATGGTAAAGAACATCACGAAAATGTTGACGACAAGCGAGAGCGCTCCCGACGATGTTTTGGAGAGCGCTCGTGAACCCGTGGAGAGGAAGGTCTTTATCGCCTCCTGAATGGGAAAGGCGAGATCGACATTGTCAAGGCCGAATTTATGGTAGGCCGGCAGGTTTCGCATGTTCGAGAAAACAGCGCTGTCGCTTCCTTTTCCGATGATGTCGGTAATCACGGGCCCGATGGAGTGGTACAGGTCAAATGATTGTTTCAGGACAAGATAGACGACGAAGTAGGCGGGGGCGAGGAGGCACAGAAAGATAATAAGACAGCACAGGATCGAGCCGAGACCGGCATGGTTGCCGACGATTTTCCGGATGCGCCGGTAGAGCGGGGCAAAAAGAGTCGACAGGGTCGTGGCGACCACCACCGGAACGAAGAATATTTTCACAATGGGAAGAATCGCCGCCGTTACCAGGATAAGAAGTCCGATAATGGCGAATTGATTGATTCCTCTGTCAGGCAGGTTGAAGATGCCCCAGCCCCCCCGTTGTTCGGGATCCCTTATCGAGTCTGCGGCATTCGGCGGTTTATCCATGATTATTTCCCTGGTCTGGGCGATGGCTCGGAATTACATTCAGTAAATCGATGATCCTGATGGTCCCTTACGAGTGAAGGTCGGTTTTTCAACGCGGCGAGCCGCCATTTGCCGCGCTGTCCGCACCGGTTTTGGGAGACGCTTCCTGCGGCGTGAGGAACAGGTCGGGCCAGCGGTCGTTGGCGGTATTGAATGTCAAGCGAACGGCCGTTTTCGCGTCGGCGCCGATTTTCCAGACATAGACTTCGTAGTCGGCGATGTCGTGCTCATGACCGTACTGGGTCGCGCACCAGACAAGCCAAGTTCCGGAGGGATCGACCTTCGGGAAATACTCGTGCGACCGTCTTCCCGGCAGGTCCATGAAATGCATCTCCTTCGGTATGGACCACCCTCCGATTTTCCTGAGCGGTTTTCCATCGTTATCGAGGTCGATCTGCAGCACCTCGGTGCCGCCGTTGCCGGTCCCTTCGTTCATACGATATACTTTATTACCGGAAGGGAACCATGCCATTTCGCACCCGCCGCCGGTTTCGTAGAACTCATTTTTCTCAAAGTTCCAGATGCCGGTTTTGCGGACCGTTCCGCGCAGCGTAACGGCCAGGCATTTCCCGTTCGGCGACATCTCCGGCTGCTGGGCGTACGCGCCTTTTTTGAAATGGGCCTCTGCATCAAAGAGTTCCTTTTCATCGCTCCCGTTCAGTCGCTTTATGAATACTTTCGAGCCGCGCGCGAAAAGGATTGAGTCGCCGCTTGGCCTCCAGGTTCCCCATACCGCGTCGGACGCCACCTTCTTCTCGCCGGTTCCATCGGCGGCGATCGTCCACAGGTCCCACTTCTCGTACATTTCGGCATCGGTTTCCGGAACCCAGCCTGATTTACTGCGGACAAAGAGCACCGTCTTGCCGTCGGGCGAAAAGCGCGGGAACCAGTCCACATTGTTCGATTTTACCGTGAGCTGCTTCTGATCGGTGCCGTCGGCGTTCATGATCCAGATATCATGCTTGCTGTTGACCCGGGAGCTCGACCAGACGATCTTTCCGGAAATTTTTCCCTTGAGACCATCGAGCGCTTTCTTTTCATCGCCGCTCATGGGCGCGATCGACCCGAGCGGGGCTTCCTGGCCGAGAGCAGTGACGACAAGGAAAAGGGCGACTGAAAGAGCAAGGAACAGTTGATTGATTTTCATTGTGATGTAACTCCTTGATTTAAACACGGTGTATTCTAAGTCATGCCATTGATAATAAAGAGAAACATTGAATAGTTTCCAAAGATGTATAACATAAATTTACCTTTTATCAATATCGTGCGACTTGTGAGTAACTATACTGAACTGCTATCAATACTTGCATTAAAATAGTCCTATCCGCTGAGATAAATCCATAAGCTCGCCCTCTGCTTGCCATCCCTCGAATCCCGCTATTTCCCCTTCACCGGCTCCCAATGCTGGCTGTAATGATACAAATCCCGCGCCGTCATCAAATAGATGACGACCCGCTTTTTCGACAGCATATTTCTTCGCGCCCTGAGCATCTTGTCCCGCACGAGCGGCCCGCCTCCCCAGCTGGTGATGACATCGACCGGGAGTCCGGTTTCGGCCGCGATATGAGCGCCGATCCCCGCTCCCTTACAATCAACCAGTTCGAAAACCCCGGTGAAACTGTCGCCGATGAGCAGGATCGAGGCGTCGGGATTATTGGCCTTATACAGGCTGCCGTCGGGATTCAGTACCTGCTGCCCCGTGATCTCATCGGCAGGGTAAACCGATTGCTCGGACTTGGGCAATTTGTCAACCAGATCCCCCTGCCGTAGAAAGGTCGTGTCCCGCATTCCGTAGCGGACGGAATTCCTGGATGCTTCGCCATACCAAGCAAGACTTCTGATGCGCCCGGCGATATGCTGTGCGGCGAGCGCCACTCCCCGTGAAGTCCAGTGCGTGTCGTGCTTCTGGAACAGCGACTCCTTGAACTGGGCGTCCTCGCGCTTTGCTGAAAGGAAAATGGGCAACAGGTCGATCACTCCGATGCCGGCCTGCTGCAGATCGCTCAGAAATTTTCGGGAGTACGGGTTGATGATCGTGGAATCGGCCGGCGCGCCGCCAGCCGGAAGCTTTTCAAAGTAAATATCGGATTTATTCGGGACGGGGCAGAAAAGCAGGGTGATCCCCTGTCGTGCGAGGAGTTTATTGAATTCCCGCAGTTGCGGCAGGGGGTTGTCCGCCGGCGGCTGAAGAGCGAGGTCGCCGCCGTTCAGGTACTCGATCTCGTTGCGGAAGAAGAGCCAGCCGTCTTTGCCGCTGAATGCCATCTGCCCTTTCGGCAGGTTTTTCAAGAACTCAAGGTTGGCATGGCGAAACGGTTCCTCTTTTTTCGCCCATTCCCCATAGTCGCCATAGGATTTTGTTTCAAGCGCGAGGCGAACGCTGTCGTTGACGATCATGCCTGAAAAAATGCCTCCCCCGGCAACCGTGGAAACCGAGTCGGTATTCGCGGCGGGCGTTGTTACCTGGGGCGCGACGACCGCCGCGACCGGTGCGGCGTCGCTTGCAGGAAAATCGACGACGAAGACGTTATAGATCACTTTCCCATACGGGTTGCCCCGGATGACGACAAGCGGGTTCGCAATGGAAAGGCCCTTCATCTCACGGCGAATCTCTTTTTCCGTTTCCGGGGTCGGCCATGCGGGTGCGCCGGTCATGTCGACCACATCGGTATTGAATTTCGGGTACCAGTAAGAGGCGAGCGTATTCGCCCAGTCGATCACCTGCTCTTCTGTTAACAGTTTCTCCGCATAGTCGGACGTCATCCAGTCGATGGCTTTTATAAACAGTGCATGATCGATGGCGCTGCTCTCGATGCGGCCATAGCACTCCCTGAAGCCATCGCGGTCTTCATCGACGAGGCCGTCGATAAAGGTTACCCATGGCTTGAATTCTATTTTTACCCAGATCGATGCGGTATCGCCCGATCCGTGGATATACGCGCAAACGATCTCCTGGTAGGGCGTGTAGATCGAGGAGTCCGCCCATTTTTTCCCATTCACCGCACCGGTGATCCGTGCGAAAAGGTCGATTTTTGTCACTTGCCACAGCCGGTTCTGCAGCGGATCCCAGGCAAAGGGCTGCGATAGTTCGCTTTCGGTAAGGGGCATCTGCGCCGGCGAAGTGCAGGGCGAAGCAATCGCTCCGCCGAAAGTGCAATCGGCGATGGTGATTTTTTTGGACGGTTTTTTGGGCCGGAAAGGCTGCGGATCGTACCGGACCGGGTTTCCTATATAAGCTGCCAGGTCAAGGTTCGCCTCGGTCGGGCGATGGACGGTGCGAACCATTACCCGCGATGAACGCCGATTGAAATTTTTATTGAGCGTTTCGCAGGGCGCGGCCTGTAAACAGCACTGCATGACAAGAATGGTCCCTATAAAGCAAAGACCCATGCGGAATTTCATGAGAATATTCTTTCCTGTTACCGGTATGAACGCTTATTGCATCGCAATCGCCACGTTTTTCCAACCATCTTCACCGAACCGGAAATCGCGTTCGATGACCTCCCAGACTACGAGTTTTTTCCCTTTAAGCAGTTTTGGATTTCGCGCCAGCGATTGCCGCACAAGAGTCGATGCGCCGCCGTCATTGACAAGCGATGCAATCGGCTGCGATAATTCGAAAGCAAGGTGGGCGATCCATCCTGCGCTTCCCGGCTCGTCGGTCTGGTAGATGCGCGAAAAACTGTCCCCGAGGAGCAGTACCTGCGAGTTGCGGTAATCATCCTTGTAGAGCGACCGCTCCGAAACGGCTCCGGAAGAGTCCCGCGTTATGCGGTACACCTGATAGCACCTGGTCTTTTCCGGGATGAACCCGCCGTAGAATCGGCGCACCTTCTCCGCCGGCAGGGTCGTCATCACGGCCACATCGCCGATCCGGTCAACCGTAACCGAATCGATCGCGTATTCGGTCGAACCAGGCCGGTACCAGGGGTACTGTTCGATCCGTCCGGCGAGCAGGCGGGCTGCGAGGCGAACGGCGCGTCCTTTCCAGTGAGTATCCTCGCGGAGGTAGAGCGAGTCGCCTGCTTCCGCGTCGTGGAGCCGTTCATTTGCAAAGGGGCCGAAGAGGTCGAGCACCTCGACGCCCGCCTGACGCAGGTCGTTCATCATGCGCTGCGAATGGCTGAGCACCCCTGCGGCCGAGACGGGGATGCTTTGCGAAAGGAGGTCGGGGTAGATGCTTGGTTTACCCGGCATGATAACCATTAAAAGATCGATGCCCGCACTCTGCAATTGCGTTTTGAATCGGACAATGGCCCCAAGGGGATCCACGCTGATCTTCTTGTCGTTGGGGTCGACCATGATCGAACGCGGATCGAGCACATCGGGCTTGACCAGAAAGTCGACGTCGGGCCGGTAAAAGAACCATCCTTGCGTACCGAGAACGCCCTTGTCGCCGAGGTCGCGGAATAAAACGTAGCGCAGGAACTGCATAACCGGTCTTCCCGCAATGGCGAACACCGAAGAATTTTCGAGTTCCTTTTCATACGGCCGGAGGTAGCGATCATTCCAGAGGATATAGCGCCACCCGCCGATTGCCAGGAGGGGAAGGGTAATGATTGATCGCTTCGGATACTCGTGCATCAGCATATCGGTTGCGGCTCGCATGACGGTAACGTCGGCGGCAATTTCCGCGGGCGGCGTGCCGGCCTGTAATTCCGCCGAGAGACGGGCAAGGCGGGCGGCAAGGGAATCGAGCTGGAATACGGCGGGAATAAACGAATCGGTGGTGATATACCGGTTCCTGGTAATCACGGCTTTTTTAAGGTCCTCGACGTTTGCGATCGCGTCGTCAATCAGGAGGTCGCCTGATTCCTGCGACGAATCGGCCAATGCGGGCTTTGCGGCGAGGCTGTCGGTGTAAAGAGATGCTCTGCAGGCCAGATCGTGCATCGCATTTGCATTACGAAAAGGCGTGATCATAAGATCTTCCAGCAGGTCGAGCGCTTGGACGCCCTTTCCCCTGTGGAGCTCAACTATGGCCTGGGTTATCGGCACGGCAAAGATGACCAGGATGAAGACGACGATGAGGGGGGCCGTAAGCAGACGTTTCAGGAAGTTCATGAGCCGCCCCGCGTTAAAACTGGAAATAGAGGAAAGGGTTATAGGTCTGGGTGAACATGGTCACGATTGCCACTACCAGGACGGCGGTGCAGAGCAGCGCCTTTGGCATGGTGAGGGTGCGCACCCATTCATGCGCCTGCAGCGGTTGCCATACGAATACGCCGCAGAGAAGCATCTCGAAGAGATGGCGCGGCGTAAAGAGCTCGGCCGAGAGCATCGGGGCGGTGGCGGCTCCCTTGACTGTTCCGATCATGGCTCCCCAGTAGTGCATGGCTTGTCCTATGTCAGGCGCACGGAAGAGCACCCAGCCGAACATCACGACGATGAAGGTGATCGCTACCTGCCCCCAATGGGGCAGCACGTGATAGAGAGTTTTTTTCCCTGCAACCCGTTCAAGCACGAGGAACAAGCCCTGATAGATGCCCCACAGCACGAAGGTCCATTTAGCGCCGTGCCACAAGCCGCTCAGGAAAAAGCAGAGGCAGAGGTTGAAATACATGCGGCCTTTGCCGACACGATTGCCGCCGAGCGGGATGTAAAGGTAGTCCCGGATGAAATTTGTAAGCGAAATGTGCCACTTCTGCCAGAAAACGGTAATGCTGGGGGATTGGTACGGGCCATCGAAATTTTTAATAAACTCGATTCCAAGCATGCGCGCTAGCCCGACGGCCATGTCGGAGTAGCCGCAAAAATCGAAGTAGATCTGAAAGGCGTAGGCGATGACGCCCCACCAGGCATTGAAAAAACCCGGACCGTCGCTGCCGAAGGCTGCATCGGCGATGGCAGCTACCGAATTGGCGAGAATGATCTTTTTGCCGAGTCCGAGGCTGAAGATCGCCACGCCGCTGGCGAATTTCGGGATCGAATGCACCCGGTTGTCGAGCTGATCGGCAACGGTGCGGTAACGAATGATCGGCCCGGCGATGAGGTGAGGAAAGAGTCCCACAAAACAGGAAAACACCGAAAAGTTGCGCGCCGGCTTTGCCGCGCCTTTGTAAACATCGATGGTATAACTCAAGCCGACAAAGGTGTAAAAGGAGATGCCCGAAGGGAGCAGCACCGAGGCGATGGTGAACGCGTGGGGGCCGCCGCCGAGGAAAAATGCCAGCCGGTTAACCACTTCGGACATGAAAAACATGTAATACTTGAAGTAGGCGAGGAGCGAGAGGTCGGTGACAATGGCGAAAATGAGCGCACTTTTACGCTTCCACTCAACCTGGCCGGGTTGACTGATTATCAGGCCGCAGAGGTAGTCGTTGATGGTGGTGATGAACATCAGGATCACGAACCAGGGGACGAGCCACCCGTAAAAGACATAGCTCATGATCGTGATGAATGCATTCTTTACATAGAGACCCTTCCACCTGAAGGGAAGGAGAAAGTACACCAAGAGGAAAAAAGGCAGAAAATAGAATATAAAGATATGCGAAGAAAAAACCATTCGTTACAACCCTCGCCGTAGAGGATGATCGGGGTTCCTATCCGGCAGGCAGCCGGACCGATGCCTGGATTACCGCGCGATCTCCGCTTTGAGGGCGTAATATTTATCGAGGTCGGAATCCGGATATTCGTCCTCCACCGCATCCTTCCAGACGCGTTCGATCGGCGTCACCAGCACGAGTCTCTGCCGCGCCCCCTTCTCGAATTTGACGATATCTCCGGTTGCCAGCGTGCGCATGCGGTCTTTTATCTGGCATCGGGGAATGAGCGGATTGTAGTGGCCAACCAGGATCTCCTGTTTTTTATAAGCGCCCTTGAGTACCTTTATCACGCGGTACTTCATGATATATACGTAGTTGTAAAGATCGTTCGGCGGAAAGGCGCCTGGAATTTCGGTCAGCCGGGCGAGGATCACGAGCGTATCCATGCCTTTTTTTTGCACGACGTTGGCCGGGGTCTTTGGGGCCGGCTGGTTTGTCGGCGCTCCGGTTTGAGCCGAAAGCAGGGAGAAGGAGACCAGCAGGGAAACGATCACCGCTGCGATATTTTTAGTACACTGCATGAGACTCCTCGACGAAAGCTAATAGGTTATCGAAAAAGTTCCGGAAGAATCGGGTGGAACGTTGTTAAAATATTCCTGAAGCTTGATGTAACAATGGTTTGAGGCGGCGGCACTGTCGGCAACCCACGAAAACGTGGTGTCCGGATAAGCAAAAGAACTGGTCGCGAGCGACATTGGAATGGAATCGGGAAGAGAATAGAGCCATAGCACAATGCTGCTTATACTATCCGGATAGTTGACTTGCCATTTGATATTTATGGTATCGCCAACTTTGAAAGTTTGGCCAGCTTTGGGCTGAAGAACCACCATAGCGCTGGGAGTCGTTTTAGTGCCCGTTGATTTATTGCAGGCCATTCCTGCGAACAGCATGCACATTATCGTGAGGATAAGACTCTGACAGACGATATTTTTTTTCATGAATCCCTCCATGTTTTCTGAAAATTCAGAATCACTATAGTATAATTCATCGCTTGATTACTGAACAAGATTCAATACCCAGCGAATCACGCAAATTTTCAAAATACCGCAGTGCTTCTCTCCGTACCCCCGGCGCGTCGCACCATTGAGTAGCAATGCTGTCAGCGATAGTCCGCACCGTTATATTATTCGATAAATCAATGCTCGTGGGACCCGAAACATTGCTCCTGAGGAAAAGAACCGAGGCGCCATCCGTGCACGCCAGGCGCCAGTAAGCCGATGCATAGAGGCGCTGGATCAGTTTCATATGCAACGAATAGAGAGCCGATGGCACAATCACTTGGGTTATGTTGAATTTCTCTGCAACCCTGTCGAATAATTCGGGATGATCGCTTATTGCCAGATACTCGGCGAAGAATTGCGGTGAGCGGATAATGAGGCGGGTATCGATGAAAACCTTTTTTTCCGGATAGAAGCGCCAGATCAGATAACCGCCGTAGCGCAAGTCGTTGAACATGTTGCCGGGAACGGGGTTTTGCTTGAGGTATCCGGAGATCTTTTCCGGAAACCGGAAAGGCGACAGCACGCAGTGCGGAGGATAGAGCGAGACAACCGACAGGTGGCGGAACGTGAGCGCGCTGACCGCCAGCATCCCTATGGCAATCGCCTCACAACCAATGAATCGCACACTTTTGCCTAAAAGTCTCGTTGCGAAATCCGATTGCAACAGGTCGGAAATGGAGTCGCCAATGATCGGAATGATGATGACAAAAAGGAGCGGCACGTTCCGCACCGCGCTGAAGGCAAGATAGCTGAATCCGGCGAAGAGGAGGAGATGGCTGATCCGGCGCTTTCTGCCCTTGAGAATGAAGATCAGGAAAGCGATCAAGGTGATGGCTATCGTCACGGTACGATAGAATGAATCGTGGCCGTGCAGTGAGAAAAGGGGGATATTTTCTGAAATGGTAAGAGAGTATATATTGCGGGTTCCGGGAGCAATCCGCGCAAAAAGGCTGAATGGAAACGTGAGTCCGGCAACCCCGTAAGGATTGAGCAGGCACGATGCAGCGCAGGCGCCAATGAGCGCTGTTTCGAAAACCGGACGGCCCTGCCTGCCGCGGAGCCACTGCATCACGTTTTCCGCCCAATAGGAGCCGATGATGAACAGGCCGATCATGTAAAGACCCTGGGAGTTGGTCCAGAGTACTTGGAGCGGCACGCATAGAAGAAGCAGAGTTTTCTTCCCCGGGCGCCTGGCGCGCTCGAAAAGAAAAACATAGGCCGCCATGCAGATCAGCGTGATGAGTATCGGCCGGACGCAGAGCAGATACCGCATGGCAAATACCAGCGGGCAGGTGAGAAATGCCGCAATCAGGATATAGTGCTTTGACCGATGCGTAAGGCAGAGCAGCCCGGTCGTTGCGGCGACGACAGCCAGTTTGAAGAACAATAAAGCCTTCAGACCGCCGATTTTGTAGAGACCATAGCAAAGGAGCTGGAAGAGCCAGTGCAAATCGATCCAGCGGGGCGACGGCAACGTAAAGGCGAACGGATCGGTATAGAGGAGTCGTCCATGGGCGATCATCTCTCTTCCGGCGGCCAGGTGCCAGAAAATATCCGCGTCCGTGATGGGAAAGTAAACAAAAAAGGCCGAGATCGCCATGCAAAGGGAGATCGGCCAATATATTGCAGCGAGACGCCGGATACTCATTTCGCCATTGCTTTAATCGCGAGCAGCTTTTGCCCGAATATTTTCGTGGAGTCGTCATTGCCGAGTTTGCCGAAGGTATACACCGCTCGCCGGTAAAGAAGCGAATCCCCAGGGTTGCGTTCGAGGCCCGAGAGATAAATCGTCAATGCTTTATGGTACTGTCTTGCTGCCGCCGCGACCGCGCCGTAATTCGCCGCGAGGTTGACCATATCCGGATGTTCGACGAAAAGCTGCGCAAATAGGTCCATGGCGGTATCCCGACTCTCATTCTGCGCATAGGCGACCGCCAGATTGCCCTTTGCCTCGGCATAGCCGGGAATCAATCGCAGGCACTCCCTGAAATAAACGATAGCCGGTTTGAAAAGCTTTTCCCGGAGGCAGAGCGTTCCGCAGTCATAGCAGAGTACGCCGATAACCTCTGGCCGGGAGAGGTTTTTAAGATCGTACCACGGCGTTTTTGCGATCTGATACCGCTCACGGTAGTAGGCGTCATCATGTGCGCATCCGCCCCTGTTCGGTTCGATGTTGATGCGCACTCTTCCGTCATCGTACCGGCAGAAAAAATGTCCCGGCAGCATTACTCCGTAGATCGGGCACCCGAGCCTTTCCGCGAGCATGAGGAGGATGAGGGACACGCCGAGACAGTCGCCCTTGCGCGTCCTGAAGACCCGGTCGGGCAGGAGAGTTTCGAGTGCGGTGTCAGTGGAATCGAATCCGATATGCCATGTTTGATAGACTAAATCGATGATGGCGGTACGCGTACTTCCCGCTCCCGGCTTGAAAAGAGGCGAAAGTCGGATTGCCTCGGCGGCGCTGTCAAGGAGCCGGTAGAAGGCGTTGGCCGAGCCGGCATCGGATGCGCCGAATTCGACCGGCGGATGGCTTGCCATAATCTGGCATGCCCTTTCGAGCGAAAGCGTGTCGGCGCGCGGGATTGCTGTCATTTCACCGGTGATCGATTCGTTGTTTTTCTTTGTCGAACAAGAAAGAGCGGACAGTGTCAGCGTGGCAAAGAAGACGGCGGCGCGCACGGCATTGTGGTGTGCTGGAAATCGAAGGGGTTGGCTCATGGGGAGGGAGAAGGCCAATTCAGCGCGTCAGAACATCGTGGTTTTGATGCCGATGGCAAAGGTCCAGGTGTCAAGGAAATCCCTTCCATCCGGCCAGAGGAATTTTCCTTCACTACTGGCGCCGCTTTCAATCAGTTTGTTGACGGCGATGTAAATCGGGTACTCCGGCCTGGAGAATTCGAGACCGTAATGGAGCGTGAGACTCCAAGTTCTGTTATCCGGATCCGGGAATGGATCGTAGGTGTTCGCCGCAAAGGCCGGGATCCAGTCTACCCCCAGCGGAATCCAGAGTTTTGCGCCGAAGGAGTGCACATAATGCTCGACGCCGCGGTAGCCGTAATAGATATCTGCATTAATGCTGGGCGGCGTGTACCCGCCGAGATCGTTTTCGCCGTAGGGCTTGAACCAGTACTGAAAACGGCTCTTGTCGGTGATCAGGTCCCACGAGTTATCGAGGTCGTTGTATTGATCCGGTTGCGAATTGATAAATTGGTTCTTGCCATAAAAGTTCAATTCAAAGGGATTTGAATAGTAAGCTTCGACGATCCACAGTCCCTTATCGACATCGATGGTCTTGTTGATGCCGATCGTTACGTTATAGATTCCGGCGCCGCATTGCATGGCGGTAGGGATGTATTGCATTTCATTCTCTTTTCCACGCTTGATATCGTACTGTCCGGACGGAAGGGTGAGATTGAACATGAGACTGTATTCGCCCTCCATGCCGATACTTTTGGAATAGTCGAGCATGATGTCCGACAATCCGGCGGCCACCTCGGTATAATCTTGATCCTCAGTGGCAGGCTGGAGGTTGCCGATATTCGATACAATGGGGATAGTAAGGCCGAGGGTTGAGGTCCAAGTGGGCTTCATGCAGAAGCGCGTCCTTACCTCCTGGTACTGGTAGTCTTGGCCTATCGATGTCATTCCCATGACTTCAGCATCGATGAGACCGCCGCTGACGCCGTAGCCGACCCACTTGACATAGGTGCCGACGCCGCCCGATCCGCCCGCGCCGCACCCCCCGACGCACTGCCAGGGCGTGAGTGCGGTGAGGGCGGCGTCATCAGGATGCGGAAAACGGCTCGCAAAGAGAAAGAACAACGCAACAATCAGGAGGATCGCGCCGACGAAGCAGGGCAACACTTTTTCCAGAATCGGTATCCTGCGGATCAGGCTGGCTGGCATTTTTAATTTCCAATCCATAAGGACGGCGTGGAATTGGTATTCATCTTGCCCGAGCCCACGGTCAGTATCAGCGAACTTTCGCCGTCTTTCGTACGGACATTTTTAATGAGCACGAGGTCCCACGAGGTACTGCCATCATTTGAAGCGGCGATCGCGATCGCATAATTCTGATTATTGGACCATTGAGGACATTGCCACGCGGCATACCCGCTTCCCATGATGCTGATCGGGATAAAATTGATCACCGTGTTTGATACATCGACGATGAACAGGACGCTGTGTTCAGGCAGATTCCCCTGCGCATCGGCCGGGTAGGTAGGATCAGTGGAGAAGGTACCCAGCAGGTTCTGAACTCCTCCGATATTTAAAAACATCATCTGGTGATCGGTAGTAACGGAGTCGGGATCGATGGAGGGGTTACAGATTTGAACCCCTTGATTTATTGGAATTAGCGCGGCGGTAGGCAGGGGGGTACAAAAACAGCCGGGCTGATACCCGGTGCAAAGATACTGTCCATCCTTTGAAAGACCGCCATTCATCGGATACGGCGCAATCAGGATCGGGGAGCCTACCGCCGAGCCGCCGTTTCCAGTATCAACCTGCTGTTTATAGGTCACTCCGATGCCGGTATCCATGGTCAGGCCTTCGATCAGGTATACCGTTGAATAGATGAGATACAGTAACCCGGTGGCGGGGTCCTGATACCAATGCGGCCTCGTACCGCTTGGGTTGATTAAAACCGGCTTGGCAGTCGTATCCAGTTTCTGAATGTAAGCGCCGTAGACATTGTTGCCTTCAAGCAAGCCATACGCGACGAAGGTTCCGTCGGGAGATATCATTGGTTTGTCGGCATCGTAATTCAGCCCAGCCGCCGGTTTTATCAGTACCTTCGGGGCTGGGGCGGAATCGTTGAAATCGACGTAATAAATATCACGAGGGCCATTATATGTCAGCGCATAGGCGATTTTAAAATTCGTGTTCGTTGTGCCAAGGAAGGTGGAAATTTCGCTGGCAGGAGGAAATTGGTATGGCTGCTGCGGCAGCACGAACGGGGTCGGCTTATAGCAGAAACAAAAGATGGTGGCAACTATCGCGGCAGCGAGGATTGGCTGCGTTACAGTGAAGCGTCGTTGCATAGCTCCTGATTTTCGGGAAACGAGGACGAAGTTTTGATACATAAATCATAAATATAATTCGATTGCATAATAATTCGATTGCACAGACCGGGAAATCATTTACTGGGGAAGGAGGATTTCCTCCTCGGCAACAAAGAGGTCCATAAATTTCAACTCTTAATCGCCGATTTTTGATTGTTGAAAATGTATTTTGATTGCTTCCGGGTCAGCGACCCGCAACAATCGCCATCCGGCGCAGAAAACGACATCTATCGTCCTGTCCCTCATGAGTTCTGTTTCCGATCACCAGAGCGGATTGCCCGCAGGAGCCGCTCTGGTAAGATTGCATTGCCCGGAAGAGTGATCTATAAATTATCTTCTATCAGATGCTATGGTCTGCCTCGGTTGAAGAGAAGGATTGGCATGCCATCGCGCGTTTCCATAAATTAAAGGAGCAGAAGCAATTCTGGCAGGGCGGGCGCAGCGAACGACATTGAAAAATCGGACCCGGCGTAAGGCCAAAGAGGCCGTTAAGGCACCCTATGGTCTTTTTTTTTATAAGGATTAAAGGCTGTCGTAATAGTTCCCGCGTTACGGTTCCAATGGCTCCTGCACTGAAGTGGGTGCAAGAATAATTTTTACCGCTTGAAAGGAGATCATGGTTTCTCATAAAAAATTACAGCAGTGGGTGGATGAGATGGTTGCACTCTGTCAGCCGGATTCGGTATATTGGTGCGACGGGTCGCAGACAGAGTACGATCGGTTGTGCGGAGAGATGGTCAAGGCCGGCATGGCAACAGCTCTCAATCCCCAAAAAAAACCAGGAAGCTTCCTTTTCCGCAGCCACCCTTCGGATGTTGCGCGCGTTGAAGATCGTACGTTTATTGCCGCGAAGAATAAAGAGGATGCGGGACCCACTAATCATTGGATGAATCCGGCTGAACTTAAAGCGAAAATGAAGGAACTGTATGCAGGCTGCATGAAAGGTCGCATTTTGTATGTGATTCCCTTTTCAATGGGGCCCATTGGCTCTCCGATATCAAAGATCGGCGTGGAGATCTCCGATTCCCCGTATGTGGTCATCAATATGCGCATCATGACGCGGATTGGCGTCAAGGTGCTCGAAACGTTAGGTGCTGACGGCGAATTCGTGCCATGCCTCCACTCGGTCGGCGCCCCGTTGAAGCCGGGGCAGAAGGACTCCTCGTGGCCATGCACGCCGCAGATTGAAAATAAATACATCAGCCATTTTCCCGAGGAGCGGACTATCTGGTCTTTCGGGTCCGGCTACGGCGGCAATGCACTGCTCGGCAAAAAATGCTTTGCCCTGCGCATTGCGTCGGTCCAGGCAAGAGATGAAGGGTGGCTCGCCGAGCATATGCTCATTCTGGGAATCACGCCGCCAAAGGGGGAGAAGAAGTACATCGCGGCGGCGTTTCCCAGCGCCTGCGGAAAAACCAATCTTGCCATGATGGTGCCGACTCTTCCGGGTTGGAAGGTCGAATGCGTCGGGGATGATATCGCATGGATGAAATTCGGTGCCGACGGCCGTTTGTATGCCATCAATCCCGAAGCGGGTTTCTTCGGCGTAGCGCCGGGAACTTCCATGCAGTCTAATTCGAATGCGATGCGGACGGTTCAGAAGAACGCGATATTTACCAATGTCGTTCTCACCGAAGATAACGATGTCTGGTGGGAAGGCATTGGATACGAGCCGCCGTCCGGGAGGAAGATCGACTGGACCGGCAATGTCTGGGAGCAGTCGAGCGGCAAAAATGGCGCCCATCCGAATGCGCGGTTTACCGCTCCGGCAATGCAATGCCCGGCCATCGATCCGGCATGGGAAGACCCCAAGGGGGTGCCTATCAGCGCCTTTCTTGTGGGCGGCAGGCGGCCGACCACCATCCCGCTGGTGCATGAGGCGTTTTCGTGGAATCACGGGGTCTTTCTCGGATCCATCGTGGGGTCGGAAACCACGAGCGCGAATATCGGCGCCGTGGGCCTTGTGCGCCGCGACCCCTTCGCCATGCTGCCGTTCTGTGGCTACCACATGGGCGATTACCTCGCGCACTGGCTCTCGATCGGCACGAAAACCACCCCGGACAAATTGCCGAAATTCTTTTATGTTAATTGGTTCCGGAAATCGGCCGATGGCAAATGGCTCTGGCCGGGATATGGCGACAACAGCCGCGTTCTCAAATGGATCTATGAGCGGGTTTCGGGGGGCGGGAAGGCGCAGAAGACGCCGATCGGCTACCTGCCTGCGCCCGATGCGATCGACATGTCGGGCCTCTCCCTGGACCCGGACAACCTGAATGAGCTGTTGCGCGTTGACGCAAAAGAGTGGCTTCAGGAAGTGGAAGGCATCAGGCGCCACTATGAGGGGTTCGGCGCGAAATTGCCTCTTTCGCTCAAGGATGAGGCATCGGCTCTCGAATCGCGGCTCAAACAGCGCCTCTCTCACTAGCAGGAGGTATTTGCATGGCATGGTTCAATAAATCCGAAGTAAAACGAGATACGCGAAAAATTTTGACCGAGGAGATCTGGATACGGTGCCTCGGATGCCGCGCACATGTTTTCAAACAGGACTACTATACCAATCTTCATGTCTGCCCCAAATGTTCATGGCACGGGAAATTGACCGCATCGGAGCGTATCTCCCTCACCATCGATGCCGGTACCTGGAAAGAGATGGATTCCCTGATCTGCCCGTCCGATCCGCTCGGATTCGTGGACGGCAAGGGATCGTATGCCGAGAAGATAGAGCAGACAATAGCCAAAACCGGTCTTAACGAAGCGGTGGTTACCGGCACCGGCGCCATCGGCGGGCTGCCGGTGGTTATCGGCGTGATGGACTTCCGGTTTCTCGGTGGCAGTCTTGGTTCCGGGACCGGTGAAAAAATCCTGCGGGCCGCGAATCATGCGTTCCAATATTCTCTGCCTTATATTCTTTTTTCTGCCTCGGGCGGGGCTCGCATGCATGAAGGCATTCTCTCCCTGATGCAGATGGCCAAAACCTGCGCCGGCATCGCCAGGCTTAACGACAAGAGAGTGCCGTATATCTCGGTCATGACCGATCCCACCACGGGCGGCGTGTCCGCGTCCTATGCCATGGTCGGCGATGTCAATCTGGCCGAGCCCGGCGCGCTGGTCGGGTTCGCAGGTCGCCGCGTCATCGAGGTAACGATCAAGCAGAAGTTGCCGGATAACTTCCAGACCGCCGAATTTTTTCTCGAACACGGCTTCATCGACCGGATCGTGCCGCGCAAGGAGATGAAGGAGACGCTGCGTACCATTATCTCTTATTACAACCGGTAAGAAAGCCATTCGGCGGTTCTTTCCCTCATGCCGGTTCATCGATATGACTTGTATCGTCTAAGGAGGCAGTGGAATGGAACGGGAACTTGATTTTGAAAAGACCATGATTGATATAGAAAAAACCCTTGACAAACTTCACCATCGGGAGAACATCGGGAAAAAAGGGCATCGGGAGCAGATCGAAACCTTTGAACGCAAGCTCGACGAGGTGCGCAGGGATGTTTACTCGAACCTGACCCCCTGGCAGACCGTCCAGGTGGCGCGACATCCGAAGCGCCCGGTTCTGCGCGACTATATCGACATGATTTTTAAGGAGTTTGTCGAATTGCATGGCGACCGGGCGTTCGGCGACGACCGGGCGCTTATCGGCGGGTTTGCCCGTCTGGGCGATGCAAAAATCATGCTTATCGGCCATAACAAGGGTAAAAACGTCGACGAAAATATTCATCGAAACTTCGGCATGTCACGACCTGAGGGATATCGCAAGGCGCTACGGCTCATGCGGCTGGCCGAAAAATACAATTTGCCGATTGTCACCTTTATTGACACGGTCGGCGCATTTCCCGGCCTCGATGCCGAGGAACGAGGGCAACACGAGGCGATTGCGCGCAACCTTACCGAAATGGCAAGGATCGAGGTTCCCGTCATCGTCGTGGTTACCGGTGAAGGCGGCAGCGGCGGCGCTCTCGGCATAGGCGTCGGCGACGCCGTGCTTATGCTTCAGAACGCCATCTATTCCGTGATCTCTCCAGAGGGGTGTGCGGGGATTCTCTGGCGCGACGGCTCCTTTGCAGCTCAGGCGGCCGAGGCTATGAAGATCACCGCGAAGTCGCTCCTGGAACTCGGTGTCATCGATGAAATCATCCCTGAACCTCCGGGCGGTGCGCACCGTTTTCCGCTGGAAACCGGCGACCGCATCAAGGTCACGGTGCTCGGTCACTTGGCGCAGCTCGCTTCGTTCTCTTCGAAAGCCCTTCTCGAACGGCGTTTCAAAAAATTTTCTGCGATGGGAAAATTCGACGAACAGAAATAGAGGACCATACTTCTATGAAGAAAGAAAAGAACCAGTCGGAAGATCAACTGCACAAGATTCCCCTCCGGGTGACCGATACCACGTTGCGCGATGCTCACCAGTCGCTCTGGGCCACGCGCATGCGGACCGACGATATCTTACGCATCATCGATGTGATCGATTCGGTAGGCTATTACTCGCTCGAGTGTTGGGGAGGGGCGACCTTCGATGTCTGTCTGCGGTTCCTGCGGGAGAACCCCTGGGAACGACTGCGCGTCATCAAGTCACGGGCCAGGAATACGCCGCTGCAGATGCTCCTGCGCGGCCAGAACTTGGTCGGATACCGGAATTATGCCGATGATGTGGTCGATCGTTTCGTCGGGCTCGCCAGCGAAAGCGGGATCGATATCTTTCGCGTCTTCGATGCGCTGAACGATACCCGCAACCTTGAAGCGGCCGTACGCGCTGTCAAGAAGCACGGTGGCCATGTGCAGGGAACCCTCTGCTACACGCTCTCCCCGGTGCATACGGTTGAGAAGTTTGTCCAGTATGCGCGGGAACAGGTTGCAATCGGCGTCGACTCCATTTGTATCAAGGATATGGCCGGTATCCTGTCGCCGATCGCCGCCGAGCGGCTTGTCCGTGCGCTGATCCGCGAGCTTGACGATATTCCTATTCAGCTTCATTGCCATCTATCAAGTGGCATGGCAATCGCCACCTATGTGGAGGGTGTGCGGGCCGGGGCGGGCGCCATCGATTGCGCCGTGTCGTCAATGGCGGGTTTTTCTTCCCAGCCACCGGTGGAAACTCTCGCCACCATCTTTGAGGAGACCAACTATTCGGCGAATCTCGATATCGAGGCGATTGAACGGGTCGCGAAATTTTTTACCGAAATCTCGCCGATGCGAAAGCAGGGGAGCTCGGCACTTCCTTACATCGACCCGGAAATCCTGATTCACCAGATTCCGGGCGGCATGATCTCGAACTTCCGTTCGCAACTCGATATGCAGAATGCACTCGATAAGATGCCGCAGGTGCTCGAAGAGGTCGCCGCAGTGCGGGAGGACCTCGGGTTCCCGCCGCTGGTCACCCCTACCAGCCAAATTGTCGGTACGCAAGCGGTCATGAACGTTCTTGCCGGGGAGCGCTATAAAATCGTTCCCAACGAGGTCAAGGATTACGTCCGCGGTCTTTACGGAAGGTCACCATCGCCCATCAGTCGGAAGATGATCAAAACCATTCTCGGAGACGAGCAGCCGATCACCGGTCGTCCGGCGGACCGCTTGACGGCAATGCTTCCGACCGCGACCGATAACGTCGATCCAAAGCTGATCGAACGCGAGGAGGACATTCTCTCGTATCTGCTTCTGCCGGAACCTGCGGTCGAGTATTTCAAATGGCGCGCGCTTCCCGAGGAGCAACGTCCAGAGACTCCGGCCGACCTGGAAGCGAAAGCGATGAAGCCCGCTATCGCTATCCCGCCGCCCAAACCTGCGGCCACGACGCCCTTTGCTGCGGCGGTTGAGACGCTGGTCGGCGCAGCGCCGACGGTCGTGCAGGAACTGCTCCAGAAGATCGACGGTCTGTCGCTCGATGAAGTGGTATTCCGCAAGGGGGACCAGCAGATTGCAGTTCGCGCCGCCGGGGCGCCAGTTTTTGCCGCGTTACCAGTTGCGCGCCCCATTGGCGGGAATGTCGCTTCGGCTGCGGAAGAGAAACCCGCTCCCGCAGGCGCGCCCGCTTCCGAACACGCCTACTCCCGCACGGTCAATGCCCCTCTCGTGGGCAAGTTCTACCTCTCGCCCGGTCCGGGTAAACCCGCTTTTATCAAAGAGGGCGATACCGTGAACGCCGGCGCCAAGTTGTGCATCGTTGAGGCCATGAAGCTTTTCAACGAGATCACGGCACCCGTCAAATGCCGGATCGTCAAAATTCTCGCGGCCGACGGTGCTGCGGTGCAGAAGAATACGCCGCTGGTGGCGATTGAGGAAATTGGATAATTGTTGATGTAGTGAGACATTCGTGATAGAGAATCTATGTGTTTATGGTGAACCGATCGGATAATAGAATCACCTTGACGACCGTCAGGCAACGAGTAGATATCTGCCGCTTCACACCATTCTATTCATTTTAGTCTTCCAAGAGGTGGGGCCGTAACCTTCGTTTTCGTGTTGTTTCAAACTCATAGACCGCCCTGCACAGGGCGGCAAAAAACGGCTTGCCGATCGAATCATATTCGTAAATGTCATCATTGACGACGCCATTTGCGTTTACATAGATCACCGCTGAAAGAAAAAATTCGATTCCACGCTCTGAATCGCTCAGGTAGGCAAGATCGCTCAGGAATCCAAAGGCGCGTCCGGCTACATTGATTTCACGCAGGGTGGGTGACAACGGATGAGCCGTATCGCCGAACAGGAAAAACTTCCGGAAATTGTCCGGATACGCGGCATAGCGCGGTATCCCGGATTCGCCGGGCAAAAGTTCCATTCCTGTCCGCAGGAGCCGGTAATCGTTACTTTGCAGACGTATCGATTGTTCCCGGGCGGCGGAATCGGGAAACATGATTGCGATAAGAAACCGATGCATTTCGCCGAGCGGCGCATAGTTAAGATAATCCGCCGTCAATGGCGATGGCCGCAGTTCCCCGTTTACAATTGTTGCATTGCCGAATGAAACCGGAGCAAGCGGGTTGGCATCGGGAATTGAAGAAGCTGTCGGCGGCTGTTCGTAGATCACCCGTCCGGAATCGTCGATAAAGCGGACCGGATTACTCATCCGGTTCTCCTTGTGGGTACAGCCCGAGGCAAGGCGGTGCAGAAGACGGATATCGCCGAAACCGCATTCCGATAAGCGCTGATTTGCATAATCCCGCGTCAGAAACTCCCAGAGCCGGTTATAGCCGCCATTATCGCTTGCGACAAGCATCCTCCTGATGGAAGATGCCAGAGATACGGGATCCTCGGGTCGTTCGCCATCTTCGTGATCGTAGGGAATTCTGCAGGACAAGGTATTGACGACCTGCATCGGAGTTTGTGCACTCAGGCCGGCTATGGATAAAGTGTTTATTTTTTCAAGGGCAAACGCCGCAAGAGGCAGCTTGACCAGGCTTGCCGGATAAAAGTAGTGTTGCCGGTCGACGTGGTAACGATGATGACTGAATCGAGGCTGGTTTCGCGCATTACGGTCGATCTGGGTGTAGATAAATTGCAGGCGAAAGTGGTCATGATTGTCAAGAATAGATCCCCATGCAGGCAATAATATTTTTAAAATCCTGTTAAGAAGGGGATCGGGTTCCGAAGAGGATGCCATGAGATGCGACCGTTTTTTAGTCACTCAAGAAATTTAATGAATAGAAAATGAATATAACTTTTAAACAGCCAAGTATAGATTGTTTCTCCCTAATATTTAATTTTTAGTAGACAGCTGTTCTGCATAGAGCACGGCGCAATATATTTTTTTCAATCTTTCAACCCTGAATAATTGAATTTCATCCAAAAATGCACCAGTACAAGTTGCCATCGCAGCTGCTCTCCGAACCGGACCGGCATAAAAAAATCGGCTTTCTGATTGCCACCACGATGGTCATTGCCAATATGGTCGGCACGGGCGTCTTTACGAGCCTCGGTTTCCAGGCGGTCGGCATCAAACAGCCTCTCACCTTGCTGCTCCTCTGGGTTATCGGCGGCCTGCTGGCGCTGTGCGGCGGTTTCTGCTACGCTGAACTCGGCTCTGCGCTTCCCCGTTCAGGGGGAGAGTACCACTACCTCACACGCCTTTTTCATCCGCGGGTGGGGTTTCTTTCCGGATGGGTCTCGGTAACAATCGGATTTTCCGCTCCCATTGCGCTTGCCGCCATGGCGTTCAGCCAGTATTTTTATGGATCCCTTCACTTACTTTCACCCGGCCTTCTTGCGACAGCGATAATTGTCTGTATAACCACGGTTCATCTTTTTGAATTGCAGTTCGGCGGAAAGTTCCAGTTTGCGATCACCCTCATCGAGCTGCTGCTCATCGCATCGTTTATTCTGTGCGGCATTGTTATTACGCCCCATCCGGTTGCGCTCAGTCTGCTCCCATGCAGGGCAAACCTTTCCCTCCTCCTGAGCCCGGCTTTTGCGGTTTCTCTCATTTATGTTTCCTATGCCTATTCGGGGTGGAATTGCTCGACCTACCTTGCCAGTGAGATTAAAAATCCTTCGTCGAATATCCCGCGATCGATTCTCACCGGCACCGGCATCGTGCTTCTCCTCTACGTACTGCTTAACTACGTTTTTCTGCGAAGCACGTCGATCGGCGCTTTGGCGGGCCAATTGCAGATAGGCCTCCTTGCAGCCGTCAATATTCTGGGGCCTGTCGGCGGCAGGGTAATGAGTCTGTTCGTCGCGCTGTGCCTTGTCTCCTCCATCAGCTCGATGGTGATCGCCGGTCCGAGAATCCTCAAGGTCATGGGAGAGGATTATCCTCGGCTATCGGTATTCTCGCGCGAGAACTCCCGCGGCATTCCATGGATCGCGATTCTCACGCAAAGTGCGATTGCGCTGTTGCTTCTTTGGACTTCGACATTCGAAAAAGTCCTTACCTTTGTCGGTTTTACTCTTGCGCTTTTCACCTGCCTGAGCGTCATCGGCGTTTTCATCCTGCGAGTCCGGAGAATCGCGCTGCCGGGTGCCTATAAAACCTCCGGTTTCCCGCTTACACCGATTCTTTTCCTGGGTCTCAACTTCTGGATGATCTGGTATCTTCTCAAGGAACGCCCCATGGAATCGTTGGCCGGTCTTGGCCTTTTAGTCGTCGGAATAATCGTTTATAATTTCATAAAAAGGAGTCCTGCAAAATGATGTCCGCTCTTCTGCGAGTATGCTGCACTCTGTTCATTTTTGCGACGACCGTCTCAGGCAGTATGGATACGTCGCAATCCGCGATGGCGGCAACTCCCACCTCATCTGCACCTAATTTCGGATCGGCAACATTCGACTCCGGCCTGACGGACCAGGCGCGTATCTATGCCGGAATGATGCCGCTTAATCCGCTGCACTATAGTAACCTCACCTCGACAAAGGCTTGGCAGCAGCATAGCAGGATATTTGAAGAAAACTGGACAAAATTAAGCAAACGACTTCAGGCAATGTCGGTCTGGCGTGATTCCGCCCTGGCGGGTATTTCAATGGATGGCGCTACGCTCTTTTACCCGTTCAGCGGGCCGGACTTCCTGAATGCCGATATATTCTTTCCCGAGTGTGAAAAGTCCGTCTACCTAAGCCTAGAAGGGACCGGATCCATCCCCTCAACGGCTATGAGCGAAGCGCACCTCAACAACTTCCTCGACGACATTCGTGCAGCCATGGCTGAAATCTTCGAGAGGAATTATTTCATAACCTCATATATGAGCAAGGATTTCTATACCCCGTATCTGAAAGGAAACCTTGCGGTTTTCATGATATTCCTGGCACGCAGAAATTGCGCCATTGTCTCGATCGAAAAGATTCATATTGATTCTGCGGGTAACCTGGTCAATGCTCCCGCCGATACGGGAATTGCCGGTAGAAAGGACATATCCGGAATTGAAATTCAGTATATAACAGGGAGCGGCGGAACCGCTCATTCACTCCTTTACTTTCCGGTAGACATCTCAGACAAATCCCTGAAACTCAAGCCCCAGTTCCAGACTTTCCTTGGCACGATGACCGATATGATCACCTTCGTCAAAGCGGCCTCCTACTGCATGCATGGCAGCGATTTTTCGATCATCAGGGGCATCTGCCTGAAGGCAAAAGCGGTTCTTGAAGATGATACCGGAATTCCATATCGATTTTTCAAACAGAACGAATGGGAGGTGTCGCTTTATGGTCGTTATACCAAGCCGGTAAAGGATTTCCATTACGGTTTTCAGGCGGACCTCGATTCCGCTTACCGGTTCGGTAAGAATGTCCAGCCGCTGCCCTATAGCATCGGCTATCACTGGCGGGACGGCTTTTCGAGCTTTATCCTGGCAATACGAAAGGGCGTCCATTAATAGTTCATCTTTCTTTGGGGAACCATTGGGGAATATTTTTTACAAAATCATCGTTTAATAATTGCAGCATCATCGTTTTCCCGGCACTTTAGTCGGCGCCGCCCAAAATATTACTTTCTTGTTTTTTAAGATGATCACTTGCAGGAAAAAAAGCCCGACCATCCATGCATTGGCCGCGCCAATGGCAAAAATGAAAAAAATGGCGGGACGATCGGTTGCCGCGGCAAGAATGACAAAGGTGATATGAGTGGAAGGGCCGATGAGATTCCATAGCATCGCTTGCAGGGGGGTAACCGCCTGACGCCGCTCCGAAGAAGGCGACGGCGAGACCCGAGAACACTTGCTCTTTTGAATGGCGAGATATCGCAGATAAATGGAAATTAATAGTTTATCGACGATGTGACCTTTTTCCGTCTTCAGTCGCGCCAGTTCATCGGCCATAAGGCGGAATTCGTCCTCATCGACGCCTCCCGGTCTCTCCTGACGGATGAAGGCATTACGGTAATAGTCGCTTGAAATGGAGTGGAGAATCGTGCTGGCGACTGCGGCAAGCATGAGTATCCATGGGTTGAAAGGCAGGTGGAGGGCGCCGTATCGGACCGCTCTGGTCATGCCGATTGCAAAACCGATGTAGACCGCTCCGCTCGCAATGTAGTCCACCATGCCGTCAACGATCCTGCCGGTTTTTGTGCCGTTTTTCTTCAAACGCGCAATCATCCCGTCGCTGCAATCGAAGATATTCGAGAGTCCGAACAAAATCGCCCCGAGAGCGAAGGCTGCAGCCGTTCCGCCGGCCATCTCGATACCCGCACCGATGCCGACGACCATGGCAAGCAGGCTCACGAAATTTGGCGTCAACGGCAGCGGCTCCGTCACTTTTACAAAAAGAAAAGCAAGCGGGCGAAAAAATGCCAGATCGATCAGTTCTTCGGCAAAGGGATTTTTCAGGGAGCTTTTATATTGAGCGATGAGCGACGGTTTCGTTGCCACGGGTGGTTTCTCGCAATAGGGATCAGTATGAATCGTTAACGACAGGGATGCGTCCTGAACGTGCGCATCGGGAAGCGGCGTTGTGTATCGTTAAAATATATACTATCAGCAACGAAGGCGACTTTCATGATCCCTACCGTTGCCAAAGAGGCAGGCAATGACCGATTTTATATCCGATGAAAACAACGTGGATATGAAGGGGGAAATGCATGGGAAAAAAATCACTGTTAAGCCCACTTATTATTATCGGGGTTGCCCTGCTTATGCTCCTTGGCGGCGGCATCGCCGCGATCTACCTGCTATTCCCGCCGGAAAAAATTGTGGCGCTCATTCTTCCGCAGGCAGAAAAAACAATAGGCCGGAGGATAACGTTTGAAAAAGCGAGTTTCAGCTTCTTTCCTCAGCTCGGCCTTACGCTTTCCGGCCTGACAGTCGGGAACACTGGCCGCGAAGGGTTTTCCCTCGCCCCCTTTCTTACCATGGAGAACTTCACCGCGTGCATTTCAGTGGCGTCCCTCTTCAAGGGGTATCCGGAGATTACCCAAATCGTCCTGAAAAAGCCAACAATCAGAATTGAGGTCAGTGAGCAGGGCGAATTCAATTTCGATGACTTCGCGCCGAAAGATAGCGCCGCAAAAGCGCTCCTGCCGCCTGGAATCCCGGTACTGCCCATACCCCTCACTCTTGAGAAACTGGTGATAAAGAACGGAATGCTCATCTATGAAGATCGCAAAATGGGATTTATGGCGACGGCGAGAACAATCAACCAGGAAGAGCGGATCGCAATCGACCGCAATCTCGCCAATATCGTTTTGGATGGAACGCTCCGTTTAAGCGATATTTCGGTGAAAATCAGGGATGTCGAGACGCCGCTTACGGGCCTCGAAATCACGGTGACGCACGATATCGGCGCCGATCTTCCCTCCGGAATCATCACGGTCAACCGGATCGATGCTTCATGCGGAAAAATCGCGTGCATCGTGACCGGAACGATGAAGGATGTATTGACAAACGCGCCAATGTTCGATCTTACACTCAGTGCACAGCCGATAAATGTTCAGGATATCCTCAGCCTTCTGCCCGCAAAAGTTATACCGTTTGCTGCAAAACTTTCAGCCGCCGGAACCCTCGCCACCGAAGTCCAATTGCGGGGACGCCTGCTCCCCGGCACGTTGCCGGTTTTAACCGGTTCGGCTAAGGTTACAGATATTTCGGTACATTATGATGATGCCGCTCTCTCCCGATCGATCAATACGTTAAACGCTGCGGTAGAATTTACCGATAAGGGCGTTACCGTTGATCCGCTGACCATGCGGTTCGGGACGGATACGGGCGCGGCTCCTGGTCGGATGGCCAACAGCCTCGCGGGCACATTGACAATACACATGGCTGAGGGAAAGTTCGAAAACACGCCCTTCCAGAAAACCATCACCGAGGCAATCCGCGTGTTCCTGCAATCCGATCAACTCGAAGGCATCAACCCTATTAACTTTAGTGAGCTCAGCGCCTCGATTCGGATCGCAAACCGCCGGGTATTCATCGACGAAATGAAAATTCTGTCGGATCTCGGAGACTGGAAGGCCAGGGGCAGTATCGGGTTTGATGCCGGCGTGGGCATGGCGGTATCGATACGGCTGAGCAAACAGGTGTCCGGGAAGGTTCTCGACGTGGAAGGAGCGGCAAAGGAGGCGGCAAAGAGGTTGCTGGCGGGAACGCAGCTCTCGGCCGCCGCCGGGCTTTTTGATAACCTGAGCCTGATTCCGCATGATAAAGAAGGACGGATATCCCTGAAGTTTGCCCTTTCCGGGACGGTAAGCGCGCCGCAGGTCGGCTCCCTTGCGTTCGGGGATATCGGCCGCCAGGGTAATGGAACGGGAGGGCAGGCGGTTTTCGGGAGTGATGGAAAATGGAAAAACGATTCGCGGGAGGAGATGATAAAAAAAAACGGGAGAACAGATTAAGAATGCGTTGCGGGGATTATTTCAATAGGAGGAGCAAAGGCTGAAGGATGAATATTTCCTTCAGGCTCCTGGTTCCTGTTTCCGGCACAAATCCCCGGCCCTGAGGTATTTTCCTCCACACCTCGCTGAAATGGATTGTACGAGCAGAGGTTATTTCCGCAATCTCACCGATCGAAAGGATGTACCATGCGCCAGCTTCTCCTGCGTTTTTTAATCGGACTCACCCCGGTCATGCTTTTGGCAACCCCGCTCTTTGCGCAAGCCGGCGGGAGATCGGGGCTGGGCGGCCTGGGCGGTATGCTGCCGATGCTCCTTGTGATGTTCGTGGTTATCTTTTTTTTCATGATCCGTCCGGAGCAGAAGAAGTCGAAGGAACGTCAGCGTTTGCTTGCAAGCATAAAGAGGGGCGACCGAGTGATGACCTCTTCAGGTATATTTGGAACCGTTGGTAACGTCAAAGACACGACGGTCATGGTAAAGATCGCTGAAAACACGGTCGTTGAATTCTCCAAGAGCGCCGTTACCGCCATCTTGAATTCAGATGGGTCGGAGAAAACCCCTGAAAAGGAAGAAAAGGCAGGTTAGTAGTGCTGGCAATGCATTACTATGGAGACTCCATTCTCCGCACCACGGCAACGCCGATTATCTGCATTGACGGCGATCTCAAGACGTTGGCCGAGGAGATGGTCGTCACCATGCGCCATGAGAATGGCGTCGGACTGGCAGCGACCCAGATCGGCCGTACGCAGAAGATAGCTGTCATCGATCCTACCGGCGGCGAAGCAGAACCGTACATTCTCATTAATCCGGAAATCGTTTATGCCTCTCCGGATACGGTTACCGAGGACGAGGGGTGCCTCAGCGTCCCGACGATCTGGCATCCGATCAAGCGCTATAAACGCGTCTCGGTAAAGGCGCTCGATCTCGATGGAAAAGAGTATATGATTGAAGATGCCGATGGCCGGCTTGCCCGTGCGATTCAGCATGAGGTCGATCACCTGAACGGCATTCTCTTTATCGATCATCTCTCGCCGATGCAGCGTCGGCTTATAAGCAGCAAGCTTAAAAAACTGGCAAAAACCGGTGGAGAACAGGACTAGGTCGCTTCGAAGTCCTTTTTTTGCGTTTTTCATTGGCGCCGTGGTTTTCTGCGCTCCGATCCTTGTTCCCAATCCTCCTGCCAAGCAGAAAAGCGTGACGTCAACGCCGCAACTTCAGGCACAACCGGTTGATACACGGTCCGGCACCAATGCAAAGGAGATTGCTGCCAAACCATCGCTTTCCGGTGACGCCTCGGTTATCGGCGAGACGCTTCCGCCGTCCCATGCCGTGTCCCGGCTTTCGTCTTCCCTTCAATCCGGGGAGATAATTCGAATCGCTCTCGCTCGATCGGCGAGTCAAGCGGTTTTCTATGTGCAAGATACGGTAACTCTGCATTCGGCCTCTCCCGGAGAGTTTCAACGACTCTCCGGGAGGATCGCTATTGCGATGCTGGAGAATAGGCAGGTTGCAGTCCGGTTCGGGGATTCCAATGAGTTTCAGGCGTCGCTTCCGTGCACATTGATGACTTTGTGCGAAACCTCCTCCATCTCCTTCGGTGCGCGACGCTATCGCGGCTCCATGGTCTTGGAAGGAACCGGGAACTATGCGGTTCTTAACTGCCTTGACATCGAAGACTATCTTCGCGGCGTGGTGCCGCTTGAAATGGGGAAACGATCCTGGCAGGAGCTGGAGGCGTTGAAGGCACAGGCGGTCGCATCAAGGACCTATGCTTACCGACGCATCCAAAGGAGCAGGGGAGAGTCTTTCGATCTGCTCAGCACTATTGCGGACCAGGTCTATGGCGGTGCCGATGCCGAAACCGCGGAGGCCGATTCCGCAGTCCGCTCGACCCGGGGCCTGGTTGTTCGTTGGGGCGACTCTCTTGCCGATATCTACTTTCATTCCACCTGCGGCGGCTATACGGCGGGTTTTGACGAGGCCTGGAATAAACCACCCTGCCCTTATCTGCAATCGCAAAGCGACCTCGATCCGGATGGAAAACCCTATTGCGCCTTTTCCCCGCTCTTCGAATGGGAAGAGACGTGGAGCGCCGACCAGCTATCCGCAATAATTCGTAAAAATAGCGTGAGAATCAAGGGTCAGGAACCATTCGCCGGTGAACTGCGGAAGATAAGGGTGCTCGATCGTTTCCCTTCCGGCAGGGTAAAGGCGTGCAGGTTCGAGGGAAAGGGTGGAATCATGGAAAGTGGCGGCGACCTGCTTCGGTCCATTCTACGGCGCAACTCCAGCTCAGGAGGCTTGCTGCGAAGCTCGAATTTTACCATTGTTGAGAACGGACCCCATAGGTTTACCCTGCATGGCAAAGGGTATGGTCACGGCGTGGGGATGTGTCAGATGGGCGCCGTCGGACGGGCATGCCGGGGAGAGCGCTTCGACCAGATTCTCAAGGCATATTTCACCGGTACGGAGATAGCACAGATGGACGCGGAGTGGTTCAGTGGCCGATGACTCGAAACGCAGTTGCTCTGCTCTTCGTGTCTACAAACTCGATTTTTGTATCGTGGATAAAATATAACAAGTGTTTTTCGTGCATGAATTCAGTAGATTATATATGGGGTTGCACAAATTCGCCAATATATCTGCATATGTCGATCGATGGTAATAAAGAAAGACGGAGGAATCGATTGAGCATGTTGAATTTGAAAAGCGTGACGCGCATTCGATCAGCCGCAGGGCTGTTCTTTTTTTCAACGCTCTGCTTTTATGCTGGCGCACAGACATTCCCGCGAAAGGATATCCGATATTCCGCCAACTGGAAATTTTACCGGGGCTACATGAACGGTGCGCAGGCTACCTCTTTCAACGACGAATCATGGAGCACGGTGTGCCTGCCGCATACGGTAAATGTGGAATCGGCCATAAGCAACCCTGACTATGATTACTATCAAGGCTACTGCGAGTACCGCAAGTCATTCGTTCCGGACTCCACCTGGAGGGGAAAAAAGGTATTTCTGGAGTTCGAGGCGGCAATGCAGACGGATACGATCTGGGTCAACGGCAACCTTAAACTCGTGTACCTCGGCGGCTATAACCCCTTTTCCATCGATATTACGGGCGATCTTCAGTACGGCGTAACGAACGTGATCGCAATATGCCTCAACAACAGCGTCAATACCGATGTATCGCCCGGCGAGCAGCCGGATTTCTTCTTTTACGGCGGTTTATACCGTGATGTCAATATTCATGTCATGGACTCTCTGCATATCACCGATGCCGTCTATGCGGACAA
>Ga0181538_10000246_pt1 | contig 63471 bp, 45 predicted proteins | sample PEATcosm2014_Bin_40_FD_119773 | JGI IMG/M metagenome (GOLD analysis project Ga0181538, IMG submission 119773) | Peatland microbial communities from MTU Mesocosm Facility, Houghton, MI, USA - PEATcosm2014_Bin23_30_metaG | ecosystem: Environmental > Terrestrial > Soil > Wetlands > Peat | place...
CCGCGCCGTTCTGCTCGACCATCATTCGCGACGGACGGCTCCGCCGGGAACCAGATACACAGCAGTTTCTTCGTCTTGCGAAAGACGAAAACCAGATCGTAGTTGACAAAACATCATAGGAGGTAATCATGAAAGTTCGAATCTTGTTTTGCGCCGCTCTCATGTGCCCTCTGGCCATCATCGCGGGCCAGGGCCAAAGCAAGGCGGTCCCAGCCGCCGCCGCTTCGGACATCCCCCACCTGCGGAAGCAGGGGACGGCCACTCAACTGATCGTAGACGGCAAGCCGTTCCTGGCTTTGGCCGGAGAATTGAGCAACAGCAGCGCCACCAGCGTCGAGTACATGAAGCTGGTATGGCCGAGGCTCGTCGCTCAGAAAAAACTCAACACCGTCCTGGCGGGCGTTTCCTGGAACCAGATCGAGCCACAGGAAGGAAAGTTCGACTTCAGCGTGCTGGACGGCGTGATCCAGGGCGCGCGCGCTCACAAGATGCGTCTCGTGCTCCTGTGGTTCGCAACCTGGAAGAACGGTTTGTCCAGCTACCCGCCCGACTGGGTGAAGAAGGACTTCGACCGGTTCCCGCGCGCCACGATGATAGGCGATCAGACTCCCTGGCCGGTGTTCGGAACGGTCCGCTCCCAGGTCACGGGGAGTCTGAACATCGAGTTGCTCAGCCCCTTCGGCGATGCAACGCGAGACGCCGACGCTCGCGCTTTTGCGGCCATGATGCGGCACATCAAGGCCGTGGATGGCCGCGAGCACACGGTCATCATGATCCAGGTGGAGAACGAAACGGGATTGCAGGGCGACACCCGCGACCGCTCGCCAGCAGCCATTAAGGCTTTCGACGGGCCGGTTCCGAAGGAGCTGATGGACTACCTTCAGCAGCACAAGGATTCCCTGATTCCGGCGCTGCGCACAGTGTGGGAGGCGGCCGGCTTCAAGACCTCGGGAACCTGGGGAGAGGTGTTCGGCAAGGTCAGGGCGGCGGATGAAATCTTCATGGCCTGGAACTTCGCGCGCTACATCGGGCGGGTGGTGGACGCGGGCAAGGCCGAATACCCCATACCGATGATCACCAACTGCCCGCAGGACGGATTTGGGAGGGCGCCGGCGCCGCTCAAAGGGGGCGGACAGAGCGGCGGCGCCATGCCCGATGCGATGGATATCTGGAGAGCCGGGGCGCCGAAGATCGATATGCTCGGGGCCGATATTTACAGCGCCGACTTCGTGGGGTTCTGCACGAAGTACGCGCAATCCGGGAACCCGCTCTTCATACCCGAGACGAGATATAACATGGAAGCTAAGTCGATGTACGCCTTCGGACGCTATGATGCGATCGGTCTCTCGCTCATGGGGGTGGAACGGTCGCCGACGCCCGAGCCCGAGATGATCCGCGGTTTCGAGCTGATCTCGCAGTTGGCGCCGCTGATTTCGAAGCACCAGGGCAACGGTACGATCACCGCCGTCTGGCTGAATCCGAACGACCCGCCGCAGAAGGTCCGGTTGGGGAATTACACGCTGGAGGTGGATCGTTTGGGCGCCGGGCGTGCGGGGCCGCCGCCAGCGACGCCAGTGCCAGCGGCAGCGCCGGCGCCCGGTCCGGCCACCCCGCCGCCTGCCTCGGCGGCGATTTTCATCGAGACCGGGCCTGACGAGTACTATGCCGCCGGCACCGATGTGAGCGTCTCCTTTACTCCCAACACGCCTGGACCGGAACATGCCGGCATCGGCACAGTGGAAGAAGGCACGTTCGTGAACGGGCGTTGGGTTCCCAGCCGCCAGCTCGCGGGCGATGAAACCGGGGAGGGGCAGAATCTGTCCCTGCGGAGTCATCCGATAGATCGAATCCCGGACGGCTATGTGGGCATCCAGCGCTTTACGCTGTACCGCTACCGCTAAGTGGGGTAAGACTCCTGGCTGGCCGGGGCAGGCCGGGAGGCTTGCCCCAAGGAGAATGCGGAGGAGATCGTCATGAAGCTTCGAATCCTGTTTTGCTGCACTCTCATATGCGCTCTCGCCCTCGTTGCGAGTCAGTGCAAGAGCAGAGCGGTCTCAACCGCCTCTGCTTCGGACATCCCTCACTTGCGGAAGCAGGGTACGGCGACCCAACTGATCGTAGACGGCAAGCCGTTCCTGGTGCTGGGGGGAGAACTGAGCAACAACGGCCCTACCAGCGTCGAGTATATGAAGCCGAAATGGTCCATGCTCGCTGAGGCCAAACTCAACACCGTCCTAGCGGGCGTTTCCTGGGCCCAGATCGAACCCGAGGAAGGGAAGTTCGACTTCAGTGTGCCGGACGGCATCATCCGGGATGCACGAAGTCATAATCTGCGTCTCGTGCTTCTCTGGTTCGCAAGCTGGAAGAACAGTTGGTCCAGCTACCCACCCGACTGGGTGAAGAAGGATTTCGAGCGGTTCCCGCGCGTCCAGATCGCGGGGGGCAAGAGTATCGAAGTGCTTAGCCCTTTCAGCGATGTCAACCGGGACGCCGATGCTCGCGCCTTTGCGGCCCTGATGCGCAACGTCAAGGAAGTGGACGGCCAGCAGCACACGGTCATTGCGGTCCAGGTGGAGAACGAAATCGGACTGCCGTCGGAGCCGGGAGAGTTCCGCGACCGCTCGCCGGTGGCCAATCAGGCTTACGAGGGGCCGGTGCCGAAGGAACTGATGGACTACCTTCAGCAGCACAAGGATACCCTGATTCCGGAATTTCGCCAGGTGTGGGAGAAGGCCGGCTTCAAAACATCCGGGACCTGGGAACAGGTATTCGGCAAGACCACGGCGACGTCTGAAATCTTCATGGGCTGGCATTTTGCGCGCTACGTCGGACGGGTGGCCGAAGCGGGTAAAGCCGAATACCCGCTGCCCATGTACATGAATACGTGGCTGTTGGGGTTCACGAAGCCCAACGAATCCATACGCAATAGCGGCACCCCTATGCCCGACCTGATGGACGTGTGGCATGCCGGGGCGCCGCGAATCGACATATTCTCGCCCGACAATGCCACCAACTTCGTGGTGTTCTGCGCCAAGTACACCCAATCCGGGAACCCGTTGTTTATACCCGAGGAGGAAGCTGGGCCGGAAGGCGCAGCCAGGGCGCTCTACGCCTTCGGACACCATGATGCGATCGCTTTCTCGCGTATGCGGGGAGGGGTCGAAAGGCGAACGACTCCCGACACCGCTCTGATCGAGATGTACGATCTCATCTCGCAATTGAAGCCCCTGATTCTGGAACACCAAGGCAACGGCACCATGTCCGCCGTCCTGTTGGGCCCGGATGACCCGCCGCAGAAGGTCAAGGTGGGGAACTACACGCTGGAGGGTAAGTATGCGAGGTCCCGACTGACGGCTGCGGCGCCAGCGCAGACACCCGTCTACGGGCCTGTGGGGAATGTCAGCTCACCCACCGCGGCGGCAATTTTCATTGCGGCCGGACCGGACGAGTACTATGCGGCTGGCAACGGCGTAACCGTCACCTTCTCTCCGGACACACCGGGGCCGCCGCTCGCCGGACTGGCCACCGTGGAAGAAGGTAGCTTCGTGAACGGCCGTTGGACTCCCGTCCGCCGGCTTGCGGGGGATGACACCGCGCAGGGCCAGCATCTGAACTTGCGGAACATGGGCATCCAGCGCGTGACGCTGTACCGCTACCGCTGAGCGTGGAACGAATTAAGTAGGACACGCAACGGGCTGCCGCTTGGCGCGAGATTGATACGGCCGAATCGCGACACTCGGGCCTGGTGGAGCCGGCGCATTTCCTGCTTTTGAAAGGATCCGTCCCCCTGTTAGTCCAACTCTACATGCGGTCTGCGCAGAGGCGTCCCAGAGTTGCCAAGGCGCGGTTACGGGCTTCCGAGGGCACGATTCCCGTGTTGAGGCGAATGTGGTTCTTGTAACGTCCGCCAGCAGAGAATATCGGCCCGGGCAAAATGCTGATATGTTCCCTGACAGCGGCTCGCCATAATTTCATCGCTTCGATTTTCGCCGGCAGTTCTATCCACAAATAGTGACCGCCCGCGGGCCGGCTGATCCGAGTTCCCTTGGGGAAGCATTGGAAGGCTGTCTGCCTGACTGTCTCGGCTTGCCCGGCAAGAATTCCGCGCAAGCGTTTCAAATACCTGTCGTAACCTCCCGATGACAGAAATTCCGCCACGACCCACTGCGGGAGCGAAGGCGCGGCCATGGACGTAATGAGCTTTAGACGCTCGACTTCGGCCTGAAAGCGTCCCGCGAATATCCAACCAATTCGATAGCCCGGAGACAGAGACTTCGAACAGGACGAGCAAAGCAGGACGAGGCCCTTCCGATCGAAGGATTTCGCGGCTAAAGGGCGCGGAACGTCGAAAGCAAGATCGCCATAAAGATCGTCCTCGATCACCGCAACGTTACTTCGTGCCGTCAGCTCCACCAAAGCCTGCTTGTAACTGCTAGGCAAAACGTATCCGAGAGGGTTGTGGCAATTCGGCATAATGACGCACGCCTTGACGGAATGTTTCTTGATTGCCTGCTCCAGTTCGTCCAGGTCCATGCCACCTTGCGGATGGGTGGAGATCTCCAGGACTTTCATCTTGAGCGAAGCGGCGCTCTCCAGGATTCCGAAATAGGTGGGGCTCTCCACTGCGATGACGTCTCCGGGCCTTGTAACCGCTCTTAAGCTGAGATTGATTGCGTCCTGGGCTCCGCTGGTAATGACAACATCTCGGGGTGAAACCCGGCACCCCACCGCGAGGGCGCGGCGGGCAATCTGGTGACGCAAAGGTTCCACGCCCGGTGGAAAATCGTAATTCGCGCTGTGCAGCGGCCGCTGGCGGACGATTTCTCGCAAGATCAAATTCAATTTACGATTCGGGAACAATTCAGGGCTGACGCAACCGGCGCCGAACGGGATATTGGTGGGATCGGCGGCCGCCTCGATGATGCCCGCCAGGACGGCGTTGTTTCCCAGCGCGGCCGGCTTACTCGGAGCGGCCTCGAATTGCGGCTCGGGAATTAATCTCGCAAAGGGAGTTCGGACGTAGAACCCGGATTGCGGGCGCGCTTCCAGGTATCCGCGGTTCTCCAACCACAGATAGGCTTGCAATGCGGTGGTGACGCTGACGTGTTGCTGCTGGCTCAACTGGCGGAGCGATGGCACACGGTCGCCAGGCCGTAATGCGCCGCGCGCTACTTGCTGGACCAGCGTCTCCGCGATCTGAATATAAAGCGGCGCATCGGCCCGCGCAGCTATGGAGGGTTCAGGCGGCATGCTGGGTATTATATCAGAAACCTCGCAGACTGTGCTGGTCATGTATTCGAGATACTCCATATTGTATTGCTTGTCTAGTTTAGAACACGCTTCTGGGCACCATTTGTCGTGTATGAGATTCAGGATGTCGGGGAACTGTACTGGTCAAAAATAAAGTGATCTGAATCTGTACACACCCTGGTTAAATATTCCATGATGATCTTCCAGGAAGTCAATCTGGCGAAACAGAGAACATAAGGAGGATGGATAGGGATGCAGCAAACGAAAACTCAGGGTGGGATGGCGAGAAGAAGGCTGATGGCTTTCAATCTCCTCACATTCCTCGCGATTAGTACGATTTTCGGGCAGACAGGGCAGACCGTGCGGACCCAAATCCCGTACGAGTTTGCCCTCGGTTCAAAGGTGCTGCCGGCGGGGGCGTACACCTTCTCGGTGACCGGCTTCGGGCTCCAAATACGATCGGCCACCGGCGAGGTGTATTACGCGTCCATCCTCAGTCGGCTCGGTGGGCCGGCCGAATTTCTTCGGGACGGCTCGCTCGTATTCGACGAAGCGGGTGGCCACCGCATCCTCTCCGAAGTATGGATACCCGGAACGGATGGCATACTCGTGCACGTCACGCCGAAAGACCACCGTCACGATCTCTTGATGTTCCCCGGCACGAACCAGCGCCTCAACGTTTCGGGAAGCGTGGCTTTCGATCGGACGTGCCGCAAATGTCATGGCCCGGACGGCCAGGGTGACGAGCGAGCGGACAAGTTTTTCAACATCAAAATTCCGCGGCTCAACTCAACGTTCGTGCAGAGCAAGTCGGACGCGGAGTTGAGACAGATCATCACTCAGGGCAACCGCGCGATGGATCCTGTCGAGGTCGATGAATCCGGGTTCCGGCATCGTCTCCCGGCCCCAGTTGTGGACGCCGTAATTGCTTACGTGCGTACTCTGAAACAGTAGTTGGACCTTGAAGACGTTTGTCCCCAGCACGGTATTAGAGGCCGATTCTGGCTGCGCCGCGCGGTCCCGCCGCGGCGATGGCGGCAACAGGCTGACGCCGGATTGCTCTCGAACGCGCTCGCCGGACGTCGCTCTCCAAGAGTAACTAAGCCCGGTAGCCTTGCCGGGGTTTGAACGCAGCGTCCGCTTTGTGCCCGAAGCGGACGCTCACCGATGACTGCCATCGGGAAGCAGGACGCGCCGCGAAAGCCGACAGCGCGGCTGGCCACTGTCTTCGCCAGATGTTCGCCCACGGCGAGACTAGCGGTGGGGGGAGTCCTTATTCAGTCTCTCCGGTTGTTGCTTCTACCTCCCTTTTGCGGCGGTGTAAACCTGCGGGCTCGGGGTCAAGGATTTCGCGCGGGCGCTAACCGCCGATGCGGTAGCTATCGCCAGCGGCTCAAGTCTTACGGCTCATGATCGGCAATCATCTGGCCGGCACCGCACCGTGGCAGGTCCGGTAGTTTTCCGCGCCCCGCCGGCCATTAGGACCGAGCGCGCACATCACACAATGGCGGCCTTGGCAGTGATCGGCACGCAGGCGTCGCCAAAGCAAGCCTCGCAAAATCTCGCCACTCGTCTACTTTGGTTCGCACCGAAGTACTATACGTCCGCCGGAACTACGGTTAACGTTGGTTAGCTTGTCGGGGCTGCCTGCGACCTATAACCTTGAGCCCAAGGAGAAAATCTGGTGTCGTTATTGACTTCGTTTTGGAAAGATGATCACGGCCAGGACCTGATTGAATACACTCTGCTCCTCGCATTTGTAGCTTTGTGTTCCGTAGCTCTTTTTGCGGGCGTGGGCGGCAGTATTCAAAACATCTGGACTACAACCAATTCCCAACTTTCCGAAGCCAGCGTGTCGGCGTCGACGCCCTAAAGAAGGCCTAAGGCGCAGCGCTCTTTCCTCCGCGGCGCACGGGGAGCGCCTTGCGCTTTGGGCTTTGGATCGGGTTCGCCAGGATCCGTCCGCCCTTTGACGGCCCTTCAGGTAACGGGCCATCGCCTAGGCCACTACTTCGTGATCACGCCGCAGGCGATGCGCTCGCCTGCGTTGCCGGCCGGGTCCGATTTCAGATCGTCCGCCTTGGCGTGAATCACCAGTGCGGTTCCGCCATTGGCGAACAGCGAATGGTCGCCCTCGGTGAGTGTCACTCGTGGGTCTTCCAGCGTAACTTTGGCCATGCCGTTTGGCTTAACGGCGAAGTTTGGCAAGTCGCCCGCGTGAGGCCCTTCGGGGTTTTCAAGTCCGTGGTGCTTCTGGTCTGGGTTAAAGTGCGGCCCGGCCGACGTGAATCCCGGAGCTTCGCACTTGGCGTTCTGGTGAATGTGTACGGCGTGCTCTCCGGGTGGCAGATTCTTCACGTTCAAGGCAATCGTCACACCGGCCCCCCCCTTGGCGGCGGCGATTGTGGCAGTCCCGACACTCTCTCCTTTGGCATTTTTCAGTTCGACCTTGACGGCTTTGATTGGCTTGGCCGCCGCGAAGAGAACAACGGTGCCGAACAGCCCGGCAACAGCGGCTGCGATAATGAGCTTGGTCATTCGATTCCTCCAGAGGGAATGATCTCACGAAAGCTAAGGTGATACAACGGTCACTCGGCAGTTCTTCACCTGTGTCCCGGCGGCCGCCTGCACATGCCTGCGTCACTCACCGCGGCGCGCAGCGCTGGCACAAACTATCCGGATGCGAGCCAGGGCGTGCTTGTAGCGGCTTCCTCAGGCGGCCCGTAGATGGATGAGCCCGTTGGCTTGGCTTAGAGAGGCAACAGATATCATCCACCCAACGTCACTACACCGCCGTCGCCGTCCACCGTGATGTGCTGCCCGCCGCGGATGCGGTGGGTGGCCACGCCGGTTCCCAGCACGGCGGGCACGCCGTATTCACGCGCCACAATCGAGCTGTGACTCAGCGGGCCGCCCACATCCGTAACGATGCCTGACGCCATCGCGAACAGCGGCGTCCATGCCGGCGTTGTGATGTTGGCGACGAGAATATCGCCCGGCTTCATCCGGTCGAACTCTTCCGGACCGTGAATCACACAGGCTGGGCCAGTCACCCTCCCTGGGCTGGCGCCAATTCCTCTAATGGTGTTGCTGGCCGCCTGGTTGCTGCGCGCGGGCATCCAGCGGCTGAAATCAAGGCCCAAGATCCGGGCGCCACCCTTGAGAGGCAGCACGACAGGCGGGGTCGCGCCACGCTCCCGCTGCCAGGTCTCGCGCGGCTCCGCTATCGCGCGGCGATAGTCCTCCACGGGCCGGCCGGCATCGAGTAAGCGCGCTGCCGCCTCTACCTCTTCCCACTTCAGCCAAAACACCTCGTCCGATTCCGCAATCGCGCCCGCCGCAACCATCCGGCGTCCCGCTTCGCGCAAGATGCGGCGCAGCACCGGCCATCCCAGGCCGACGCCGGCGAGCGCATCCTCGCGCAGCGGCGCCCAGCTTTGGGCCCAGCGGAGCACGATTTGGAACGATCGCAGGCGCAGCCCGCGCAGGCGCGCAAGCAACGATTCGGCGGCCTGATCCCGCGCCGCCGTAGCGGCCGCTTGCCGCTCGTACGGGTTGCGGCCTTGCCCCGCAACAAAGTATTTGAGCGTTTCGAGCAACGACGCCGGAGCCTCGGCGGGGACGCTCTTGGCGAAATCCAGGTCATACACGGCGTGACCAAAACGACTCAGATGTTCCGTGAAGCGTCCGGTGAATTCGCGCCAGCTCTCCACCCCGGCTATTGGCGCCGATTGTGATTCATATGCCGCCGCAATGTCCTTGCCGCTCGTCCGCGCAAGATATCCAGCGAGTTCGTCTTCACTGCGCGCCCACATGGCCAGATCGTAAAGCGACTTCTCGGCCAGGATCGGCGTGCTATCGAAACCCAGCAGGAAAGTCAGTGCGGGCGGATCGCTCTTGTGCTTGATGAGGCGGTTGTACAAGTTTGTAAAAATGCCTTCGCTCAGATTCGCGACCGCCAGGACGAGTTGGACGCTCACATAGTAGCTTGCCGCCGCCTCCACGATCCGGCGCGCGCCGGCGAGCAATTCCAGTGCGGGGGTCGCGCCCAGGTCGCGCCCGGTCCACTCGCTGGTCACGTTCGCGTAGCGCGGGTGCGCTTCGTCGGCCCACCGCGTTCGCGCCGTCCGCAGCATCCCGACCATCCTGCGCCACCGAACAATCATGGTGAAAAAGAACCGCACCGATTGCCGCGCAGTCAATGACATTTCGTAATAGGCATAGTCATGGATGGTCAGGAGCGCAAACGAGTCGCTCTCGAGCCCCATCGACTGCGCCAACAGTTTCTGCGTCGCTTCGCTCCACAGCGGCAATGCGAGCGTCGCAAACAATGGTGAGAGCGGATCGGGCAGCAGTTCGGCCACGCTGGTTCGGAAGTATCGTCCACCGTCTCGCGGGACCTTCCACTCGAGCGCTGCGCGCGGTTCGGGCAGCGCGGTCACCGGCCGCGCCTGCACAATGAAGATGCGCCCATTGCACATGGCCCATTCAATGTCCATCGGCTGGCCATAGAGCTGCTCGATCTTCACGCCCAGGCGCGCCAGTTCCGCGGCTTGTGCCGGCTCCAGCGCGGGTCGCCGGCGTTTGGCGGCCGGGACAGGCTCTTCGCGCGTACCCGACTCCAGTCGCACCGTCATCGCGTCTTTGCTCGAAATTTCCTGCGATCGAATCGCGCCCGTCTGTTTGTTGATGACGATCGTGTCCGGCGTAACGCGGCCACTGACGATCGCCTCGCCCAGGCCCCATGCCGCGTTGATCATCAGTTCGTCGCGGGCGCCCGTCACCGGATTCGCCGTGAAGACTACGCCTGCGGCTTCGGCCGCAACAAGCTGCTGCACGACAACGGCCATGCTGACGTCTTCCGGCCGGATTCCCTGCCGCTGGCGGTAGCCGATCGCGCGCCCCGTCCACAGCGATGCCCAGCACCGTCTGACCGCATCGACCACTTCATCGCCGCCGCGCACGTTGAGGTACGATTCCAGTTGGCCCGCGAACGACATGCCCGGCAAATCTTCCGCCGTCGCCGACGAACGCACCGCCACGGGCATATCGGCGCCAAGTTCGCCGTACCACTGTCGTATCGCACCCGCGATGCCGCCGGGTACCGTGCCTTGCGCGAAGAGCGATTGAATCTGGGTTGACGCGCGGTCGAGCGTGGCGGGGTCGTCGGCCCGCGCCTCTGCCGAGGCGGACAGAATCCTGCCGCCGAGATCGTTCTCATCCACAAAGCGGCGATAGGCATCGGTGGTGATGTGAAAGCCGCGCGGAACGGGCAGGCCAGCCGCCACCATGCGCGCAAGCGATGCGCCCTTGCCGCCTACCCGCTCGAGTGCCGCCTGTGGGCTATCCAGATTGAGAATGAATGGACCGGCTTGAGGTGAAGTCATCTTCGGCTTCGATTCTCCCCCCAAGCTGCTTCCGCGTGCAACCGGCCGCCCGCGCCCGATTCGACTACCTGTACAATATAGCTTGTCAGACAGCGAGATCCTCAATTATCGCTGGTAGAGATTATCGATGGCAGGTCACATACTTCCGCGCCGGTACCGCCGCAAGTTGCGGATTCCACCGTGGCGCCAGTTTGGCTGCTTCGACCATCGCTCTATGTGCCAAACGCGATCTTGCGCGCTATGCACAGCCTTCAGTGCGACAGCGAGTTCCGCACATCAGTCGACCCGGCCGCAATCAAGAAGCGGCCCTGGCAGCCGGCTTGCCGGGCAGCGAATACAAAGTCATTCGCATGTTCCATGCCTGCGTCGTGAAACTACTGTGGGGCCTCCTTCGGCATCTCGTTCGGCTGCCGTTTAATGAACTCTCGCGCAACACCCAGCGCGCCTTCGAGAGCTACTCGCACCAGTTGGCTGCGCGTCTTCACGCCAGCCTTACGGAACAACCGCTGCACTATATTCTTAACGGAACTCTCCGAAAGGCCAATGTTCTCACCAATCTTTCGATTGGTGAGGCCTCCCAGAATGCCCAAAAGAACATTTCGCTCGCGGTTCTCCAGCGGACCGGTAGCCTCATGATCCTCAAGGCTAGCGTGCGGATTGGTTAACTGATCAGCTAGTAGCTGAATGATTTTCTGATCGATCCAGATCCCGCCGCCTCCCACCAGCCTTATAGCATGTACAAGGCGGTCCGGAGTTCCAGACTTCAGGAAAACCCCTGATGCGCCAAGCTTTAGTGCGAAAACTGAGTTCCGTACATCAGCCGATCCGGCCACAATTAAGAACCGGCCCTGGTAACCGGCTTGCCGGGCGGCGGATATGAAGTCACCCGCAGGTTCCATGCCGACGTGAAACTCCAACAACACCACGTCCACCGCTGAACGCTTTAGAACGTCCAGAGCTTCGCCTGAACTCCCACACTCGCCGGCTACTTCAAGATCGGGTTCTGATGCCAACAAGCGGCCGAGGCTCTCCCGAAATAGGCCATGGTCATCGAGCAAGACCAGTCGAGTTCGAGGCTCTTGGGTTTGATCACTCATATCCCTGCTTCGTACTGTTGGGATTGGGCTCGCAGGCTACTGCAGAACCGCATTGACTCATCTTACGGTGAATGGCCTGCTGCGAAAAGAGTCCTGGCTATAAGATTAGCGAATCCAGCCCGAAGAGTAATCGTTGCTAATCAATCACTTTGGGCGATTAATCAAAAGACTCTCCCGCCCGCGCCGTAAGATTCGTGGCTGTCCAACTTCCTCCACGCTACAGTGTAGGAACACGGCAAAGCGCGCGAACAATAACTTGTCCGCGTGGTATGCGGCCGCACAGTGTGTTTTAGAGAGCGCCTCCGCGCCAATGAACCGAAATGGAGAAGCATCATTTGATTTACAGCAGCAAACGAGCTGTTGCCGCGTGCGGGACCACCATAACGCTTGTTGTCGCCGCGGCCCTCCTGGAGTCCTGCCACAGCCGCGGGCAAGCCGCAGAGGGAAATACGCCGCAACAGTCGGGCCACACATCCAACGCATCCGCTGGAACCATCAAAGCAGCTAACTCGGCCGTGGATTTGTCGTCGAGCCAACTGAACGCGATCAAGATCGAGCCGGTGGGGACCTATGAGTTCCCGGTTGAGAGGGAGACGGTTGGCAACATCAGCTTCGCGGATGACCTGTCAGTTCAGGTCTTCCCTGCGTATCAAGGGACCATCATCAAGGCTTTTGTGGAACTGGGCGCTCAAGTTGAGAAGGACCAGCCACTCTACACGATCAAAAGCCCCGACCTAATCCAGGCGGAATCAACGCTCATCGGCGCGGCGGCGACGTTCGAATTGACCAACAAGGAACTGGATCGCGTCAAGGGCCTTCCCGGAATTGCGCAGCGCGAATTGGAACAGGCGACCTCCGATCAACAGACTGCCGACGGAGCTCTGAAAGCGGCGCGAGACGCCGTGCTAGTCTTTGGCAAGACCGACGCGGAAATCGACCAAATGATCGCTTCCCGCAAGATCGACCCCGCGCTTGTTGTACATAGTCCCATTTCCGGGCAGATCACATCGTACGCCGCCCCGCCGGGGCTGTTGGTACAGCCTGGAAACCCGCCGGCTCCCTACACGGTTTCGAATGTCTCGGTCAAATGGATGCTGGCAAACGTCATCGAGAGCGACATGGCGCTGCTTCACTTGGGAGAGCCGGTTCAAGTCAAGGTTATGGCTTATCCCAACCGCGTGTTCAGGGCCAAAGTGTCGAAGATCTACCCGATGGTCGATCCGAATACCCATCGAGCGACGGTCCGCTCGGAGATCGAGGACCCCAGAGATGAGTTGCGTCCTGGGATGCTCGCAAACTTCGTAATCCGCGTCGACGGTCCAATGGCCGGGATCGCGGTACCGGCCAACGGCGTCGTACGCGAACCCGATGGCGCCATGACCGCTTGGGTGACAACCGACCGCCGCCATTTTGAACAGAGAATCATCAAAACCGGCCTGCGAAGAGACGATCGGGTTCAGATCCTCGGCGGTTTGCTGCAGGGAGAGTTGGTCGTGACAGACGGCGCGGTATTTCTAAGCAGCATGCTGTCGGCTCCGCCAATCGAGTGACACTTCGTCATGTTCAAGTCTCTTGTTGCATTTTGCTTAAGCCGCCGCGCAATCGTCGTGGCGGGGTTGTTGCTGTTTGCCGTCGCTGGGCTCATCGCTTTCAAACTGCTCAACATTGAGGCTTACCCGAACCCGACGCCTGTGATCCTGGAAATCACCGCGCAGGCGCCGGGCCTGTCCGCGGAGGAGATGGAACGCTATTACACACGGCCCATCGAGATCGGCCTCTACTCCACTCCCGGCATTGAGGTCATCCGCTCGACTTCCTTCTACGGCCTGTCGTTCGTCCGAGTCAGCTTCAAGTACGGCGTGGATTATTTCTTCGCCTATAGTCAGGCGTCGGTGGCGATGACGCAGAATGTGAACCTGCCGGGCAATTTGGTGCCCACTATACAAGCGAATAGTTCGACTGGCGAGATCTACCGCTATCAGGTTGTGGGCCCGCCGCATTTTGGCGTCACCAACCTCCGCACCGTTCAGGATTGGATCGTCGCGCGCAGGCTACTGACCATTCCGGGCATCGCCGCCATCAACAGTTGGGGAGGACCCACCAAGGAGTTTGAGGTCGAGGTTGACCCCCACAAGCTGGAGGCTTACAGCGTTACCGTACCGCAAATCCTCACCGCGCTCGGCAACGCCAACATCAACGTGGGCGGCCGCGAAATTCGCATAGGCCAGCAGTCCATCAATATTCGCGGAGTCGGCCTGATTGACGATGGCGGCAACGACGATTTGACCGAAGGCTACAGGGTTAACGATATCGAGAATGTGGTTCTGAGCCAGGAGAACGGTGTTCCGATTCTGATTAAGGATGTCGGAACGGTTTCGGTGGGCTACCGGCCGAGGCTCGGCATCTTGGGCCGCGACCGGCAAGACGATGTCGTTGGCGCCATCGTGGTGCAAAGACGAACGGAAAAAACAGCCGACATGATTCCCAAGGTCAAGGAGGCTATCGACGCGCTGAATCACGACGGGAGTCTGCCGCGAGGAGTCAGGGTTGTTCCATTCTACGACCGGTCGTCCCTGATCGCCCTCACCACGCATACCGTTCTGCACAATCTGATCTTCGGATGCGTGCTGGTTTTCCTGATTCAATGGATCTTCCTGGGCAACCTGCGCAGCGCGGTCATCGTGGGGCTGAACATTCCCTTCGCGCTGTTCTTCGCCACCATCCTCTTGGTGATTATGGGGGAAAGCGCGAACCTGCTTTCCGTCGGCGCAGTCGATTTCGGAATCATTGTCGATTCGGCGGTGATCCTGGTCGAGAATATCTTTCGGAATTTTCAGCGGAATCCCGAAGAAAGACAGAGTCTGTTGCAGCGACTGGCGCAAGGTTCCTGGGGACCCGACCCCACCAAAATCGCGGACCTGGAAGCAGGGCCGGCCTTCCGCTGGACGGATCGCTTGCGGCTGATTCTCATCAGCGCGCTCCAGGTGGACAAAGCGGTCCTGTTCTCGGCGCTGATCACGGTGGCCGGCTTCGTGCCTCTGTTTACCATGCAGGGAGTCGAGGGACAGATCTTCGGCCCCATGGCGCGCACCTACGGGTATGCGCTGGCCGGAGCGTTGATTGCAACATTCACGGTCACACCCGTCATCGCCTCGATGTTGATCCCCAAGCGCATAAAGGAGACGGAAACAATTGTCGTCCGCGTGCTGCACCGTCTGTACAACCCGGCGTTACGTTTTACGCTGAGAAACCGCTTCCTCGTCGTCGGCATGGAACTGGCCTTGTCCCTTGGAACTTTCTTCTTTATCGCGCCGCGGCTGGGTAGTGAGTTTCTTCCGCACCTTGAAGAAGGAAACTTTTGGATTCGCGCCTCCATGCCCATCACGCTCTCGCTCCAAGATGGCGAGGCAGCCGCTCGAAAGATGCGCGAGATTCTCCTGCGGCACCCCGAGGTTCTTACCGTGGTTTCCCAGCATGGTCGGCCGGACGACGGCAGCGACGCCTCGCCATTTTCGAACGTCGAGTTATTTGCCCCGCTGAAATCTTTTGACGAATGGCCCAGGGGCCTGACCAAGGACAAGCTGACCGAGCAAATTCAACGGGAGTTTCAGAACGAGTTGCCGGGAGTCATCTTCAATTTCTCCCAATACATTGAAGACAACATCGAAGAAGGAATCTCGGGCGTCAAAGGCGTCAATTCGGTTAAGATCGTCGGTCCCAACCTGGAAGAGTTGACGAAACTGGCCGATCAGGTCCGCGACCAGATGAGCCAGGTTCGCGGTGTCGCCGATCTCGGCATTTTCCCAGTCCTCGGCCAGCCAAACCTGAACATCAAAGTGGATCGGGAGAAGGCCGCGCGCTACGGCCTCAACTCGGGGGACGTGAATTCGGTCGTTCAAGCCGCCATGGGTGGGGCTGTATCAACCGAAGTTCTGGAGGGCGACCGGCAGTTCGATCTGGTCGTCCGCTACACGCCGGAATACCGCAACAACATCGGAGAAATCCGCAACATCAAAGTGGGATATACAACCGACAGCGGCGCGAATGCCTACATCCCATTGAGCGAACTCGCGACGATTTCGTTGGACACGGGAGCAGCCTGGATTTATCACGAAAGCGTGCAGCGCTTTATCCCGGTGAAATTCAGCGTTCGGGGACGGGACCTCGGCGGCACGGTCGAGGAGGCGCAACAGCGCATCACCAAGAACGTGAACCTTCCGCCCGGATACCATCTCGTATGGGCGGGCGAATTCGGAGATCTTCAGGAAGCCAAGAAACGTCTGGAGATCATCGTGCCGATCAGCTTCATCCTGATCGCCGGCGCCCTCTATAGCCTGTTCAACAATTTCCGCGATTCCATGCTGGCGCTGGCGGGCATTCCCGACGCCGTTGTCGGAGGCATCCTCGCGCTGTACGTCTCCGGCCTCAATTTCAGCATCTCGGCCGCGATCGGCTTCGTCTCGCTGTTTGGCGTATCCGTTATGGACGGCATCCTGATGATCACGTTTTACAACCAGGAAAGGTCTCACGGTCTGGCGCCTGTGGACGCAATGTATCGCGCCGCAACCACGCGCATGCGCCCCCTTCTGATGACGGCGCTTTCTGCCTGCATCGGCCTGTTGCCCGCGGCTATTTCAACTGGTATTGGCAGCCAGGTGCAGCGTCCGCTCGCCACGGTGATCGTGGGTGGCATGCTGGTCGGCCCGGTCATGCTCCTCCTCGCCGTGCCTGCGCTGCGACTGATTTTCCTGGGCCGCGAGAGCAATTCCACGGGAGAGGAGGCGAGGTGAAGACGGAGTTCATGTTCGTGATGCTTGCTTGCGTGGGTTTGCTCTGCGCGACAGGTCATGCGGGTGGAACGGCTCTCGATCAGCAACAAGATCGGAGCGGCGGCCTCGCTCGTCCGAACGCTCAGCGGTCCCGCCGTGGAGTTCCGGCAGGATCAAATCTCCCCAAACCGCTGCCGAGGCGTCAGACGCACGCTGCATCTGCGGGTGCGATGAATCCTCGCCGGCATCCAAACGGATCTTCTCCCCTTGCAGCAGGCGTAATTGTGCAGAACCCAACAGCCGGAAGGTACCCGCACGTTCGGTCGCCGGGTCCCGTCCGGGCTGCCGCGCCGCCGCTAAGCAGTGTGCGTCATCGCAGTTCCAATCCAGCAGTCATTGGGGGTTCCACGGATCTGGGTAAGAGGAATAGCGGCGCAATTGACGGGAAACAAGCGCATCGGAGGCCGTAACGAAACGGATTTCTATGAGTCTCAGTCGCCAATCGCGCGGTTTTGGTCTCATCGCGGTCACAGCGGCCTTGCTGCTCAGCGTGGGCTGCGTGGTGGGGCCAAACTTCAAGAAGCCTGCAGCTCCGCAGGTCCCAAGTTATACTCCCACGCCGCCGGCGGCAACAAGCGGCACTCCCAATGTCTCGGGCGGAGAGACGCAAAGCTTCGTCCTTGGACGTGATATTCCGGGAGACTGGTGGACCTTGTTTCACTCCAAATCGCTCGACGATTTAATTGAGCGGTCGCTCAAAGCCAATCCCGACTTGAAGTCGGCACAAGCGGCGCTCTTAGTTGCCAGAGAGAACACGCTGGCGCAGCGTGGTTATTACTATCCAAGTGTGTCAGCCGGCTTTTCGGCCAGCCGCGGGAGGACATCCTCTGAGGTTTCGCCGGTTACGTACTCCGGTGCGCTGTCCTACAGCTTGTTTACTCCGCAGGTCAGCGTTTCCTTCGTGCCGGACGTCTTCGGATTGAACCGCAGAACAGTGGAGTCCCTGAAGGCGCAGGAACAGCAGGCCAGATTTGCCCTCGCCGCAACGCATATCACGTTGAGTTCCAACATTGCCGCCGCCGCCATTCAAGAGGCGTCATTGCGAGGACAGATTGACGCCACCAATGAACTTATCGCCATCGCCACAAAGACGCTGGAGATTCTGCGCAGCCAATATGCCAGAGGATATGCGAGCCAGCTCGACGTAGCGGCACAGGAAGCGCAGCTCGCACAGGTCGCGGCCACGTTGCCTCCGTTGCTGAAGCAACTGGCTCAGCAGCGCGACCTGCTGGCTGTGCTGTCTGGTGGGTTCCCCAATCAGGATCCGCCGGAAAAGTTTGAGCTTTCGAGCCTCCAACTGCCTCGCGAGCTGCCCCTGACGCTTCCTTCACAAGTCGTGGAACAGCGCCCGGATGTGCGCCAAGCCGAAGAGAATCTGCATTCGGCGAGCGCCTTGATTGGGGTTGCGCACGCCAACCGGCTGCCCAGCTTCGCCTTGACTGCGGATGCCGGAAGCATGGCGGTTATCTTCAGCCACCTTTTCACGAGGGGAGGCTTCTGGGACGTGGGCGGAGGCCTTACACAGCCGGTGTTTGAAGGCGGCACGCTGCTTCACCGGGAGCGGGCTGCGATAGCAGCTTACACTCAGGCCGATGAGCAATATCGCAGTACTGTGCTGACTGCCTTTCAGAATGTGGCTGACACATTGCATGCGATCCGGCAAGATGCCGACGGTTTAAAAGCCGCATCCGCCGCCAAGGACGCGGCCGCCGTCACGCTCGATCTGACAAAAAAACAGCTTGACGGCGGTTACGCCAACTACCTCGCGCTCTTGAGCGCGGAACAAGCCTATCAGCAAGCCCTGATCAACCTGGTGCAGGCTCAGTCGAATCGCTATGCCGACACTGCCGCGCTGTTTCAAGCTCTAGGCGGCGGCTGGTGGAACCGCCCGGATTTGCCGAGGAATTGAATCGAAGAACTATCGATAGTCATTTGGACCCTGCCTCAGGGCGGTGAGACATCAAGCAAATACTGAGATCGAGTTAGCCATTACGACTGGGCAGCGAAACCGTTGGCGAGTCCTCTCCCGCAGTCCGAGCGGGAAACATCTGTTCACGCAGTTTTCAGGCGTCGTCGTTCGCGTCGCGTGGGGAACCATCAGGACCGGCGCTGGCGGCATCGGGCGCTACCGCGGCGCGCGCCGAGCCAAGCTGGAACCGCTCGCAGTAGTCGCGGAACATCGGCCGCAAGGTCGCGGCATCCAGCCCGAACTCCTCGAGCGCGTACTCGTGCCGCAGTCCGCTGCGTTCTTTCCGGTTGTGCTGCAGATAGTCCATGAATGCCCGCTCCGCTTCCGCCGTCAGTGGGAAGCCGAGCCACTTGTAAATGCGCGCCACCGCCGCGAGTGGGTTCCGCGTGAGGTCGCGATACCACACGTCCAGAAATCGATCCGGAGCCAGCGCCCTCGATCGCATGCCGCGGCCGAACCGCCACAGCGTCCCGTTCACGATCGAAGCCCCGATGTGCCCCGGGTCGAGCGCATCCGTCCGGATCGCCCGCGCGGTCGCGCACAGGCTGCAGCCGGAGGCGACCACCTCGAGGGGATCGCGGTGAAGCCACAGCACTCGCGCGTTGGGATACACCCGGAAGAGATCGTCGAGGTGCCCCAGATACGGGGGATGCTTGAGGACGAGCCGGCTCGCCGGCTGGGCGGCCGTCAGAATCTGAATCTGCTTGCGGTGGTAGCCGAAGGCGGGCGTCCAGTCCTGCCCGCGTAGCCACCCCACGTAGCGGTCGGCCCGCCCATGCAGGGCGAAGATCTCCGTGCAGAAAGAGTCTTGCAACAATGGAGAGCATTCCTCGGGTTCGCCGGCCTCGAAGTGGTGCGCGGCTTTGGCGGCCTTTCGCCCCGCCGCGGACAGCAGCAGCTTCCGCCGCAAAGCCATTCCCCGCGCCAGCGCCGCCAGCCGCGGGTCGTCCCCGCGGGCAGGCGCGAAGTCCCTGGGCGCAGGCGCGAATAGCTCCCAGGCACGCAGTGTGCGATTGGCTGGGTCGGCCGCCAGCAGGCGATGCAGCAGCGTGGTGCCGGAGCGCGGTGGCCCCGTGACAATTACCGGATCCGGGACGGGGACACTCGCCGTCTCCGGGTTGCGCCGAAAGTATTCCTCGACCTGCAGACGATTCGCCAGGCACCGCAGCAACTCCCGCCGCGCCAGCAGGCGGCCGACCAGGTGAAACCGCGCTTCGCTCTCCCAAGAGTCCACCAACACGCCGAGCCCCGCCTCGAAGCCGGATCTGCCAAAGTCCTCAAGGCCCGTCGCCAGACAGGCCTGCTCCATCAGGCGCCGCGGATCCAGACTGATGCGAGGCCCCATCCACGCCCCGGCCCGATTGGCGACGCGGACCAGGCGGCTTTGCATCGCCCGTGCATCCCTCACGCTTCCCGTCCATCCTCGACCAGGCGGCGAACCAGGCCCAGCAGATCGCCCACCGTCTTCAACCGCAGAACGTCCCGCGCCGCGAAGGCGATGCGGTACTTCGCCTGCAGACGCGACAGCACGCGCAGCATGTCTTGCGAGTCGATCGGGACTTCCGCACCCAGCACGCTTTCCGGGCGCAGCGCGACCGCCGACAGATCCACGTACGAACCGACGATTTCGGCCACATCGGCAAGGCTGGGCTGGTTCATGAATTCCTCGCGGGCGCGGCAACGGCGTATGCGTACGCCGCGTCGTGGAAAGTCACGCAACGGATCGCTCCGGCGCGCGGGTGTTCGAATCTCGCTACCAGGTATTCGCCGCGGCGTTCCATCTCGCGGAGTACGACATCCCGCGGCGCGGCGCCGGCCGCGCCGGCGGCTTTCCGGCAGGCCTCCTTGGCTGCCCACAAGCAAGTCAGTGCCGACGTTCGATCCGCCACCGTGGCCAGCACCAGCGCGGTCTCTTCCGGGCCGGCAAATTCGCTCTCCACTTCCGCCGCCCCGCGGCTGATCGCTTCCACGTCGATGCCGAAGCCCGGCCGCGGCGTGGCCAGCGCGGCTGCCAGACCGCCGCTGTGCGCGATGCTCACGAACGGCGGCGCCGCCATTGCCGTGCATGCCTCTTCGAAAGCAGCGCTGGGCGCGCCGTCTTGGCCAGCCAGAATGCGAATCCGGGCGGCGTCCGGACCACCAGGCACCAGCAACATGCGAATCGCGGTCTTGGCGGCGATTCGTCCCGCCAGCCACTCCCGCCGCCGTTTGGGAAGCGCCAGAGTTTCGAAGTGCGCCAGCTCGGGGCCGCTGAGGTAATCGTGGACTAGGGCTTCCGCGTTCTCGTCGAGTGCGGCTGCCAGCGGCCCGATATCCACCTGTGCCAGCGCGAACGGGTGGGCAATGCCGAGCAGTTCGCGGATTTTCGCCTGCCGCGGGTGCTCCCGCAGCAGATTCCAGACCGGCTCTGCGAGAACCGCCCGCGGCGCCGCCGGGTCCACCGGCAGCCGCGTGTAACCCTCGACCCGCACCGCCACCCGGCCGTCCTCGCCGATCACTTCCAGCGAACTCTCGTCCGCCCGATCGTGGAACCAGGTTCGGAAGCGGCACAGAGGGCCGGCGCCGCTGGCGGCGAAGAACCGGATCGAGCGGACACCGCCGAAATAGAGCGCGCCGGTCCGGTCGTACAGCTTCACGCCAAGAGCGCCCATCAACAGACCGCCATCGAGGGCGACTATGTGGCTCAAACAAGGCGTCCGCCCAACCTCTGGCACGGCGGAATCGGGGCATTGTCCCACCGCGCCATCGTGTGTTACCGAGTGGATCCAGCCGATGTTGGCCCACACTCCCTGGCGGCGCGTGAAAGACTTGGTGCTAAACAGCGGGGAGGCATCCACCGCCGCGTGGCCTAGCCCGGTGCGCGGGACCACCAGCGCCGGCAGCGGCGCCGGCTGGCGCTTGCCGAATTGCAGACGGCACCGCGCGTGCAGCAGTTCCCGTTCCTGGGACGCGCCGGGTGCCGTGAACAGGCTGTAGACTTCGCCGGACAGGGCCGCGCCTTCCGCGTCGCTGCGCAACAGCCGTGTACGCGCATGGAACGTGCGCGGCCTGCCTTGGGGAAAGCGGCCCGCGCGCACGAACCGCGCCTCGGCGACCTCGGTCAACTGCCACTGCGGGTCCACCAGCGCGGCGCCGGCTTGCACCATCATTTCCATCATGAGAAAACCGGGCACCACGGGCACGCCCTCGGCTACCTGATGGCCCGCGATGGAGCGGTCACGCGCCGGGTCGAATTCCCGTACGCCGTGCGCCACGCCGGGCGCCAGAATCTCGACGCGATCGAAGATCGTCGCGGGGGCAGGTGTTGGCGCGGGATCTCCCACCGTTTCGAAATCGCCGCCGCAATACGCCACCGATTCGCCGCTTCCGCGCTCCACCTCGCCGGCGGTAAACGTCGCGCCGTCCTCGCGGCCGATGAACGAGGCGCCGCGGACGCGCAGCCGCTCCATGATGGCGCCGCGGTCCGTCATGCCCGTGGCCAGCCACGGCCCATAATAAATGCTGAACCAGCGTCCGCCGCGTGCCGCCGCGGCGGACGCGGTCAGGTTCGCGGCCACTTCATGCCCGGCCGCGTAAGCCGATTGGCCGGCGTTTCCCCAGCGCCCCGCGATACTCGAGAAATTGACGAAGGCGCCCACCTCGAGGCCATCGAGCGCGGAAAGCAGATGCGCCGTCCCCAGCGCCTTCGGCGCCATGTCCTCGACGAACTCACGCGCCGCGAATTGCCGCAGGGCCTTCTGCGAGAGCGCGCCGGCGCCGTGCAGCACCAGGTCGATCCTGTCGTAGCGCTGGCGGAGAAATGCGATCAGATCGCGCACCGAATCCGCATCGAGCAGGTCGCATTGCCGGTACTCGACCTCCGCGGCCGCCTGGCGCAGCGCGGCGACGTTTGCCGCCCGCTCCGCGTCCCACACCGCTCGCCACGCCTCGCGATCCACGTCGGCCGGAGACGGTTGCCGGTTCCCGGCGAGCGCCGTTGCGAGCGCCTGCTGCCGCGCCTGGTTGAAGTCGAGCGGCGCGGGCGGGCCGGAGATCCGCGCCGGCGGCGGCGCCTGGCCGGCCAGGACGAACCGCGCCCCGCTGCGCCGGGCCAGTTCCTGGCACACCGCCGCGGTAATCCCGCGCGCCCCGCCGGTCGCCAGCACCACGCTGCTCTCGTTCAGACTGAGCCGCACCGCTCCCGGCGCCGCCTGCGGCCTCCAGCGAATCGCGTATCGCTTGCCGTTCCGGTAACCGATCTCGCCATGGTCCCACTCGCGCGCCAGTTCCGCGCACACCGCCGCGGCGATTTGCCCGGCATCCATCGAGGGATCGAAATCGAGATGCAACCCGCGCACGCTTCCGCCAGTCTCCGCCGCCAGGCTCCGGCCGATCGCCAGTCCCAACCCGCCCAGGGGCGCGAACCCGGGCGCGCCTCTGGCCGCGAACTCGCCGCCCAGGGTCGAGACGGAGACCCAGCGGACCCGCGCCGGCTCCGCCTTCGCGCATTCCTGCGCGGCATCGAGCAGCGTGGCCGCCTCGGCGGCCAGTCCCGCCCACCAGCCGGCGCATTCGGGCAACGCCGGCAATCGGCCGCTGCCGCAGCCGCTCAAACTGATCGCGTAATCGGCGTCGCCGGGCGAACCGGTAACGATGGCGCCGGCGGCGGCCAGGCTCCGCGCGAGGGCGGCAGCAAGAGCGGCGTCTCCCGATACCAGCGCCACGCGCTTGCCGTGCAAGCTGCCCGTACCGGCGGTCTCGGGCAGCGGCGTTTCCACCATGATCGAGACGTGGCGGCAGCAATCCGTGCGAAACGCCAGCTCCGGCGCGGGCGCGGCTGCGGCTGGTTCCACAGCGGCGGGCGAGCCGGCCGGAGAGGCTGCCGCAATGCGCCGGATCAACTCGCGCAGAGTTGTGATCTGATAGCCGCCCGACCGCGCGTCGGAGCCGAAGTCCAGGCCCAGCTCCTGCGCGATTTCGCGCACGATCTCGACCTGCTTGATCGAATCGAGCCCGAGTTCCGCCTCCACGTCCAGGTCCAGGCAGATCAGGTTGGTCGGGTAGCCGGTCTTGCGCGACACGAACTCCACCACGCGGCGCGCCAGAACGCTATTCGCATCGGCGGCGACCGCGGGCGTCAGCTCTGGCGCAGCAGCGCTCTGCTCCGGCGCCGGTTTGCGGTAGCAGGCGAAATCGAGTGCCGCCATTTTACGCAGGAACTCGCTCCGCCCGGCCAGGTATTCCGCCACCGCGACTGGGTCTTCGTGCGCCAGCGACGCTTCCAGTATCCCGGTTGCGGCTCGCTGCGGCGATGCGGCCGCGCCGGCAAGCCGCAATGGCGCTGCCGGCGCCGGCGCGCGGGAGGCTTCGAGCTTCCTGCGCGGACGCCGCGGCGGCAGCACCCGTTCGAGATCGACCGGGACTCCCAGCGCCGCGCAGAAAGCGATCGCATGCAGCAACTGCACAGCCGGTGGCCGCCGCGCCGTGTTGGTCGCCACCGTCCAGTGCGGTCTGCCCGCCAGCGTATTGTCGACGAAGGAAGACAGTGTCGCTCCCGACCCAATCTCGACGAACAGTCGCGCGCCAGCTTCGTACATCGATTCGATGTTGCCCATGAAATCCACCGGCTCCACCATGTGGCGCACCAGTGACTCGCGCAGCCTGGCGGCGAAGCCCTCGCCGTTTTCGTAGGCGCGCCCGGTCAGATTGGATTGCACCGGCAGGCGCGGAGGGTTCACCGGAAACGCACTCAGCAGTCGACGGAACGGCTCGACGCACGGATCGAGTACCGCGGTATGAAACGCGGCGGCCAGCGGCAGGCGCACGCAACGAACGCCGGCGCGCTCGATCCGCACGGCCGCCTCTTCCACCGCGTGCTTGTCGCCCGCAATCACGGTCTGCGACGGGCAGTTCTTATTCGCCACCGCGACGAATCCGGCAATGCCCTCCAGATAGGGAAGAACCTCCCGCTCGGATAGGCCCACGCTTACCATGCCGCCGCTCACCAGACAGGCGTCAGCGATGCCGGCCCCGCGCTGGGTGGCGATCCGGATGGCCGCATCGGCGTCGAAAACGCCGGCCGTCGTGAGCGCCGCGTACTCGCCGAGCGAGTGGCCCGCCACCATGTGCGGCTGAATCCCCGCCCGATTGAGCACAGCCGCCAAGGCCATGCTCACAGCCAGCATCGCAGGGTGATTGAAATCCGGCCGCAGCAGCAAAGCGGCATCGCGCTCCGTCCCGCTGGAATCGCGGCCATTGCGCAACAGCCCCAGAATCGAGGTCCGGATGTGGCGTTGCGCGATGTCCTCGACCTGCTGGACAATGGGCTCGACAAACGGAAAGGCCTCCGGAATCCCATCGAGCATGCCGGGGTATTGCGTGCCCTGCCCCGGATAGACGAATGCGATCTTGTCATCCGGCGCGAGCGGGTCCTGCCGGAAGTAAATGCCCTGCGCGGCCGCGACCTCGTTCCGCTCCGGATCGGCAAGCATCTCCGCCGCGGCATCCAGGTGCGCGGCGAGTTGCGCCGCATCCCGCGCCACCATGGCTAGCGAAGGGCCGTCCTTCGCGTTCCGCGCGAATTCGGCAAGCGCCAGTTTGCGGAGATCGCCGCCTTTCTCCGCCGCCAACATTTCGCGCAACGCGCCGGCGCGCACGGCAAGCTCCTGGCGGGAGACGGCACGGAGGATGAACAGTTCCGCTACGGGCAATTCGCGTGCTGCGCGGTTGCCTGCGATGGAACCCGGCATTTCACCGCCAGCGGTCACCGGCGCCTCTTCCAGCACCGCATGATAATTGATGCCGCCAAAGCCGAACGCGTTCACGCCCGCGCGGCGCGGCGACGGCCCGGCCCGCCACAGGCGCCTTTCGTCGAGCAGGTAACAGGGCGACGAATTCCAGTCCAGATCCTTCCGCGGCTGTTCACAGTGAATGGCCGGCGGCAGAATTCTGGTGTGCAGCGCCATCGCGGTCTTGATCAACGAGGCGATTCCCGCCGCCGTTTTCAGGTGGCCGATCATCGACTTCACCGACCCCAATCCGATGCTTCGCGGCGCAGCGCCGCGCTCGCCGAAGAAACTGCCGATGGAGGCAATCTCGGCTTTGTCGCCCGCCCAGGTGCCGGTGCCATGCGCCTCGATCAAAGAAACCGTGGAGGGCGAGAACGGTACCTGTTCGTACGCCCGCGCAAAAGCGCGCATCTGCCCGTCGACATCGGGCGCCGTGATGCCCTTCACGCGGCCGTCGCTCGACGTCCCCATGGCGCGGATTACCGCGTACACACGATCCCCGTCCTGAAGCGCGTCCTCCAGACGCTTCAGCACCAACATCCCCGCGCCCTCGCCGAGCACGAAGCCGTCGGCGCGCTCATCGAACGGGAAGATTCCTTTCGCCGATAAGCCGCCCAGGCTGCAAAAGAACATGTAGGTGAGCGGATCCACCCGGGTGTCGGCGGCGCCCGCCAGGGCGACGTCGCATTGGCCTCGCCGCAGTGCGTTCACAGCCGAATCCACCGCGGCTAGCGCGGACGCGCACGCGGCATCCATCACCACAGCCGGTCCTTTCAGATCGAAACAGTTGGCCACCCGGCCCGCCACCAGACTGCCGAACACGCCGGCGCAGGTGTCTTCGCTGAACTCCGGCAGCCCGTCCTTGAAAACCCGTTCACCGGATTCGAGAATCTGCGATTGCGTCTCTTCGTCGAGCCGGGCGAACCCCGGCGTATGGCGGAGCACATCGGCAAACCGCGCCCAGTGCGTCCGCATCCCGTATTGGCCGGAGAGTTCCGTCGCGGAGCTATGGCCCACGAACACCGCGGTCTCGGCGCGCGGCAGCGTGGAACCGGCTGGAGCCTGGCCCGCCTCGAGGTATCCGGCATCCACCAGCGCCTGGTAAACCGTCTCGAGCACCAGGAACTGCGCGGCGTCGATCTGCCGCTCCGAACGCGGCGGAATGCGGAACTTCAACGGATCTTTGCGGAAACCCTCGAGGAAACCGCCGATCTTGGTGTAGGTGGTCTCGGGAACGCTGCGGTCCTCATTGAAGTAGATCGACGCGTCCCACTTGGATGCGGGGACTTCGCCGATCATGTCCCGCTTGTGAACGATGTTGTCCCAAAACTCCGTCACGCCGCTGGCGCCGGGGAAGACGCAACCCATGCCGACGATGGCCACCGCGCCCGCGACCGCCTCCTCTTCGAACGAGGGATGCGGGCAGGCGGCCGCAAGCTGCGCGGCTCCGGCCGTCAGCGCCTCGTGCAACTCCCCGATCGTCCGGCATGGCTGGGCGACGGCGATGCCCTGGCCGCAGACGCAGGCCGCCTCGCCCCCATCCGCCCTGCCGAGCGCCGCCGATAGCCGCGCTGCGCCCAGCGCTTCCACCTGCCGCTTGCGGTCGCGGAATGGCAGATCGTGGCCGGCGAGCGCGCGCTCTTCGAACAGCATCCGGCGCACCGCCGGCGAATCCAGCCAGCGGTTCGGCAGGTTGACCGTGGTCCCGGTGAGCACCGTCGTCGAGCTGGCCAGAAGTTCCTGCCGATATGCGGACGAGACCGCGCCGCAAGCGACAGCGTCTTCCGTCATCAGGTACGCCGTGCCCGCCTGCAAGCCCACGCGCACGCCGCGCTCCGCCACCGGTGCTGCCATCACGGCCGCGCCGAGACTCGATCGCGCGTTCATGATCCCGCCCGCGAAGAGCACGCGCAGGCCGGAAACCGCCTCGGCGGGACGAGCCAGAATCTCTTCCACTGCGAGTTCCCACAGAATCAGCGAACCCAGGTTTCCCACGTGGCCGCCGGCTTCGTGGCCTTCCAGGATGATGCCCTTGACGCCGTGATCCAGGAAACCGCGGATCATCGAGAGGCTGGGAGCGTGGAGATAAGCGCGGATCCCAGCTTCTTCCAGGCGCTTGGCTTGCGCGGCATTGCCACCCGCGATGGTGACAAAAGCCGGCCGCGCCGTATCGTCTCCCAACACCGCATGGTCAGCGCCTTCGAGCGGCAGAAAGCCGATAATCCCGACGCCGAATGGAGCGCCGCCCAGCGCGGCGCGCGCCGCGATGAGCAATTCGGCAATGCGAGGCGCGGGCAGCCCGGACGTGGCACAGAACGGCAGCCCGCCCGCCTTGGCTACTGCCGCAGCCAGCCGCGGCGTGTCGGTCACCAGGGCCATCGGGCCCTGCACGACGGGAAATCGCACGCCGTGCTCCTGCGCCAGCGGCGAATCCGCCGCGAAAGGGAACGAGCGCTGGACGCAGCCGATTGACGCGGCCAGTGCGCGGCGGTATTCCTCCACCACCTGCCGGACGTCCCAACCGCGCTCGGCGAAGCGTTGCGCAAACGCCAGCCCCTGGCCGATGGGCAACGGCGCGCTCCGAGCCTGCAGGCCTCCCGCCAACATCGGTTCCAGCACTGCGCCGAACGCGGCGGCGCGTTCGCCCTGCGGAAGGCGCCTGCCGAAAATCTCCCACTCCCGCTCGACGATCGCGCGAACGGCATCCTTGCCAGCCAGCGAGAGCAAGCGGAACGGCCTCCCCACCAGCTCGCCGATCACTTCGGTGTCCGACGCCGAGCGCTCAGCGAGTCCCCGGCGAAGAGCTTCGCCAAGGCCGCTCTTTTTGAGCAGCAGCAATTGCGAGTCGAGGATCGTGCCGGCGGCGCCCAGCGCGTAAGCCGCCGCCGCGCCGCGCGGTCCCAGGCCGCCGCGAATCACGACGGGGATATCCACTGCACCGGCGAGTTCCTGAAGCAGGATGAAGCTCGTCTTCGCCGAAACCGGCCCTGCCGCTTCCACTCCCGAGGCAACCACGAAATCCGCGCCGAGCCGGGCGGCGAGCGACGCCTCTTCCCGGCTACCGGCTTCCGCGCCCACCGCTATGCTGCACCCCGCGGCATCCAGCAGCGCTGAAAGGGCGGAGTCCTCCCACGGCGCGCAGAGGATGACGCGCGCATTCGGCGGCGGCGCCGCGATCACCTGTTCGAGTAGGGCTTCGCCCGCGCCGGCGCACACTGTCAACCCGGGCAACCCGGCGGCCAGCATGCGTTCGACGAGCCGGGCCTTGTATTCCACCGTTCCGAATCGCAGATCCACCAGCGGTTCAGCCACGCCCGACGCCTGCTGCAGCAGGTCCAGGCTCTCTACGCACGGCGGCAGCGCTGCCCAAAGCAGGAACGATCCACGCAGACCCGGGTCACTCGTTTGCATAGGCAGAATTCTGCACCCTTAATGATAGATCCAGTCACCGAGCGTGTACTGCCAGGCGCCGGCCACCCGCTCCGGCCGCGATTCGCCGGAGCGCGGAGCGACGACCAGGCTCATTTTTTTCAGGTGCGTCGCCCACGCCCCAAACCCGGCGGAGCGCAACACTCCGGCACAGGCCGCCGAGGCTGGAAAGGAAGCCATCACCAGCCCGGTATCACTTCGCGCCATGTCTTCGAGCGCGATGAGCAACAAGGCGCTCAGCACCGGCCGGCGATTGCTCCTAGCGGCAAGTTCGAGCACGTACCCGTCGTTGTTCGGCCCGCGATCCCGCCACACAATGTATCCAGCCAGCTCTCCGCTACGCCAGGCGGCGAGCCGATGGTAGGATGCGGCCGGGCAGTCCACGTAACGCCAATTGAGGTATGCGGCGTCTTTGACGACAGCCACGCCCGCGGCGGGCTCGAGCGATTTCCATAACGCGTCGTATTCCTCGCCAAAGCTGGGGATCGGGATCAGATCGACTCCCGGCGCGGCCGGACACCGCCGCTTCAGGCCGAACACCGCGCGCGCCGCACAGCCGGCGGCTATCGCGGCCGGCCGCGGAAACCCGCGCGCCGTCAGCATCGTGGCGCCGTTCAGAACTCCCGCGAACACGGGCACGCGCCCCAGCACCGGGCCCCCCAGCGAAGCGTGCAACTTCGACATGTAAGGGGTGGAGAAGCCGAACGAAAAGGCTGCTTCCCGCTCTGGTTCCGCCAGGAGGGCCGCCTCGGTTAGAGCGCGGAAGTGCGCCCACGTTCTGAAATCCGGCAGCAGCGTGAGCCCCTCCAGCAGTTCCGCGATCAGTCGTTCCCCACCGGCCGTGACCCACACGGGCACCCGCCCAAATTTGGGTAATAAATAACTTGACTGACCAAATTTGTGCTACACTTCGGGAGTGCGAGCCCGCTGGGCTGCGCACGCCAGCCTGCCTCCCGCGATGGGCGGAGAATCCATACAGGCCAGTAAGTTTGTGGGACATCGTGATTGCGCTAGACGCTGAGGGAGTATATTGGTCGGGGTTGGCGCTGGAGGTCCTTAAGGCTGATTGCATGATGAATACCGGCTTGGGGCGCGCACTCCTGCCTGCGGTTTACCATACAGGGCCGATTGATGCAAAACTCCAAGAAAAAGTGGTCTGGTGGCTCGGCGAGATAGAGGAAAAGTTTGCCAAACATCTCGGAATGCCGGTGAGTTCGGAAACGGCGAAAGAGATCGTTGAGGCGCTGCAAGGTGATCGTCGCATAAGCTATCAATGGCTTTACGACAAACTGACCAATCTGCAACAACTCATCCGAAAGGAAATGAAGACAAAGGTCTTCTTCTATATCACTCCAGAGAGACTGCGATTCTGGCCTACCGATAATGCGCAGCATCTGTTTGGTGACGCGGTCGCAATGGCGTTTCCGGCAGCATGGGTTGATATTTCCGAAGCCGGGATCTGTCTCGCATCGGCGCGGCCCACGGCATCCGTCTTCCATCTTATGCGCGTCCTGGAAATTGGCCTTAGTGTTTTAGCCGGACGTTTGGGCGTTCCATCTGACCATGCCAACTGGCACAACATCATCGAAGGGATCGAAAAGGCGATACGGGTAATGGGAAACGATCCGGCGACGCGCCCACCTGACTGGAAGGAGCAACAAGAATTCTTTTCTCAGGTCGCCAGCCACTTCATGGTTATAAAGGACGCGTGGCGCAACTATACGGCCCATGCTCGCGGAATCTATGCCGAAGACCGGGCGACGTTGATTTTTGACAATACGCGCGAGTTCATGAAGATGCTTGCGACTCGCCTGCACGAATAGTGGGATGATGAAGCCATGAAGCAACCGCGAGAGATGATCGAAGGCCCGGAGGCGTGGGAGCGGTTTCAGGGCGCGATGCGGGCCGCAATCGCTGTTCCGAAGAGCGCGGTATTGGAGGATGAAAGAAAGCGCGCCAGGGCGCGAAAGAAGAAACAGAACCGACTGACCGGCACTGACCAGCGCCAGTTAGCGGAGGGGGTTCAGTAATGAAAGAACTTGCAGAGTATATTTATGAACGGGATCGTCACGAATTCAGCCTAGGGGATACGCTTGACATAAAGACAGGGCTAATATTGGCGTCGTTGACGTTCTTGGCGATTCAATCAGGGGATCTTATCAAGTCTGGGTTGACCCATCTACCGATTGAGCAGCGCATTATGCAGATCGTGGCACTGCTGGCTATGGCGATTGGCGGCGTCTTCTGTGCGTTGGAGTTGTGGCCTCGCGACTATGATAGGGAGGCCATGCCTGAAGGTTACGAGAGATGGATAACTGAGACCGAAGAATACAGGAAAGCTTATCCAGAAAACGATAGTGGGCCGGTCACGGAGGATATGATCCGTTCTGCGCGGCTTATTTCCGCCAAGAAGCGTCTCGCAAAGAATGGCACGACCAACCTGAACAAATCCCGCTACATGTTTGTGGCGTTCTATGGCGCAATTGTCGCGTTCAGCGCGAATATGGTCACTTTAGCTATGCGCCTTTTTTGAGCGGTACGTTGGGCGGAGGTCCGGGTGGATCTGGTGGCCGGGGTGGCTGGCTTCGCGTTGGGTTCGGCGTCGGTTGGCGCGGTTGTGGTAGAGGCTGTTGATGGGGAGGTTCTGGCATTCTGTCTTCTTTAAAAACTCCTTTGCGTGGATTCTATCACCATTGGTGGAGCGCTTTATCGTTTGCGCTTCCCGCGCCCTTCGCGTGGTTTGGGTAGTTCAGTTGGCTTGCGTCGGACTCACCGCTTTGCCTGTGAGTTGATTCCAGGTGAGGCGCTTGCCGACGATGTTCGACATAGCCAATTTGAAGCGGTCGTAATCATTCATGCCGGTGAGACCTTCACGATTGTTGTAGCGGAACACTTGCTCATCGACATAACGGAACAGGTGAAACGGCTCGATTGAGATGTAGGTTCCATGGACGCCGCGCTTAAGGAGCGCCCAGAAGTTTTCCAGGCCGTTTGTATGCACTTCGCCATCCACATAGGCTACCGCATGGTCAATCACTTGGTGCTGAAACTCGTCCATGCCTTCGTAGGATTTGAGCGCATCGGTGAAGATAGCCGAGCCCGCCAGAACGTGTTCGCGAATCTCGGCCTGAAGCGCCTTCTTTTTGCGGTTCGGAACCACAGTGGCACGGACCTTGCCGCCCCGTTCCAGGATGCCCATAACGGCGGTCTTGTCTTTGCCGCCAGTGCCTGTGATAGCGCGCACTCGTTTCGCAACGTGCATGTTGCGCGCCTTGCCACCGACAAAGGTTTCGTCCGCCTCGATTTGACCGGACAGTTTATTGAAAGACCCGTGATGGAAAGCAAACCGCAGCCGGTGGGCCATGTGCCAAGCCGATTTCTGACTGATGCCAAGATCCCGGCCAATTTCGTAGCTACTGACACCGTTTTTGCAATTGCAGATGAGCCAAGCTGCGGTCAGCCACTTGTCGAGGCCGATAGGGGAATCCTCAAAGATGGTTCCGGTTTTCAGGGAGAACTTGGGGCGCTCATGTTTGGCATAGCACTTCCACAGGCGGGCGTTGGCGAGCCACACGACATGATCGGAGCCGCAAGTAGGGCACTTTACGACGCCATCCGGCCAGCGCAAACCCGACATGAAGGTCTTGCAGTTTTCGAAATCGGCGAAGTAGAGTATCGCTTCTTGAAGGGTTTTGGGCTGTTCCATGAATATATTATCGCCTAAAACCGTTGGTCAGTCAAGTTATTTATTGCCCAAATTTGCCTACGACACGCCCACTGCGTATCGCCACCACTGCAGTGCCGGCTCCGGCGGGATTGCGAAAATAGAGCCAGGGCCAGAAGTCCACAGCGAGTTTCCGTCCGCGGACGCACAAGTCCATCTCCGAGAGGCCAGCCGCGAATTCCCGCACGTTCCCCCTGGTGACACGCTCCACACGCGCCTCCACCGCAGCCCCCACCATGACTGTACCCCCGCGCTTCATTGGTCCTTTTCGAGACGAGTCGCACTTCTCGTCCATGCATGCACTTGGCGCCGGTCGTAGATTAGCCGCGGTGAAACGGCCGCGGCGGATACTGTCAGCCTGATGCCTGATGCCTAACGCCTCGAGTGCGGCAAGCCGCAATGGCCCTACTCGGATTCCGGCCCTGGTACTTCCATTGTGCAGCGAATCGATGTGAGAAGCGAGCTGGGCCTTTTCGGATTTGGGAGCCCCGGCATATTCGGTGGACATCCACGCATCAACGTCAGTCGCTCCGCAGTGCTTCCATCGGATCGATCCGCGCCGCGTATTGCGTCCACTCGTGCATCCATGATAGGCGCTGGGGCAATTTGGTACTGTCGCCGGTTTTCCAGAAAAGTACTAGGAGTTTGTTGAGAAACGATCTGGCGCACCCACAATGCGCGCAAGTCACCCTGCCTAAGCTGTTGATTCTTCGTTTGGCCGTGGGAGCGGAAAACGGCGAAACGGCTGGTCCAAGGTGGTTTTTCAGCAAACTCCTGGACGTTCTGAACTTAACGGATACTCTCAACCGATGCAAGAAAGAGGCAAATGGGTGTTAAACTCACAATGGCCATCCCGCGTATACTGCCGGGGGCGCTGAAGGGGGCCCGCATATGGGGGTTTCAAGGTTCGGATTTTCATTACGCGCAGTTGTGGTCGCGATCGGATTGAGCCTTGTCGCGGCGATTTCGCAAGCGTCAACTATTTTTTACTACACCGACTGGACGTCTGACACGCTAAGCTCCGGGGGCACCAATGGTTCAGCGGCAGGAACGATCACAACGCCGCAGGGCACTGTAAACGTCAGCTATTCGGGCGACGTTGTCTCGGCCACGCAGATCAACGATTCGGGCACTGATTACTATACATCTTGGCAGTCGGTTTACACGAACGCTATCGTCTCCAATTCGCCGACCAACGTAGATGTCATCGCGCTGTCAGAAGCATACGCATATACCGATACCTTGACATTCTCCACGGCGGCGACCAATCCGATCCTCGACATCGTGAGCCTTGGCGCGGTGGGGGTCCCAGTTTCCTATCTCTTCAGTGCCACGCCGGTAATCCTGAGCCAGGGATCGGCTTCGTTCGGCGGTTGCAGCACATGCCTGTCCGTAAGTGGCAATACACTGACCGGCGCAGAAGGCGACGGCGTAGTTGAGTTCGTCGGAACCTACACCTCTATAAGCTGGACGACAAGTGGTGGCGAATACTGGAACGGTTTTACGGTTGGCGAGGCCGCGTCAGTCGGCACGCCTGAGCCCGCGACGTGGACTGGCCTGCTGATCATCTCGATGCTGGCAATCCCCTTCGTTCGCCGGCACAAGACGCGGCTCACTGCCTAATAAGCTGCACTTTTCTCTGGGAGCGGTCTTCGGCCCCGGCTTTTGTGGGAAAACAACTTTTCTCGATGGTCAGCTTTGTACCTGAATTACGCAAATGGGTACACGGCACAGCAGACGCACTTTCCAAAGGGACGGCCTTATGAGCTGCCGCTGGCGAAGACTAGCACGCCACCGAGGCTTACTGGTAGCCCGGCGGAAAGCGGCGGAGTTTCCAGAAGCGGTTGCGAAGCCAGGTGAGACACCCAGCTCAACGACCACCACTGTTGAGGCGGCGGTGAGCGCGGCGCGGAAGGCGGGGATCATAAACGGCAAGGTGTCGCCGATACCGTCGAGCGCGTTCATCAGGCCGCAGACCAGGCCCCGCATCCAGGGATGACCCGGCCGTGAGACTGACCTGGTCGGAGAGCGCTTCGAATCCCATGCTGATGCCGGCGCTCGCTGCCGCAGCACCGGGAAACGTCGAGATGAGTGTCGACGCAGCGCGTAGGATGGCGAGCGGCACGGTGCGTTATCGCAGTTCTTCCATCACTTCTTCGAGCACGGCGCGCGAGGGGCGCACACGCGATTCGGGCAGGGTGGCGATGGGCTCGGACGGAAGGTTCAGCAGATCGAGGAAGGTCGGCTTGCCGGTGTTGACGTAGAGCACGCCGGTGAGCACTTCGCCCTTGGCCTCGGCGTCCTCGATGGCGGCCAGCGCGGCGAGGCGGCTCGTGGGATCGAAATCGCGGCCCAGTTTGCGGATGCGCAGATGGGAACCGTCGTGCAGCGGCACGTCCATCACTTCGCCCTCGGGAATCTCCACCGCGATATCCTCCCGGGCGGGCACGTAATCCAGTTCGTTCAGCACCAGGTCGTGTTCCTTCATGTACGCATAGCTCTTGGTGGATCCCTGGTGATCGTTGAAGGTCACGCAGGGAGAGACCACGTCGATCACCGAGAGGCCGCGATGCGAAATGGCGGTCTTTAGGATGGCCTGCAACTGCTTCTTGTCGCCGCTGAAGGAGCGCGCCACGAAGGTGGCGCCCCACTTCAGGGCCAGGGCGCAGCAATCGAACGGCGGCAGATCGTTGGGCACGCCGGTCTTGAGCGTGGAGCCCACACTGGCGGTGGCAGAGAACTGGCCCTTGGTGAGGCCGTACACGCCATTGTCCTCGATGATGTAGATCATCGGGACGTTGCGGCGCACCAGGTGCATGAACTGGCCCAGGCCGATGGAGGCGGTATCGCCATCGCCGGTGACGCCCAGGCCGAGTAAGTTGCTATTGGCCAGGATGGCGCCGGTGGCAAGCGCCGGCATGCGGCCATGTACGCCGTTAAAGGAGTGCGAAGTCCCAAGGAAATACGCCGGCGACTTCGACGAGCAGCCGATGCCGGAAAACTTGGCCACCCGCCAGGGCTCGACGCCGAGCTCGTAGAAACATTCCACCACGCGCTCGGAGATGGCATTGTGGCCGCAGCCGGCGCACAGCGTGGTTTTGCTCCCCTTGTAACTGAGAACTTCGAGCCCGATGCGGTTGGTTTTCTTGGGCGGCGGCGCGGCGGCGGTGCTCATTTTCCCTCCTGTTTAATGACGTCATCGGTGATGGTGCGGGCGTCAATGGGAACTCCGCTGTAGTAGCGGACGCTGCGCAGCCGGGCGATCAGGTCCGGCTCCAGTTCCAGCCGCATCAGCAGCAGGAGCTGCGCATCGCGATTCTGGTCGATCACGTAGACGCGGTCGTGGCGGCGGATGAAGTCTTTGAGATGCGTCGTGAACGGGAAGGCCCGCAGCCGCAGGTAGCTCACCGCGACGCTGTATTCACTCTGCAACTGGTCGCAGCTTTCGCGCGCTGCGTAATCCGAGCTGCCGATGGCGATCATGCCGATGCGCGCTCCGGTGCGCGTTTCTTCAGCGGGCACGGGAACGTGGTTGCGCATCACCTCGAACTTATGGGCAAGGCGGTCCATATTGTGGATGTAGTCGTCTGCGCGCTCCGTGTATTGCGCGTGCTCATTGTGGCCGCTGCCGCGGGTGAAGTAGCCGGCCTTGGGGTGATTGGTGCCGGGGAGCGTGCGGTAGCCGACGCCGTCGCCATCCACGTCCAGGTAGCGCGCGAAGCCGCCCAGCCGGTCCAGATCCTCAGCCGCGAGGACCTTGCCTCGATTCATGGGCTTCTCCGGGTAAGGGAACGGATCCGACATCCAGTTGTTCATGCCGAGATCGAGATCGGTGAGGACAAACACCGGCGTCTGAAAGCGCTCGGCAAATTCGAAGGCCTCGATCGACATGGTGAAGCATTCTTCCATGGAGCACGGGAAGAACATGGGGTGCTTGGTGTCGCCGTGAGAGAGATAGGCGGTGGTGAGCAAGTCGCCCTGCTGGGTGCGGGTCGGCAGGCCGGTGGAGGGGCCGACGCGCTCCACGTCGTAGATCACCGCCGGCACTTCGGCGTAATATCCCAAGCCGATGAACTCGCTCATCAGCGAGATGCCGGGCCCCGCGGTCGCGGTCATCGAACGCGCGCCCGCCCAGCCGGCGCCGAGCGCCATGCCGATGGAAGCCAGTTCGTCCTCGGCCTGCACGATGGCATAGGTGGCCTTGCCGGTTTCCGGGTCGATGCGAAAACGCCGCATGTATCCGATCAGCGTTTCGACCAGCGAAGAGGACGGCGTGATCGGGTACCAGGTGACCACGGTAACGCCAGCGAACATGGCGCCCAGCGCGCAGGCGGCGTTGCCATCGACGATGATCTTGCCGGCGGTCGAATTCATCCGCTCCACGCGGCACGGGTCGGCCTTGGTCAGATTCTTGGACGCGTAATCGTAGCCGGCCTGTGCGGCGCCCCAGTTGAGTTCGGCGGCCTTTGCCTTGCGCTTGCCGAACTGCTTCTTGAGCGCGCGGTGCACCTCTTCCATTTCGATCTCGAGCAGCCAGGCCACCACGCCGTCGTAGATCATGTTGCGCACCAGCTTGCGCAGCTTGGCCTCGGGGCACACCGGCCCCACCAGCTTGTCGAACGGCACCGGGTAGAAATGCAGATCGCCGCGCAGTTCGCTCAGCTTGAGCGGCTCGTCGTAGACTACCGCCGCACCGGCCTCCAGCTTCATGACGTCCTCGCGCGCGGTCTCCGGGTTCATCGCCACCAGGAAATCGATCTCTTTGCGGCGGCCGACATAGCCGTGCTTGCTGGCGCGGATGGTGAACCAGGTGGGCAGCCCGGCGATGTTCGACGGGAACATGTTCTTGCCCGAAACCGGGATGCCCATCTGAAAGATGGCGCGCATCAGAACGGTGTTGGCGGTCTGGCTGCCGCTCCCGTTGACGGTGGCGACCTGGAGACTAAAATCGTTGACGAGCGAACGGCCGGCGTGCGCGGACAGGAGATCCGCCGGCGATACTTCTAGCGTGGACATTTGTGAGAATAATCCCCTCTGCAAGGGTAGGTAACCCAGTTCACTCTGCTACCTAGATTATAAGTCCAAATTGGTGGGGCATGCTTCAGCTTGCCAACGCCGCCTGCGCGCTTCCACCCAGGCTGGGAACACTTCGGCGTTTTCCAGCCACACGAGCATCCACTGAACCATCTCCTCTTTCTGGGCCCGCTTTTCACGGTTGCTGCGTGGGTTGCGCGCAGCGAATTTGGCGCGGTCTTTGGCGGCGATCACCTGGCGGCGGGCATGGCGGGCGCGCTCGCGGTCACCCGCGGTTTGGGAGGCGCGATAGACTTCCAGCATCTCGCGCAAGGAGCTTTCCAGTTCTTCGAAGGTGTGTTGACGGATGCCGGCCCAAGGCTGGTCGACGGGGATGCCAGTGGCCTGTAGCAGGTCGCGCAGGTAGCTGCCGGAAACGGGAGCAAGGTGAGCGCGCGCCTCAAGCCACACGGTCTCAGTGATGCGCGCTGGCTGCCGGCTTGCCAGGTACTCGGCCAACCGGCGCTTGGTGGAGGGCCGGTTCGCCCCGGCGCTACTTTTTCTTGGCACGGCGGTACGCGGCGACGGCGGCCTGATGCGCCGTCACAGTGCTGGAAAACTGATGCGCACCGGAGCCATCGGGACGCAGCACGAAGTAGAGAGCATCGGTATCGGCCGGCTCCAGAACGGCGCGCATGGCATCCAGGCCGGGATTGGCGATCGGGCCCGGCGGCAAGCCGGCATGGCCGTAAGTGTTGTACGGGTTGTCGCTCTCGAGATCGGAGCGGTGGATCGCGCCGCGGTAGCGTTCCTCCACTAGCGCAGCGTAAATGGTGGACGGGTCGCAATCGAGCGTCATTCCCAGGCGCAAGCGGTTGGCGAAGACGGCGGCCACGCGCGGCCTCTCGTCAGGCAACTTACATTCTTTCTCGACCAGCGACGCCAGGGTGACGGTGCGGTGCACGGGCGCAGAGACTCCCAGGCGGCGCCAGGCGTCGCGGAACCGCGCTGTCATCATGCGGCACAGCGCGGCCGGAGTGGTGTGGCGGCCCGCCCGGTACGTGCTGGGAAAGAGGTAGCCTTCGAGAGTAGGCGCATCGGGGTCGAGATCGCGAATGAACGACGGATTGCGCGCCGCATCGAGGAACTCAGGTGCGGTGAAGAGTCCCAGATTCGCGGCCGCGGCGGCGATATCGAACATGTTCTTGCCCTCCGGCACCATCAGCGTGTAATAGAACGCGTCGCCGCGCGCGATGCGGTCGAGAACTTCGAGTGGCGACGCCGTTCGGGTGAAGCGGTATTCGCCGGCGCGGAGCACGCGGGTGGGCGAGAGCGCTCTTGCCAGCAGAAAATCCCACCGGCTGCGGACTACGCCTGCCTGGGCGAGTGCCGCAGCCAGGGCGCGGGAACTCGATCCGCGGGGGAATTCGACGAAGGTCTCCGCGCCGAACGCCTGGTAGGGTTGGGTGAGCCGCCAGCCGCACCAGCCGGCGAAGGCGACGGCAGCCAGGATCGCTATGCCGAGACGACGCGCGAGTTTCATAACGAATCGAGGTAGCTTTGCAACAGGATCACGGCGGAAAGCCGGTCGACCGCGGCAGCGCGCTTCCGGATGCTAACGCCGCTCGCACGGAGCACGCGGCCGGCTTCCACGGTGGTGAGCCGCTCGTCCCACAGTGTCACCGGCACACCGGTGCGCCGCTCCAGCGCGCCGGCGAAATCGCGCACCCACGCCGATTGGCGGCCTTCATTGCCGGCCATGTTGATGGGATTGCCCATCAGGAACAAGCCGACCTCGCGGTCGCGCGCCAGCCGCCCGAGCGTATCCAGATCGGCGCGCTTGTTCGTGCGTTCGAGGTTGGGAAGGCCCTGCGCCGTGACACCTAGCGGATCGCTGATGGCCAGGCCGATGCGCCGCTTGCCGAGATCGAGCGCCAGAATGCGGGAGTGCGGTTCAGTCAATTCCATTACATTATAGACGTGCGCGTGCTACATTCGAGACAAAAGGTCCGTTTCGCACCGTGGCGCCAATCGCTCAGTCCGGCACCGCCGCCAGCGCGGCTAAAGCCGCACAGGATGCCCGTCAACTCGCCCTGCCTGTGGTGGCGATCGGCGTGATCATCGCGGTTCTGTACTATGGCCGCGTTTTCTTCATCACCTCGATCGTGGCGGTGGTGATCGCCTTTATTCTGGAGCCCTTCGTGATGCTGCTGACGCGCATTCGCTTTCCGCGTCCGCTAGCCAGCTTCGTGGTGTGCACCGTGGCGCTGCTGTTGCTGTACGTGGTGGGCGCCGGAGCTTACGCGCAATTGGCCGTGCTGATAGGCGACCTGCCGCGCTATGGCGAGCGCATCGGCCAGATTGTGGAAGGCGTGCAGCAGAAGGTTGACGACGCCGAACAGCAAACGTGGCGCCTGCTGGCTCCCAGCAAGCCTGCGCCGCCGCCGCAGCAGCCGCCGGCGCGTGGTGGCAAACGCTCCAGGACGCAGCCGCCGCCCGTGGCCCAGCCCGCCGTGATTCCGGAAGTGCGCATTCACGAAGAGCGAAAGCCGGTGGCCGATTTCGTCACCGCCAACATCGGCTCTTTTTACCAGATTCTGCTGACGGTCTCCTTCGTGCCCTTTCTGGTTTACTTCATGCTGAGCTGGCACGACCACATCAATCGCAGCTTCCTGCAGTTCTTTCACGGCGAGGACCGCCTGGTGGCCGCACGCAGCCTGCAAGGTGTGGCCGAAATGGTGCGGGCCTTCGTGGTGGGTAACTTCGTGCTGGGCTTATTGCTGGCCGTATCGAGTTCGATCGTCTTCTGGATCATGCGGCTGCCGTATCCCATGCTGGTAGGGCCGTTGAGCGGATTTCTGAGCCTGGTGCCTTACGTGGGACTGCCGCTCGCCATGGCGCCGCCGCTGTTTTCGGCGCTGGCGATCAACCGGGTTCCGGTGTATGCCGGCGTGATCGGCGTGACTGGGGTGCTGCACCTGGTGGCGCTCAACCTGCTGTACCCGAAGGTGGTGGGCTCGCGCGTCCATCTCAATCCGCTGGTGGTCACGTTTTCGCTGATGCTGTGGGGCTTTCTGTGGGATGCGCCGGGCCTGCTGCTGGCGATTCCCATGACTGCCGCGCTCAAAGCTGTGTGCGACAACGTCAAAGGCTTGCGGCCGATCGGCAAGTTCCTCGGCGATTAATTTGGCGTAAATTCTCTAATGATGGAGAAAGGTCCGGTCTAATCCCAATGTACTCGCGTTTCCTGATAGTCTCGCTGTTCATACCGCTCTTGGCGCTTGCGGCCGACCCTGTCGCATCCGGCCCGGCTTTCGACTCGAGTGCGATCGATCAATCGGTGAATCCGTGTGTCGATTTCTATCAATTTGCCTGCGGCAAGTGGATCGCGCAGCATCCCCTTCCGCCCGACCGCTCGCGCTATGCGCGTTTCACCGAGCTGAGCGAGCGCAATGAGAAAGTGTTGCTTCAGATTCTCGAAGCGGCGTCGGTAGCGAAGCCGGGCCGCACCGCCGCGGAGCAGAAGATCGGCGATGAGTTCGCCAGTTGCATGGACACCGCCACCATCGACAAGAAAGGCATCGCGCCGCTGAAGCCCGAGCTCGAACGGATCGCCACGCTCGCGAGCCACAGCGACATTTTCGACGAGACCGTGCGCCTGCACCGGTTGGGAACGAGCGTATTTTTCGAGTTCGACTCACAGCCGGACTTCAAGAATTCGAGCCGGACGGTCGCCAACATTCAGCAGGGCGGCCTTTCGCTGCCCGATCGCGATTACTATCTAAAGACCGATCCGAAGTCGGTGGAAATCCGCCAGCGTTACATGGAGCATGTCGCGAAGATGCTGGAACTAGCGGGTGAGCCGGCCGAGGCGGCCAAGGCTCACGCTCAGATGGTGCTGGATATGGAGACCATTCTGGCGCAGAACTCGACCGACCGCGTCAGCATGCGCGACCCACTCAAGCGCTATCACATGATGACGCGGGACGAGCTTGCCGGATTGGTGCACTTCGACTGGGATAGCTATTTCAAAGCTATGCACGCACCGGATTTCGAGTCCCTCAACGTCAGCAATCCGGACTTCCTGAAAGGCATGGCGGCCGGCATCGTCGACCAGCCGATGGAAGCGTTCCGCGCGTACCTGACCTTCCACCTGCTGCGGCGCTTCGCGGAGCTTCTTCCCGAGCCGTTTGAAAAAGAGAACTTCGATTTCTGGGAACGGTACCTGACCGGCGCCCGCGAGCCGCGCCCGCGCCAGTTCCGCTGCGTGCAAGCGGTGGACCGCGGCCTGGGCGATCTGCTGGGGCAGCAGTATATCGACACCGCTTTCGGTCCCGATGCCAAACGGCAGATCAGCGAGCTCGTGAACCAACTTGACAGCGCCTTGGGGCAAGACATTAAAACGCTGAGTTGGATGACGGAGGATACCAAGAAGGCCGCGCTGGCCAAGCTGGCCGCCATCACCAACAATGTGGGCTACCCCAAGAAGTGGCGCGACTACAGCGCGGTGACGATTGCGCGCGACGACTGCCTGGGCAACGGCATGCGCATGGCGGAGGCTGCGCTGCAGCGCGACCTCGACAAGATCGGCAAGCCCACCGATAAAACCGGATGGAACATGACGGCGCCCACGGTGAATGCGTTCTACTCACCATCGCTTAACAGCATCAATTTCCCGGCCGGCATTCTGCAGCCGCCGTTCTTCGATCCGCACCGCGACATGGCTTTGAACTATGGCGCCATCGGCGCGGTGATCGGCCACGAGATGACGCACGGTTTTGACGATCAGGGCCGCAAGTTCGATGGCGATGGCAATCTGCGCGACTGGTGGACGGCAGCCGACGGCGCCGCGTTTGAAATACGCGCCGCCTGCATCGCCGACCAATACTCCGGATTCACCGCCGTGGGCGACGTAAAGGTGAATGGCAAGCTGACCCTGGGCGAGAATACCGCCGACAACGGCGGCGCGCGCATCGCCTACATGGCCATGGAGAATGCGCTGAACGGCAAGGGCGACACGATCGACGGATACACGCCCGAGCAGCGCTTCTTCCTGGGATTTGGGCAGATCTGGTGCGAGAATCAAACACCGCAGTTCGAGCGGCAGCAGGCTCTCACCAATCCGCATTCCCCCGGCCGTTTCCGCGCCATCGGCACGGTGGAGAACATGCCCGAGTTCCAGAAAGCGTTCTCGTGCCAAGCCGGCCAGCCGATGGTCAGCGCCAACGCGTGCCGGGTCTGGTAGAGAAGTGGGGCAGGCGCCTCCGCCTGCCAACCGATCCTTCAGAGCGTTTGGTCGCGGCCTATCCCAGATTCACTTCGACCTTAACTTCGGTGATGCCCGCTGCCTGCGGCGGCACCACGGCGCCCTCAATCGGCCTTCCATCCACCGACAGGCTCACCGCGTTGCCCTTCCCGGCGCGGCGCACCGTGATCCTATACGTGACACCGCGGAATTTCCGAACTGCCTCGAAGCCCTGCCAGCGTTCCGGCACCACCGGCGCGATGCGCAGGCCGTCATACTCCGGCCGGATCCCGAGGATCCACTGCGTGATGGCATAGTAATTCCAGGCTGCCGTGCCGGTCAGCCACGAGTTCTTGGCTTCCCCGTGCGTGGGAGCGTCGCGGCCGGCGATCATCTGCGCGTACACATACGGCTCGCAGCGGTGCACGTCGCTGATTCTCTCGCGGGCCGACGGGTTGATGCGCGAGTAGTAATCGTGCGCGTTGTCGCCGTCGCCGGCCATCGCTTCGGCGATGATCACCCACGGATTGTTGTGGCAGAAGATCCCGGCATTTTCCTTGTAGCCCGGCGGGTAAGAGGAAATCTCGCCGAGGTTGAGGTAATAGCGCGAATACGCCGGCTGCTGCAGCACGATGCCGTGCGGAGTGGCCAAGTGTTTCCGCACCGAATCGAGCGCCTGCCGCGCCCGCCCGTCTTCCAGACCAATTCCGGCGAGCACGCAAAAGCCCTGCGTCTCGATAAAGATCTTGCCTTCCGCACACTCCTTTGACCCGATCTTCTCACCCGCGTCGTCGTAAGCGCGCACGAACCATTCGCCATCCCAACCGTGTTGGCGCACCGTCTCTTCCATGCGCGCACCTTCAGCCAGGTAATTCTTCGCCTCTTCAGCCAGCCCGCGCCGCTGCGCGATCGCAGCAATTTCCTTGGCCGCCAGCACGAACAGGCCGGCGATGAACACCGATTCGGCTACCTTGCCTTCCTTATTCGTCGTAGTCTGGAACGATTGGCCAGGCGTATCGGAGAAGCAGTTCAGGTTGAGGCAGTCGTTCCAATCGGCGCGGCCGATCAGCGGCAGACCATGCGGCCCCAGCCTTTCGAGCGTGTAATGGAAGCTGCGCCGCAGGTGATAGTACAGCGGTTGCGCGCTGCCCGGCTGGTTGTCGAATTCGACCGGCTCGTCGAGAATGCTCCAGTCGCCGGTCTCTTTCAGGTAAGCCGCCACGCCGACGATCAGCCAGTGCGGATCGTCGTTGAAATTGCCGCCGATGTCGTTGTTCCCCTTCTTGGTCAGCGGCTGGTATTGATGATACGCGCCACCGGTTGGAAGTTGCGTGGCCGCCAGGTCTAGGATGCGCTCGCGGGCGCGCTCCGGCACCATCTGCACAAAGCCGAGCAGGTCCTGGTTGGAGTCGCGGAAGCCCAGGCCGCGGCCAATGCCCGATTCGTAAAACGACGCCGACCGCGACATGTTGAACGTGGCCATGCACTGGTACGCGTTCCACACATTCACCATGCGGTCGGTGTGAATGTCCGGCGTGGTCACCTGGCAGACTCCCAGCAAGCCGTCCCAGTAAGCGCGGAGCTTGTCGAACGCGGCATCCACGTTGGCCAGGTCGCGGTAGCGCGCAATCACCGGCTTCACGGTTTTCTTGTTGACGATCTGCGAATCCGGCGGATCGAACTTCTCATGCTTAGGGTTCTCGTGATAGCCCAAAACAAAAACGATCTGGTGCGTTTCTCCTGGCTGGAGCACGAGTTTCACATGGTGACTGCCGATGGGCGACCAGCCGTGCGCGTGGGAGTTGGAAGCTTTGCCCCGCTCCACCACGGCCGGCTTGTCCCAGCCCCGCCATGGTCCCAGGAAAGCCTCGCGCTGTGTGTCGAAGCCGCTCAGACGATCCGAGCACGCAAACCAGGCGAAGTGATCGCGCCGTTCCCGGTACTCCGTCTTGTGATAGATGACTTCGTCTTCGACCTCCACCTGCCCGATGCTGAAATTGCGCTGAAAGTTGGTGGCATCGTCCTGGGCATCCCAGAGGCAGAACTCGACCAGGGAAAAGGCCGAAATCGCGGCCGGCTTGAGCCGGTCGTTCCGCAAAGTAAGTTGCCAGATTTCGAGCGTCTCATCGAGCGGCACAAAATAGCGGGTGCTGGCTGAGATGCCGCGATACTTCGAGCCGATGGTCGAGTAACCCATGCCGTGGCGGCAAGTGTACTGCTCCAGATCGCGGCACGTGGGCATCCAGGATGGTGACCAGTATTCCCCGCTTTCGTCGTCGCGCAAATAGATGTAGCGCCCGCCGTCATCGAGCGGAACGTTGTTGTACCGCCCGCGCGTGATGCGGCGCAGACGCGCATCGCGATAAAAGGAGTAACCGCCGGCAGTATTGGAAATAATGCCAAAGTACGCCTGGCATCCCAGATAGTTGATCCATGGCAGTGGCGTATCTGGCTGAGTAATTACGTATTCCCGATTCTGATCGTCAAAATAGCCGTATCGCATAACACGTCTCCAATAAATCCTTCGCCTCAAAACACGAGCGGGCCGAGCAGTGCCCGGCCGCTACTTCAGACGCTCGATCATCTCATAACCTGCCCGGCTGTTGTGGTACGGGCACTTCCAGGGGCCTACCAGGCACGCGTCTCCATCTTCTGCTGCCGTGTACGGTGTCCCGCCGGGTCTTAACTTCGCGTGCCATTCGCCGTGAACCCTATCGACGATTTTCTCTTCGATGTATTCCCACACCCGATAAGCCGCGTCCGCAAAGCGCTGCTCGCCCGAAATCTGGTACGCATTGTAGAACCCCACCACCGCTTCGGCCTGCGCCCACCAGTGCTTGTTGGGATCGATCATCACGCCTGCAGAGTTGGCCTCGTAGAAAAGGCTGCCGTCCTGGTCCAACCCTTCTTTGTAAACGGTCCGAGCCATTGTGAGGGCGAGTCTGCGCGCGCGCTCGATCAGGGCTGCGTCGCCCAGCACCTCGGCGCCTTCCAGTATCAGCCAGCTACCTTCGATGTCGTGACCGAACGAAATATGATTGGAGAGAGAGTGCCACTGGCTGTCGAAGAACATTCTGAAGTGGCCGGTTGAGTTATCGACGATCCGGTCCATGGTCAATTCGAGCAGCTCTTTGTGTTTGGCCTTTATCTCCGGGTCCTTCCACACGCGCAGGAGGTTCGTGTAAGCTTCCATCACATGCAGGTGCGTGTTCAGCGACTTAGGGCTGTTCAGGTCTTTCTCACTGAGGCGCAGATCGGCGAGCGCGCTCCAATCGCGGCCACGAGCTTCCAGATAGCCCTTCCAAACGGAATCGTAACTATGCTCTTCGATTAAGTGGAAGAGCCGCTGCGCCAGCTCCAGGCTTTCCGGCTTGCCGGTGGCGCGGAAATACTCCGCCATGCCGTAAGCCGCAAAGGCCTGCGCGTAGATCTGCTTGCGGTCGGACACTGGATTGCCCTTGCAGTCGAGCATCCAATACACGCCGCCATGCTTCGCGTCCCAGAACTTCTTGAGGATGTAATCGTAGGCCAAGTCCGCCATCTCGCGATATTGCGGCCCGTAGAGGCGGCACGCCGCGGAGTAGGTCCAGAGAATCCGCGCGTTGATGACGGCGGCGCGCGGAGATTCTCTCTCGACGCGGAGATCGCAGGTGACCGTCCCATAAAAGCCGCCGTTTTCGCGATCCACCGTGTAGCGCATCCAAAACGGAAGGATGTTGCCAAGTAACTCCTTCTCGATCCGCGCGGCCCAAGCCTTCCTGTTATCGGGAGTCATAATAATACTTATGGCTTGAGCAGCCGCCGGTTCTTGTCGATCAGCTCGATGCGCTGACGGACGCAGGCGGCGCTCCGCAGCGGGTCGGGCCGCGTGTTCAGCACGTAGTCGAGCAGGCGTTCGACGGTGGTCGAGGCAACGTAGGTGCGCGTGTCGGAAGCGCCGTAATAGATCAGAACTTCGTTGCCGCGGCAAACCCAGCCATTCGAAAAAGCTACATTCGACACATCACCGATCCGCTCCTCGCCTTCGGGCGCCAGGAAGTAACCGCCCGGCTTGGCAATCACTTTGTAAGGAACCCTCAGGTCGCAGAGAAAACAGTAGAGAACATAGCGAAGCCCGGCCGCTGTATTGCGCACGCCGTGAGCCAGGTGTAGCCAGCCCTTTTCGGTCTTGAGCGGCGCTGGACCGAGGCCGTTCTTGACTTCCGTGATGGTGTGATATTCGCGCTGGTCGAGGATCGTTTCCTCGCCGATCGTGGCATGCTCCATGTTCGACGCCAGTCCCCAGCCGATGCCGCCTCCGCGCCCCGCTTCGATGAAACTGTCCTGCGGGCGCGTATAGAATGCGTACTTTCCATCGACGAACTCGGGGTGCAGCACGCAATTCCGCTGCTGCGCCGAGGAAGTCCGCAAATCGTCCAGCCGCTCCCAGGTCTTCAAGTCGCGGGTGCGCGCGATGCCACATTGGGCAAGCGCGGAAGACAGGTCGCCGGGAGGCGCCGCCGGATCCTTGCGCTCCGCGCAAAAGAGGCCATAGATCCAGCCGTCTTCGTGCGCCGTCAGCCGCATGTCGTAAACGTTGGTCTCCGGTTCGGCCGTTTCGGGCATCGCCACCGGATAATCCCAGAAGCGGAAGCCGTCGATGCCGCTCGAGCTCTCGGCGACGGCGAAGAACGACTTGCGGTCCACGCCTTCTACCCGCGCCATCAACACCACGCCGCCGTGCCACTCCATCGCGCCGACATTGAAGGCCGCGTTGACGCCGAGACGCTCCATCAGAAACGGATTGGCCGCTGGATCCAGGTCATAGCGCCAGAACACCGGCGTGTGGGCCGCGGTCAGCACCGGGTACCGGTAACGATGAAACCATCCGTTGGACTCGGGCAATCGCTCGTTGCGCCGCTCGATCAGCCGCTCATGCGCCGCCAGCAGCCGGTCCCGTTCCACCGAGAACTCTTGGTTGGTCATATGGTTGGATGATTCCCGCCGGGAATTCCGGTCCGGACCCCAGGAGGATCAACCATGATAGCTCGCCGCAGAGCGGTTTCTATCCGCGGCGTTGGTGGGGCATGCTTTAGCTTGCCCGCAGCTCCCTTTGCCGCAAAAAGTACTTGAAGAATCTCCAAAGCAGCGGTACTCTGGAAGAGCATGGCGACTCCCCGGCCGCAGCCCTTGGAACTGCACGCGCACGCGATGGACAACTTGCGGTACATCCGCGAGACCATCGAGCGGGCCGGTTCTTTCACGGCGGTGCCAGGCCTTGGCGGAGTTCTGATGGGTTCCACGGCGCTTGCCAGCGCCTTGGTGGCCGGTTCGGCGGCTCGCGGCGCGCGATGGGTCGCGGTGTGGATGGCGGAGGCGATTTTGGCGGCCGCGATTGGCGTGGCCGGCGCCGCGTGGAAGTCGCACGGCGCCGGGCTGTCGTTGCTCTCGGGGCCAGGACGAAAATTCGCCGCTGCCTTTACTCCGGCCATGGCGGCTGGCGCGCTTCTGACAGCCGTGCTCTTCCAGCATGGAATGACGGCGCTGCTGCCGGGGCTTTGGCTCTTGCTCTACGGATCGGCCATCGTTTCCGGCGGATCGGCTTCGGTCCGGGTGGTGCCGTCGATGGGGCTTTGTTTCATGGCCGCCGGCGCGGCGGCGCTCATTGAGCCCGCGTCGGGTTGCGTACTGCTGGCCGCCGGCTTCGGCGGGCTGCACGTTCTGTTCGGCACAATTATCGCGGTGAAATATGGCGGCTAGAGAAAGCTTACTCAAGAAGGAACGCGAGAAGCGGCCCGCCGCGGGCCCGGTGGCCGCGCCGGCGGCAAGTACACATAATCTCGACCGGTTGGTGCATGAACGCCTGCGCCTCGGCATCCTGAGCGCGCTGGCGGTCAACGAATCGCTCACCTTCAATGAGCTGAAGCGCCTGCTCGACTCGACGGACGGCAACCTGAGCGTCCACGCCCGCAAGCTGGAGGAGGCCGGGTACGTGGGCTGCGTCAAATCCTTCGCCAACCGCATGCCGAAAACCGAATACAAGTTGACGGCGGCGGGGCGGCGGGCGCTCGAACGCTATCTCGATCACATGGAAGCGCTGATCCAGGCTACGCGCGATAAATGAGGTTCTTTTTTTATGCCTATTAACTTTGAATTACAAAGTACTCTGCATACGGCAATCATCATGGATGGTAACGGCCGCTGGGCCCTCGCTCGCGGCCTGCCCCGAGCCGCCGGCCACCGCGCCGGTGTGGAAGCTGCGCGCCGGGTGGTGGAAGCGGCTCCCGAACACGGCATCGGCGTTCTGACGCTATTCGCTTTTTCAAGCGACAACTGGCGGCGTGAGCCGGCGGAAGTTACCGCGCTGATGCGTCTTCTCGCGTGGTACCTGGAGAGCCAGACGGAGGGCGCGGTTGCGGCGGGCGTGCGAGTGGAAGCGATTGGACGGCGCGACCGTCTGCCCGAATCGCTGGCCGCGGCCATCGCCGCCACCGAAGCGGCTACCGCTCGCGGCACCAGGCTGCGGCTGCGCGTGGCGCTCGACTATTCCGGCCGCGACGCCATTCTGGCTGCCGCCGGCGGCGCGAGCGAGCTTTCCCGCGCGGGAATCGACCGGCGATTGGGGCCGCCGGTGGACCTGCTGATCCGCACCGGCGGCGAGCGGCGCCTGAGCGATTTCCTGCTCTGGGAAAGCGCCTACGCCGAGCTGGTGTTTTCGCGCGTCCTGTGGCCGGATTTCGGCGCCGCGGAGCTGGCGGCGGCAGTGCGCGATTTCCGCACTCGAGATCGCCGCTTCGGCGCCGTCCCGCAGACCGCGGTTCGCTGTTTGTCCGGCTGGCTGGATTGAAACAGCGAGCGGCGAAAAAACGGCTGACAGGCGAAAGCGCCTGCCCCACGTCTTACCGCGACCCCACCTGCGCGGCTTTGGCCAGCTTCACGGCGTTTTCCATCAGCTTCAATCCGTGGCCGGCTTCGGCGGTGAGAATGGATTCCGGGTGGAACTGCACCGCTTCAATCGGCAACTCGCGGTGGCGCACGCCCATGATTACTCCATCGGTGGTTTCGGCGGTCACTTCCAAACAGGCGGGAAATGTTTCCCGCCGCGCGAACAGCGAATGGTAGCGCCCCACCGCGAATTCTTCCGGCATCCCTTCGAAAATGCCGATGCCGCGATGGCGCACCATGGAAGGTTTCCCGTGGACCGGGTAGTCGAGCACGCCCAGCTCGCCGCCGAACGCCTCGACAATGCCTTGCAGTCCCAGGCAAACGCCGAATACCGGGACGCCCAGCCGCACGGCGGTCTTCACCAGTTCCGGCACGCCGAAATCCGCGGGGCGGCCGGGGCCGGGCGAAATCAGGATCAGGCCGGGCGCCACGCGCTCGATCAACTCGGGCGGGAAGCCGGCGCGATACGTCACCACTTCGGCGCCGGTCTGGCGCGCATAGTTGGCCAGCGTGTGAATGAAACAATCGTCGTTATCGACCAGCAGCAGGCGCGCGCCGGCGCCCACCGCGCTGTGTTCCGCCGGCTCGGCCGCAGTCGGTTGCCCGCCCAGTGCGCGGAAGAAACCGGTGGCCTTGAGCCGCGTTTCGCGTTCTTCGTGGGACGGCACGGAATCGTAGAGCAGGGTAGCCCCCGCCGGATACGACGCCACGCCGTTGCGCAGGTAAGTGGTGCGAATCAGGATGCCGGTATTGATGTCGCCGTTGAACGAGACCATGCCGATGGCGCCGCCGTACCAGCCGCGCGCGTCCTTTTCGAGCGATTCGATCGCCTCCGCGGCCGCTTTCTTCGGCGCGCCAATCAGCGTCACCGCCCACATGTGGCTGAGGAAGGCGTCGAGCGAATCGAAACCTTCCTGGAGGAAACCCTCCACGTGATCCACCGTATGAAACAGGCCGGCGTAGGATTCGATCAACCGCCGCCCGATCACCTTCACGCTGCCCGGCTCGCAGACGCGCGACTTGTCGTTGCGGTCCACGTCCGTGCACATGGTCAGCTCGGATTCCTCTTTGGCGGATTTCAGCAGTTCGCGGATGTTCTCGGCGTCGCGCAGCGGATCGCCGGTGCGCGTTGCGGTGCCGGCTATCGGGCAAGTCTCGACGCGCCGGCCTTCCACCCGCATGAACATCTCGGGCGACGCGCCCACAAGCTGCTCTTCGCCGAATTGCAGCAGAAACTGGTAAGGGCTCGGGCTAGCCCGCTGCACGCTTTCGAACAATGCGGAGGCTTTGCCGGAATAGGGAGTCGAGAAGGTCTGGCGCAACACCACCTCGTAATAATCGCCGCGGCGCATGCCCTCGCGCACCGTCTCCACGTTGGCCATGTACTCTTCGGGCGAATGATCGGAAACAATCGGACCGGGCTTCGCGCGCTTCGGCGGCTTGATTCGCTCCGCGTCGCGTGGGAGACCAATCGTCGAGGTTTCGCCGCGCGCAAAATCGTAACGGAAGCGCTCGATCTTCTCCTTCTTGCGGTCCATGAACCAGATGTCGTCGCAGAGAAACAGGTGCAGATCCTTGTGTCCGTGGCGCGGCAGCTTCTTTTCGATGGGCTCGAATTGGAACAACAGGTCGTATCCGAACGCGCCGAGCAGGCCGAGCCGCGAGTTCTCCTCGCCGCGGAATTCTTCGATCAGCGCGCGCAAAATGGAAAACGCGGAGGGCTGCTTGCTGCGCTCCTCCTCCGGAAACAGCGTGGGCAGCGGCTTCAAACGGCCTGCCAGCGCGCCTCCGGCGGAGACGAACTCGTCCCAGTGCGGATGCGGGGCGAGCACGGGATAGAGGATCTCCAGAATCCTGCGCCCGCGTTCATTGAGAGGCCGGAACTCCACGCGGCGGTCGTAGGAAACGATTTCGAGCGGCGGGCGGGTGGAAGCGATGTCCCATCGCGAGTACCGCCCGGGATACTCGTATCCCGACGAAAGATAGATCCCACGGTGCCGGTCCAGATCGTGCAGAACGTGCTTCAGCCCCTTGCTGTAATTACCCTGGGAGGCTGAGCGGGTGACCTCAATTCCGTGGGGAGTCGTGTAGCGGTATTCGCGCATGGTCTACTCCCTGGAAAGTTATTTTTCAGGATAGCAGACCAGCGCTTGGAAGCGCGCCAGCATGTCCGCGGCCGGTGCGGTCCTCAAATCGTGGCCCGCGCCTTCGACCACGAGCAGATCGGTATGCGCCGGAATCGTTGTTATCGCCGTACGCAACTCTTCGACCGTACCGAACGGATCGGCCGTGCCATGGACGAAAAGCGCCGGCGTGCGCAACTCGGGAAAGAACCCGGTGCGCATCTGTTCGGGCTTGCGCGGCGGATGCAACGGATAGGAAAGCAGCAGCAACGCCGCGGTCAGTTCGCCGTGTTCCGCGGCGGCCATCGCGGTCTGCCGGCCGCCGTAGGAATGACCGCCGGCGAAAACGCGCCCGCCCGCCAGCTTCCGCAGCGCATTCACCGCGCGCGCAATACCCTCCCGGTCCCGTGGCGCCATGGCTGGAAAAGGGGGCCCTTTGGGACGGTCGATGCGAAACGGCAGATCGTAGCGCAGCACCAGGTACCCGGCTTCGGCCAGCGCGGCGGCCATCCGCACCAGCAGCGGTGCGTTGGCGTTCGAACCCGCGCCGTGGGTCAGCGCGAACGCATCGCCATTCGAAACCGCCGGTCGGTGCAGCACGCCGCGGACGCCCGCCGTCTCGAATGCTTCGATCGTCACTTGGCGTTCGGGCATGGCGTGGACGACGGCGCATGCGCCACTTGCTCACTCCTTCTTCTTCAGTTCGCGGTCGTGCTCCTGGATGAACTGGCGAATCTCGCCGGCCATCCCGAGCAGTCTCTCCCACTGCTCGCGGTAGAGCGTGACCGGGAACCGGCCGAGCCCGTACACCGACAGGGCGCCCTTTTCGCTCACCTTCAGCGACATTTGTCCACGAGGCCGCTTCAGCGCCTCGTTTTCGGCGCGCAGCCGCTCAATCTCCACTTTCAATGCTTCTTCGTTTGGCATGGCGAATACAGTTTCAGTGATACCACAACCACGGGCGGGGGGGCGGACGCGCCCGATTTGCCGCGGCCACTGGCGGCGTTATGCGGGGTCCCCCAGCTTTTCCACTCTTACGCGGGCGATGCGGTTGCGGTCCATCTCCAGCACAGTGTAGCGGCGGCCCTGGTGCTCCACCTGGTCGCCCGCGCGCGGGATGGCGCCCAGCCGAAAGAGCAAGAAACCGGCCAGCGTCTCAAAGCCGGCATCCGACGGGATCTCGATGCCGAAGTCGGTTTCCAAATCGCGGATGCGTGTGGCGCCGTCCAGCTCGATCTCGCCGGTATACGTGTCGTGGCGGACGTCCCTCTCGTCGTGCTCATCCTCGATGCGTCCCACCAGGTGCTCCAGCACATCCTTCAGCGTCAACATCCCCACGACGGTGCCGAATTCATCCACCACCATGGCCATATGAGAGTGGCCGGCGCGGAATTGCTCCAGCATTTGCGAGAGCGGCTTGGTCTCCGGCACCACCAGGTGCGGGCGCAGCAGCCGGCCGATGTGGAAACTGCGGCTGGCCTGGCCGGAGCGGATAGCGCGCCGCCGCTCCTCCCAAACCGGCAGCAGGTCCTTGTAATGCAGAATGCCGGCGATCTTTTCGGGCGAACCACGGTAGACCGGGAGCCGCGAATGTTTTTCCGCAATCATCGTGCGCAGTACGTCGTCCAGACCGGCGCCGGCTTCCACTGATACGATGTCGTTGCGCGGCACCATGATCTCGCGCGCCACCACGTAGTCCAGGTCGAGCACGCGGTGGATCATGTCCTCCTGCGCCTCCGGCAGATATCCCAGCCCGCGGCTCGAGCTCACGATCAGCTTCAGTTCCTCGGCCGAATGGCCGCCATGCACCGCGTTTTTCAACTTCAGCGCGCGGGTGATGACGCCGGCGGAACGCTCGACTACCACCACAAATGGCAATGACACGCGGTAAAAAAGCAGCAGCGCCGGAGCCACAATCGCCGCCATCTTATCGGCTTGGGCCATCGACAGATTCTTGGGAACCACCTCGCCCAGCACCACGTGCAGGTACGAGATCACCAGGAAGGCAAATGCCAGGCAGGCGCCATGCAGAATGCCGGCCACCAACGGAGTTGTCCGGGGGTGCAGCCAGGAAACCAGCATCTGGTACAGGGTGTTCTCGCCGGCCCAGCCCAGCCCCAGGCTGGCCAGTGTGACGCCCACTTGAGTTACCGAGAGCAGCCGGCCCGGATTCGAAAGCAGATTGAGAGCGGCCTGCGCGCCGGCAGCGCCGTTCTCCGCCATTTGCCGCAGGCGCGAATGCCGCACCGAAAGCAGGGCCACTTCGGCGCCTGCGAAGAAACCGTTCACCGCGATCAGCAGCGCGACCAGAACGATTCGAAATGGGTAATAGGACACAGTCCGCCGACCACATTTTAGCGGAGATTTCCAACCAAAGTTCGCGCCCGCACCGTTTATGATGAAAGTTAGCCCGATGTCACATTCCGCACTGGCGCGAATCGTGAAGATCGTAAATCTCCTGATAGCCGGGGCCGTGGTGGCAGCCCTGGCAGTGGTGTATTGGTGCGTCTGGCGGCCGCTGCCGCAGCATTCCGGATCCATCGAGGCTGCGGTGGCGGCGCCCGTCGTGGTACGATTCGATGCGCATGGCGTGCCGCACGTCGATGCGTCCAGCCTCGAGGATGCCCTGTTCGTGCAAGGCTACGTGACCGCGCAGGACCGGCTCTGGCAAATGGATGCGCTGCGGCGCGTGGCCGCGGGCGACCTGTCGGAGGTGGTTGGCGCCGCGGCGCTGGAGTCGGACCGCGAATCCCGCCGCCTGCGCATGCGCCGCATCGCCGAGCGCGCCTACGTCGATTTGCCGGCGCCGGATCGCGCCGTGATGGCTGCGTACGCCCGCGGCGTCAACGCGTTTGTCGACGGCCATCTCGGCAACCTGCCGCTCGAGTTCCGCCTGCTCGGCTACCAGCCGCGCCCCTGGAGCGTGGTGGATTCGCTCCTGATCTGCCTGCACATGTTCCGCGACCTCAGCACTTCCTGGCGCGACGATTTGCTCAAGCACGACATGCTGGCCCACGGCGACGCACACAAAGTCGATTTTCTATTTCCGGCACGCAGCAGCGGCGAGCCGCCGCCGGGCTCCAACGGCTGGGCCCTGTCGGGCGCCCATACGGCTTCCGGCAAGCCGCTGCTGGCTAACGATATGCACCTGGAGTACGGACTGCCCGGCATTTGGTATATGACCCACCTTCGGGCACCCGGCATGGACGTCTCCGGGGTGGCGTTGCCTGGCGTTCCCGGAATTATCGTCGGGCACAATCAGCGCATCGCCTGGGGCATCGCCAATCTCGGATTCGACGCCCAGGATCTCTACATCGAGAAGCTCGATCCTCGCACGGGCCGTTATCTCTACCGCGGTCAAACGGAGCAGGCGCGGCTGGAACGAGAAATCATCCGCGTGAAGAACCGGAGCACCGAGGAAATGCCGGTCTGGGTCACCCGTCACGGGCCACTGTTTGTCAATGAGAACGACACGCCAATGACACTGCGTTGGATAGCCGCCGAACCGGGCTTCGTTCAATACCCATTCCTCGATATCGACCGTGCGCAAACTTGGGCGGAGTTCAGAGCCGCCCTGGAGCGCTTGCCGGGCCCGGCTTCCAACTTCGTCTACGCCGATACGGATGGAAACATCGGCTACCAGGCCGCCGGCAGGATGCCCGTGCGGCGCGGCTATTCGGGCGACGTGCCGCTGGATGGATCGTCCGGCAATTTCGAGTGGGACGGCTTCATCCCGTTTAGCGAGCTCCCCACCTCCTTCAACCCGCCCGGTGGCATCGTCGTCATCGCCAACCAGGACCCATTTCCCGACAGCTATCCTTACCCGGTCGGCGGCCGGTTCGCGCCGCCATATCGCGCCAGCCAGGTGCGGGCGCGTCTCCAGGCCCGCCGGGGCTGGCGGGCCGAAGACATGCTCGGCGTCCAGTGCGATGTGTACTCGGCGTTCGGTAAGTTCCTGGCCGGGCAACTGGTGGCCGCCTACGACAACCGTCACGCGCACGTCACCAACCTCGAAGATCTGATTGCCATGCTGCGCGCCTGGAACGGGCAGATGGAAATTCGCGGAGGCGCGCCATTCCTCGTGGCCCTGGCGTTCACGCACGTGCGCACGGCGCTGGCCGAAAACGCCGCCCCCGGCGCCGCGGGCCGATACGACTTCCCCATGAGCTACGCCGTGGTCGAAAGACTGTTGCGCGATCGCCCCGCCGGTTGGTTCTCTGACTACGACGAGATGCTCTTGACCGCGCTGGTGGATGCCGTCGAAGAGGGCGAGCGCATCCAGGGCCGCGACCATAAGCGCTGGCAGTACGGCGCCTATTCGAAAGTGTTCATCCCCAATCCGGTCATCCATCGGATCCCCTGGATCGGCAAGTATTTCGACATCGGACCCGTGCCTATGAGCGGTTCGCCGGTTAGCGTGAAACAGGTCACCACACATCTGGCGCCCTCCATGCGGATGGACGCCGATCTGGGGGATTGGGACCGCTCGCTGCTCAACGTGACCATCGGCCAGTCCGGCCAGGTGCTCTCAAGCCATTACCGTGACCAGTGGGACGACTACTACGCCGGCCGCAGCTTCCCCATGCAGTTCCGGAAAATCGACGCCGCCAGCACCCTCGAATTCCGGCCCGCGGGCCGCTGAAATGAGGGGACTAAAGCTGCTCTCGCCGTTGCTCAGACCCGCACTAGCACTTCGCGCAGCCGCTCCCGCGTGAGGAAGAATTTCACCGACTGGAAATCGGCAAACAGCTTTTCGAGACCGCGGTTGTTGAACAACTGCACCGCCGGGCGCGTGCCACGCTGGGTCAATTGCAGCGAAGTCAATTCGAGGATGCGGAACCTGTAACAGGGAACCCTTTCGAGTTTGTCGTCCGACTCGAAGAACGCCAGCAGTTGGCTCTTCCGCCGCGCGATCTTGCGCACCCGCGATACCACCGCCTCCAATAAAGCCGGCGCCAGATACTCGAGCGAGTCCCACAACAGAACGCCATCGAAATGGTCGTCCGGATAGTCCAGCGCCTGCCGCAGAAAAAAATCGATCCGGCCGGGATTGGAATGGTCGACCGCGCCGTCGGGGCCGAACGTCTCGTGCAGAATCTCCAGGAAATTCTCGGAATAGAGCCGGTGCCCCAGGTTGGTGATGAAGTTCACGTTCTCTTGCGACGCGCCGCCTAAATCGAGAATCGTGAGACCGGACTGCCCGCGTATATCCAGGAAGAACTCCTCCAGCGCGCGGCTGCGCCGCGTGGTGACCACTTCCGGCTCATCGGGCCCGCCGTGGCGAAAGCGGCCAGGTGGCGAGCCGCCGCCGGGCGCAGAACCCCGCCCCTGGCCACGCAAAAGGTTTTTGAGTGGTCCCGGCAGCGGCATTGGCTACTTGTTATGCCTCAGCGTTTCACTTCAGCGGCGGCAGCAGCCGGCGGCGGAGCCATGACCGCAGGGGCGGCTGGTTGCGCCTTGACGGCAGACCGGACGGGTTCCGGCTTGATGATATCGATGCTGCCCTTGAAGTACGCGCCGTCCTCGATCAAAATGCGCGCCGTACGGATGTCGCCTACCAGACGCGCGTCCTTGCGGATTTCGATCCGATCGGCCGCTTCCACGTTGCCCTGAATGGTCCCTAGCGCAACCACTTCGCGCGCCTTGACGCCGGCATGGATGTTGCCGTTCGGGCCGACGGTAAGCTTGTGCTCCAATAACTCGACCGTGCCTTCCAAGTCTCCATCGACATACAGGTCCTCCTTGCTGAAGATCTGGCCGACGATCTTGACCGCTTTCCCGATGCTGGCCATTCCACTGCGGGCGTCCACATCGGATCTTGCGCTAGGCGTGCTGGACACTGGTGCTGCCTCCTTCTTCGATTCTGCAAAACTGGGGGCCGAGGGTGTAGCCACCGGATTTGGCTGGTGGCTGGCGGGCGGGACTAAGGGCTTTGGCGGTTCGTCCTCCCTGCGTTTATTCCACATGCGGGCGCCCTCCTGAAATTGAAATGATTTCGTGCATGGTGCTGCCTCTCCAGTCTAACAAGGGCGGACCGAAAAAGGGCAAGCGAGATTTGGCGGGCGGGAAGGCGCATCTTTGGGGCGATTCCGCTACACGCCCCGGCTGTCGCATAATCGAAACACATGGCCGAGGGATTGCGTTTCGCCTGCCAGCCAGGGTGCACCGCCTGCTGCACGCAAAAGGGGTTCGTGCATCTGACCGAAGCCGATGCCCAACGCATCGCGGAATACCTGGGGCTGAGCAAGCGGGCATTCGAGAAGCGCTATTGCTACCGCACCCGCCGCCAGCTTCGCCTGCGCGTTCCGCGCGAGGCGCAGTGCCATTTCCTGCGCGAGGGCGGATGCTCCATTCACGCCGTGAAGCCAACCCAGTGCCGCATTTTTCCTTTTTGGCCGGAGCTGGTGGATAGCCGCGCCGAGTGGCGCAAGACGGCGCAGTATTGCCCCGGCATCGGCCAGGGCCCGCTAATTCAAATCGAATCCGCCCGCGGCCAGGCGCAGGAGATGCGCGAAGCTTATCCGGCGATGTACGAGTAGGGGCGCGGGTGCAAACGGAGCGGTCGGCGCAACAGGCCCTCAATACCCGAGTAAGGGTGCCAACTTGGCCCGCACTTCCTCGATCACTTCCTCTGTGCAGTATCCGAGCTTCTCGGCGCGGCGGGCTTTCCAGTCGACGCTCTTCACATGGTCCGCCAGGATGACCCCAGTTGCGCCGTGGCCGGATGGAACACTCACCTCGAAAGGGTATCCCTTCGGCCGATTCGTGATTGGGCACACCAGCGCCAAACCGGATTTCGCATTGTATATCCGTGGACTCAGCACCAGCGCCGGGCGCCGCCCAGCCTGCTCGCGGCCAGCTTGAGGGTCGAACGTCAGCCAAACAACATCACCGGCGTCCGGTACAAGGGCCGCTCTCACCAGGATTCCTTGCCTTGCGGCGGTCCCCAGTCTGTTTCCCGGTGCCGATTCTTGGGCGTGATCCTCCCAACGAGTTCCGATAGTTTATATCTGCGCCGGGTTGGGCGCAAGACAATGCCGCCGTTGCTGTCGAGGACCAGTGCCACCGGATCTCCCTCATCGAGGCTGGCCTGCTTGGCGATCGCCAGCGGAATCCGGACGGCCAGGCTGTTCCCCCACTTCGAAACCGTGGTTTCATTTTGCATATGTATCTACTTTGAGTATACATCCGGTTTGCCGGACAGGTCCCTATTTCGGAGTTTCGTAGCCCGTCCGCGGATTTCCGCAGTCTTGGTACCAAGAATCTAACTCGGAACAGACGCCGGGGAGGTGAGCCGCCGGACTAACCAGCCGACGAGGAAAAGGCCCAACCCGACGAGAAAGACGGGAACAATCGGCGGTTCCCAGTGCTTATCAACGTCCTTGGTCACTTCGAGGGCCGGTCCAAGGAGGAGTCCGCCTGCACCGAAATCCTGAACGACCTGGGCGACCAGACACGGGATCGACGGGAGCGCCTTGCGGCTGGCGGGATCCGAGAGTCGAGTGAGATCCACCTGTGTGAGGCCGAGCCCCTCGGACGTCTTGCGGAAAAGGAACACGCCCTTCAGAAGGAGCGCAAGGCTGCCGAGACCGAACACCAAAGGGACCACCATCAACTTGTCTCTTGGGGGTGCGAGGATCCAGTAGCAGAGAGCAGCCGCGCCAAGACCCAGGTATATCAAACCCCGCCTTGGATGGCATTCCAGGTCGCCAGCAATATTCTCCAGAACGGACTCGCGAAGTTCCATGAGGAACGTCTACCTCCGCTGACCCGCGTCATGCCGCTGCACAGCGATGCACGGCGCGGGCCGCCGCTGCGCCTCCCCCCGCTACTTCCCTTCCACCGCCGCGATCCGCGCTCTCGCCAGGGCCACAGCTTCCAGCGCGGCTGTAGATGCATCGCCGGTGGTTGCGGCGTACATCTGTTTCTGGGCGAGGTCCAGGTCCGTGCGGGCCTTCCCGACGTCGATGTCTTCGGCGCGCTCGGCCAGGTTGGCCAGCACCCGCACACGGCCGGAGAGCACTTCCACCAGGCCGCCTTGCACGGCCAGAAAATGGCGCGCGCCGCCGCCCGCGTAACTCAGCGCACCGGCGCCGAGCAGGCTGAGCAGCGGCGCGTGGCCCGGCAGAATGCCCAGGTAACCGTCCTGTCCGGGCACCTGCACGTCGGCGACCTGCTCGCTCACCATCGCGCGCTCGGGCGTGGCCACTTCGAGTTCGATTGCTTCCGCCATCTCAGGCCTTCTTCAGTTCTTCGGCGCGCTCCAAAACCTCTTCGATGGGACCTTGCATGTAGAACGCCTGCTCGGGCAGGTCGTCGTGCTTGCCCTCGGCGATTTCGCGGAAGCCCTTTACGGTGTCCTCGAGTTTCACGTATTTGCCCTTGAAGCCGGTGAACTGCTCGGCCACGTGGAAGGGCTGGGAGAGGAAGCGCTGAATCTTGCGGGCGCGGGCGACGGTGAGCTTGTCTTCGTCGGAAAGCTCGTCGATGCCGAGGATGGCGATGATGTCCTGCAGGTCCTTGTAGCGTTGCAAAATGCCCTTGACCATCTGGGCACACGTGTAATGATCCTGGCCGATAATGTGGGGGTCCAGGATGCGCGACGTGGAAGCCAGCGGATCCACCGCCGGATAAATGCCCAGCGCGGCGATATCGCGCGACAGGTTGGTGGTGGCATCCAGGTGCGCGAAAGCGGTAGCGGGAGCGGGATCCGTGTAATCATCGGCAGGCACGTAAATGGCCTGCACCGACGTGATGGAGCCCTTCTTGGTGGAAGTGATGCGCTCCTGCAACTCGCCCATTTCGGTGGCTAAGTTGGGCTGATAGCCGACCGCGGAAGGCATGCGGCCGAGCAGCGCCGAAACCTCCGAGCCCGCCTGCGTGAACCGGAATATGTTGTCGATGAAGAGCAGCACGTCCTGCCCTTCCTGATCGCGGAAGTACTCCGCCACGGTCAGCCCGGTAAGGCCCACCCGCAGCCGCGCGCCGGGCGGCTCGGTCATCTGGCCGTAGATCATGGCGCATTTCGACTTGTGATAATCCTTGGGGTCGATGACGCCGGACTCCTGCATTTCCAGCCACAGGTCGTTTCCTTCGCGGGTCCGCTCGCCCACGCCGGCAAACACCGAAACGCCGCCGTGCTTCTGGGCAATGTTGTTGATCAGCTCCATGATGATGACGGTCTTGCCCACGCCGGCGCCGCCGAACAGGCCGATTTTGCCGCCGCGCAGGTAGGGCTCGAGCAGGTCGATCACCTTGATGCCGGTCTCGAACATCTCGAGGCGCGTCGACTGGTCTTCAAACGACGGCGAAGGCCGGTGGATGGGGAAATGCATCTTGGCATTCACCGGGCCCATTTCGTCCACCGGCTGGCCGATCACGTTGAGCACGCGCCCCAGCGTTTCCGGGCCCACCGGCACTTCCACCGGACGGCCCAGGCTGATAGCTTGCATGCCGCGCACCAGGCCTTCGGTGGGCTGCAGCGCCACCGTGCGCACGCGGCCTTCGCCGATGTGCTGCTCCACCTCGCAGATGATATCGATGGGCTGGGGCGCGTCGAATCCCTCGCTGGTGATGCGAATGGCGGTGTAGATGAGGGGGATCTGCCCCTCGGGAAACTCGCAATCCACGGCCGGCCCGGCCACTTGCACTACTTTTCCGATTATGGTTCCGTCGCTTGCCATAGCTTCCTTTTACCCTGCCGACGCGGCGCCGCTGACCACCTCGATGATTTCCTTGGTGATGCTGGCCTGGCGCACGCGGTTCAAAAACAGTGTCAACTTGTCGATCATTTCGCCCGCGTTCGAAGTGGCCGCTTCCATGGCGGTCATGCGCGCGGCGTGCTCGGCGGCCGCTGACTCGACCAGCGCGCGGTAGAATTCCATTTCCACGTAGCGCGGCAGCAGCGCGTCCAGTATCGCGGCGGGCGCCTGCTCGAAAATGTAGTCCACCGCGACCGGCCCGGCGGGCAATTCCACCGGCAGCACCCGCGACACGGTCAGCTTCTGCGTGGCCGCGTTCTTAAACTCGTTGTAGATGATATAGACCGCGTCGATTTCCGCCCGGCGGTACAGGTCCATCGCCCTGCGCGCGATAGCGGCCGTGTCCGCGTAAGCGGGTTTGTTGGCCAGGCCGATCGAATCGCCGGTAATCGCGGCGCGGCGTTTGCGGAAAAAATCGCGGCCCTTGCGGCCGATCAACTCCAGCTTCACGGAGGCTTGGGGGCGCTCCTTGATGAAGTGCTGCGCGCCTTTGATCAGGTTCGTATTAAAAGCGCCGGCGAGACCCTTGTCGGCGCTGATCACCAGCAGCAGGACGTTGCGCTCCTCGCGCCGGGCGAGCAGCTCGTTCTGGCCGGCCAGGTCGTCCAGCGCCGCGGCCGCGGCTACGTTCGCCAGCACGCTCCGCAGCATCCGGCCGTACGGGCGCGACCGGATGACGCGATCCTGCGCGCGGCGCAGCTTGGCCGCCGAGACCATCTTCATGGCCTTGGTGATCTGCTGCGTGTTCTTTACCGAGCGGATGCGCCGCCGGATGTCGATCAGGCTAGGCATGCGCCGGTTCCGCGGTTTTCTGGTCGGCCACGAACCGCGCCTTGAATTCTTCCACCGCAGCCTTCAGCTTGCCGCGCAGCTCGTCGTCCAGGACCTTCTTGGTGCGAATTTCGTTCCACAGACTAGGGTGGGCGTCGTCGATGAAGCGGTAGATCTCGTCCTCGAATCTGCGGCACTGCTCCACCGGGAGATCGTCCAGGTAGCCCTGCGTGCCGGCGAAGATGATGGCGATCTGCTTCTCCACTGGCAGCGGCTGGTATTGGTTCTGCTTGAGAATCTCCACCAGGTGTTTGCCGCGGTTGAGCTGCGCGAGCGAGGCCTTGTCCAGATCGCTGCCGAACTGGGCGAACGCCGCCAGGTCGCGGTATTGCGCCAGGTCCAGGCGCATGCTGCCGGCGATCTGCTTCATGGCCTTGATTTGTGCGTTACCGCCGACGCGGCTCACCGAGATGCCCACGTTGATGGCCGGGCGCACGTTCGAGTTGAACAGGTCGCTCTCCAGGAATATCTGGCCATCGGTGATCGAAATCACGTTAGTGGGAATGTAAGCGGACACATCGCCGGCCTGGGTCTCGATGAACGGCAGCGCGGTCAGCGAGCCGCCGCCGTGCGCGGCGCTCAGCTTGGCGGCGCGTTCCAGCAGGCGGCTGTGCAGATAAAAGACGTCGCCTGGATAGGCTTCGCGTCCCGGCGGCCGGCGCAGCAGCAGCGAGATTTCGCGATAAGCGGCGGCGTGCTTGGAAAGATCGTCGTAGATGCACAGCGCGTGTTTGCCGTTGTCGCGGAAGAATTCGCCCATCGCGCAGCCGGAGAACGGGGCGATATACTGCATCGGCGCCGGGTCCGATGCGGTCGCCGCCACCACGATGGTGTATTCCATGGCGCCGGCATCTTCGAGCGTCTTCACCACCTGGGCCACCGTCGAGCGCTTCTGGCCGATCGCGACATAGATGCAAATCATGTCGCCGCCCTTTTGATTGATGATAGTGTCGAGTGCGATGGCGGTCTTGCCGGTTTGCCGGTCGCCGATGATCAGCTCGCGCTGGCCGCGGCCGATCGGGATCATGGCGTCGATGGCCTTGAGGCCGGTCTGCATCGGCTCCTTCACCGGCTGCCGCGCCACCACGCCGGGCGCCAGGCGCTCCACCGGGTTGAACTGCG
>Ga0181538_10000248_pt1 | contig 63237 bp, 77 predicted proteins | sample PEATcosm2014_Bin_40_FD_119773 | JGI IMG/M metagenome (GOLD analysis project Ga0181538, IMG submission 119773) | Peatland microbial communities from MTU Mesocosm Facility, Houghton, MI, USA - PEATcosm2014_Bin23_30_metaG | ecosystem: Environmental > Terrestrial > Soil > Wetlands > Peat | place...
ATGTCATAATTTATCACTGCAAATACTATGTTTTAAATAATATAAATAACCTATGTTTCAAAATTATGGAAGGAAATAGGTGCAAAATGGGGAATCTGTATATAACCCCCAAATTAATTTGCCTCCGCCAAAATTTGAACTGGGTGGTTGTAGTGTTTGTCAGGCTTCGGTTCTGTTCACGAAATTCAGGAGGATGTCACTGACCTCCTTTGGATGCGTATAGTGCGCATCATGTTCCGCGCCCTCGATGATATTCAGCGTGCTGCCCTTTATCTCTTTCAGGAATATCTCAGCATATGATTTGTCGCTTATGCTGTCGTTGCTTCCCCATATTATCTTTGTCCTTGCCTTGATGTCTACCAGCAATTCCCTTGTAAGCTGGTCCTCCTCAAAGTAGGAATCTATGATGCTTTTGAATACATGCTCCTTGTTTCCTGCAACTGCCATAACGGATTTCAATAGGTTTTGCTTGTATTCCTCCATCTTTCCGCTCTGTACTACCTGGTCAAAATACTCCTTCAGGCCGGCGGCATCCTCTAGTATTATTCCCTTTGATGTGGATTGTGAGGCATAATATGCGGCTATCCACCCGCCATAGGAATGGCCGAATATGTAGCTGTCGCCATTGTTCTGCAGCGCGATGAACTCCCTCAATGCCTGGAACTGGTTGCTTACAGTATATTCAATGTCTGTCGGGGCATCGGACTTTCCATGGCCAAGCAGATCAATAAGAAAAACATCGAGATCATCGGGCAGGTATTGCACAAGCTTTGTCCATGCCCTTGTGCTCGACCCTATGCCGTGGAGAAATATGATCTTTTCCCTTTCGCCGGGATGGTGCATGAAGTGCAGCGCACCCATTGATGTTTGTGCAAAACCGTCCTCAAAATCCTTTTGGTAATCCATTAATTCTCCATATGCTATCGTGTCAAACCTGAAATTGGCATTTTATGCGCTAATACCCAAGTATGGCTGTCCTTTCCATCAGCTGGTGCACAAAGGTCAGTGCATCGATGACTGCATTCTTTGGTATGTGCAGATTTTTTGCGATTTCCTTGACTGCCATGCCTTTTGATACGGATTCTAAAATCTCATCCAGTGTTATTGGATTCTGTATGTAAATAAGGGAACTTTTCAGGTTGATATAGGGTGTTTCATCTGGTATTACCCCCTTTTTAATTCTTGAAGGATTTAGCATTTAACCAAATTTATATGACTCTTCTAATTTTTAAGCCTTTCTTTGGATTTATCAGGTTTTGACCTGGGCCGTTTTCTTGCCGTAAAAGAAGTGTATCGGCCTGCCCAATGCCGCTTCCGCCGCCTCCTGCACAGCCTCGCTGTAGGTCGGGTGGGGATGTATTGTATTTGCGATATCTTCTAGATTTGCGCACATCTCAATGGCAAGAGCAGCCTCCGATATCATGGAGCTGGCCTCTGGAGAGACTATCTCCACGCCCTTTACAGTATTGCTTTTATCATAAGCTATTTTCACAAAGCCGTTTGTGGTGTCTAGGGCTATGCTCCTGCCCAGCGCGGTAAGCGGAAACTTTGTCACGGCTATCTCGCCGCCTTCCTGGACTGTACCTGCAATCGCAATCTCTGGGTCTGAGAATATTACGGCTGGCACTACGACATTGTCATAGGAGGAGCTCTGCTTTGCGGCTATCTCAGCAGCTATGACTCCCTGGCGCATAGCCTTGTGGGCGAGCATAGGTTCACCTACAACATCGCCGATTGCGAATATGTTAGGCTCATCCGTCCTGAGGGATGAGCTATCAATCTTTATAAAGCCCTTCTCGTCAACCTGCACCTTGGTGTTCTGAAGTCCGAGTTCATTAGTGTAGGGCTGCAGGCCTATGGCAACAACTATGACAGAGGCATCAAGCCAGGATCCGTCGCTAAGGGTTACCCCTTTCTCATCATGTGAAACCGGCGTTACACCGGTGCGGATAACAATTCCAAGGTCCTGCATCCTTTTCTTGACCAGCTCTACCGCATCCCTGTCAAATTTTGATAGTACATCACTCCTTGCCACTATGGTGACCTTGCTGCCCAGCTTTGCATACATTGTGCCCATCTCAACGGCAACATAGCCTGCTCCAAGTATGACCATTGTTTTTGGTATGTAGTCAAGCAGCAGCGCCTGCTTGTAATCAATCACATTGCCATTGAATTCAAATCCCTTCAGTTCTATCGGCTCTGAGCCTGTTGCTATGACTGCCTTCTTGTATTCGAGAGAAATCCCATCAGTAAGCTGCAATATCCTGTTTGAAAGGAATGTTGCGGTGCCCTTGAATACATCTATCTGGTTTGACTTGCAGAGGAATGCAACCCCATCCTCCAGCCTTTTTGAGACAGAGATGCGCCATTCAAGCATCTTTTTCGGGTCAAGCAAAACATTGCCTGTTATGCCGAATTTCTGGGAATGCTGCGCCTCGTAGAGTATGTCTGATATTTTAATCAGGGTCTTTGACGGTATGCAGGCATAATTGAGGCAGTGCCCGCCAAGCCTGTCCTTCTCGACCAGTGCAACGCTGAGCCCAAGCTCAGCAGCGCGTATCGCAGCAACATAACCGCCAACGCCGCCGCCAACTATCGCAAGGTCTACCTGCTCAGGTATAGATCCCATTACCATTTACTCAATAGTATGTGTCTGATAAGTTTTATAATAAGTTCTTAAGCAGGCTAACTGCAAGTCACCTGTCAATGGGAACTTTTCTATTATAGTTTTCAATCTCCTTGTCCCTTTCCTTATCGCCAGTATGCGGCAGTAGGTAGTTAGAAGTGCATAGGTCTTCCGGCAAGGTGTCAATAATTTCCATAAATGCCCGGTTTGCCGCTTGCCTGAACTCTTCGTTGGGGTGTGTTATCTCAGAGCCCAGCATGAGAAAGTCTAGATTAATAAAAAGGTCCGGATCACCGAGAAGTTTATTTCGGGACCTCTCCCAAACCTGGCTTTTCCAGCCTTTGCTGCCCGGCACCATGTCTTTTGCCAGATGCGGCCTTGCAACCACGCCATAATTCAAGGCGCGGTCTATGGAGAATTCGACATCGTTTTGAAGTGTCTTTTCTGTGCCTACGGGGGTTCCATCCTTATCATGAAATCCCATAACCATTAAATTTTCTGGCGTGGTGTCCAAGGACTTGCAAATGCTAAATGCCTCATCAGCACTCGCAAGACTCTTGTTGCCCTTGTGCTGGCTTTTCCATTCCTCCTTTGTTGTTCCATCAACGCCAAAACCTATTATCTTTAAACCGGCTTTAGGAATAAGCTCATACAATTCTGGCACTGTACTCATTGCATTTAAGAAACTGTCTATCCTGCTTAGGCCCCTTAACCTGAAATCAATGCCAAATGCCTGTTTGGCAGCTATGAATACCTTTAGCACCTCTTTGAATCTTGCGGGATTTTGGAAGGTGTCAAGTGATGTAAGATACATTGCGAGTTGTTTTATCCCCAGCTTATCTGCTTCTGAGCATAAGGAGTCTAGGTCTCCTTTTATGGTTCTGCTGAAGGTTTCCGGAACTGCCTTATCTGCCACACAAAAATCGCAATTGTATTTGCAGCCCTGGGACACAAAAAAGCTGAATTCTCTCCCCAGATAAGAGGTCAACTTATTTCGTTCCATAAGTCTGATCTGCTGGGCAATGGAAACGTCATAAACGCTTGGTATGTTTACGGGCAGAGAAAGTGCTCTGGCAAGTTCGCCATCATTGGTGATCTGTATGCCGGTTTTCCCGTATATTGCAGCAAATTGCCCAGGTTCAAGGAACTTTACCCCTGGCCCTCCCAATAATACCGGTTTTTCCGTAACTTCAAATATTGATTGCGCGATGCGTCTTGAAATTGGTACATATGGAGGGCCAAGTACGCCAACGCCAATATTAGTATATTTGTCAAGATCCTTTGGCCTGGGCTCTATATTTAAATCTACAACAGTTGTTGAAACGCCAACAGCGTTTAATTGGGCAGATAATTTCATCAAATCCATTGGCAGCCATACCTGTAGTTTACCATAGGAGTGCTGGCATCTTAACAAAAGCATAGATTCTGATGCTTTTGAACTTTGGCGCCTTGCCAAGCTTGCAACCGGAACTATTGTCCTTTCCATCTCTTACCACTTGAATAATATTATGTCAGATGACGTATATTACATTTTCCATCAAAAAATGAGCATAAAACAGAAGATTTTTATATTAAGCCTAAATAATGCTAAATATGGTGAACATAGATAAGCTCGGATTGGACAGGACAGACAGGAAGATAATTACAGAACTCGACAGGAATTGCAGGATTCCTTCAACAATACTGGCCAAAAAGGTCAAAAAATCCAGGCAGGCTGTTGAGTACAGGATAAATAAATTGGTCAAGAACGGGATAATAACCAGCTTTAATGCCGCATTGAATCCTAGCAAGATGGGTTATAAGATTTATAACCTTTATTTTAAATTGAGGAATTTGCCAGCGGAAAAGCAAAAGCTATTGAGGAACCTTAAATCTTCTAGGATAGTTTATTGGATGGGCGAATGTTCCGGAAAGTGGGATCTGATGTTTGGTATTTTTGCAAAAACGGACCGGTCCTTTTTTGACTTCAAAAACGGGCTCATCTCGGAATTCAATGACCTTATAGTGGAAAAGGAGATGCAGATTATGCTAAGCACGGCCCAATACCCAAAAATGTATTTTACGAATGAGATTTCGGCGCCGACCGAATTCGGAGGTGAGATCGTTGATAACAAAATCGATGCGCTTGACAATAGGATTCTTTATAACCTGGTAAACAACGGGAGAATCTCGCTGGTTGATCTGACATCCAAAACCAATTCAACAATTTCCATAGTGCAGAGCAGGTTAAGAAAGCTTGAGAAAACCAGTATAATAATACAGTACAGGATTGGTATTAACCTTGACAGATTGGGTCTGGAATTTTACAAGGCCATAATCGAATTTGACAGGTACACCAAAGAGGACGAGAACAGGATATTAGGTTATGTCTCCGGTCTGCCGAATACACAATACTTTATCAGAAAGCTCTGGGCAATCGAGCTTGAGCTTGTGGTGAGCAATTTTCAGGAGTATTATAAGATTATAGAAGATCTAAAAATGAAGTTTCCAGAGGTAATAAAGAGCGTTGACTCGGTTTTGATGATAACGGATGAATGGACGCCAGGATTCAAGACCTTGTACAAGCCGGAATAAATCTTACTAGCCATTTTTACTGCATTTGAAAGATTAGAGAAAGGTATAAATATGTATATAGTCTATATATAGTAGGATTATATGAAAACAATAATGATAAGCGATGAGGCATACAGAAAGCTTGCTTCTATTAAGGGTATAAAAAGCTTCACAGATCTCCTATCGGAAATGGTGGACCGATTAAAACAAACCAATAAGGGCGCCATATTGAAATTTGCAGGCATTATGAACGAAAAGGATGCAGATGAATTGCAAAGATTTGTTGCCGGAATACGGAAAAGAGCAAAGGCGAGATTATGAACTTATTTCTGGACTCCTCAGCAATAATAGAATTATTTAAGAATAATCAAAAAACACTAAGGGCAATAGAGGAAGCTGAAGAGGTATATACCAGCACCATATGCGCATATGAAGTTTTGTTAGGGGAAGAATACATGAAAAATAAGGGCAGAGCCTCTTTGGTAGAAAGAGTGCAGGGGTTTTTTGAGGTAACGGCAACGCTACCTTTAACATATTTAGACTCTTTAAGGGCTTCTACTATAGCCGCAAGACTTTCAGCAAAAGGTAAAAAAATAGATGATTTTGATATTTTGATAGCTGCGCAGGCACTCGAGAAGAATGCTGTAGTGCTAACAAAAGATATCAAGCATTTTGAGACCATAAAAGAGGAAACGGGTTTGCTTATAGAGAAAATAATTTAAACTGCAGGATACGACCTTATAATTTTAGAGAACTTGGCTGGGTTTTTGACCTTTATCTACAAGGAAACTTGATATTCGCTCATCCATCAGTATATGCTTTTTGTCAATCCTTTTCTTCAGTACTATTCCATCCAGGGTCCTACACCTGCTCAGCGCAACATACAGCTGCCCGTGGGCGAAAGTCCCGTCCCCTATGTCTATTATCACCTTGTCGAATGTCTTGCCCTGGCTCTTGTGTATTGTAACTGCCCAGGCAAGCATCATTGGGTATTGGGTGAAGCTGCCGGTCTTGTCTGATCTAAGTTTTTTAGTTGCAACATCATATGAGAATTTGAAAAGCTCCCAGGTATTTGGCTCAACCTCCACTGTTGGTCCGTCAACAAGCTCGACTTTGATACAGTCTTTCTCATCATCATAGCCCTCGATCGAGATAATCTTTCCTATGCTTCCATTGACCCATCTTTTCTGCTTGTCGTTGTTCAGCATCATTATCTGGGAACCCTCCTTTATTGAAAGCACCTCATCGGCAGGCAGGACCTTTTTGTTGAAGTCCCCTTTTATCAGTGCGTTGTATATGTATTCTCTCTTTTTTATCCTTGAAAGGTGCTCGTTGTTTATCATATCGGCAAGCTTGTTTGTTGTGGTCAGTGTGATGTATATGCTTGAGTCGCCCGGGTTGAAGAAAGGGTTGAATTTTGTGTTTATCGCCTTTATGTGCTCGCTAGTGGCAGAATTGTTCCTTATGCTGTTCAGCAGTTCTATGAAATGCTTGTCTGTCTGGCGGTAATGCTTTTCCAATTCTATTAATTCAAATGGGAGATTCTTGAATGAGTGCGAATCAAAGAAATACTGGCTTTTATAATGGGTTTTGAATATCTCTTCCTCGTCATCAGTAACTACTGGAGGGAGCTGGTAGAGGTCGCCTATGAATGCCATCTGGACACCGCCAAATGGGCGTGATGAATCCCTCCCATTAAGCCTCATGAAGCGGTCGACGCAATCCAGCAGGTCTGCCCTGACCATCGATATCTCATCTATTATGATTGTGTCTATCGCCTTGTACATGCCAGAGCCGAAGTGCCCCATCGGTCTAACCTTCTCAACTGTTATGTCCGGCTTGAAATGAAAAAAGGAGTGTATTGTCTGCCCCTTGACATTTAGGGCAGCTACCCCTGTCGGTGCTAGAACCGCAACATTCTTCTCTGTTATCGCCCTGAAGTATTCAAGCAGTGTTGATTTTCCTGTTCCTGCCTCCCCGGTTATGAAGATATTCTGCGATGTATTCTCCAGCAAATTCAATGCGGCGCGGAACTCTTTGTTTATCTCCAGCTCGTTCCCATCGTTGGATAGTCTATTCTGCAGCCCCATGATTAGGTTTTGTAAGGATAAGTATATATTTCTGCAAATATGGCCATCAACACAAAGAGATTGAAAGAGGCAAAGCATTCAAGAATATCAAAGAAGCAGTTCTACAGGCTGAGGAAGCGGTTAAGGGAAGGCAAGGCATTGCACTTGAGCGGGAAGACATTGAGGAAAGGGGTCTGCTAGCCTGCCGTCCTAGCAGCTCATTAAGATCAGCTTGTGCTGGGCAACCTAAGGAAATCAGTGGGATCGTAGAAACGTATAAAATAACCAAAATGCAAGTATTGAATGGTGAGGGTATGATTAGTTTTCCAAAAAGAATGTTAGTAGTAGTCTCTATAATATTGCTTATTACAAATTCGGTAATCTTTGCAAGGGTTTACTGGTTTAATCTATCATTATGGCTCATTGTTGTTATAACTATCATGGAAATATTAGCCATAGGGGTAAGCTTTTTGTATTGGGCGCCAAAATACAAGCTTAAGTGGTGAAAATATGTCTATATCGAAAAGAATTGCAATAATCGTCATAGCGACGATAATAGTGATATTAATTATAATACTGCTAAAACATAAACTTTGACGATGGTGAAGCATGCATACCTTAGAATTAAAAGGAGTGGATTCAGGCTATAACGGGAAACCAGTACTTCATGGAATTAGCTTTACTGCAAGGGAATCTTCTGTATATGTTGTTTTAGGACCCAACGGAGCCGGCAAGACAACATTATTTAGAACAATTGCAGGAATATTGGAACCTTTATCAGGCAAGATTCTACTGGACGGAAAGGAGATAGGATCCTCTAAGGAACTTAGAAGAAACATAAACTACCTGTCACACTATAATGCGCTGCCAGAAGAAATGACCGTATATAATGCGCTTAAATTTTACTCAGATATGGAAGGTGGTGATCCCGAGACAGTAATAAACCTGCTGAACCTCGATGAACTCAGAAACAATAGAGTATCTGACCTTTCCCAGGGCCAGAAAAAACGTGTGTCTATAGCAAAGGTGTTCCTTAAGGAAAGGAGCATATACTTGCTGGATGAGCCAACTTCAAATCTTGACCCGGGTCTGTCAAAGGAGATTAGAGAGCTGATTCTAAAGCTGAGCAAGGACAAACTTGTGCTCTATTCATCACATAATCTTTATGAAGCCAGCGACATAGGGGTGAACCTCATTCTTATAAAAGAGGGGAAACTCGCAATGTTCGACAAGATAACAAATGTAAGGTCTAAGAATTACAGGATGGGCATAAGGGCTTCAAAAGACATCACCAAGATAGTTGATGCGAAAAAGGATAGTAGTGGATATTACATAATGACCGTATCAAACCCAGAGGAGGCTGGGATAGCCCTCAAAAAGATTATAGAAAAAGGCATACTTGTGACAGAGATGCGGGAGATGGACAATCCGCTGCAGGAGCTGTTCGGAAAGGAGGGTAAGTGAATCGTCATGCCAACAAGAAAAAATAAAGGGATCATGAACTCTCCGGCCATTGTTACTGCAAGGAGGTCACTTGGCATATCAAAGACTTACATTGCCATAGTAATCTTCATGTCGGTGCTTGCGATTGCAGTATGGGGCAATGTCATGTACGTAAATATCAGTTCGAATTCCATATCTAACAGTACGGCATCAAACGCTTCGACAGGCAACAGCTTGACCCACAATACCATACTTGCCGTTAAGAGCTCAAAAGCAGGTTCAGGGGTACCGCTGCTAGCCTTGCCGCTTGATATGGTTCCAGTGATTATGATCCTCAGTCCGGTGGTGATGCTCTTTGTCTACGACAAGAATAATGGCGTGTTGGAATACCTGCTTTCGCTAGGAATGACACAGCGTGACATATACATGCGATATCTAAAAGCAGCCCTCCTGCTTGTATTTATACTCTTCATATTATTCGTTCCGGCAGTTTTGGCATACGGCTATGTAGTATATGGTGCAAGTGCGGTTGCAACAGCCCTTCCAATCCCATTGCTCGCAATTCCTTTTGCGTTAGCTTTAACCGCATTTATGATTATGGCTATGATGGCATTCAGCGCGTTGCAAAAAACCAGAGCAGGAAGCAACCAGCCACTTGGCCTGGTTGTAGGACTGGCCATCACAGTTCCGGCTTATCTGGTGCCTTTCATATTACCATTCAAGGCTGCAATATATGCGGACATTGGGATTGCAGCAATAATAGCCATTATCGCATTCGTTTTCTTAATGTCGTCAGAAAAATTGATAAGGAGAGAGAAGTTTCTTCCATGAAAGTTATACTACGTCAAAACGCTGAAAACTCCCCGACTCCGGAGAGGATTATGGAGTTCCGACTACTCAGACGATCCAGACTAGCAAAATTTCATAATTCACAAAAGTGAAATAAAAGAGGGGGCATTTTTTTCCGTTAGCTATATCCCTTTAGTAAACCATGATTGGTAGCCATTACACCATTTCCAGAAGCTCCGGATCCTCAAGGTATTTTATAAATACATTCCCGAACTTAACTGCCTCGGCGCCATCAACAACCCTGTGGTCGAATACAAGCGAGAAGGGCATTATCTTTGCTATCTTTATCTGCCCGTTCTCGGCTATGGGCGTGTCCCTTATCATAGATGTGCCAAGTATTGCAACATTCGGATAGTTTATCATCGGAACAGCCAGGAATCCGCCGCCCAGGCTGCCTATGTTTGTGATTGTGAATGTGCTGTCCTGCATCTCCTCAAGCGTTATTGTTCTGTTTTTCACCTTGCCTGAAAGATCCTGTATCTCCTTTGCGATCTCTATTGTCGTCTTCTTGTCCGCATTCTTTATCACAATGACCTTAAGCCCGTCTGGCGCCTCTGCAGCAAGCCCTATGTTGTAGTAATTCTTCCTTATTATCTCTGATTTCTCGCCATCATAGCTTGCGTTGAAGTTTGGATTCTCCTTTATTGCTGCTATTGTGGCCTTTATTATGAAGGGCAGAAATGTGAGGTGCAGATCCATCTCCTTTTGGAGCTTTTGCTTCTCCTCTGAGACAATTTTGAAAAGCTCTGTCGCATTTACCATGTCCATGTGCACTGCCCTTGGTATCGTCCAGGATGCCTCCATGTTCCTTGCTATCGCCTTTCTTGTCTGGGACATCGGTATCCTTTCTATCTCCCCCTTATGCTGCTCCTCAAGTGCGGTTGAGAACTTTGGGGCTGCCTTTGGCGCTACTGTTGCAGATGCAGCGGCAGCTGCAGGCCTTGAGTTATAATTCCGCAAATCGCTTTCAAGTATTCTCCCGTTCGGGCCTGTACCCGCTATCTTTAAGATATCAACATTCAGGTCATGGGCAAGCTTCCTTACAAATGGGGTTGCCATTATCTCCCTCTGCTGGGCAGAGGCCTGCTGTGCGGCCTGGACAGCCTCCTGCTTTTGGGGGGCTGGCGCATTTCCCTGCTGTGCAGCCTGCTGCGGCCTTGCGTTGGCTAATTCATCATTTGTGCCTACAAATGCGATGGTATCGCCCAGATGCACAGTTGTGCCCGCCTTTGCGATTATCTTGACAAACCCGTCGATTGGGGCGGGCATGTTCACTATCGCCTTGTCAGTCTCCACCTCAAATATGGGCTGGTCCTCATTTACCTTATCGCCGTCATTCACGAGCCACTTCTGTATATGGCCTTCAGTGATCCCTTCTCCAACATCAATAAATCTTATCTCCTTCATTGCCATGCACTTGAGTTTATCATACTGATAGTACCTTGTCTATTGCCTTTGATACCTTAACCGCATTCGGAATGTAATAGTTCTCGTATCCCGGGAAGGGGTACGGGAAGCTGTGGGAGCCTACCCTGACTATTGGCGCAGACAACTCGAATATCGCCTTTTCCGCGATTCTTGCAGCTATCTCCGCGCCAACGCCAAAGCTCAATTCGGCCTCGTGCACTATTACGACCCTTCCTGTCTTTTTTACGCTCTCTATTATCGTAGTCTCATCAAGCGGGTTTATGGTCCTTAGGTCTATTATCTCTGCCGAGACATTCTTCCTTTCCACTACATCCTTTACAAGGGGAACCATTGTGCCGTATGTTACAATTGTAAGCTTGTCGCCCTCATTCACTACGCTTGCCTTGCCTATCGGAACCTCATAGGATTCATCCGGAATGTCCTGCTTGAATAATCTGTATAGTTTTGTTGGCTCAAGGAATATAACAGGATCATCAAGATGGGATGCCCTGATTAGAAGCCCTTTTGCATCATACGGGTTTGATGGCTCAACAACAATAAGGCCGCCTATGTGCGAGTAATATGCCTCCGGGCTTTCCGAATGGTGCTCCAATGTCCTTACGCCACCGCTGACCGGTGTCCGCACTATCATAGGAACGGTATAGGTCGACCTTGTCCTGCTCCTATACCTTGAGGCATGGTTTATGAGCTGCTCATAGCCCTCATACATAAAGCCGGCAAACTGTATCTCCGGGATAGGGTGCATGCCGCCAATTGCCATGCCTATTGATGCCCCGAGTATTACGGATTCGGCCAATGGGGTGTCCACTACCCTGCTTGGGCCGAATTTCTGCTGAAGGCCGTCCGTTACCCTGAATACGCCGCCGTCCTTGCCGACATCCTCACCTAGTATTATTGCCTTGTCGTTCTCCTTAAGGATTGCCTCAAGCGCATTGTTGATCGCACTAACCATATTTGTGATCATGATTCTCACTCGTTCTGATAGAAGTTCGATTCCACTGCATTATCGTATTCCTCCTTGAGTGTATCTGGCATGTAGCTGTACACATGCTCAAAAATGCTCTTGGGGTCCGGCTTGAATGCCTCAGCCCTCTGCACGGCCTCGTCTATTGTTTTCTTTTGTTCATCCTGCATCCCCTTTTCCAATAGGTCATCCCAGAGCTTCTTCCTTGTAAGGTAGAGCTTGAGCCTGTTTATCGGGTCCTTTGTCTTCCAGAACTCAACCTCCTCATCGCTCCTGTATTTTGTAGGGTCATCGGCAGTGGTATGCATGCTCATTCTGTAGGTAACGCATTCGATAAGGGTTGGCGCCTCCTTTGCTATCTCAAGCGCATTGCGCACAGCAGTATAAACCGCTATGACATCATTGCCATCAACCTGCACCACATCTATGCCTGCCGCAATGCCCTTCTGGGCAAGCGTCACGGCGGCGCTCTGTGCCAACCTTGGAACAGATATGGCCCACTGGTTGTTTTCTATTACGGTTACAAGAGGCAGCTTGAAGACCCCTGCAAAATTCAATGTCTCGTAGAAATCCCCCTCAGAGGTTCCCCCATCACCCACATAGGTGACAACTGATGATCCGGTATTTGAGTATTTCTGCGCATAGGCAAGCCCTGCGGCATGCGGCATCTGGGATGCAACAGGAACTATGTATGGAAGGCCGCGCACCTTTTGCGGTATTTTGAGACCATCCTCATAGCCCTCCCAATAAAGTGCCAGGGTATCAAGCGGCATGCCCCTTGCCAGGAATACGCCATGCTGCCTGAAATTCGGCACAAAATAATCATTCTCGCCCATTGCTAGCGCGCTCCCTATCTGTGTGGCCTCCTCGCCAAGAAGCGGCGCATATGTGACATCTATGCCCTGCCTCTGGAGGCTGAGGAGCTTTGAATCCAGCGCCCTTGCATAGCACATGTACTTGTACATCTCGATTATCTTCTGGTCTGTAAGATCCGCAGGCAGCAGTGTCGTGTCCACCTCCCCGAGCTCGTCCATTACCTGAATGTAATTGACACTTCCGTCGAAAACACGTTTAAGCAATCCAGCCACCTGAGATGATATATGAAAGCCAAATATTAAATTGCTTGTCATTCGGCAGCATTAGAGGGATGGCAACAGCAAATATGGTTTCCAAATGAATAGTTATTAAAATGTGCGCTGAGATTTATGCTGGATTTTATGAAGGGCAACACAAAATCAATGATTGCGATCCTGATGGGGGTAATAATAGCGATTGCAGACATATACTGGACATATACGAGTTATTACGACGTGGTATGGGTTGCGCTTGGGGTTATAATCCTCATAGCGGACGTAATATGGATGTATATTGACTGGAGCTTTATGAAGAAATGATTTGATGCTGGTGTGATTATGAACAAAATGGCAGTTATCGGATCTGCGATAGCGGTTATAATAGTCATAGCCGTAGGGGTCTTCCTCTTTACCGGCAGCAAGAGCCCGGGAACATACGCGAGCAGCACAGCTGCAACATCCGCTTATACAACATCACAGGAGTATACTGCAGTCCCTGCAACATCCTCGGCTGCCTCCAGCTCGCAGTCAACCACCGCTGCCACCACAAGCATAGCTGCAAATACAACCTCTTACACCATAGTGCTCCAGAATAGCACAGCATATGGAAGCTATCTTGCCAATGCTAGCGGGTTCGCACTATACACATACACAAATGATGTTCCAAACAGCAACGCAAGCTCCTGCTATTCATCCTGTGCAACAAATTGGCCGCCATTTTATGCTGCAGGCATCGCGGTTTCGCCAGGATTGAATGCATCCAACTTCGGAACAATAAAAAGGACAGACGGCAGAATGCAGACAACCTACAAGGGATGGCCGCTCTACCTATTCGTGGCAGACCACAGTGCCGGCAGTGTAAACGGCAATAACGTCAGCGGGTTCAAGGTAGTTACAAAGTAGAAAGGTTCCTGTTTTTCTTTTTCTGTTTTTATTTTTATTGGACAACCCTAAAATTTTCTTTGCTTATTTATACTTTAGCCAAGAATTATGGTTATGCGATCAGTAACAGAGCTTCCGCTCCATCAGGGGAAGGCACCAAGATGGCTATTTGGCAGGATGATGAAATTGTCAAAGGCAATCTCATACGTGATAATGGATGAGTTCGGGCCTGATGAACTGATAAAGAGAGTGGCAGACCCTAACTGGTTCCAGGCGCTTTCATGCGCAATAGGCTATGACTGGCACAGCAGCGGCACCACAACAGTGACAATGGGCGCGCTTAAGGAGGCACTGAATGATTCTGGTGAGATCTACATCGCCGGGGGAAAGGGGAAGGTAGGGCTCAATACGCCATCAGACATCGTGAAGGGCTCTGACTTATTATCCATACCAGGCAAAACCGATGAGCTGAAGGAGAAAAGCAGGATCACCGCGAAAATAGACTCAGCAATGGTCTACGACAATATAGGCATATACCACCACACCATGATGTTCTCAAAATCAGGGAAATGGGCCGTCATACAGCAGGCGATGTCGAGCAAAAGCGAGATGGCAGTAAGATTCCAGTGGTTCAGCGACTACGTAAATGAGAAGGACATAGCAAATGAGCCGCATTCCTCGGTATATTCGCACCACCATACAAGCAGCCTTGACCTCACCTATGAAAGAAATGGCTGGGTGAGGGAGAGCGGCAGAGAGGCCCTTGATGAGTACCAAAGATTATTGAACGGCTCCTATCCCAAAAGGCATGATATCGTTATGGAGGTCGACATGAGCAAAAGGGCAAGGGAGACGATAAAAAAGGCGGACGAGATAGACCCAAACGATTACAAGGAGCTTCTTCTTATAAAGGGGGTCGGAAGGGCAACATTGAGGTCCCTGGCATTCGTCTCTGCGCTTATCTATGAGAAGGAGCTGGCCTATAGGGACCCGGTGATGTATGCATACAACCTTGGCGGCAAGGACAGGATACCCTTTGCGATAAACAAAAAGACCTATGACAGCGTCTGTAGGGGCATGCAGGATATAATAGAGAATGCGAAGGTTGAGAACAATGAGAAGTATAAGATGCTCAAAAGGCTGAGCAACAGCATAACCGGCTAGTGTAGCGGCTTGCTGTACTTCAGGTGGTGGTATTTCTCGCTTATCCTAAGAATCTGATTGATTACCGCGATTGCAAGGAATATCATGCAGAGTACAATCATGAAGATTCCGAGGTATTTGATTGTTGTGTTGCCGTTCTGTACGAAATTAAAGGATGACGCTGAAGGAGTGCCTGCTGCGGGATAATACCTCAGATATGGATTTCCGGAGAAGTGGTAGCCAGTATAATACACTGCAGCCCCGACAATGAGCAGTATGAGCGCAAAGATTATCAATAGTTTTGTAAAGAGAAGCAACAAACCACCAAAGCCATTCCTTACCTTTACTTGTAAGGCAAAACTTTTATTTGCTTGTATATGGCTTCAGATGCATCATTTGACATTTCTGACCTCTATTATCTTTTCCCTGCTCCTTGCTCCCCTTATTATCGAGACAGAGGATTTTTTAACGTTGAAATGAGAGGAAAGGAGGGCAACAACCGCTGCGTTTGCGTGCCCCTCCGCTGCCCTTTCCCTCACCTTGAGCACATACTCTGAAATGCCAACCTTCTCAAGCAGCTCAACCTTGGAATTCGGAGTTACTCTTACTTTTATTATCATGAAAATCATTTTTGGTTCTTTTCCAATATTACACGCCTGCCGATAAACCTGCCATAGCGTTCTGCCGCAATTGCAATTGCCTCGTACTGCTCCCTGCCCAACTTAGCGAACGGATTCAAATGAATATCAATCCTGTCCTTTTTGATTGTGCGTTTCCATGTGCCGACTACTCTTCCATCAATCAAGGCAATTGGCAAAAACATACCATTGCCGCCAGGAACTACTTTTTTGGCATGCTTAATGTCGAGCATGGCGCTGCGGTCCCTGTATCCGATAAGATATTCATCAAATGCCGGCAGCAGATATGCGGTTGGGGAGGCATCCCGCAATTCCCTAATATTCTGCGGCATCCAGTGTGCCACGTTATCAAATTCCTCCTCTGCAAGCTCTAGGGAAGCGGCTTTGACAGCAGCTCTGGCATCTGATACCTTCAGACCGGACCACCATATAAAGTCCTTTAGGGTTGCCGGACCGTGGCTGGTAAAGTATCTTCTTGCCATCTCTGCCAATGCCCCCTCTCGGCTTAAGGTTTTGCCTTTGGGCACCCATCTGTCCAGAAGTGTGAATGTGGGTTGGTTCTCATTATGCGATCCAAAGCAGATGAGCCCCTCACGTCCTGCCCTTCTAATGATGTGGCGCTGAACGTCGCGCTTACCAAGCACAGGCACTTCTGACCTCCTGAAGGCGTGGTAGATCTCATTCCTGGTCATCTGCTCATTTCCCTTGAATGCGTTCACAAGAACACTTTTGCCGCTTTTGAGAATCATATCATTCAGTCCATGGTTTCTCTGGTATTTTGGGATTGCAGGTTCTGATAGAAGGCCAAGCATCCACCTGACATCAGCAGGGGAGACAAAATGCAGCGTGCCGCGCATAGGCCAGGTTCTTATTATCCCTTTCTGAACAATTGCCTGCTCAATACTTTCCTGAGTTGCATTAGGCATCCTAAGCCCAATAGCCCAGAGTGCACCAAGATAATCCTGAGCCTGGACGGCACATAGGAAAGAGACGACATCACCCGGATTCTTTAGGGTGGGATGTGAAATCTGCTGGTCGACCAACCTGTAGTTTATGATATCCTCTTGTTTCATGTGATCGAACACCCCACTTCCATGGCTCTAATTTACTGTTTGTAAGTCAAAAATTCAGGCGGTAGACCAACCGTCTAAATTTCCTGATGTGTGTTATCTCAGCAGACCTTTTAATAATTATCATTACCTGGAAAATGGAGGTCGTATATGCGGTTAAACCATCCCAAAACTGTTTAGCCAAAAGTGAATGTGTATATCCTGAATCCTGGATTTGCATCTATCTCCAGGGTATGCCAGCCGTTGTAGGATGGCGCGGATACTATGTTGTAAAGCCGGGAGGAGTTGATGGTTGCAATCGCCTCGCCATTTGACAATCGCATATCGCTGCCCAGATATGATTGCGACAGGTTCCTGCCGTCAAGCTTGACAACTATCGTACTTGAATTGCCGCTTGCAACGATGTTTACGTTCTTTGCCTTGTATATGAGGAATATCCTTGAATTGTTGACTGCCACCATGCTGTAGGGCGCATCATACCAGCTGCCCGATAGGTATATCACATTCTGCAGTGTCGCATTAGGCCTAGTGTAATTTACTGTGCGGTTGGGGTATAATGCATCAGCGCTGCTGAAATAGCTGCCATGGCCTGCCACCTCTGAATATCCGAAGTACATTTCCGGGGATCCTATACCTGAGAAGTTTACTGTGCTGCTTATGTTAGTGGATTCTGAAGGAATGGCATAGCCGGCATTTTCAAGCAGCTCTCTGATCACCGCCTCTGTCTGGTTATAGTTGCCTTCGCCTAGTGAGGCATACCTTATGTTCCCATTCTTGTCTATTACATAATCTGCAGGCCAGTATTCATTGCCGTAGGCGTCCCATGTAGAATAATTATTGTCCATAGCTACAGGGTATTTGATTCCGAACCTTTCAGCTGCGTTCTTGACATTTGTATAGTTGTGCTCGAACTGGAACTCCGGAGTGTGCACCCCGATTATCACCAATCCGTTACTGCCGTACTCGCTTTCCCATGCATTAAGGTGTGGTATGGTACGTATGCAGTTTATGCAGGAATATGTCCAAAAATCGACAAGTATGACCTTTCCCTTAAGTTCTGAGAGATTAAGAGGTGGCGAGTTGATCCAGTATGCTATCCCCTGCATGTTCGGCGCTGGACCGTAGTTGGTCAGGTTTGCCAAAGGGATGTTCTTGGATGAGAGGTTTTTGTTGAAAACCAGAGTCGAGAGAACCGCAGCTACTACCAGCAGTCCCACAATGCCAAATATTAAAAGATATATGCTTACCTTCATTTTCTAACCTCTTCCGTTGCAGTTCCTGCCATGTATGAGAAGTAGGCAGGCAGTAAAGGCAATATGCATGGAGACAGGAAGGTAAGAACACCAGCAACGATTGCTATAAGGAAATTTAGCTGTTCATTCAGCGACATTGGTCCCTGTGGGCCAGTAAGGAAGACCGCAAGTACTCCGATATATCCAGTAACAACAAGCAATCCTATTGCCACTAGGAACAATCCGCTTATTATGTTGAAATATTTCAGGAATCCGTGTATCCTTTTAACCAGATCAGAAACTTTTGATATAAAAGCGCCGAATATTAGGAATGGTATGCCAAGCCCCAATGAATATGCGAGCAATAGGAGAAAACCCAAGCCTGGCGATGTTGCTGCAAGTATGTATATCGCGCCAAGTATTGCCCCTACACATGGTGTCCAGCCAAGTGCGAATGCGATTCCAAAAACCAAAGAGGTCAGGTAGCTATTGCTGAATTTCCTTGGTTTTATCCTGTGCTCTGTTGAAAAAAATGGTATTATGTATTTTACAGAGGCAACAATCAGTATCCCAAAGGCGATTATCACAACGCCGCCCGCTATCCTAAGTATATTCATGAGTGAAAATGATGCGTGCGCCAGGATTGTCTGGAATAATATTCCTAAAATGGAAAAGACCAAAGTAAAACCTATTACGAAGAAAACAGAATTCAGGAAGATTATCTCTCGCTTCTCCATGAGCATTACCATATAAAATTTAGGTACATACCTATTCTTTAAATTTTCCCCCAAATGGTTTTATGGACTCGGCGGGAATCGCACCCGCGGCCTCGCCGTTGCGAACGGCGCGCTCTACTACTGAGCCACGAGCCCATTAATATTAAGTTATGTTATGAAGATAATTTAAATAACTTGCATTGCATATAAGTTGGAACCTGCGTGAATAAATGAATGAGGATAACTATTTATTATCTGCCGCCCAGAAGAGAAGGCTTGATCTCCTATTGAATCATGTGCTTTCCGACATAAAACCATCTAAAGCAGAGATAGGCGAGTTGAAATTTGTAATAAATGAGATAATGGGCAGGCTTAAGAATAAGGCACCGAATTACGTTGAAATCCTGCTTGCAGGGTCTGTCGCCCGTGACACCAATATAAAGGGCAAGGCTGATGTAGACATATTCCTTCTATTTCCAAAGAGCATGAAGGACACCCTGATAGAGAGAAAGGGGCTCGAGATTGGAAAGAGCATCGTTGAAAGAAAGAATGGGGAATCGTTCCTGATAAAATATGCAGAACACCCTTACGTGCGCTTGTTGCTCAACAACATAGGTATAAACTTTGACATAGTGCCTGCTTACAAGATAAGGGATGCATCTGAAAGGGGTACTGCAGTAGACAGGACGCAGCTCCACAATGAATTTGTGAACTCAAACCTGAACCAGCGGCAGAGGGATGATGTTAGGCTGCTCAAGGCATTCCTCAAGGCGCACAGCATATACGGCGCTGAGGCAAAGGTGGAGGGCTTTTCCGGCTATCTCTGCGAATTGCTCATTTACCATTATGGCTCTTTTGTCAATCTTATAAAAAGCATGGCAAATGCCAGATTGCCGATTGTCATAAATACTGGAAAATCCGGGCAGACAAACAATGAGAGCACAGAATTCATGCTCAAGATCTTCGGCAAGAGGTTCATTGTTGTTGACCCAACAGACAGCAACCGCAATGTTGCGGCAAATGTCTCAGATGAATCATTATTCAGGTTTGTCCTCATATCGAGAATGCTCATATCCAATCCGGTAAAGGGTGTATTCTATGGAAAAGGCAAATCTGACACCAATTCGGGGAGAGAGCTTAACAGGATCAGGGAGATGCTTGGCACTGACATTTACATGCTGCATTTCAAAGTGCCTGAGATAGCCAATGAGATAATATGGCAGCAACTGAAGAAAACAAGGCTCAGGCTTGATGATCTCTTAAAGCAGAACGGCTTTGAGCCCATAGTGTCACTGCAGAATGTTGAGGGCAGGGATGCAGTAATCGGCCTCTTCATCAATGATATCAAGATCAAATCAGCCAGGATAATCGGGCCAAGCATTGAGATGGGAGATGCAGTTGATAGGTTCATCATGGCACATAAAAATTCCTTGTTCATATCAGTAGAAAAGGACAGGGTCTATTCCATTGAGCAGGCAAAATACCATTCGGCCGAGGAACTTGCCAGATCATTCCTAAGGGATAAATCAACAAGGCTTCCATCCTATCTGAAGACCAAGAATTCCTCTTTATACATAAACAAAATCCCGGAGAGATATGCAAAAATGCTTTATTGGGCATACCAGGATAAATTTTCAATCTGATTTTACAGACCGTACCTGTTTCCTTCTGTAACGATCTCTAGCAGTTCGTCAAGTTTGCTTATCTCCCTCTGTTCCGGTCTTGTTGTCTTCTTGTTGTTATACCTCTCTTTTATGTATCTCAGTATCTCTTCCTCCTCTTTTTCGCCCTCCACTTCATAGACCTCCCTGCATATCTCCCTTGATCTTTCACCGCAATAGTTTATCGATTCTGATACAAGGTTTTCGCGTATTTTTTCATTCTGATAGTTCCTTCTCTCAAGCCTCTTTATGAGTTCCTTTAATTTTATGCGCAAAACTATTACAATATCCGGGTTGACCTTTAGCTCAGGAACTAGATGGCCGACAATTATGATATTTGAATCTTTCCTGAATTCCCTTATCAGTTCATTTGTCTTTTCCTCTAATCTCTTTATTTTCACTATCTTTGATCCTAACTTATCGATTCCGGAGAAAAGCCCGTACTGCTCCACCAGATCATTAAGCTCCAGGATTTTTGAGTTTGGCAGCTCCCCTGCAAGCATATGCCCGAAGGTGCTCTTGCCGGTAGCCGGAGTTCCGGTTACTCCTATTACCATATTTTTACCTGCCATAAAATTACCTGTTGTTTAAAATCAGGCAAGTTTATATTATGATAACAACATAAATAAAAATAGTGGTTCGTTGGGGGGAAATGAGGACATAAGAAAGCGGATAGAAAAGGACCTGGATCTGTTCAGAATTAATATGGTATCAATAAAATCAGAGGATGTGCGCTTAAAAAAGATAATAGACATGGCAAAGATGTATGCGCAGGATTCCAAGAGTTACCTTGAGAAAGGGGATTTTTACACATCCTTTTCATGCATAAGCTACGCGCACGGGCTTCTTGATGCGGTAAAAGAGCTGATGGGTAGTGTTTAATGTATAAAGAGGGCAGAGCAGCAATAAGGTACACCAAGGATTGCTTCCTCAATCCTGATGCGCTGGTCTCCAGGGATATAAGCGCAGCCTTTGTCTCCATGTTTGGGGGCAAGAAGAGCAGCATACTTGACGCAACATCCGCAACCGGAATACGCGGCATAAGGTATTACTTGGAAAGCAGGGCCAGGAATGTCTCCTTCCTGGAGATGAACAAAAAGGCCTTTGGATCGTTGAAGAAGAATGTTTCCTACAACAAAGTAAAATCCAGCATATTCCAGGAAAGCGTCCAGGAGTTTGCGAATAGGGATGTCGGCAAATTTGATTTTATAGACCTTGACCCATTTGGCGGCATAACGCCATATGTTTATGACCTAATGAAGATATCAAAGGGCGGCACATACCTGATGATTACTGCAACCGACACTGCTGTGCTTTGCGGCGCCGACCATAAGGCCTGCATAAGGCTGTATGATGCAAAGCCTATGCATAATGAGCTATGCCATGAGGTTGGGTCAAGGATAATGGTAGGCTATGTTGCAAGAGTTGCGGCGCAGTTCAATTTCGGGATTGATGTGTTGCTCTGCTTCTCCTATCTGCATTACATAAGGGCATTTATACAGCTAAGGCACGGTCCGCAGGAGGCATTTAACTCTCTCAAAAAGCTGGGTTACGCATACTACTGCAATAAATGCCTTGACAGGGGCATTTACAGCTCATTCCTACCACGGGCAAATTCCTGCAGTATCTGCAGAAATGCCCTGGAACTGTCCGGGAGGATGTGGACAGGCAGGCTTCAGGAGAAATACACAATAGAAAGGCTGTTAGAACAGATGGAGAAAGGGGCCATAAGCGGATTATACGATAAAAAAAGCCTTGATTTCCTGAAAGTAATCTCAGAGGAGATTGATGCCCCTTTATATTATTCAATACCAACATTGACCAAAAAGCTGCAGGTTGGTGCGGTGAGCCCGGTAATGCTAATCGAGAAGCTCAAGGAGAGGGGCTTTTCGGTTTCAAGAACGCACTTTGACAGAAGTGCGATAAAAACCAATGCGGCAATCAATGAGATCAAAAGGTTCACATTGGGAAAATAGGTATTTTTCTAAAGATTTCCACTTTTTATTGTAGTAATGCTCATTTAAAATGCAGGGTATAAAGATTATAAACATAGCTGTTCCGCTTCCGCTTCTCGCCTGTTTTTGTCTTAAACCAGAAAGGGATAAATATACCCAGCGGTGCTAATAGTATAAATGCGTACTGGGTGAGCATTATGGAAATGGGGGGAAATCTATGGAACTTGAATCCGAGAATTGCGGTAGGTGTGGAGGGATAGTTTATCCTTTTTCGAAAAAGGAATCTGCGAGTGATAGCGCATATTATTGCGTTAAATGCGCAGAGGAGCTTGACAGGGAATACCTTAAAAAGAATGTCTGCTCCCTATGCACTGAATTAATCCCAAAAGGGGATGTAAAATTTGTAATGCCCTCCAGGATCTACAGCAGCTATTTCTTCGACAGGCTCCCATTGGAAAACAGGCTGATGTGCCTGGACTGCTACAGGAAAGTGGAAAAGATGAACATAATAAGAAATCCATTGACAAAACTGATCCATATAAGGGCCAGACTGCAGAATGCGTTCAGGAAGGAGCATGTCTTGTCGATCTCTTCAGGCAAATAATTAGAATGGGTGGATGGGAAAAATAGCTTTCCCCATTAAACATTATTGCCTTCTTATCTGGAGCTGACTGTAATCATGTGGAACTCCTTTTCAAAGCCGAGAGCGCTCTTGAATGCCTGCGGCTCCATTGTTATTGTGCTGTCAGAGTAGGGGTCATTTATGTATAAGGTGTCCTTGTCATATCCCTTTATTACAACCCAGTGGGGTGAAGGCTCAAGATAGGGGTTTAGTATGCTCGCATTTACAAGCACTATGGGTATTCTGCCGCCGTTTATCTGCTTCTTTATCAGGTTTATTGTTGTCTGGCCGTAGCTCTCCTTTATCTTCAGCTCCTTTGCCTTGTTCTTTATCTCCTTGAATGAGGAGCTCAGCGTGTCAAGGTTTATCCCTTCATAGACCGCAAGCTTCTTTTCATAGCCCTCGTCCTTTGCGTTTGTTATTATCTGCGCCTTCGCGCCCCTTTTAGCAAGCGCATACGCCAGGCCATACCGTGATCCATGCCAGACGCTGCCGTTTACAGCCTCCTGCCATATCTGGAATTCGAGCTCCTTCTTCATCTTGAGGTTCTTGTTAAGGTACTTCAGCACCATCATGGCGCTTGCTGCAGAGCTTGTAAATTCCTCTGTTTGAGCATAGTTTGGTATCTCAAATATTTTGGATTCTCTAATCTTGGGTTTTTTTGCCTGATTCTTCCTTGTATGATTCTTCTTTGTCATTTCACTCACCATTAAATCGTATGCAGGGAGGGAGATTTGTTCATCTTGTTTTGAACTCCCGTAGACCTAAGCCAACAGATCTTGAGTCTGTCGCGTTTGACCGTGCTCCGCCATCCCTGCACGGATATAATTATTATTACTAAATATTAAAAGCCCCCACATATTTTGGGCCTGTAGTGATAGTAATAGCCCTCTCCCAATATATATACTTTTGCCTAGGCGAAGGTGCTGCCTTTAAAAGGCTTGTGGTCGTGTTAATCGGGTCATTACATTTTGCCTACTTTTCTTGCCAATTTGTCGAATTTCTTGAAGAAGCTGCTCCATGAATAGTATTTTTCGACCCTTCTTCTTCCCTCTTTTCCAATTTCCTTGGCAAGTGATGGGTTATCTGCAATGGTTGCCATTTTTCCTGCCATCTCGCTTGCACTGTTGACCAAAAATCCCGTCTTCCCATTCAATATCGTCTCCCTTGGCCCTCCCTCGTTTACGGATATAACAGGCTTGCGGCTTGCCATTCCCTCCAGTGGAACAATCCCGTGGTCCTCATTTATTGCGGTGAATAGCACTGCCGTACATTTTGAGTACAATCCAATAAGCTCTTTATCGGTTGGATTTGTCTTGAATATCACGTTCTTTGGCCTGGCTTTCCTTATTTTATTGTAGTAAGATTCAAAATCCGAGTATCGCTCGGATAGTCCGCCTGCGAGGATAAGCTTGTAATTGCTGTTTTTTCTTGGGCGTGAAAACCTTTCAAATGCCTCTATGGCATACTCCTGCCTCTTTTGCTCCGCAAATCTTGACGGATAGAGAAAATACTTGCTGTCGCCCTTGTTGCTGAACTGCCTGCACTCGACACCAGGATTAATAATTTCTGCGCCTCTCTTGAAGTTCTTCTTTATCCTTTCCCTTGTTACGCTGCTGTTTACAGCTATTGCCTCAATATCCTTGACAACCCCGTTCTCCATTCTTCTGTACACCTTTGAGAGGGTTTTGTACAGTAATTTCTCCTTTAGGGATTTCTTCCTCAGGTTTGCAACAGTTGGATCATACAATTCCCTTGGTGGGGTATGGCAGTACCATAGCGTACGCGGATTCCTGTTCCTTACCCATTCGCTTGGGGACATGTGAGGATTTATCACATCGTAGTCCTCCTTTATCTTAAGATTGTAGAAATTGTAGCCGTAATAGACAGCATTCGCAACCCTTGGGGGCAGCATGCCGCTCATCTTCCCCTTTTTGCCAAAGAGGTTTATGTCTATGTTCTCGAACTCCTCAAATGTGCCATCTTTGTTGTATCCAAGGGTGTATATCGTTGCATCGTACCTTTGCGCGATTTTGAGTATTACCCTCTCCGCACCCCCGCGCTCGTTTATGTTGTGCTGCGCAATCAGTAGCCTCATTTGAAAATCCTCTTTTCGTATTTGTCGAACCTTGCCATTTTTCTTTTGTCAAGGCCCTTCACGTTTGTTATATTGGCCGGTATGCTGAATGTCTCGGAGTATGCCTCCCTGCCTGAAAGCCTTTCCAATGCCTTCCTGTCGCCCCTCAATGATGATAGTATGAAGCTCCTAAGGTTTACGAGGGACTGGTAGCCGCTTTTACTCTGGCGTGCGAACTTATTCGGCATTACAATGGTTAATGGAACTTTCACAACCTCGTCAAACAAAACAGTTCCATGGCCTATAAAGCCGTGCTCATTGAATGCCTGGCCATGGTCTGATGTCAATATTATTATCTGGTCCTCGCCAAACCTTTTCAGTAGCTGATCCATCAGTTCTGCCCCGTACTTAAGCGCGCGGTGGGATGCCTTTTTGTAAAGCCTCTTCCATTTCTCTATTGTCTCCTGGCTTGCCTGCAATTTAAGGAATGGCGTGGCCCAGTTGAAGTCCATGACCTTTTTCCCTATGTAAGGGTCGTGCGCCTCCATGAAATTTACAAAAAGGAAATATGGTTCTTTCATTTCCATGTTATGTACCTTCTTCAGTATGCTTTTGCCCCCTTTTTCTATTGGCCAGCCGTCTATCAGCTTCGCCTTCATCTTCTTAGCTGCCGCTTTCGGGCTTAGCGCAGTTGCGCTGAGCACAAGGTCCATGAATAGCTTTGGGTCATCCCTCATTACCGCCTTTGAGAGTGCCATTATGTCATTCCCGTAAGTATTCCTGTACTTTGATATCATGGGCTTTAGTCTTCCAGATACCTCTATCATGCTGCCGAAGATATCAGTAAAGTAGGATTCCTCCATGAACCTGTCAAACCCCTCAAAGCCGTAAACAGGATGTATGTACGGGTTTGCGGATATGCCATAGGTCGAATATCTTAATCTTTTAAGGTCATGTAGAAGTGTCTCTTTCCTGAGTTTTATCCTTTCTATGTCAAGCGACTTTATGGCTTTTGTCTCATGGCAGCCGTGCTCAGACGGATACAAACCGGTAAATATCGAGGCATGGGAGGGCAATGTCCATGAGGCTGGCGCTATGCAGTTCTCAAATCTGACAGGGTTGAACTCCTCAAGGAGGCCAGGGCTGCCCTCAAGGATTTTGTTGAAGGCATCAAGCCTCATCGTGTCAAGCACGATTATAGATATGTTTAGCTTATCCAACAGAGCACCAGAGCATTAATTAAATACATCAAGCAATTCCCCATTTTTGCCGCTGAACTCCCTTCTGACAGGCTCCAGTATGCCGATAAGGGAATTTGCAATGCCATTCTTCAGGTCCATTGGGTGGAGCTTAGCATTTCTGTAGTCATTCGTCAATTCTGCGTAATTTGAATAGGTGATATCTCCGCCGTATTCCTTCTTGCGTTCTATCAGAAGGGTATTCTTTAGCGGAAATATTACATATCTGCAAAGCTCAAGCACAGGATTGCTTTCAATCTCCCGTTCAGGGCACCATGCAGATTTTATGGTCTTTTTGATTTCGTCGTTTGTTGCCATTACCGATATTGCAGATCCCGGCTTTGACTTGCTCATCTTTTTAGCTGCAACTATTTCCTCTACTGTTGCATCCTTGTCCAATACTGCAGGCTGCAGCAGTGATTGCAGTAGGTGGTGGTGAACCGGAGCTATTGTCTTCATTTTCAACTCCTTGAAGAGCTCCTTTGCCAGCATATGGACTTTCCTTTGGTCCATGCCTGCATGTGGGATCTCAACATCAAGCGCTGCTATGTCATTGACCTGCATTACCGGATAAATGTACTGGGAAACATGAAGCGTCTCCTTTTCGCTCCTTCCCTGTATTATCAATGTCCTTGTAGCCCTGGCCATTGTGGTCCTCCTGGATAATTGAATCAGCTCTTTCCAATATCCATCGTTGCCCTTGTATAGGTCGGAACCGAGTATTATTTTTGTATTGGGGCAGAACTTTTCGAATGCTTTTCTATAGAAGGCGGAGACCCTTATTATTTTTTCCCAGTCTCCACCAAACTTGTTGTTTGCCATGGTGTGCCAGTCTGCAAGCAGAATCTGCGTTTTTATTCCGGCTTTTTCAAAATCGTTTATCTTCTTTCCATTTAAGAGCAGGCTCCCAAGATGCAGCATGCCGCTTATCTCCAGCCCGATATAGTGCTTGGGGTGGCTGTTGGTTTCCAAAATACTTCTAAGGTCCTGTTCTGTTATTACCTCCTCGAATGGCTCGCTCTTTATAATTTCAAGTTTTGTCTCGATGTCCATGATAACTTCCTTCTCTTAAATACTATAAAGCTTTAGTGCAGTCGGCCTATTTCTTTTCCATTATGTTTTTCCGCCTTTGTACAGATACGAGCATCTCAGCCTTTATCTGGTTGTAGCAGTTGCCGCAGAGATTGTACTCGAGTATGCTTTTCTTGTCGCTATGGGTGCCCTGCTGCAGCCTTCCCGCATACACATAGTAGCAGTTGTCTGCTGCAAGCTCCTCCCTGCATATGTCGCACCTCAGGTCTTCTATGCCCATCCAAACCCCTGCTTATTATTAATTATAATTTGGGGGTTAACCTTTTTATTAGTTGGATTTTGCCTTCCGGCAATTAAAACCGCAAAAAATGGCAACCATTAAATAGCTTTTCTGGCATAGAGTAGTTTAACTTTAATATATATTATCTTTAAACCAGTGGTGGATGAGTGAAGAATAACTTTCTTGACAAGGAAATGAAGAAGACAATGCTCAAGATCTACATACTCAGGAGAGTCAAGAAATCCAAGGTAAATTCCTATTCCCTTCTTAAGGAGATGTCCGGGAGAGATGGCTCGAGAAGATTTTTCGATGATGTAAAAGACATTAAAAATGAGGTCTACAATACCTTCAACAGCCTGGAAAAATCCGGCTACATAAAGGCATCGCATAAGGTAGAGAACGGGCGGCTGAAGAACTATTACACAGTCACAAAGAAGGGCATCGACCTTCTTGACTCCGCAAAGCTGGTATTCAGGAGTAGCCTGGTGGAATTGACAAAAATATTTCATGAGTGATTTAGTTGCCAAATAATAAGGAATCAAATTATTCGGTAGTGGTAAAGAATGTGTCAAAGGTTTACCGCTCGGGCGCCATAGAGGTTGATGCGCTTGTAGACGTTTCATTCTTCCTCAAGAGGGGGGAATTCGTTGCCATAGTGGGCCCTTCAGGAAGCGGCAAATCCACCCTCATGCACATACTCGGCACGATAGACAGGCCGACCATGGGCGAGGTGTACATAGACGGGGTTGCAACATCAGAGATGGACGGTGACAGGCTTGCGGAGTTCAGGAACAAGAAGCTCGGCTTTGTCTTCCAGGCCTTCAACCTTGTGAACGGGCTCAGCGCCGAGATGAATGTGGAGCTGCCGCTTATGGTAAGCCCCATGCCAATGCACGAGAGGAAGGAGAGGGCGGACAGGCTCCTATCGCAGCTCGGGCTTTCTGACAGGCTGAAGCTCAAGCCGGGTCAGCTTAGCGGAGGGCAGCAGCAGAGGGTTGCCGTGGCAAGGGCGCTCATAAACAGCCCTGCCCTGCTTCTTGCCGATGAGCCGACAGGAAACCTTGATACAAAATCAGGGGATGAGGTGATAAAGCTCTTCAAGGGCATAAGCAGAACGCAGAATGTCACAACCATAATGGTGACGCACAACCCTGACATCACAAGGCAGTGTGACAGGGTGATTCATATTAAGGATGGAAGATTAGAAAAGATAGAGGTATTCAAATGAACATGAGAATTTATCTAATGAGTTTCCTGCTGCTGTTTGCAGTGGGCGGCATGGCAACATTGTCCTTTGCTGGCACAAGTGGACCTTCGCCAATACCGGCGCCCCCCAATTTCCAGATAAGCACAAATGCCATCACTCTATGCAAGGGAATAATAAACACCGTGCCGATTTCCATTAAAACGCCGGTCGGCGCTGCCAAAATGCAAGCGGTGCAGATTAGCATTACAAATTCAAGATATGCATACACTGTAGGGAACGGCACAGTAAGCGCAGTAAATGTCAGCCCCAACGTGACAAATACAGTTCCGCTGTTGATCTTTGTAAGCCTTAATTCAACGCCGTTGATCTCCGTAGGCACTGCAATAAATTACCAGTACCTCTCGCTCTACTCTGACAGCGAGGTAAGGAACATAAGCTTCGGGGTTGAGACATGCCCGAGTGCACTTTCGGTGACTGTTTCCCCAGGCATACTGACATCGGACAAGATAGAGAATATCAGCCTTGGCTTCACAAACACCGGAAATACGACATTGAATTATCTATCCATACATTCATCAATACCCAGCATAGACGGGACATTCCTGGGTTCCCAGCCAATCCAGATCGCATCCATAGCTCCCAAAAGCAGCGTGCAGGTCAGCCAGAGGGTTTTCATATACAAAAATGCAACCCAGTCATTCCCTATCAATCTATCCATAAGCCTCTATAATGGGACAAGCCTTGAGCAGCTTTCCTACAATCCGATTGCGCTCTCAACAGGCATCATCAACATAACACCATCAAGCGTTACCATCTCGCCACAGACGCCCACCTCGGGCAGCATCTTTTCCGTATCGTTTGTCCTTACAGATATCGGGACATCCTCGGCATCGGCAGTCACCGCAACCGCGCTTGTCCCGCAGGGCTTTGAGCCATACGGCTCACGCTCCGTATTTGTTGGGGATATGCAGGTCGACAGCCAGACACCGGTTACAATAACGCTTACTGCAAACAGCATGCTGAAAGGCGGCAGCTACAATATTCCGGTAGAAATCAATTATCTCAACAGCCTGCGCCAGAATCTCAGCACAACGATCATGGTCCCTGTGCAGATAGTGGCAACTGCAGGAACATTCAACGCCCTTTCAGGAGCTGCAAGGAGCTACAGCAGGACCGGAAGCACTGGAGGATTCCTGGCAATACCGATCATTATGGCAATAGTCATAATTATACTGCTCTTCCTCTTCCTTAGGGAAAGGAAAAGCCACCATAAGGTAAAGGATGAGTACAGGCGCGCAAAGGAATTGAGGGAAAGGCACTCTAAGTGAAAGGGGTTTCCCAGATGGACATAAGAGATGTGTTGTGGCTCAGCTACAAGGACCTTAGCGAGAAGAAGATAAGGACTGCGCTCACCATAATGATGGTGATAATAGGCGTAGCTGCAATAGTGGCCCTCACATCAGTAACTGCCGGGATAAGCAACAGCATAAGCTCATCACTTGAATCCCTCGGCCCTACATCCATTATATTAACTTCCAGCAGCACTACCGGCTTCACTGTGGCTGATGTTGCAACCCTATCATCATTGAAGAATGTAAGCAGCGTAACCCCGATACTGTCAGGCCAGGCAAGCATTTTTGCAGGGAACCAGAACAGCTCCGCAACCCTCATAGGCGTTACGCCCCAGGGGCTCACCCAGCTGCTTGGCGGCAATGCAACCCTATACCAGGGGGCATTCTACCAGGAGGGGATAACGCCGGAGGCTATTGTGGGCCACGCCATTGCATTCCCCACAGCCACAGCAGGCATGCAGACAATAACCGTGGGCCAGACCGCGACCCTGAAAACAGCCGGAAGAAGCGGCGGCACCTTCAGCCTGCCTGTTGTCGGAATACTGCCATCCCGCGGCGGTTTCATAATACCGATAGACACTGCAGTCTTTCTGCCATTATCCGCTGCCGAGCTTATACTGCACAGGTCATCATTCAATGAGATGCTTGTGCTCGCATCAAACACAAGCAACGTCAATTCAACAGCAACAACAATAACGGCAATATACGGAAGCAGCGCAAGGGTCATAACAACAGCACAGCTGCTCAAGACCACATCAACCATAATAGGCTCAATCAGCCTGCTATTTACAATCATAGCAGGGGTTTCGCTCCTTGTTGCCGCGATAGGTATAATGAACATAATGCTGATTGCCGTATATGAAAGAACCCATGAGATAGGCATACTGAAATCTGTGGGCTTCAAGAACAGGCACATAATGCTGATCTTCCTATTCCAGGCCCTCATCATAGGCTTTGTAGGGGGCATCATCGGAATCGGTGCAGGGGCGGGCGCCTCATACTCGCTTGCAACTGTGCTTGGCAGCGGGTCGCGCACAACTGCAACAAACACTACCACAACCAGCTCATCTGCCAGCACAAGGGGAAGCGGGGCAGGATTTGGAGGCGGGACGGGAGCGGCTGGCGGCGGTGGATTTGGAGGAGGGACAAGCAGCAGCTCAAGCTCCATAAGCTTCCAGCCGGCCTTCCCGATAACCACAATAATATACGCGCTCCTTGTTGCAATAATCGTAAGCGTAATAGCAGGGATATACCCTGCCTGGAAGGCATCAAAGATGCAGCCCATAGACGCATTGAGGGAACTTTAGGGATTTCCCTTCTGCATTGCACAGTAGGAATTTTAATAAAGAGCTGTGTTATAGGTATATGGGAAAATACAGGAGCATAATCATTTCTGGACCTCCAGTATCTGGAAAATCCACACTCGTAAAGGGTCTTGCTGCTGCATGCAGGCTAAAGAGCCACTCTGTGGGCGGGGATGTGAGGAGGATATGGGTAAAGGCCTATCCCAACGAGGAGGTTTCCTTTGAGGATTTCATAAAAAGAAATGTGTTGGGATACAATAAAAAAATAGCTCCTGATCTCAAGCGGCTTTTCGAGAACAACAATATAGTCGCGGACTCAAGGTTTGTCTCATACTTAAATAAAAGGAAATGCCTGCTTGTGTTCGTGACTGCGGACCTGAAAACAAGGGCCAGGCGTGCACTCCAAAGGCTGGAATACAAAGGCAGGCACATGAAACAGATCGAGAGGCTGCTAACCGAAAGGGACATGTATGATTTCAGGGCCGGAAGGAGGGGCTTTGGAATAGACTACAGGGATCCTACCCTTTACCACATGGTATTGAATTCAGGCGAGCTTTCAGTCAGGGAGGAGATAGCAATAATCAAAAGGGCATTTATGGGCAGGTGACCGGGTGCCATTCAACAAAAGTAATATATATTTCCGAATCCAATAGGATACTGTGATATCATGTTACGGGATGCTGGGACAAAAGGGGCGCGCGTTGTATTTCTAAATGAGAATATACCACATCGGCAGAGATCCCTGTTTGCAAGATCCGGCTTCGAGTATTATGAGCGCGGCCAGTCTTTTGGTTTGAGGGACATGACGCTTGCCGGAGAGGTATTTTTCACGACAGACATTCCAGTAATCTGGGGAGGAGCACAGCAGCCCATATTTAAAATGGAGCCGGAGAAGGACTCCCTGAACGTAATAATGACAAATGCCCAGACGGGATCGGTATACAGAATTACTGAAGAGGATATGCAAAGATTGAGGATAGAGGTCGGAAAGCCCTTTAGTTACGGCAGGATTGAGACTAAAACCGTCTCTCTTATTGTTGTGTTTGAGGATGTGGGAAGGGTTTATACAGATAGGGATGCGAGACAGTTCCTGAGTTCGATCTCCAGCGCAAATGTGGTAGAAACAAATATTATCTCGGACTTTGATAGGCAGCTCCTCAGAAGGCAGAATGCCCCTTTCAGGCATGCATGATGCTGTGCCATTTTGTAGACTCGTCTTAATCGGTTGAGACCTCTCTTGCAAGGTTTGGCCTTCCCTTCACTAGTACTCTTGAGCCGCAAAAGCTGCACCTGACAGAATTGTCAAGCTGCTTCATCTTCCTGCCGCAGTGCGCGCAAACATATGCCATATTATTCACCATTATTTTGAACTTGTAAAGAATATAATTCTGATTTCCATATATTTATCTCTTTGTCTTCAGCCATTTTATGAATTCCAGATGTAAATTTGACCTGCTTGTGTCTATTACCCTTATCTTCATTGTTGCATTGTACTGCCTGTCCTCAAGCTCCACCACCGGCTTGTATGCCTTCATCTCCGTATAATGAACCTCAACCCAGTGTATCTTGCCGTCAAGGTAATCCTTTGCTATGTCCCTTGTCATCGGCATCGATGTGAAGCTGAAGAGCACGCCCTCGCACCAGCACAACGGGAGATTGCCTGCAGGTGTTATGCGCTCCCTGAGAAGGTCGTCACGATCAACGCTTACCGCCTCATGCACCACAAGCTCCTTTATCGGCGCGTAGGTTATTTTTACCATATATATTCACATTAAGTTTACTTCTTGTTCAGGTTTTCTATGAGCCTTCTGGCAGTGCTTCCGGCAGCGGTTGTCATTGAGTATGCACCGCCTGCATATATTGTGCCGCAGTGCCTGCATTTCCAGATTCCTGTGCCAAGCCTCTTTACTGCTGTCTTTCCGCATGCCTCGCAGCTGTATTTTGCGATCTTCTCCTGCTTTATCTTGTTGTAGCGCTTCCTTATGCTTGCCCCGTATCTTATGCTAGCCTGTGCCATGAATATCACTTTGCATTCTGTTGAGCTCCGAAAATCTGACCGCCCCCATTGCCTCCCTTGCTCGGATGAGATTGCGCACACCAAAGTAGGAAACATAAACGGACGCCGGCAAGATAATACAGCCGCCAACCACCATATCATACATATCGGGCCTTATTAACAGGTGGTAACCAACCATTGCAGCAACACCTAGGCCCACTGCCGCGCCAATGCCCCCTACACACGCACCTGTGCGTATTAGACGCTTTAATCCTTTAATGTCATGCATGTCGATATGCTGCATCTCCGCCTGTGCATTAACCTCTCTGTTTGCCATCTCATTCACTAAGTATCTATTACTTCTGCGATTTCTCTATTATATCCTTTAGCTCCTTGTGCTTATTAAATGCTGCGCCCACAAGCTGGTCGACCTCATCTGCGAAGAATCCGCCGCTCATGCCCTTCTGCATCGCCCTTATGTTGGAATCGTCTGTTGTGATTGTTATCCTTGCGCTCGATGCGTTCATCTCGTTTGCGGTCGGGTCCACAATGCATTTACCGCCTATCTTTGCGAATGTGGTTGATGTCACTATGTTGTCAATCCTCAGCTTGCTCGGCCTCTCAGCCCTTACCACCTCGCTGTTCTCGTATTTAGGCACTCCTGTATTGAGGAGGGCGCTCATCGCAGCTATGGTGCCTGCATCAAAAAGGTTCCCGTTGTAGTTCAAGACATAAAGATCAATATATACACTCCAGACCTTTTTCTCCTCGACAAAAAGGCTCTCAAGATTAACGCAGTTCCCTGCGCGTATCCCGCGGTCCACAACCCTTGCGAGCTCTATGGATTCGGGGCTTGGCGGCCCAGTCTCAAAGTTCTCAGATGCAAGCGGTAGCAGCTCCGCAGATACAACAAGGTTGCCCTGGTTCGGGGTGTCAAGCATAGGCTCGTCCAGCGATAGCTTTATCCCGGCAAGCACCCTTGTCGTTCCAAGATCGACCTGCGCTGAGCCCTCCGCATTCTTTATAATGCCAGTTTCAATCGTTATCTTCCTGAATGCGGTCAGCTCCCTGCTGTCCTCCCGCACATTCCTATCTATCAATTCCCTTATGTAGCCGGTTTTTACAATATCTATTGCGCCCATATTAAACACCATTCCTTGTATTTGCGTACCTTTCCCTTAATGCGCTCTTTTGGACCTCGCTCACCTTTTTGCCGGCCTCGAGCACCATCTTCAGGGCTGTTGACAATTGCTCCCTTGTGAAGCCGCCGTCCATCTGCAATAACAGTATCTCGTTGTTGCGCGGCGCTACAGCTACAGGCATGTCGCTGTCAGAATAATTGTCCTCTATCATGTCAAAATCAAGCACTATGTGCTCCCCTATCCTCCCTGCAGAAACCGCATAAACCAGGTCCTTCATGTGTATGCCAGCGCTTGCCAGCGCAACTGATGCCGCGGTAAGCCCTGCCGCCCTTGTACCCCCGTCGCCCTGCAGCACCTCTATGAATATGTCTATCTCGCTGCCAGGGAAGTCAGTAAGCACAACAACATTCTCGAATACCTCCTTTATCACCTTCGAGATCTCTATCGCCCTTCTGTTCGGCCCGCTCCTTCCGTGCTCGGACAGGCTTGAAAATGGCGCCATAGAGTACCTGCACTTTATGATCGCCTTTGATGGGTCTGAGAGATGCCTTGGCGTTGCCTCCCTTGGCCCGTAAACTGCAGCAAGTATCTTGTTATTCCCCCACTCTATGTATGCGGAGCCGTCCGCATTCTTGAGGGGCGATGCAGTAATCTTCAGATTCCTTATCTCATCAAAATCCCTTCCATCCAGCCTCTTCCCATTTACTATCAATTCTGGCTTGTTCAACGATGATCCCATTATCTCACTTTTGTTCCTCTAAATATAATTTTATTGCATCAGTAAGCCCGGACAGGTGCGCCTCGCGCTCTATCTTGAGAAGCACCTCGGTTGCGAGCGTTATGTTCCCGCCCTTGAGCCATATGAGCCCGTTCATCCCGACAACTATGTGGGTGCCCGTATATTCCGCTATCTGCCTCACCATTGTGCTTTTCTTGCCTATTACCCTTGGTATCTTCTTTGGCTTTATGCTCAGTATTGTCCCTCCCTCAAGCACCTTTGGCTCTGTAAGTATGATCGTGTTCTTTCCCTCCATGTCTTTTATGATTGCGCTGACCATAGTGCCTGGCTCAAACTCGAATTTGTCGTATTTGCCAGGTATTATGAGCGCCCTTCCGAAGTATGACAGATCTACAATGAAGACCTTGCCCCTTGCCTCTGTAACTATCCCTACTACCGAGTCGTCAACCCTCGGATTCCAGCTGCCCTCCAGCGGTATTATCTCATTTGCTGAATCATCGAATATGCCCAGCACCTTTGAGTATGTCCTTCCGTTCTGCACGAACGCATTGAATATCCTTGCAGGCTTTTCCGAGATCATATCCCCAGGTAAAACTATTTCCCTCATAAAATCACAAAACCTTTATTATCGCCTTGCCCTGCGTTGCGCTGTTGATCCTGTCGAAAAACTCATTCTGCATCCCGGCAGGGAATTCCAGCGATGCATAGAGACTACCGTTGTCAAGCCATTTCTCTGATTTCAGGCCGTATCTCTTGAGCGTTCCATATGCCCTGTTTGCGTATTCAGCAGGTATTGTTACTTCCACCTTTGCGGTGGTGAACTTTATCGGCATGATCATGTTTATCTTTTTGACTATCTCATCGATCTGCTCTGTTGCTCCCTTGAAAGGGTCGATGGAGGCCTTTGCCTCCTTCATCGCATTCTCCACCCTTAAGGGCGGGTTCGGCGCGTTTGTCCGCGGGTCTATTGAATTCCTTGCTATTATCTCGATTATCTGGCGCCTCTTCTCCTCTATCAGCTTGTTTCTCTGCTCCGTTGTTATAGGCACTTCGCCGTGCTTCAGGATTGCCTCTGCAACCTTCTGCAGCTCTGTCGTGCCGAATGCCTTTCTTATCCTCTCCTCTGATTGGCGCTCCCCCTTCCTTGCATCCTTGAATATATCCTCGGATTCCAGCACAGTAAGCGGGTCTGGCCTCTTTCCTGTTATGTACTCGTAGGCAAGATCGGAGTTCACGAAGATCTCGAATTCCTCACCGTTTCTGTGCAATTTAACAATTACCGTCTTTGATGACATCTGACCACAGTTTAAAAATAAGGGTCAAAGGTATTTTGTTACCTTATCAGCCATAAGGCTCTCGAACCCGACATCCTTCTTTATCGTGGAGATGTCAACATTGGATTCGGAGAGCTTGCCCTCATTAATCTTTTTGATTATGCTAATTCCAAGGTCTATTGCTGCATCTACGCTCATGTTTTCCTTGTAGTTCTTCACCAGTATCTCCTCCGCGGTTTTCTTTCCGGAGCCTATCGCATCAGCCTTGTATCCGAGGTATGTCCCGCTCGGATCGACCTCGAATAGCCTTGGCATTGTATCTATGCCCCCTATTAGGAGCGATACGCCGTATGGTCTCAACCCGCCGTATTGGGTCGCCATCTGCGCCTCCTCTGCTATCTCCCTTGCGGTTGTCTCGACTGATTCCGTCTCGCTGTAGATCATCCTGTGCGTCTGCGTCTTGTTCCTTATCATGCTTATTACATGCAGGCCGTCTGAGACCAGACCGCTGTAGGTTGCACCTATATACGAATCAACCCTGAATATCTTGTGCATGGTGCCTGCCACAACAAGTGGCACATTCACATTCTTGTGCGCTATGAGTACAACACTGTCACTTGCGACTATCCCTATGGATGTCGCGCCCCTCCTGACCGCTTCCTGTGCATAGTCGACCTGGAAAAGCCTCCCGTCTGGAGAGAACATTACCCCCCTGTCATACGCTTGTACGTTCGGATACATATTATTTCACCATTTAAAGCATTAAGGATTTTTAGATAAATAGAACCCAACTTGCTAAATTAATATTTAAAATAGAAGGTTTATAGCCCTTTCCTTAAACAATGGTGCATCGCACTCAACTAGGAGCAATTCGGCCAAAATAGGCACTTGTTGTCAGTCCCTCAAAAAGCTGAGGTTTGCTATTGCGTGTGTCAATAGAATGCTGTCCTTTAAATCGGTAAGGATTGAGGCTATTTCCACAATTCTTGCGCCGAATTCCGGGTTGGCATACAAAACATTGGGCAAAACATTGACAAGGGAATAGTCTGTATACGCCTCCGCGGCATGAAGAAGAAGATAGCCATGCCCGCTTTCCTTCGCACCCAATAACCTATGATAGGAAAGCTTCTCATAGTCGTCCCCTGAATCGGATATTGATAGGCTATTGCGATAGACAGATCTGGCGTTGTCCGGATTAGACCCCAGAGAATCAGCATCCTTGCCGTTTTTTGTGTATTTAACATGAAGCGATACGGAGCTTGCATTCAGGTCGAAATCAATCCCCATTGTTAATTCCTTGATTAATTCCTGCTTTGCAATGTAGGAAGTTACAGAAATCCTAAACTCGGTTAGCTCGTGGCATGAATAGAGACTCCCCTTAACTTGTACGTCAAAGCAGTTTTGCCTGCCGCTTTCCAGTTCAAACATCTTCCTAAAGCTGTCTGGAGATTTTGTTTGTGCAAACATAATATCACATCCATATTTCTGCAATAAATTATATAATGCTTCGCAATCTGAGGCCAACAGCATTATCAGGGCATCGCTTTGGGCTTCATTAAGGCCGCAATAGTCCCGGAGGCATTGATCGTGTAGAAGCCCATCTCCCTTCCGTTTACCCTTTTTATGAATGTAACCGCAAGTATGGTCTCCCTGTACCTGGCAAGGCTGCATTTGAGTATGAATCTTTTGCTGCTGACATACCTCATTATCTTGGGATTCGCCCTGTAGTAGTTGATCTCGCCTATGTTGTGCAGAAGCTCCTTGTAGAACTCGAATTCGAAATTCTTGTCCTGAAGGTCGATATCCGCTGTTGACTCTATTAGGATATACCTTCTCTTTTCCTTGATCATGTTTTTACCCTGACTAGCGATCTGTTGGTCTCGCTTATGCAGTATTTAATGTACTTTTCATCCTCATCGAGGAGCTTTGCTAGCTCCACCAGCTGTATGCATGAGCAGAGATGTGTGCTGCTCCTTGCCAGTGTCGCAAAGGAGACATTAAGCCTTATGGATTTTGCATACCTGAAAAGCCTGTTCATCCAGTATAGGGTCTTTGACCTCTGGAGCGAATATGTTGATGTTATTGTGCTTAGCGGTATGCAGAGCGCCACATCCTGCTCCCGCATATTCTCCATTGCCTTTTTGTCAAGCCTCAGATTGCTGAATACTATGGCACTGGGGCACATCCTTATGATTGAATTGATGTTTTCCTTCCCAAAATTGATGAATATCGAGTCCTCAATCTCGTCCTTTTCGTAGTCCGAATCTCCCTCTATGATATTTATGTCCTTTTTTGAGATGAATATCCTCTTGTATCCGAGAGAGCCTTCCAGCGCCTTTGTAACATTGCAGGAATCGAAAGCTATGTCATAGAAATCCAGTGAAACACCATTTATTCTAAATTTATATTTTCTAATTTAGTTTGAAGTTCTTTAATCTTTGACGTGCTCAACTTATCCAACAAATTTTCAATTTCCAGAACAAATAGCTTCGTCCTTTCTGCCATCCCATAAGTATCGATATGCATTTCTGCAGTATAGTACTGGGCTTCTATTCTGTCTTCCTTTGATAATTTTAACTCCCTGACTAGCTCTTTTGGGAACATATTCTCAAATAAATATTCAAATAATGAGATTGTGCAGTCATGGATTTCGCATTTTATTCCGATTCTTGTTAAAATTGAGTATACTGCAAAATATCTAGAATAATAACTTGCAGATATAGACCAGTCTTTTATTCCTGCTTCTGCATTTACTTCCATGGATCGGATAGATTCCTTTGCTTTCATAAGGTATGCCTTTGAAAGATTTTCTGATGGTTCAACAATTTGTATACCATTCTTTGAATTAAAGCACCACTTTAATTTTGTTATTTCGGATTTATCTGTTGCCATAATACTCCCATAAAATATTACAAAATTCTTCGGTGCCCTTAAGTATAATATGATTATTAATTACCTCCAAAACAAAAGGATCTTTTTTACTTAATCCGCTAATTAAACCATCCCTTGTTACTTTTTTTATGTTTATTTCCCTATTGATTTCCGAACCAACGCTTCCGAATATCCTATAATTATTAGATGAATTAATCGTTCTGTCTGTTAAAATCATAATATCTACATCGCTATCCCTGGTCTCTTTTCCATTTGAGAAACTACCAAATAGTATTATGGGTCCATCTACTTCTTTATCAATTCCGTTTATTAGTTTCTTTATTAAGAATTTGCTTTCGATTAGGTTTTTAGCTGCAAAAATCTCTGAGATTACCATATAATATTTTGTAATTATATTATTTAAATTTAAACGATACTCAAGATTTTTGCCTTTTGTTGCACTAGATAATACATTGGCTTGTTCCAATCTTTTTAATTGCAGGCCAACAGCCTTATGGTCTATTTTTATAGCTCTGGCTAATTCCCTCAGGTGCATAGATTTATGATAATCATTAGAATATTCATAAATAATTTTAAATGCTGTTGGAATGGTGTCTTTTTTCTCCATATGTAGTAATCATACACCAATACATTATTAATCTTTTGCATCGGCAGCTAGGCATGTTCGAATATCTCCTTTTCCAGCACCTCCTTTGTTTTCTGCGAGGGATAGAGCAGCTTTATTAGTTTTGTATGCCCCCTTATCCCCTTGCCGGACTCAAATGAGGCGACAAGGCCCTGCATCTCAAGCTCCGAAAGGTATTTCCTGTACCATCTCTCGCTTTTTGGCTCTTTGTGGAGGGATTCGGAAAGGCTCTTGTACCTGCTGTATACCTCACCGCTAAATAGATATGTATCGACTCCGTCGGTCAGCTTTTTATAGGTGCCGCCGCTTTGGGTAAGCAGCGCAATGGAGTAAAGAACGAGCTTGTGGTGCTCTGGAAGAGTGCCTATCAGCTCATATACAATGTCATTGTCCGCGATCTTTGATGCCTCCTCCGCATCCCTCATTGTTATTTTATCGGAACTGCGCTCCTCTGCCAGCTCGCCGGATTTTGACAGTATCTTGAGCGAGAGCCTTGCATCCCCGCCCTCCCTTGCGGCAGATGCGGCAATAAAGTGCAGCACATCCTCGTTTATGACATCGCCCTTTAGCCCGGTTGCAGCCCTGTCCTTTATTATCTCGTACAGCTCTGTCGCATAATAGGGCGGAAATACAAGTTCAGTCTCGTATAGAGTTGATAAGCTCCTTGGGTCTAGCGATTCCTTGAATGAGACCCTGTTTGATACGCCAATGATTGTGACTCCGCCTGCCTTGATGTCGCTGTTTATCCTTGTAAGCGTGTATATCAGGTCGTCGAGGTCTTTTACCACATCAACCTCGTCAAGTATTATCACGAGTATCTTGTTGTCCTCCTCTATCCAGTTTGTGAGCTTCTCGTAAAGGTCTACTGTGCCGTAGCCGCGCTTTGCATAAGTCGGCAGATGGTCGCTTACCACCTTGTTAAGCACCCTGTAGCGGGAATTGTAGATCTTGCAGTTTATGTAGCTGATCTTCGCCCTTGTGTTGGGTATGCCCTTTACCTCCTCAAGAACATATTTGGTGCAGGAGGTTTTCCCAGTTCCGGTCTTGCCGTATATAAATAGGTTTCTCCCCCTGTCGCCCTTGAGGGATGGCGCAAGCGCCCTCTCTATGCTGTTTATCTCCTTTGAGCGGGATATGAGCTTTTTGGGGATGTAGTGGGGCGAGAGGACCTCCCTATTGGAGAATATCCTTGATTCCGAAAGCATATCGTTTAAAGACTGCACATTAACCCCTCACGCCGTTACACTTATATATACGCACTTTCTTTTAAAGCCTTTTCTTTGCACGGCATTTATACAAATTATCTCTTGGCATGCAAATATAGGATGACCTATATATTTAAATATCTGAAAGTGCATGTATAACACAAAAATATTCGTGTGATTGGATGGACTGGAACAAAATTCCCGATGATGCGACCATTGAAAGAACGGTTGGCGCGCTCAATAAGAGGGGCATTGAGGCCATTGCGGTTGATGGCATAGAGGAGGCAAAAAGGGAGGTGCTGGAATTCATACCCAAAGGCGCAGAGGTGATGCACATGACTTCGGCTACCTTAAGCGAGATCGGCTTATCCAAACATATAGAGGAAAGCGGTGATTATGATTCATTGGGCGCAAGGATAAGGGCAGTAGAGGACAAAAAGGAGCGCGATGAGCTGAGGAGAAGGTCATTGAGCCCGGATTATGCAATCGGCAGCGCGCAGGCAATCACTGAAGACGGGGAGGTAGTGCTGGTGAGCGCCTCCGGAAGCCAGCTGCCCGCCTATGCATATGGGGCAGCGCATGTGGTATGGGTTGTCGGTGCACAGAAGATAGTCAAGGACATGGAAACGGCAAGAAAAAGGATATGCGAGCATACGCTGCCGTTGGAGAGCGAACGCATTAGGGAGTTATACAAAATGCCCCACAGCGCAGTCAACAAGCTGCTGATATTCGAGGGAGAGAGACCGGGAAGGATAAAGCTCATAATAGTCAAGCAAAAGCTCGGGTTCTAGCAAAGGCAGATCTGGAGCGGCTTTGCGACAAAAAGCAAGATATAAATATTTCGATTGCAATAGTATATTGTAGATTTCATGATATTCTTAGCGATTCTTAAGCCGATGGCGTTTAGGGGCTTCCTCAGGACTGCAGAAACAGTGGCTATCGAGGCTGCAGCTGCGGGAATAGTCACCTATGCGGTCGTCCAGGAGGCAAAAGACCTGCTTAGGACAAAATAGGCGTGTTTTATTATATTAATGATTACTTATTGTAATTACAAATCAACGGGTGCAATAGATTGAGTGAGGAGGAATACCAAAAACTGCTGGACAGGGCATTCTCAAAGCTGCCCAACCTTTCTGCCGAAAAGACGGATTTTGTAATACCTACCGCTGATGTGCTCACCGAGGGCACAAAAACAATAATAAGGAACATTGCGGTAATAGCGGACAGGGCAAGAAGGAATGGCGCGGATATCGCAAGGTATATAGGCAAGGAATTCTCTGTGCCGGTCAATGTTGAGGAGCAGAGGCTGATCATGAACGGAAAGTTCCCTGCTGACGAGATAAACAGGCGCATCAACAGGTATTTTGAGATCTATGTTGTATGCAAGGAGTGCAAAAAGCCTGACACGCACCTGGAGAACGCGGAGAAGGGGATGTACCTGATATGCGAGGCCTGCGGCGCAAGGTACTGGGTAAAGAATTATTAGGTGTTTGAATAAGAGGAAGAAGAGGAAGTCATGATGAAAGAAGGGGGGCGCCCATAGCAAGCAGCCTGAAGCTGCCGAACAACGGCGAACTGCTAGGCAAGGTCGCAAGGATTGCCGGCGCTACCAAGTTCTTTGTGAAGTGCACAGATGAAAAGGAGAGGCTATGCTCGATTCCTGGAAGATTGAGAAGGACATTCTGGATAAAGGAGGGCGATGTAGTTATTGTGAGGCCATGGGTCGTACAAACTGATGAAAGAGGAGATATAATATGGAGGTACAGCCTTCTTGACATAGCAAAACTTAGGGACAGGGGCCTGACAAAGGACCTGTAAAATCGGCATTATATTTAGGTGTATAAAATGAAACTTTCGAAGAGGGGAATTGGGGGCTTGGGGCGCCAGGAAAAGATGGCGCTTGCAGAAACCACCAAAAAGGAATCAGAACAGCTAGCGTTTGCAAGAGATCTGGATATAGATGTCAAAAAAAGGCTTGCCCAAAATAGGCATCTGCATAGAAAGCCAGCAGAGATTCTTATTGATACCGGATTTAATCCAATATTAACCATATTACTAGATAATCCGTCGATTCGTGATCTTGGCTTATACGGAATAGCTAAAAGCAGATTAATGGTGAATAAATCTAAAGAGACAATGGGGAATATAGAGACCCTTATGAGAGATGGAAGAGACGAGGCGCTTAATGCATTGCTCAGGGTCTCGCAGGCGTTTGTAAGGGAGTTTGATTGCGTCTGTAAGAGAGAATATTGAATCGGGGCGGCCCCTAAATTCTGAATAAAAACAGGAGAAGGGCATCATTCGATGTCCTTCATAATTGAATCATACTGCTTCTTTGTTATCTCCCCCTTTGCATATCTTTTCTTTGCGATTATCTTGGAATTGTCAAATATCGTGTACCCGTGCCTTGCCAGGTGGGTGTGCTTGCAGGAGCAGAAGAACCCGAAAACCCAGCCGATAAAGACTATGAGGAAGACCACACCCATTAGGGAAAGTATGCTCCTGCCGAAATATGTGTTGTGGACGAATATAATGGAGGCCAGGAATGCAATGACGATAAGCACAAACATTATCGCCAGCACTGTTTTCAATATCGGAGAGCTGTGCCATCTGCAGCAGCCACACGGGCAGTCTTCCGCGTTCTTTGAATTGCGAATGCTATTTTTCTTTGGCATTGTAACCAACCCTTGATTCGATAAGCTCATTTAATATTTATAAGTCTATCTAATGCCAAGCATAGGCTTTATTAATTGCCTGAATAAGAATATAATTGGCAGTAAGGCGGGAAGCTAAGGGTTTCCCATCCGCAAATCCCTTTTGGCGGGCCAATGTTAGCTGCGTGTTATAAGGGCTATTCAAGCCTGCACTTAGGCGATGAGGTCTTGCCTTAGGTGATAGTCGGGTATGTGAACCAGGCCAGGCCGGAAGGAGCAACCTTAAGCATATTTTGGCTATGCTCTTAAGATACAGGATTGAGTTAGGGTGCAGACAACTTGCATGGTCCTTTTAATGCAATGCTAACTTCTGCCGCTAAAACTTTTTAGGAAAAAGTTTTATCAAAAGCATAAAGGCAGTGTAAATAAATACCAAATGGTAATATTACTCAATTATGCCGAAGTCGCCTAACCCGGTAGGGCGGCGGATTGCTAATCCGTTGTCTGAAAAGACTTAGGGGTTCAAATCCCCTCTTCGGCGAATTTTAATGCGCCTGGATTATATACCAATAAATACTTTTTCTCACATATAATTGCATGGAATACACTTATTCTAAGAATACCATAAAGCTGCCAAACAAAGAGTTGACCATACTTGATAAAGTTGTGTTGGAATTTATATCACACGTCGATATTGAATATGTAATAATAAGTGGATATTTACCGATTTTATTTGGGAGAAGCAGAAATACCGAAGATATTGATATTTTTATCATGGATGACGGTATAAAGCACTTCTCTGAATTCTATGACAAGATAATTTCCAGTGGTAAATATTGGGCCATTAATGCTTTGGATTCGGTTGACGCATATGAGCTTATGACGATGCACAAAAGTTCGCTGAGGATTGCAGAAAAAGGAACTACAGAGCCCAATTTCGAAATAAAATTTGCAACCAAAGAAACAGACTATTATTCTTTGAAAAATGCTTTGATTGTAGATCTTGGAAAAAAAACAAAGATAAGGATATCGCCACTAGAGTTGGAAATTGCTTATAAATTATATCTAGGTAGTGAAAAAGACTTTGCGGATGCAAAACACTTATTTATAACCTTCAGGAAAGACCTTGATCTGGAAAAGCTTAAAGCTTTTCTAAATGAATTACCAGTACAAAAGGAAACAATAAAAAGTATTCTGGGAGATCTATGAAATATAAAAACATTCTTAAGATTAAAAACAAAAAACGCTTTTTAAAAGGTTTGGAGGAATCGAAAAGGCAGAATTTTGAGAATAACATGAAATTTGTGGAATTGCATGCACTTTGGCTAAAACGCACAAGCAACAAAGAATGGAGCAAGAGACAGAAGATAATAATTGATGAGGTATACAAAGCCAACAGACATTTAAAGATCAAGACCAATAGCTAGCTCTTCTGGTTATAATAGCACTAATCTTTATGTAAAAGTATGTAGTTTGGTGTAGTCTTACGAGGATTGAAAACCCAGCAAAACGGATAAGAATAGGTAGTGTGCAACTATATCGCATTTGGTGCTTGGATGGGGCTTGTTGCAAACCTGGTACTGCTTCTTCTATTGGTGGTTGTCCTCTTTGTATTCTGGCCTAAGATAAGCGCGCTTGTCCAGCTTGCACAAACCTACATATCAAATCCACTTGCAAAGTACAACTTTACATTGCCCTCAAACATAATCAACAGCACGAACATATACCCGCAGGCGAACCAGAGCAGGTCATTTGGAACCATACTCAACTACACGCTTGAAGTGATAAACAAGGACAGGTCTGCCTACGGGCTACAAAATGTTACACTGAGTGCCGAGCCCTCAGCCCAGCAGCATGCGGACAGCATGCTGCAGTACAATTACCTCAGCCACTGGGACACTTACGGCATGAAGCCGTACATGCGCTATACACTGCTTGGCGGCACCGGTGCAATGCAGGAGAATGTGGCCTACAGAAAATCCGGCGTAAGGGCATGCATAGGGAACCTGTGCAGCAACTACGGCAATATAAATATAACATCAGCAATTGCAAATCTCGAGTATAACATGACAAACAATGATTCCGCATGCTGCAATAACGGGCACAGGGACAACATCTTAAATCCGGAACACAACCAGGTGTCCATCGGCGTCGCCTTCAACAGCACGAACATATACCTGGTAGAGGATTTCATAAATAATTATGTGACATGGCTGAACAGTACCCCAAGCTTTAGCAACGGTGAAGTGTACCTGAAGGGGGTTGCAATGCAGGGTTATGGATTATCGAGCGTGGAGGTGACCTACGACCAGCCAGCAGCAAATATGACAGTATCCCAGCTCAACCAGACCAGGGAATACGGCTACGGCAATTCGGTTGCCGGCGTTGTTGGCAGCAGCATCGACTATTACCCCAATCTTACGACAATAGTGGCTGACAGCTACTATTCCAGCGGAAGCGACTTTATTGCCAGATTCAGCATGAACAAGCTAATTAACCAGTACGGGCCCGGGGAATACACGATCCTTGTGTGGCTGAATGACAGCAACAGCAGCTTCATCGGCTCCAGCTATACAGTATTCATAGATCAAAACGGAAACCCATATACGCCGAGGGATGTTTGACTCACTGCAGGATATCGCCGAAGCACCTTACAAAGTACTTCATTGCCCTCTTGAACGACTCCCTGCCCTCTTTTGTAAGGGAATAGACTATTATCTTGCCGTTCTTTTCCCCTTTTATCAGCCCCTTTTCGCTCAGCTCCTTCAGCGCAGGGTATATCGTTCCCGCCTTCGGCTTCTCCCCTCTCCTCTTCTCCATCTCCCTGGCTATCTCCTCGCCGTGCATCGGTCTCTTTGACAGCAGAAAAAGCATCTGAAAGGACAACAGGCCGCGCATGTCGCACTCTTTGGACTTCATCTAAAGCACTTTGATACATATAGGATGTCATATATATTTAAATATTTATTGGCGCACTATATACCTAGATATATCGGATGTCCGATATGTAAGGTATGAGAATATGTGTGGAGAATACGGATACGCACAGGGCATGAGAAGCTTCCTCACGAAAGAGGAGCGCATAGAGATTCTTAAGGAATACAAGCAGACGCTGGAGAAGGAGGCAAAGGGCGTTTCGGAAAGGATAAAGGAGCTGGAGAAGAACAACTGACCCTTTTCTTTTCCTTTTTTTGTTTTCTTGTTTTTGTCTTTATAAAAACAGCGCAGAACAGGTGCATTTATATCGCTTATTAGCCTAATTCATAGGTGGTTATTTGGCGCTGAGAGTAATAGAGTACAGGCAGCTGATACAGGTCGTTGTAATGTTCATGATAGTGCAGTTCTTCGGCCTGCTACTTGCAACACAGGTATTCACCGGCGTGACATTCCAGAGCATACAGGGCGCGCAGACCGTCTCCTCAACATTCAATGCACTTTTCTACATAGCCTACATAGTAATCTTCAGCGCAATAATACTCATAATATTCAAGGTCTACAAGGGCAATAAGCTTTTCCTGCTTCTCGAGGGCGCAGTTGTGGTTGTTGCCTCTTCCATAGTATTCCTTGTTTCCATATCAGCGCTCCAGGGCACGGCATTTGCAAACCTTTTCGGCAATGGAAACATGTTAATACTAATAATCGCAATCGCGCTTGCCGTGGCGCTCATGGTTGCAAAATACAAGATACCAAAACTTAGGAATATAACAGCCATGATATCAAGCGTCGGGGTCGGGCTCATAATAGGCATAAGCTTCAGCTTTCTTGCTGCCGTTATATTCATGCTGATACTTGCGGCCTATGACTTCATTGCCGTCTTCATTACAAAGCACATGATAGCCCTTGGCAACATGGCCATAGAAAATAACCTCTCCTTCCTGATAATGGTGAATGAGGTGGAGGCTGTGCCGGTCAGCTCGCTTGGCGCAAGCGAAAAGGCAGAGTACAACAAGGCAAAAAAGGATTTGAGAAGGCAGAACAGCACATTCAATAAAATGGTTAATAGCAACATGGCCCCGGTTGCGGCAAGGACGGCCCTGGGCACTGGGGACCTTGCAATGCCGCTCATGCTCGCCGTTGCGGCATACAAGGTAAACCTCAATTTCACGCTAAGCTTTGTTATAATCCTGGGCGCGGTGCTCGGCCTCCTGATAACAATGCTCATATTGAGGAGGTACAAGAGGGCGCTTCCAGCAATCCCCCCAATACTTTTGGGCATCGGCATTGCGCTGCTGGTTTATTTTGCTGCGGTGGCATTGGTATAAAACCATTTTAAATCCTACCACCAATATAATAATGATTGGGATGGCGAAGCTTGATGATTGGAACATAGGTTCTATACTAGTGCCCATAGGCGGATTTGTTGCCCTTCTATACTCCTATTTCTACATTCAGCAGTTGTCCTTCATACTCGGGGAGTACTATGGAGTATCAAACGCGGTAAAGGCCTATTCCATCAATGTAAGCCAGCAGACCGCTATGAATCTAGGACAGACAAGCACTCTTGCGCTCGCATTGCACATATCTTACATACTTGTGCCATTTGCCATACTGATATTTGCAATTGGGGTATTGTGGCTGTTTTCTAGGCTGTACTCCAAATTCTTGGCAGCAATACTGATATTCGCCTCCATAATATACATCATCATTGCGGCTTTGCTTCAGATCGATTTCAAGTTCTCCAGCGCTCTTGGAATACTCCCAGGCGCGTATATCGGCGGCCTGCTGGCGATTGCGGGGGGTGCCTATGTTCTGGTCAAATCGGGCATCAGGGCAACAGGCTCAAAGAGAGCTGTGCGGCAAATATCAATCAACCCTGACACTCCGTATTCGAACATGAGGATATTGTCGAACAAGCTAATGAAGAGATTAAGCGGCGACATAAAGGTGCTGGATATGCATTTTGACATAGCCGCCATGGACAACCTCATACAGCTTGTTGACAAGAATCTGGACAGGTACAGGAGCATATCAGTCCTGGCAAAATCCGACAGGCTGAATGGCGAATTCGAGAAATCGTACACAGATTTCAAAAATGAGCTCAGGAACAAAAACGTGGAATTCGAGCTGCGCATACTGAATGAAAAGGAGGCCTCGAAACAGCATGAGAGGATGCTGATTGACGACTATTCGGCATACAAGATCCCGCCATTGAACATAATAAACAAGAAAAGCGAGCACATAGTGAGCATAAACAGCAAGGATGCGCTGCACAGGTTCAATAGCCTTTGGTCAGAGGCGATACGGTTCGAGAACTTCAGGGCCGACGCGCCAAATCCCCAGAAATAATCAATAATGGAATCATGCAAATGCAGGATTCTGGCGCACATTGCCAAGATTACTGCATAGGGCTGGGCAGCCGCAAACCAAGACTGCGCTAGCCCGCGCTCAACTGCAGTTCCAGCGAGCCATGGTCAGTTCACACATGATCGCTGTTGCCGGTTACATTCTGCGATAGGATTATTGTGTTCACGGCACTCACAGTATCGGAGTTGCCGAGTATGTTTATGTTTGCTGCAACATTTTTCAGTGTTGCGAGATCGGAATTGCCAACCATTTTTATGTTGGATATGCCATTAGAGAAGGTGGCAGTATCGGAATTGCCGGTTATGCCTATGCTCGATACCCCATTTGCCGAGGCCGCCGTGTCAGAGTTGCCGTATGTGCACACCGTTGTGGTGCCGGAAGCTGTCTTCACGGCATCAGAGTTTCCGTTCACATACACTGTTGCGCCGCCGGTTGCAAGGTTTACGGTCTCTGAATTGCCATACACCCAAACAGAGGTTGCAGTTCCGTTTGTCAGGTTCAGTATATTGGAATTGCCGTTTATGCTGACATTCGAATTGCCGCCGTTTATGATCTTTACATTATCTGAATTGCCTGATACCTGCACGCCCAATGGCTTGGCGTAGGATATCTTTAGGGTGAGTTTGTCCGAGTTTCCGCTCAATGTCACTGCGCTGTTGTCTGTAACTACAACACTCTTTGTCTGGGAATTACCGGTCAGTTTTATGGTGTTGCTGTTAGGCGGCAGTACAGGATTGCTTGTCTTGGTATCTGTGCACTTCAGGGTTACCGGAGAAATGTCATGGTTTGTTATTGTGCAGGTGATGTTCTGGCCGATTGATATCGTACCTGCGCAGTTAACCGAGGATGTCTGCTCATATCCCGATATCGGGGTTTCTGTTATGCTGTAGGGCCCCTGCTTTATTGAGACTGTTGTGCCTGTGCTGCTGCCCTGGAATACCGAATTTGAGGGCAGATTGCCATTGACATGCATGGTAAAGCTGTTTGCCACTAATGTGCCGCCAAAGGTGTTGTTGACCATCTTTACAACCTTCAGATGAGCTGGCAGGTCATGGTTTGTTATTGTGCATGTGATGTTCTGGCCTATTGCTGCTGTTCCTGTGCAATTGGTTGCTGCTGACTGTACATACCCTGCAGTAGAGGATTCTGTCACTGCATAATTGCCTGCATTAATCGAGACTGTTGTGCCAGTGCTGCTGCCTGGGAATGTTGAAGGCGATGGGAGAATGGCGCTGACGTGCAGTGTGAAGTTGCTTGATGTCAGTGTGCCGCCGTTTGTGTTGTTGACCATCTTTACAACCTTCAGATGAGCTGGCAGGTCATGGTTTGTTATTGTGCAGGTGATGTTCTGGCCTACTGTTATGTTTCCTGCGCAGTTAACTGCAGATGTCTGCGCATAGCCGGGCACTGCAGATTCTGTCACTGCATAACTGCCTGCGCTTATCGAGACCGTTGTGCCTGTGCTGCTGCCCTGGAATACCGAATTTGATGGGGAGTTGCCGCTGACGTGCAGTGTGAAGCTGTTTGCCACTAATGTGCCGCCAAAGGTGTTGTTGACCATCTTTACAACCTTCAGATGAGCTGGCAGGTCATGGTTAGTTATTGTGCAGGTGATGTTCTGGCCGCCTGACACAAATCCGGTGCAGTTGGTTGCAGATTTCTGTACATACCCGGATAACGCAGATTCTGTCACTGCATAATTGCCAGGGCTTACCGTGACCGTTGTGCTTATGGTATTCCCTACAAAGGAGAGCAGCGACGGGGAATTTGCAGACACGTAGACAGTGAAGTTGTTTGCTGCCGCAGTGCCGCCATAGGTGTTGTTCACGTACTCTATCACGGTTATGTGGCCCTTTGGTGGTGGAACATATGTATTTGTTATTGTGCAGGTGATGTTCTGGCCCACATATATCGCACCGGTGCAGCTATTTGTGAATGTCCTGACGTAATTAGGCAGTGTGGTCTCCGTTATGCTGTAGTTGCCCTGCTTTATTGATACTGTTGTGCTGGAGTTGCTCCCGGAGAATGCGGATTGTGATGGGGAATTTCCAGATACCTGTACGGTGAAGTTGGCTGGCGTGGCAGTGCCGCCGTTTGTGTTGTTGACAGTTTCTATAGTCTTGATATGTCCTGGAAGATCATGGTTTACTATTGTGCAGTTGATGAGCTGGCCCTCAGTTATTGTGCCGGTGCAGTTTGTTGCTGAGATCTGTACATACCCGAACTGGGGTTCTGTTGCAACAATCAGCTGGTTCTCGGGCATTACGCTCGGCTGCACGTTATTCGGCGGGGGCGTCCTTATCCTTATCCACTGCACCTTATTTGCGTTGCTGCAGACCTCGCTGGTCTGGGCGCCGCATTGGCTCGGGGCGGACTCTATCGCGATAGCGTCGCTGTTATTTGATGACTCTGCTGTTCTGACGCCGATTTGCTGGGTATTGCCATAATTTGCCTGGGCATATATGGTTTGGTTCTGCAGTGTCAGGGTCAGCGGCAATGGATCTGAAAGCGAGAGAAGAAATGGTATTTTTATTGCACTGGACCCGCTGTTTGCATATAGGTATAGCTGCTCCTCTTTATAAAATCCGTTAGTATAGCCGTCGACTATTCCACCCATGTCTATCTGGTTTACGGTATTTTGGGTTGCATTATAGCTGAAGAACCCGATTACACCATCGCCTGACAGGTATATGTATGGGCCGTATGGCGGGAGGAGTGCATAAAACCCGTAGAATGACCGTATGTTCTCGTCTATGGAAAGGTTCTGGGTTGTGTTCAAATGAGTATAATTGCTTGAGGATATGTAGATTATTGAAGCTGGAGTGGATTGCGGTAGCGGGTTTACCTGGTTTATCTGCATGAATGTCAGCCCGTTATTCACGACCCAGGTTGCATTCTGTGCGGACATGGTGCCGTCTATAGGGCCGGAATCTGCCGAGGAGGAATAATTGCCTATGAAATTATCATACAGTTTGAAAACGTTTGCGCCGTTGTCTGCGCCTGCGTAATATGTGGCTGGGCATCCGGAACTGCAGTAGAGCGTCGGGTTTGCGCCGAGGATGCCATAGACCCCATAATTGTTTACGCTCTTGTTGAAGATGCCTATATAGATCTGGTTTGCTGTCAATCCGCTCAGGATCGGCGCGTCCAGCCTTATCCAATAGAGCATGGCATACCCAGAATTTGTGAAGTTGCCGGTTACCTGCTGCGAGAGGTTCCCCTCAAGCCATGCTGGCATGCAGCCGCCGCTGATTGAATCGTAGAAGCAGATGTTGCCCAGGTTTGGTGCGAGATAGCCAGACCATGTCGCATTTGAGCTGTTAAACCATACCTCTATCTGCGTGCCGTTTTTAAGTGCAGTCTGGTTGTTGTATATGCTCAATGGAATGCAGTACTTGACCCCTGACGGATAGTTTCCGCACGGCAATTCGGTAACGACATACTTACCGTTGCCTACCGATATGTTTGTGCCTGTGCTGCTGCCCTGGATAGTCGCCGGGGACGGGTAATTGCCTATAATATCAATTGTGAAATTGCCTGGCAGGGCCGTGCCGCCGTTTGTGTTGATTACCTGCTTTACAACATTAAGATATCCAAGACCTGATGAGTAATCCAAACGAAATACCACTAGTGCAAGAACCAAAACTATGAGCGCGGCCCGCGCAAAATACCCACTCCCCATTGTTTCACCTATTAAATGGTAATAAAGCAAAGCTATTTATCTCCTATTGTAAAATTTTTTTACTTGCTGGGTTAAATGGTGGAAAGGGGGAGGGGTAGGTACGTGGTGTTCATTGTATTGGCAAACAACGGAATCTCGGAATAGTATTTAATACTTATGAGATTAAATTACTACTCAGGTGCTGGTTATATGATTAAAAATTACCTTCTCGGGATAATCACCATTATGGCATTTATCGGAATATCCTATTCGGGCACCGCAGTCCTTGGCACTGCAACGATAAGGGCTCCTGCTGTTCTAATTGCCAACAACACCGGAAGCCTTACAAATATCAGCCTTACAGTGACTTCCGGAAACGGCAATGTTGTGATTGCTGGCCCATCCATTATTGGGTCCTCAACGCTGCAATCTGCCATTACTGCTGCGGTCTATGCATCAAACTATACCGGCAAGAATTTCTATAGCTATAATTTCACTTATAACATACAAAGCGCAGGCGAGAATGTTTCCGGGCCGAGCGCCGGGGCGGCGATGGCTATGCTTGCAGTGTCGGCACTGCAGCATAAAGCGCTGAGACCGGACTTTACCATGACAGGAACAATAAACAGCAACGGCAGCATAGGGCAGATAGGGGGAGTGTATGACAAAGTGGCAGCCGCAAAGAAGTCGGGGTTGGAACTTGTCCTTGTTCCGAAGGTACCACCAACAGATCAAGAAGATGAGCTCTATCTACTGGTGCAAACCAACTTTGGAATACCGCTGGTGCAGGTTGCAAACATATCACAAGCTGCCTACTTCGCATTCGGGAATTCCAACGGCCTATCAAACCAGACTACTTATAAGTTCTCCAGAAATTACAATATTTCACAACTGCCAAAACCTACAATAAACTGTAGCAGAATGTGCAATTACGGCACATTCGGCCTTTTGCTCAACAGTACATTGCAGCTAACCAATGGCGAAATAGGCAGGCTCAGCATGAACCAGAAATTCAGCAATATAAGCAAGCAGCTTTATGCTGTCCTCAACCAGAGCAGGGCAATTGGGAGTGATGGCTATCTCTATGCCGCGGCAAATCTTGCATACCTCGACTATGTAAATGCCTATTATTTCAACAGCTATTCCACCAATAGGAGCAGTGCGCTTTCAATGCTCTATGGTGTGCAAAACTTTTGCAACTCTCTGGCTGCACCACCACTGACAGGCGCAAACTACAATTATGTGCTGAATGCCGAATTGAGGCAGCTGTGGGGCAACTACACCATTAGCAGCGTGCTGAGCAGCTATAATGCATCCCAGATAGATTCAGACCAGATACTCGATGAGCTTTACTTGGCAGCGCAGGCAAACGGCTGGTGCAGAGCAGCAGGCATCACATTCAATGAGTCAGATCAGGGAAGCGATTACGTTGTGCTCTCCGCATCCCTGGGCAGCGTTGCATCCCTAAGGATAGACAGGGCGCTGAGGTACGGGCCCAACATATACCTGTCAACTGCGCAGCAGGCCTACAAGCAGCAGAACTATGCAGTGGCGATACTGGATGCCGATTATGCCTATGCGCTTTCAAGCGCAGGCTTGAGCTTCAACCAGTCGGCAGGGCAGTTGAACAACATGTCCATGGCGATGGCAGGCAATTCAACAGATGGTGTCTGGGCAACGGAATTCGCAAAGGAGGCGCAGTTCTATGTTTATGAGTCAGGGATAAGCAGCAATTCAACCCTTGCAAAAAGCTACTCGGAAAGCGGATATTCTGCCGCGCTTCTGGCATACCAGCTAAGCAATGACACTGCGATAATCAGCGGAAATCTTGTTTCTAGTGCGGTGCCGTACAACAATACAGTCCAGCAGAACACAGGCACATCAAATAACATAACCTATGGGCAGTACAGCCAGATGCTGATAGATTACCTATTCACGGTAGTAATAGCGCTATTAGTGATAATCATAATACTTGTAATAATCATCATTAGCAGATTGGAGGAGCATAGGCTGAGACCGAAAGGGTTAAATCGGCGAAGAAAAAATAGGAAGTGATAGAAATGCCAATATTACCTGGAAAAAGGTGCAGCTCATGCGGGCACCTGACACATGAGTATACAGAGTTCAAGTGCCCTTCCTGCGGGAAGGGAAGCATTGTCAGGGACAGGCATTGCAGGGAGATATCAAACACCTACAAATGCGAAGTCTGCGGATTTGAGGGGCCCTGATGTCCAGCGTAGCCGTATTGTTCAAGGTCTACCCGAAGGAGAACATGACCGAGAAGGCATTGGAGAACATAAAAAGGGAGATGAACCCTGCAGGGATGCAGGTAGAGGACATAGGCTTTGGCATAAAGGTCATAAAGGTAATGTTCAAGTTCGACAACACAAAGACAACCTCATCAGAGATAGAGGACAACCTCAGGAAGGTCGAGGGCGTGGGAGAGCTTGAGGTTGAGGAGGAAGGCCTTTTATAACCAATTCGATTAGCACGTGATAAAATGAAGAAGGATGTGAAGTGGCGAGCGGAGAGGTTTGTAGATGAAAGATATGGAAAGCTGCTAAGAGAGATACCAAATCCGGAGAGCACAAGCATAGCAGATGCAAGAGTTGAGATATCCAACGCAATTGGAGAGATGTATAGGGACGGATTCAAAAGGGGTTTCACTATAGCTATTACTAAATTGGGCAGATTCTCTGTGAGTGGAAGTTTTCTGCCGCCTAAAGTGGATGGTGTTGCGGCCTTGGAAATGGCAATGGTGGGTGTAGACTCTGTAAGCGCAGATGTATTTAATTTAATATTGGAAAGGACAGATTCAACTGGTATTCTGGTTTCTGAGGCAGAACTGCACATAAAAAAGGTCATGATTGGCGTTTATCTAAAGGCAGTTGATGACGCCCAAAAGGAGCTGCCTAATATGATTAGGAACTGATAAATTCCTAATGATGCAAAATCTTATTGTGACGGGATGATAAAATCAATAGAGCTTATCAACTGGAAGACCCATAGCGGCACCAAGATGAATTTTCAGAAAGGGGTCAATGTGCTTATAGGAGTCATGGGTGCGGGGAAGAGCTCTGTCATTGACGGCATATCATTTGGGCTCTTCGGTACATTCCCAAAGCTAAACCACAAGCGCACGGCCATAGAGGACCTGATCTCCAACAGGCCGGTGGTGAAGGATAGCGCAGAGGTAAGGATAGTATTTACTATAGGCAGCGACGAGTACAGGGTAACAAGAAAGATAAACAAAAAGGAGAGCAGCGCAGCAAGGCTTGAGAGGAACGGCCAGTACCTCCAGACCCAGACTGCGAGGGTGAACGAGGAGGTTGAAAGCCTCATGAAGGTCGATTATGACACCTTCTCCAGGGCGATATATGCGGAGCAGAACAGGCTTGATTATTTCCTTGAGCTGGCAAAAGGGGAGAGGAAGAGGCAGATAGACCAGATGCTGGGCCTTGACAATTTCGCAAAGGCTGAGGAGAATGCAACCTCGCTTGTAAATTACATAAAATCCATAATAAGCGATGAGGAGCAGATGCTTGCGCAGATGGACAGGAATGAATTGAAATCGCAGCTGGAAAAGCTCACAAAGGAGAAAAATGATCTTGAAGATGAGCAGGAAAGGCTTGCTGCGCAGGGGAAATTGAAGGGGGCAGAGCTGAAAAAGCTGGATGCCGAACTAAGGGACCTGAAGACCAGGAGCGAGCTCAGCAAAAGGCTATCGAAGGAGATAGCTGAGCTTTCCAGCAAGATAGAAACCCTGGGCAAGGAGCTAAGGGGCATAGAATTGCAGGGGATAGACGGCACTGTCTCGCAATCCGAATATGAGAGAAAAACAAGGCAGAGGGAAAAATATGATCTGGAGCTTAAAGAGCTAAAGAAAGAGGAATCGGCCATAAATAGGATGCTTGCAGAGTCAGAAGCAATTATAAAGGTAAACCGGAAGAAGGTGGAGGAACGGGACAGGCTTCTGGAATCAATAAAGGGGAAGCTGCTGGCTAGCCTTGAGTTGAATCTAGAGGAAAAGAATACCGTTTTGCAGGACCTTGTAAAAGAGCGCTCCTCGTTGAAGGGGAGAAAGGAGGAGATGGAGAGGCAGATGCTTGAATTGGGACGGCACATAAGCAGATGCCCCATCTGCGAGAGGGAGCTTACCGAGGAGGTAAAGAGGGCAATCCTTGAACAAAAGGAAAAGGCGGTCAGGGATGCGGATCTGGTTGTTGAGGATATGCAAAAAAAGATAGAAAAAACAGAGAGGGAATTCAATGAATTGGGTAAGGAGGTCGAAAGGTTAAAACTTGCATCCGGCAAGCTGGCAGATTACAATGGAATTGATGAAATTATTGATAAGAACACCGGGTTTTTGAAAGAGAATAGGGAAAGAGACCGAAAGCTATCCGAATCTGTGGAGAGGCAGGCCAAAGAGACCGAGCTGCTGAACAGGGAGATAAATGATCTTGCGGTGAAGCTTGATGCAGTGAAAAGGAAGCAAAAATACGAGGCTGAGATAAAGGAGTCAGCAGCGCACCTTGAGAGGAACAAATCGGAGATGAAAGGCATAAACTTTGATGAGAAGAGCCTTTACGCTTTGCAGGAACTTATCACAAAGGAAACTTCTGTATTGAGCGATGTGAATTCGAAACTGGGAAGCAACCAGCGCTTTATCAAGAACATTGAATTGCAGATAGAGCAGAATGTCAAGAACCTTGCGAACATGAATGCAATTGCGGAAAGGATAGAGACAAGGAGAGGCCATTTAGGAAATATGAACAAATTCAGGAATGCGCTTGTGGATACGGAAACGCAGCTGAGGAACAGCCTTGTAAGCTCGATAAATGCGCTGATGCAGGACATATGGTCTAAGATCTATCCCTATGGGGATTATCAGTCAATAAGATTGAATGCAAGAAAGGATGACTATGTGCTCGAGGCAGACACAGGGCTTGACGATGAGGGGAATAAAAGATGGATAGAGATGGACGGCATGGCAAGCGGAGGCGAGAGGAGCATTGCATGCCTTACAATGAGGATAGCGCTTGCTATGGTAATAGTCCCAAATCTGAGATGGCTCATACTTGACGAGCCAACCCACAACATAGATGAAAACGGAATAAACAAACTCATAGACGTCCTTAGCAACTCATTGCCGAAAGTGGTTGAGCAGATATTCATCATAACGCATGACAATGCGCTAAAGAACATAACAGCGGCAAGGGTGTACCAGCTTGACAGAGACAAGAACAGGAGCGAGTATACCTCGGTTGCTGAGATGTGAAAAGGGCTTTTAGAACCTTAGGTTTATATAAATTTCATTCCCTTTTTTTCTTCTTTGTTTTGAACTGCTTTGCTTAGGCCCAGCCAAGGCCGTAATCCTCTGATTTGCCCTTTTCGCTTCCGGTACCGGAGAATATCTGCTGGCTTTTTATTCCTGTGAATATTGCAACAACCTCCACCCTTCCGTTGTATTCGGGCTCTATCCTTGCGCCCCATATCACATTTGCGTTGGGTGCGGCCTGCTCTGTTAGCTTTTTGGCTATCTCGTTTGAATCCCCAAGTGTTAGATCCTCGCCGCCCATTATGTAGAGCATTATGCCAGTTGTGCCATCATAGTCGACATCCAGCAGCTTGTTCTGCAGCGTGCTCCTGACTACCTCGTTTACCTTGTCATTGCCATGCCCTTCCCCTATGCTTATCATTGCGATGCCCCCTTTAGCCATTATGCTCCTTATGTCCGCAAAATCAACATTTATGAGGCCAGGCCTGTTTATCGTCTCTGTGATGCCCTTGACAGCTCTTGATGCAACCTCGTCAGCAACCTTGAATGCTTGGTCTATCTGCATGTTCTTGTATACCTCTACAAGGCGCTGGTTGTCTATCACTATAAGGGTATCGACATTCTTCCTCAACTCCTCTATGCCTTTGGCTGCGACCTGTAGCCTAACCCTCTCAAGCCTGAACGGGAATGTCACAATCCCGACTACAAGCGCGCCGTTGTTCTTTGCTATCTGCGCAATTACGGGCGATGCACCGGTTCCTGTCCCACCGCCCATTCCTGCAGTGATGAAAAGCAGGTTGCTCCCGTCTATTGCGCGCTCTATATCTGCCTTCGAGTACTCTGCTGCCTTTGCGCCCATTTCGGAAAAGCCTCCTGCGCCCAGTCCCCTTGTAAGCGGGCCTCCGAGAAGCACCCTCTTTATTGAGGAATCCAGTGTATTGAGGTGCTTCCCATCAGTATTGGCAGCTATCAGGTTCGCGCCTATTATATTCATACGGCTCATTCTTTGAATCGTATTTGAGCCGCCGCCGCCAACGCCGCAAACAGAGATCTTTGCTTTGAAAATGTCATCATTTTCAGGTTTAGAACTTAGTGCAGAATCCAAGAAATCCATGCAATCGCCACTAGTATGACTCAAACAAACTATAAAATACTTCCTTAATTCTATGGAAAAATACAAAATTATGCAGTATGTCCCTAGAAACTGTTTTTTATTAATACCTCTGATTCGATTATAACATCTGGAATGTACTTAAGGTCCAGCCTCCTCAATGCAGCATTTAAGATCTGCTTTGCTTTTCTTTTAATGTGTTCATTTTTATTTTTTCTCAGCATATCCAGTTGCTCTTGAATTTCAAAAATGCTCTTTTTAGTTAAATTGTAACCAGGATAACAAAATCCAGCCTCTACTGCAAGCTCGACCTCTGTCACAAGATGCCTTGAGAGATTCGGAATCATGGATATGAGCCTCTGCGATGGCGGATTTGCTGCACTTACCTCATTTGAATACAGGACAATTTTCCTCACGATGCACCTTGCTAGGATTTTGTACTCCTGCAAGACCCTGGTATCTTTTATGCGCTTAAGATCTCTTAGCATAAGATTTTTTATAAAATTTGCTGACCGCCCAAGGTTATCCTCTGCCAATTTTCCCTTTGGGGCGGGTTTTGACCTAACTAAGAGCAGAATAGAATCTATTGCGGGTTGAGTGGCAGCAGAAAGAATCAGCCCTTGTACTGAATCATCATTTATATTTGGAGTAGTGCAAAGGATTCTTTTATATCTCGATATCTCTTCACTTCTCGGTTCTTCAAGGCGCAAGATGCGGTGCACCACTATCGCATGTTGTTGCACTCTTTTTGTTAAATAGCAATCTGCAGCAAAAAGAACCTTTAGTGCATCACTCCTTTCCATTGCTAAGGCTGCATCTTTCACATCACGAAGCATCTCTTATCACTGGTATCTTTGGGGTTTTGATAATATAAATAGGTTTTGATTGTTAGATAAGGCCGGGTTGGGCTCTAATGGTGCCTGCTGCCAACAACTTATTTATACCTTAGCAACCTAAACTATATTGCCTTATTCTAAGGTAAAATCATATATCTAGTGGTTATGTGGCAAGACTTAGACCTGCAAGGACTATGAGAAACCCGAATTCACAGGCATGGGCAAGGTATTCGCTCAAAAAGCCAAGGAAGAATTATATCAGGGCTTTGCCCCACACAAGCCTGCTTGTCTTCAATATGGGGGTTAACAAGGACACCTATGACCTTGATGTAAGGCTGAATACCGAGGAGCCGATACAGCTGCGCTCCAACGCAATAGAGTCCGCAAGGCAGGCAATCAACAAATATCTCGAAACCGAGATACCACTGAATTATTCCCTAAAGGTGCTTGTATACCCGCACAACGTTATAAGGGAGCACAAGATGGCTACAGGCGCTGGCGCAGACAGGATATCCAGAGGAATGAGCCAGGCATTCGGCAGGCCGACATTCATAGCTGCAAGATTGAAAAAAGGGCAATCCGTATTTTTGATAAGAACAAACAAGGCAAACAAGAAGGTTGCCTATGAGGCATTTAGACGGGCCACATCAAAGCTATCAGGAACATTTAAGATAAGGGCATCTTGATTTGCTTAAATAATTGGATTATGTGATTAAATGCAGAATAGGGGCAGACCGGCAAAGGACTACAGATTTTTAGACACTGCACAGGTTATGCGAAGGGTATCCGCAATAGAAAGAGTAGATAAGGCTGAGGCAATTAAAAAATTGAGGAGAAAAGAGAAGAAATGATTCCTGATATCTGATCTTATATTTCATGCTGCTGATTTAGATGCGTATTTTACTGCAATTCCCGGAAGGGCTTAAGCAAAAGGCGCTGGAGCAGGCAAAGCTTCTTGAGAAGGAGGGAAATGAGGTCTTCATATCCGCCTCACCGACCTATGGCGCCTGCGACCTTGCAATAGAGGAGGCCAGGAACATAAATGCGGACAAGCTTGTGCATTTCGGGCATGGTGAGTTCCATCATGTCGAGTTCAATGTTGAATATGTTGAGTACCACATAGATGCACCGCTTTCCTTGCTGCCGGATTCCCTGAAGCTGTTGAGGGACTTCAAAAGGATAGGGATGGTCACAACAATACAGCATATCCACCAATTGGGCGATATAAAGGCATTCTACGAGAGGAACGGAAAGCTGGCAGTAATCGGGAAACCCTACGGGTTTGCCAAGAGGGAGGGCCAGATACTCGGCTGCGATATAGGCAGTGCGGCCACAATAGACAAGGATGTTGATGCCTTTGTTTATTTTGGAGGTGGGGTCTTCCATCCGCTCGGGGCGCTGCTTGCTACCACAAAGCCATTTCTAGTCATTGAACCATTCGCAAACAAAGTGGAATTCATAGACAATATGCGCGAAACCTATGCAAAAAGGAGCAGGGGAAAGATCCTTGCTGCGCTCAATGCAAAGCGCTTCGGCATACTGGTAAGCACAAAAAACGGGCAGCACAACATGAATCTTGGAAAACTGCTAAAGCAAAAGATAGAGGCAGCCGGATTTGACGCGCAGATTCTTGTTGCAAACACATTTGATTTTGACTCAATAGGCAATATGCTCGAGTTTGACGCATTTGTAAATACCGCCTGCCCCAGGATAGCGGTAGACGACACAGAGCGCATCAGGAGGCCGCTGCTCGGCGCGAACGAGCTAATCGAGGTCCTGAGGATGGCAGAGGAGCTTAAAAGCATTAGAAACAGGTGATTGGTAAAGCTCCTTTTGCCGACTTATTCACACATTACAAATCAGGAGGCCCTTACGTTTATTGTTGCAATCTGCGCATACTGGAATGGGGTGGGGATGCCGGTGCCGCTATATATTATTGTGTACTGCACCCATATTGTGCCGGTTGCAGGCGTTCCTACGTTTATGGTTGTTCCTGAGACTCCATTAACTGGAAGTGTTATTGATGCTGACTGCCCGGATGTGAACCCTGTAAGGTAGAGTGTGTTGCCCAGAGCAGTAAATCCGGCAGAGGTTAATGTAACAGGCAATCCGGCGGCCGATGCCTGGCCCTGCGGCACAAACATGAAGTTTGCGCTTGCCCAGTTATTGCCTGTGCTCTGGCCTACCGTTACGATAATATTCGCACCTGTATGCGTATATACCGGATTTTGGCATAGATAACTAGACCGTGCTATGCATGCAGTACCTAATATGCCGGTGCCGCTAAATACCCCGAGGGAGAATAGTGCACCCAGCACTACTGCTATTATCAGTATCGCCCAGCCGTATGTCATGAGATATTCCATGGCGCTCTGCCCCCTTTCGAGCGCCTCCTCATTTTTCTTGAAATCGTAATACTCCTTTCTCATGCGTGCTGCAGAGTCGTATGCAAGCTTTACGGCAATAAGTACAACAAGGACAACGGACCAGAGCTTTAATGGCACTACTGTTGGATTTATGAAGATGCTGTCTATTATCAAACTTACACCAGACAGGAGTGCAAGAAACCAAAGGGTGAAATAGAACCGCAGTTTCCTTTTAAGCCTTATATAAGCGTATCTTATCCTTACACTTGTTGTCATTAGTTCACTTATCCGGTTAGAACAATTTACATCTATATATTTATATCTCTTTCATCAAAAGCATTTGGCATATTGGTCCATAATCTGCAGATTCATCGAGCTTTACGAGGCCTTTACGTTTATTGCTGCGATCTGTGCATACTGGAATGTGGATGAACCAGCTATTGTGTACTGCGCCCATATTGCACCAGTTGCTGGTGTTCCTACGTTTATTGTAGTTCCTGAGACCCCGTTAACCGGAAGCGTTATTGCTGATGACTGCCCAGATGTGAACCCTGAACTGAAGAGCGTGTTACCCAGATTGGAAGTAAATCCAAAAGGGGTTAATGTGGCCGGCACTCCCGAGGATGATGCCTGGCCCTGCGGCACAAACATGAAGTTTGCGCTTGCCCAGTTAGTGCCTGTGCTCTGGCCTACCGTTACGATAATATTCGCACCTACGTGCGTATATACCGGATTCTGGC
>Ga0181538_10000249_pt1 | contig 63116 bp, 54 predicted proteins | sample PEATcosm2014_Bin_40_FD_119773 | JGI IMG/M metagenome (GOLD analysis project Ga0181538, IMG submission 119773) | Peatland microbial communities from MTU Mesocosm Facility, Houghton, MI, USA - PEATcosm2014_Bin23_30_metaG | ecosystem: Environmental > Terrestrial > Soil > Wetlands > Peat | place...
AAGGCGATGACCGGCTGGACGTATGGCGAAACGCCGGGGTTCGGATCGATCTGGCCCAACATGCCGTACTACTTCGCGCCTATGATCGCGTTCGAGAACTACCACGATACGACGGCGAAGACCCTCGGTCTTCCCATACCGTGCACCATACCGGCGGGCGGAACGGCGGAGAGCGATCTGAGCGCGGCGTACGATTGCATCTTCCAGCAGACCAATGTGGCGCCGGCCGTGGCGTTTCGGCTGATCCAGCATTTCGTGCTGAGCAGCCCGTCAACGGGATACGTGGGCCGGGTAGCGAGCTCGTTCCAGATGGCGGGCGGGAACTTGCAGAACACGATCGCGGCAATTTTGAGCGACCCCGAGGCGGCGAGCCCGGGGACGGGCAAGCTGACGGAACCGATTCTGTACGCGACGAACCTGCTGCGCGCGCTGAACGCCAACATTACAGCTCCGGATGCGCTGACCGCGCAAGGGACGGCGATGGGCCAGACGCCTCTGGCGCCGCCGACGGTGTTCAGCTTCTTCTCGCCGGCCTACGTGATTCCGAACGTGACGCCGACGACGCTGGCGCCGGAATTCCAGACGCTGAATGCATCGACGGCGCTGGCCCGCGCGAACTTCGCATGGCGGGCCGTGACGAATGGGATTTCGAGCGGGATCGCGGTGGACCTGACGAATTTGACCGACATCGCCAGCAATCCAGCGAACCTGGTGGAAGCGATTAATCAAGCGCTGTTCGGCGGCCAGATGGATTCCAACGTGCGCGCGATTTTGACTACCGCCGCGAGCGCATCGAACAACCCCACCGCGCGCGTGCGCAGCGCGTTTTACGCCGCGGCTGCTTCGCCGCAGTTCGCAGTTCAACAGTAACGCGGGAGACCCATCATGAAATTCGAGAACATTCGAACGCGCCGCGACATCCTGAAGCTGGGCTGCCGCGCGCTCTCCACCGCGGGCGCAGCGGCGGCGCTGAGCAGGGCGGGGCTGATGACCGCGCGGGCGCAAACCGCCGCGGGCGACTACAAGGCGCTGGTGTGCATCTTCCTGTTTGGCGGCAACGACGCCAACAACCTGCTGGTTCCCAACGATTCCTCGACCTATCCCGTGTACCAGAGCGTGCGGCAAAACCTCGCGATTCCCCAGGGATCGCTAGTGACGATTCACGATGCCGCGAGCGGCGCCACTTACGGACTGCATCCCAGCCTCGCGCCGATCGCGCCGCTGTACAATAGCGCGGATCGGCTGGCCATCATGATGAACGTGGGCACGCTGCTGCAGCCGGTGCCACGCGGGTCGAACGGCTTGCCGCAACTCGGCGCGGTGCCGCTGCCGATCAATCTCTATTCCCACGCCGACCAGCAACTGGCATGGCAGGACGCGACGCCGCAGGGCGGCGTACTATCGGGTTGGGCGGGCCGGCTGGCGGATCGCGTGGCGGCCGGGTCGTCCGCCATTGTGCCGCCGGCGATCACGCTGGCCGGCAACACGCTGCAACTGGTTGGCGAGACCACGCAACCCACCAGCGTGACCACTACCAATTTCGGACTGGTGGCGCCGGCGAGCGATCCCGGATCGGCCGCGCTGCAGAGCATGCTCGGCATTTCGAGCGGCGTCACGCTGGTGCAGGCCGCGCAGAGTTCGCTGAAGAACGCCGTGACGGTGGCATCGGCCGTAAATGCGGCGCTGAGCGGCAGCGCGAGCATCGGCGTGAATTTCCCGAACAGCGATATCGGCACGCAGCTGGGACAGGTGGCCAAGCTCATCCAGGTGCGGGCATCGCTGGGGGCGACGCGGCAGATTTTCTTTTGCAGCCAGGGCGGCTACGATACGCATTCCAACCAACTGGCGCAGCACGTGACGCTCTACAGCAACCTGGCGAACGCCCTGGCGGCGTTCGACAACGCCATGACCGCGATGAACGTGCAGCATAATGTCACGACGTTTACGGAGTCCGATTTCAGCCGGACGTTCCAGCCGAACGGGAATTCCGGCACCGATCACGGTTGGGGCAGTCATGCCCTAATCCTGGGCGGGGCGGTGAAAGGGGGCGCGCTTTACGGCACGTATCCCGAGCTGGCATTGGGCGGGCCGGACGATTCCGGCAATCGCGGCACGTGGGTGCCGAGCACGTCGGAAGATCAGTACATGGGGGCGCTGGCGAAGTGGTTCGGCCTGGCGCAGGGCGACATGGATTACGTCTTTCCGAATCTGAATCAGTTCCAGTATCAGACTCCGGCGTTTATCTGAGGAAAGAAAGCACCGCTCCCTCGGAAGCCGTGAAAGATTACTGAGCCACGACCGCAAGGGAGTGATGCCTTTCTTCGAACAGCACAGCAAAAGCACCGCTCCCTCGCGGTCGCGGCTCAGTAGGGGCGCGGTTGGTTCAGCAAGTTATAAATGACGCGCTGGCAAGCGGGTTTAGAGCCGGCTGAAAGCCGGCTAGCCGGCTGAAAGCCGGCTGCAGGCAGGATTGCCTGCCCCACAACCGCTCCCGCTTTCCCATTAGCGGACACGGGACGGTTGGCGGACAAAGCTGGCAAGTCTTTTAATTCAAGTGGATGCAGCGATTGCGGCGGTGGTTAACCTCGTGCACACCCCCGGTCCATGCTGCAAGATTTCGGCTATGCACTGCGGACCCTGAGGAAGACTCCGGGCTTTACCGCCATCGCGGCGCTGTCACTCGCGCTGGGAATCGGGGCAAATTCCGCCGTCTTCAGCCTGGCGGACGGAATCCTTCTGCGGCCTTTGCCGGTGCCCCACGCTTCCGGGTTGATCGTGGTTCAATCGCGGTTGCGCGGCGAAAGCATCGGCGGAATCCTGAACTATTCCGGTGTGTCTTATCCCGATTTTGTCGACCTGCGCAAGACGAGCCAGTCGTTCGCATCGCTGGCTGCGTCCGAATTTAGTCCATTTGGTTTCACCGTCGATAAGAACGCGCTGCCGCGGATGAAATTCGGCGTCCTGGTGAGTGAGGACTTCTTTCGGGTAATGGGAGTGGAGCCGGCGCTCGGCCGCGCTTTCCGGCCGGACGACTTCGAGGCTGGCTCGAGCGCGGCGGCGATGATCGGCTACGACCTTTGGAAGACGGAATTCGCCGGCAGCCCGGATATTGTGGGGCGCGCGATTTATCTGAACGGGCTTGCGTTTACCGCTATAGGCGTGGCGCCGCAGAATTTCACCGGGCCGAATCCCATAGTGAATGCCAGTCTGTACGTGCCGCTCGCGATGCTTCCGCGGCTCACGGGCGACCGTCATCCGAACGACCTGGAGAGCCGCGGCCAGCGCGGCCTGATGCTGGACGGCCGTCTCAAGCCGGGCGTCAGCCTGAAACAGGCGGAATCGGAATTGGGCGTGATCAGCCAGCAACTGGCGACAGCGTATCCCGACACCAATCGCACTTGCGTGCTCTCCCCGGCGACGGACATCCAATCGCGCCTGCGGCAGGAGCCTCTCGATACCAGCCTCATCGTTTTCCTTGTGGCGCTGGCGCTGGTGGTGCTGTTGATTGCGTGCGCCAACGTGATGAACCTGATGCTGAGCCGCGGACAGGCGCGCACGCGGGAAATTGCCGTGCGGCTGGCGATCGGCGCGTCGCGGCGGCGGCTCATCCGCCAATTTCTGACGGAAAGCCTGCTGCTGGCGCTTTTGGGTGGGGCGGCGGGTTTGCTGGTAGCGGTGGCGGCGACGGATTTGTTCTCCCAGATCCGCATTCCGACCGATATCCCGATCGTATTGAATTTCGGCCTGGATCAACGCGCGCTGTGGTTCACGCTGCTGGTTTCGGTGGTGAGCTGCGTGTTGTTCGGGCTGGTTCCGGCGGTGCGAAATACCAAGGCGGATCTGACGCCCGCCCTGAAGCCCGGAACCGCCGGAACCGGCAAGCGGGGGCGATTCCTGGGGCGAAGCGCGCTGGTAGTGGCGCAGGTGGCGGGCTCTTTGCTGCTCCTGGTGCTGGCCTCGCAGTGTTTCAAAGGCGCGTCCGTCGTGCTGGCCCAGCCAACCGGCTACCGCACGGATCACATTCTGACGGCGAATTTCGATCCCTCGCTGGCGCTGTACACGACGGCCCAAACCGACGAGTTCTACCGGCATTTGCTGGATAAATCCCGCGCTCTCCCCGGCGTCCGCGCGGCCACTTTGGCGAGCGATGTTCCCATGCTGCCGGGCGGCATCCTCCTGCGGCTGGTGCCGGAGGGGTACCAGCTTCCCGCCGGCGCGCAGGCGGCCAGCGTGGTGGCCAACCTGGTGAGCGAGGACTATTTTAACGTCCTGAATATTCCGATTGTGGCCGGCCGTCCGTTTGCCGCCACCGATCGGGCCGACACGCCGCTGGTTGCCATCGTGAATCAAGTCTTCGCGAACAAATATTTCGGCAAGCAGGACCCGGTGGGGAAACACATGCGCGTGGAGGTTGACGAACACACCCGGCCGAACGTCGAAATTGTGGGAGTGGCCCGGACGAGCAAGTATTTTTTCCCGATCGAGCCGCCGGTGGACTATGTGTACCTTCCGATATCGCAGCGTCAGGCCACCTCCGTGACGCCGCCGACCGCCCTGACGCTGATGATCCATACCAGCCATCCTCCGGCCGATTTCGCCGCGCCGTTGCGCGACCTGGTGCGCTCGCTTGACCCGGGCCAGCCGGTGATCGGCATCCGAACGATGCAGGAAATCTACGACATGCGCGCTACGCGAACGCTGAATATTATCATGGGCACGATTGCGGGGCTGGGGACGCTGGGCCTGGTGCTGGCGCTGATCGGGCTGTACGGCCTGATGACTTATACGGTGGGCTTGCGGCAGCGGGAGATCGGCATTCGCATGGCGATTGGGGCCAATCGCGCCGGTGTCATGCGGATGGTGGTGAAGCAGGGAATCGTGTTGGGGGGCACGGGAGTCGCCATCGGTGTGGCGCTGTGGCTGCTGATGAGCAGGACGGTGATGGCGGTGGTGGGAGCGAGTTCGTTCAGTTGGGGTCTGCTGCTGCTGGTAGCGGCGGGCCTGATGGCCGTGGCGGGGATCGGAGCGTTTCTGCCGGCGCGGCGGGCGTCGCTGGTGGATCCGAATCGCGTTCTGCGGGCGGAGTAGATGAGCCGCGGCTGAGTAACTGAGCCGCCGCGTTACTGAGCCGCGACCGCGTTACTGAGCGACCGGGTTACTGAGCCGCGACCGCAAGGGAGCGGTATTTTTTCGGGGTTTGGATTGCCTTCCGCGAGTTTTCGTTCTGGCAGGCGAGGACGCGGAAAGCTTACCGCTCCCTTGCGGTCGCGGCTCAGTAACGCGGCGGCTCGTTTACTCCACTTTCAGCGCGTCGACGGGAGAGATTGACGCCGCGCGCCTGGCCGGAATGATGGCGGCGAAAAACGCGCAGATCGCGAGTGCGCCCGCCGCGAGCGTGAGAGCGGTCGGATCCCAACTCACTACGCCGTAGAGCTGCGCCGAGATCAGCCGTCCCGCCGCGATGGCGAGCGGCACTCCGAGGAGCAGCCCGATCAATACGCGCATCGACGTTCCGCGCAGGACCAGCCCGATTACTTTACTGCGATCGGCGCCCAACGCCATGCGGATGCCGATCTCGTTTTTGCGCTGCGCCACGCCATACGCCGTGACGCCATACAGGCCCACCGCGGCCAGCATCAGCGCCACGATTCCAAACAGGCCGGCGAGGCTCGCCACGGCCCGCTTTTGATTGAATTGCATGGCGACCTGCTCCTGCATGGTTCTGACGCTGAGAATGGTCAGATTCGGGTCGAGATCGGCCAGCAATTTGGTCAGCACCGGTTCGAGCGTGCCTGGCGGTGTGGAGGTGGCCAGCATGATTCCGTTGATGAAATGCGAGCTCAGTTCCACCCGCTTCATGATGTCCCCGTCTTCGTAGTTGACGTTCTGGGCGAGCGGCACATAGAACATGGGGCGCGCCGGCCGGCTTAGACCCCAGCCGGCGAACTTGGCGTCGCGCACCACGCCGACGATGCGGAAGATGTTGGCATCTTCGGGCCGGTCGGCGCCGAAGTGCTGGTCGATGGGATCTTCGCCGGAGCGGAAGAATCGTTTCACGAAGGCCTGGTTGACAATCGCCACGGGGGCGGAGTTTTCATTGTCGGCATCGGTGAAATTGCGCCCGCGCAGGATCGGCATGGAGAGCGTGTCGAGAAAATGGGTACTGACGCGGTCCCACGAGGATTCGCTTTCGCCATCCATTTTGGCGGCGGGATGGCCGGCCACGTAGATCAGTTCGCCCCAGTTATCGGTGAGTGGATTGTAAAGGGCCAGACCCGAGCCATGCACCCCGGGTAAATTGTTCAGGCGAGTTTCGACCTGGCGATAGAGCGCTGCGAGTTTGGGCAGCGTATAACTGGCCGGCGGGCCGTTGAGCTGTACGGCTATGCGGCCCTGCACCTGAAAGCCGAAATCCTGATTCTGGAGTTTATCGAGGCTGCGCGCCAGCATGGTGGCGCCGGCCACGAGAACCACCGACAAGCAGGCCTGCACCGCGAGCAGCGCTTGGCTGGTGAACGAGGAATGCGCGCTGACGCCGCGGCCCGCGCCGCGCAGAACTTCCGCCGGGTGGGTTCGCGTGGCAAACCACGCCGGAGCGGCTCCGAAGATCATACCCGTGAGCAGCGCCAGCGCGAACGAGCACGCCAGCACGGCCAGAGACGGTGCGGTGCTGACGGGGAGGAAACGCGTGCTCTGGAAGGCCAGCGCGAGCAGCAGGCGGGCGGCCGCGCTCGCCAGCACCAGGCCTGCCAGGCAGCCGCCGATAGCCAGCAGAACGCTTTCGGTGAGGGCTTGCATGACGATCTGGCGCCCGGTGGCTCCCATCGCCAGGCGCACCGCGATTTGCGTGCGGCGGGTCACCGAACGAGCCAGCAGGAGGTTGGCGACATTGGCGCAACCGATGAGCAGCACCATGCCGCAGACCGCCAGCAAAATGCGGAGGCTGGCGCCATACTCTTCTTTCATTTCGGCCACGCCGGCGCCCGCCGGAACGACGTCGATGACCTGCTTGGGCAACATCCGGATCACGTCCGGCATCCAGTTGGAGGGATAGCCGGAATCGTGCTCGAGCCACAGCCGCAGGACTCCGGTGAGCCGCGGTCCAAGTCCCGCAATGGAGGCGTCCGGCCGCAGGCGCCCGATGATTCTCAGCCAGGCGGGCGGCGACTGGCGGAGAAGGGAAGCCGCGCCGCTCAGCACGGCTTCCTGATGCACCGGAAGCCACATATCGGCGGGATCGCCGCGCAGCGTTTCGCCAAAGAAGCCCGGAGGCGCGACGCCGACCACGGTGAACGGGTGTCCTTCCACCATGAATGTGGCGCCCAATACCGACTTGTCGCCGCCATAAGCGGTCTGCCATGTGTGATAACTCAGCACCGCGACCGGCGGCGCGGACGCGGTATCGTCATCGGGCGCGAGAAGCCGTCCACCGAAGGCCCGAACGCCCAGTGTGGAGAAATAATTGCCGGTGACGTATTCCGAGCGGAGCGGCTTGGCGGCCAGTTCGCCGCCTTCGCGCCGCACGTTGACGCGCCATCCGCCGCTGGCTTGGAACGCGGCCAGGTCTTCGAACTCGGGCGTCGCGGCCTTCAGCCGCTGGTACAAAACGTACGAGAACATTCCCCAGCGATCCTGAGGTCCGCTTTCCACGCAGCAGTCGTCGCCTTCTCCGATTCGGTACAGCCTGCCGGGATCGGACACCGGCAAGGAACGGAGCATCACGGCATCGATGAGGGTGAAAATCGCCGTGGTCCCGCCGATTCCGAGGGCCAAAGTGAGGACGGCGGCGGCCGTAAAGCCGGGCGATTGCCGGAACTGCCGCAGGGCATAACGAAGATGACCAACAAGATGAGACATGGCTCTTCCGGTAATACCGTGCCAACGCGAGGAGGTTACGAAAAGGCGGGGGCTCTGGCCGGGCGGTGAGGTCTAACAGGCTGCTGAAAAAGGCACATAGGCCGCCGATAAACCCAGATGAACGCGGATAAGTTGTTTGTTTTCAATCGGCGCTTATCAGCGTTCATCGGCGGCTGGGTCATTTCCGGTGTTTTTCAGCATCCTACTAAACTAAGTTGTCTTCGATGCTGAAGCCGGCTTGCCGAGCGGTTTGATCCGCTTGATCAATACCCAACTGGTCTCGGTGTTGCAATATCCGCAGCGGGGAAAGTTCTGACCTTCCAAAACGGTTCGCGAGGCAGTGTGACATACCGAGTGATAGACACCCGAAACGTGACTCGGGCGTCCGGTCCGGTTTGGAGCCTTGGGCATAAACCTACGCTAGTATTTTAGCGCTCGCGGATAGCGGCACAGACTAGTAGTATTCCGGGGTTGAAGAATCCACTCGCGCTATCATGGCGGCATGATCGCACGTTCCGTCATTCTCGCCGCGCTCGCCGCCTGCGCGGCGTTGGCGCAACTCACTCCCGCCGAGCGCCTGGCGAAATGGAAAAGGGTCGACATGCCGCTGGCAGCCGGCCTTTCGCCGAAAGAACACCAGATGGTGGACAAACTGGCCGACGCCTGCCGCCTGCTGGACGAAATTTTCTGGCGCCAGAGCGATCTCGCCGGACTGGAGCTCTACCGCACGACTAACGACCCGACCATGAAGCGGCTGCTGGGCATCATGGGAAGCCGCTGGGACTTGCTCGACGAGAACCGGCCTTTCGCAGGCAATCAGCCCCTGCTGCCGGGCCACGAGTTGTACCCGCATGATCTCACGCGCGACGCGATCGAAAAGTACGTGGCGCAGCATCCCGCCGAGAAAGCGGCGTTGTACAGTCCGTACACCGTGGTCAAGCGCCAGGGCGATCGCCTGATCGCCGTGCCGTATCGCGAGGAGTACAAGCGATTCCTGGCGCCGATGGCTCAGGATCTGCGCGACGCCGCGGCGCTGAGCGGAGACCCAGGTTTCGCCAATTTCCTGCGGCTGCGCGCCGACGCGCTCCTCTCGGACGACTATTATAAGAGCGATCTCGCCTGGCTCGACTTAAAGGATCCTAAGTTCGACGTGATTGTCGCGCCGTACGAAACTTATCTCGACGACTTACTCGCGGTGAAGACTTCTTATGGCGCATCTATCCTGGTTCGCAACGAGGCGGAAAGCGCCAAGCTGGCCATCTACCAGAAGTATGTTGCCCAGATACAGGACGCGCTCCCGCTCGACGCCGCCGACCGTCCGTCGAAGGCCGGCCATCTATCGCCCATGGAAGTGATGGACGCGCCCGATCGCGCCGGTGACCTGCTGCACGGCTACCAGGCGGTGGCCGACAATCTGCCCAACGATCCGCGCATTCATGCGGAAAAGGGCAGCAAGAAAATCTTCTTCAAGAATTTCATGGACGCGCGCGTCAACTACGTGATCCTGCCGATCGCGAAGCTGCTCATGCCGGCGGAACAGGCGGCGAAGGCCTCGGGCGAGGGCTACATGGCCGGCACGCTGATGCACGAAATTTCGCACGAGCTCGGACCGGTGTATGTGCGGCGGAACGGCAGGCAATTGCCGATCAACGTGGCGATCGGGCCGGCCTATTCGGGGCTGGAAGAAGCCAAGGCCGACGTGGTGGGGATGTTCGGGCTGGCGTGGCTGGTGGATCACGGCGCGATGCCGAAGGATCGGCTGGAGGAGTATTACGTGTCGTACGTTGCGGACCTGTTCCGCACGCTCCGCTTCGGCACGGGCGAGGCGCACGGGCGGGCGGAGATGATGGAGTTCAATTATTTGCTGGAGGGGCGCGCGGTGACGTATGGCGGCGGCCGATACACGGTGCACTACGATCGCATTCCGGCAGTGATCGCGGCGCTGGCGAAGGAGTTGCTGACGATTGAAGCGACGGGCGATCGCGCCAGGGCGGAAGCGCTGCTGGCGAAGTACGATACCGTGCCGGCGGAACTGCCCGCGGCGCTGAAGGTGACGAAAGGTATTCCGGTGGATATCGATCCGGTGTTCGCCTACGCGCGGTGAGGCGCAGTTCTCGCAGAGTCGCAGAGTACGAAGGAGGCGAAATTCCTTTGCGACTTTGCGTCTCTCCGGAAAGTCACCTGCAAGTGATTGATTCCGCGACAGAGTGAAATCGGTCTCCTAACCGGAATCGCACCTTTATGGAGTGTGACTTTCTTTCTCCATGAACGCCGAGGCCCCCTCGGCGCCAGAGCTTTGCGTGAAAACAAAAAAGACAATCTCACGCAAAGCCGCAAAGTCGCAAAGGAAAACGCCATGGCGCCAAACCAACCCTGCCTGTCTCGGCGATCTCTGCACCTCTGCGAGAGCTGTTTTTGGGGTTCGCGCGGCCCCCGCGCAGCATTTTGCGAACGCTTGTGGCAATGCTCTTGACATGATATATCATCGCATGATATATCGAATCATGAGCATGGGCCTGACTTCGATTGCTTTCCTGCTGCCGGCCTGGCTTTTTGCCCAGGCCTCCTTCGAGGCGGCCGAAGTGAAGCTGCACGACCCGAAAAGCACCTTGATCAAGGGCAGAATTCTCCCCGGCGGGCGCCTGGAGGCGGGCGGGATGACCCTGGAGGATCTCCTGATGTTCGCGTATGGAGTGCTGCCGGAGAGGATCTCGGGGCTGCCCAAGTGGGCGAGGCAGACGCAGTTCGATGTCGTCGCCAAAGCGGGGCATGAGACGCCTAACGCGACTCTGCGGGTGATGCTGCAGACGCTTCTGGCGCAACGCTTCAAGCTGGCTTCGCACGAGGAAAACCGAGTGATGCCGGGCTATGTGCTCGCGGTTGGCAAGGACGGGCCGAAACTCGAGCGGGCGGCGGGTGGACTGCAGCATTGTTCCTGGATCGTGCGCCCCGGCGGCGTGAGCCGGCGCGAGTGCGAAAACATAACCATGGCGGAATTGACGAAACAACTGCCGGGGCTGGGAGGAATCGGGATCGATCTGCCGGTAGTGGACCAGACGGGATTGGAGGGCTCGTGGAATTTCCACCTGGACGTGAAGCTCGCGCGCCCGGAAGCAGGCCCGGCCGCGACCGATCCCGAAGGCCCGACCATCTTCGACGCCTGCGAGCAGATCGGCCTAAAATTGGAACGTCGCAAAGTCTCGCAGCCGGTTCTGGTGATCGACCATGTGGAAACATTGACGGAGAATTAGGATAGCTATGCCGCAGCCAGACCAACCCGTGCCTCCCGCCACATTCTGGGTGCTTTTCGCGCTTGCCACCGGGGACAAACACGGTTACGCCATTATGCGGGAGACGCGCAAACTTTCCGACGGCCAGTTCGAGATGGGTCCGGCGACCCTGTATACGACCATCCAGCGCCTGGTGGAGTCGGGCTGGATCGAGGAAGTCCGTGGTCCCGAGGATGGCGACCCGCGCCGCCGGTATTACCGTCTCGCCAAGCCGGGCAAATCGGCGCTCCTTGGCGAGATGAAGCGCATGGCGGCCGTGGTGCGCAAGTCGAAAGCGCTGCGGCTGTGGCCCGTGGAGGCGAAATCATGAGCACGCGTATTTACCGATGGCTTCTCGCCCTTTACCCCGAGGACCTGCGCCGCGACTACGGCGAGGAAATGGTGCTGGTGTTCGCCGACGAACTACGCGACGCGGACTTCCGCGGCGCCGTCCGTGCCTGGCGCCGCGCGCTCGGCGAGTTCTTCCATTTCGCTCTGCCGGCGTGCGCGTCGAGTTCGGCGGTGCGGGTGCCGGCCATCTCGCTCGCCATATTCCTCTGCTCGACGGCGAGTGTCGCGGTGGTCGATTACCGCCGCGCGCCGAATGCCCACGCGTTTTTCCACGCTCTCGCGGCCATTCTCGCGATGCCGCTCCTGCTTACGCCGTACATTTCCCTGCTGGCGGTCTGGGCTTGCCGGGGCCGCAAACTTACCGCGCTCGGCCTGTCGCACCGCGAGGAGCATGCGCCATGCTCGAAGTCCGCGATCTGACCAAGCGATTCGGCGGACAGACGGTCGTCGACCACGTGACCTTCTCCGTGCGGCCGGGCGAGATCGCCGGCTATCTCGGGCCCAACGGTTCCGGCAAATCCACCACGGTGAAAATGATGACCGGCCTGCTGCATCCCAGTCAGGGCCACGTTCTGCTCGACGGCCGCAACATCCGTGACGATTCCGCCCGCTTCAAACAGCGGCTCGGCTACGTTCCCGAAGAACCGAATTTGTACGGCTATCTGACCGGCCTCGAATATTTGCAACTCGCCGGCGGGCTCCGCGGGCTTCCCGAAGATCGCGTCACACAAAAGGCCAACGAACTACTCGAATTGCTCTCTCTGCGCGACGCCCGCTGGGTCCCGATCTCGGCCTATTCGAAAGGGATGAAACAGCGCGTCCTGATCGCCGCCGCCCTGCTGCACGATCCCGACGTGCTCATCTTCGACGAAGCGCATTCCGGCCTCGATATCGCCAACTCGCTGCTGTTCCGCCATCTGCTGCGCACGCTCGCCGCGCGCGGCAAAATGATCCTCTACATTTCGCACATCCTCGAACTGGTGGAAAAAGTCTGCGAGCACATCGTGGTGATTTATCGCGGACGCATCGTGGCGGACGACTCGGTGAGCCGACTGCGCGACCTGATGCACCTGCCGAATCTGGAGGAGATTTTCACGCAGCTTGTGGAGCAGCAGGATATGGAATCGCGCGCCCAGGAAATCGCGTCGGTCATCGCGCGGTAGGAGGCAAGGTGAAACAGGTCTCGCCCCTCCGACTGCTCTTCAAGCTGTTTCAAGGCCGCTTCTTTGAAAGCGATGACGTTTCCCCCGGCGGCGGCTTCCAGACCAATATCAACCAGATGTTGGGGTTTCTGGTCACCTCGGGCTTCGTGGTTTCGTATCTCTCGATTCCCGTGGTCAGCAGCATCGTCAACCGCCATCGCGGCGCCGATCTCAATTGGATACTGCGAGGGCTGCAACTGTTCTCTCCCACATACACTTTTGCGGTGATCGGCTTCGCCGCTTTTTTCGAATGGGACATGCTGTTTCCGAACCGGCGCGATTTTCTCGTTCTGGCCCCATTTCCCATCCGAGTGCGGGATCTCCTCGCGGCGCAACTCGCGGCGCTGGCCAAATTCCTCGGCCTTCTGATTGCCGCGGTCAACCTCTTCCCCATTGTGTTCACCGTGCTCATGAGCTTCTCGGCGCTATATCGCGGAAGAGGATTGCGCCTTGTTCTGGCGGAGATCGCCGCCACCATGGGGGTATCGGCCTTCGCCTTCATCGGCGTCGCGGCGTTGCAGGGAGTGCTCCTCAACGTTACCTCACCGCGGCTGTTCCGGCGGATTTCGCCTTACGTTCAGATGTGCGGCATGAGCCTGATGATCCTGTCGCTACTCACGTACCCGATTTATTCGCTGCTCCTCCGGCCTGCCGCCGTAAGGCACCATCTCTGGCTATGGCTCTTTCCGCCCGTCTGGTTCACCGGCCTCTACGATCTCTTTTTCCCAAACGCGCACGGCCTGTTCGCCTCGCTCGGCGCCTATTCTCTGAAGATGCTGGCGGCCGCCACCGCGCTTTTCGCCCTTACCTGGTCGATCGGCTTCCGCCGCCACTATCGCCGCACGCTGGAAGCGGAAGATTCACGCCCGCGCGCCCACTCGGGGCGAACACCGGCCTTCCTCGCGCGCTCACCGGAGGAGCGCGCCATTTTTCAGTTCAGCGGCAAGACACTGGCGCGGAGCCGCAAGCACCAGCTTTTCCTGGCGACGTACCTGAGCGTCGGAATTTCGCTGGCGCTCAATTTCGGAACGGCAGTCCGCGCGGGCAAGCTGTTGATTTCGGACGATGGCGCGCGCGCCGTGCCGTTTCTGGTGGCGTTCTTCGCGATCTCGGGCTTCCGCGCGGTTTTTCAATTCCCAGCCGAACTCCCCGCGAACTGGCTGTTCCGCATCACCGAATCGCGCTGGGCGGAAATCGCGCGCAGAGTGACGCGCAAGCGCGTGCTGATCAGCGGCCTCGCTCCCGTGCTGCTGTTGCTCGCGCCCGCAGAGTTCGCCGTCTGGGGCGGCTGGCGCGTGCCGCTCCACGTGGCGTTTCAATTGGCCGCGGGGGCTCTCCTGATCGAGGTGATTTTCTGGACGTTCGACAAGGTGCCGTTTACCTGCTCGTACTTTCCGGGGAGAACCAACCTCTCGATTCTTTTCGCGCTCTATTTTTATGGATTCAGCTATTACAGCTTCAATCTGGCGGACCTGGAAGCGGCGATCGAAAAGCACTTCTGGTACGGAGCGCTATTCTTTGTGGGCGCCGCGGTTTTGCTGACTTTATTCTGGCGTCATCGGCGGGAGCCTTCGTCGACGCGATTCGATGCGTACGAACCGGCGATCCAGACGCTGGATTTGAACTAAGATGCAAGCTCTCAGCGCTCAGCTTTCAGCAATCAGCTAAAGCTCGTGTGGGCTGGACGCTGATGGCTGACGGCTCGGCTCCGCCAGACCGCCTGGAAAGGCGACAGTAGCGAGGAATGAGGGACTTGCAAAATTCGGCCAAATTGCCAAGGCACCGCTCCCTCGCGGTCGCGGCTCATTAGGCGCGGCTCAGTAGGCGCTATTTCATTTCGCCTTCGGGCTTGGTGAATTTGGCGTCGTCGATCGGCACGTTGTTCTTCACTTCCTTGAGCTGGATGGTGAAGCGGCCGTTGGTGCGGGCGAGGGTCCAGCGCCAGGGGATCTTGACGCCGCCGGTTTCGCGGTAGTCGGCATAGTCGATCTGGGTGGGCATGCGGCCCATGGGAGTTTCGGCGTAGCGCACCATGCGGACGAGCAAGCCGCTTTGCTGGTCGAAGTAGAGATTCACGGGAGGCTGGCCGGGCTTGCTGGCGCTGATGGTCTCGCACGGCGCGCCGGCGATTTCGGTGGGCCGGCCGCGGCGCATCTGCGGAAAGATCTGCTTGAGATCGGCCACCAGGTAGAAATCGGCATCGAGCGAAGCGGCGAAGGCTTCGGTGGGCGACATCTCGCGCGCGGGGCGCCCCGTACTGGCCAACCAGCCGATCGTGCCATCGAATGCCGTGTAGCTGTCGCTGGTTGGAGACATGTGGGCGATGGAGACGCGCTTGTTGGGCGCCTTGGTGTAAAGCTCAATCGCCGTTTCGCTGCCCATCGCCATCAACGTGCCTTTCATGACGCGGCTGGTGATGGCTTTCATGGCATCGGCCCCGCCGGCGGCCGAGAGGTGCTTGTTGATGATGTCGTCGACGGTGGGCGCGGGCGCGGCATTGGCGGATGCGGTTGGCGACGCGGCAGGCGCGGCGCGCGGCGTCTCGGAATCCTGCACCGGCGGGACGGCCATGGGGTGCAGAGATCCGCGATGGCAGGAGTAGCAAGTGACCTGCTGGCGGCCGTGGAAGCTGTCCTTATTAATAGCCGCGGTCATGGCCATCATTTCGCGCGCAGTCTTCTTGGTGTTCTTGTCGTCGGCGTCGAACTTGTCCTTCACGTGGCACGCTTCGCACTCCACGCCCAGCGAAGCGGAAATGAACTGCATGGCGGCATTCAACTGGTCGGCAGGCGTGCCTTTCAGTTGCTGGATATTCTTGTAGACCTGCTCGGTGGTCTTCACTTCCGGCGTTTGCGCGCCGGCGAACTGCGCCGCGAAGATGGCGGCGGCCATTACGATGGTGAGCTTCATGCGGATTCCCCTCGTCTTATGGATTGTAGCGGAATTGGCGGCTAGTGCCATGACCGCGGGAATCGGCGCCAAACTTGGTGGCGGACTGCAAACAGAAAAGCACCGCTCCCTCGCTCGCGGTCGCGGCTCTTCAATCATGCGTTGAAACGACAGCGCCTCCTGAGCCGCGACCGCGAGGGAGCGGTGCCTTGGCAACTCAGAAATACTATTTCTTCGCGGGGGCGCGGAAACTACGTTCCACCATGTCGTTCGGGTCGGTGGATACCGGGCCGTCGCGCCACAGCCAGCGCATCATCTCGGGCATGATCGCGCCGCCGAATTTCTGCCCGTGGAGATTCATACCCCAGGTGTAATTGACGTCGTAGCCTTTGGCGGTGAGCGCTTTCATGAGGCGGACGTTCTGATAGAACCAGTCGCGATCCTGATCGTATTGGCCTCCGCGGCCGATGCCGCGATTGTCGTTGCGGCCGTCGCATAAAAAGATGCGGATGGGCTTCTTTTCCGCGGCCAGGACGCGATCGGCATACACCTGCCCTCCGCGCAGATTCACGAAGCTGCCGACGTTGCTGAGCACCTTCCGGAAGTCGTCGGGCCGCTCCCACGCCACCATGAAAGCGGCGATGGCGCCGGAGCTCGATCCGCCGATGCCGTGCTGTTCGGGGTCTTTGGAGATGTTGTAGTCCTTGTAGAGCGCGGGCATCAGTTCGTCGACGACGATGCGCGCGTATTTGTCGTCGGGCGTGTTGTACTCGGTGGGGCGATTGGTGGTGCGGTCGCCCCATTCCGAAAGGTTCGGCTCGGGCTGATCGGGACGGCGGCCGGGATTGATGAAGACGCCGATCATCACGGGGATTTCGCGGCGGTAGATGAGGTTGTCCATGACGTGCTGCGCATGGATGTCGCCGTCTTCGGCCATGAATGCCTGGCCATCGTTGAAAATCATCAGGCTGGCGGGGATATTGGGATCGTACTGCGCCGGCACGTAGACCCAGTAGGTGTGCTGCGTGCCCGGGTATACATTGCACGGCAGGGTGAACGGGCCGCGGATCTGGCCCCCGGGAACTCCAGGTTGCGGCATGGAATCGGGCCCGATCCGGTATTGCGAATTGGGGTCGGGGCCGGGCGGCGTGGGCGGCTGCTTGGGCGCGGCGGCGGGCGCTTGCGGCGCCGGAGTTTGCGCCGAGGCGAATACTGCGGCGCCGATCATGCACGCAACGATTGATACAGGCAGGGATAAGGTGGTAAATGGTTTCATGCGGACTCCGGAGTGCCGTTGGCAATCTTATCATGTGTGGGAATCAAAATCGCCTGCGCGTTTCGCGCGGGAAGAGCGTCCTGAATAGTAGCATGCAAAGTCAGAGGAAGGAGCCTGCCCGAAGTGTGCTCCGCAACTTCCGGGTTGCGGGCGGGTGGCTTCTCGCGGGCGCGTTCTGCGCCGCCGCTCAAACTCCCAGGCCGATGGCTGTTCTCCAAGCGCAGTACCAGGTTCGCGTGGGCGAATCCGTCGAGGTGCCTGTCGATTCCCCCACGCTCGATTTCATGCTGCACGCGAAGTCGCGCCGCGTGACCATCGACGGCAAGGACGTGGCGGGCCTGGTGGTGGCGCCGAACGAGACGCGGGACAAGATCCTTCTCGCGCCGAATTCCAAGGCCACGCCGGGCACGTACTCGGTGCAGTTATCGGCCGCAAGCGCGGCGGGCGACGAAATGGCGGCCCAAGTCGACGTGGTGGTGAAGCCGCGCCAGACGGTGCCGAAGAGCGCCACGCGGGCGCCGGTGGTACTGCTGAATGGATGGATCCTCGGGTATACCGGCACGTGTGCCACATCGAGCAGTTCGGCCGTCACCTTTGGAAACCTGGCCAACTACCTGACTCAGCAAGATGGCGTGCCGGTGGTGTATCTGTTCGACAATTGCCTGGAAGACGCCGACGCGTCGATCGAACAGCTCGGCAGCGACCTGAGCACCTACCTCAACTCCATTAAGTATGACGACGGCACGCAGGTGACGCAGATCGACGTGGTGGCGCACAGCATCGGCGGCCTGATTGTGCGTGCGTATCTCGAAGGGTTGCAGACCAACGAAACGTACCTGCCTCCCTACAATCCGCTGATCCACAACCTGGTGATGATCGGGGTGCCGAATTTCGGGTCGTTCATGGTCGGCGATGTCGTCAATGCATTTCCGGCGGGATCGCAAGGCGCCGAAATGATTCCCGGGAGCGCCCTGCTGTGGAACCTCGCCACCTGGAACCAGCGCGGCGACGATCTGGCGGGCGTGAACGCCATCGCGGTGGTGGGCAATGCGGGCTCGTACGCTACCCTGAGTTCCACCACGCTGAACAACGCCAGCGACGGCTTCGTGTCCACCACCAGCGCGTCGCTGGGGTTTGTTACTCCGGCTCCCACCTTCAATGCCACACGGGTGGTGCCATACTGCCAAGTCGATCCCTCGACGTTCACGAACACCTCGACCCTGGGTCTGTTCAACTGCAACGCCCCCGGTATTGCGAACGTCACCAGCACCACGCATCCGACCGGCATCATCGTCCGTTCGTTCCTGGCGGGCAATACCACGTGGCAGACTACCGGTACCTCGCCCAGCGCGGACCAGTGGCTTTCCACCAATGGCGGGGGATACTTCGCCATGCAGAATGTCACGGCCGGGTACGTTACCGACTTGAGTTCCGTGACGTGGGGCAATGCCGCCATGACCGACGGCGGCAACTTCGGGACGATTTACTACACCGATTTCGTTACTGGAAACGTGGCCAGCGACTTCACGGCCACCAGTTCGTCCCTCGGCACGTACAATTGCGGCGCGCTCCAAGTGCAGATCGGCACATTCGCGTCGTATCGCTGCAAGCTGAATCTGGCCATCTCGTGCCCACCGGGATCGACCACCTGTAAGGGCGCCGTTACTCCCACCACCACCCCAGGCACGGCGGTAACTTCCGGCAGCGCGCTGACCATCGCGGGCGAGGATCTCGGAACGCAGTGCGGCAACTGCAAGGTATATGCCACTCCGGCGGGGGCGACGAGCCCGACCACGCTGAGCGTGAGCAATTGGACGAATACGGCGATCACGGTGACCTTGCCGTCTTCTCTGACGGGGTACCAGACGCTGCAGGTGAATGGCGTCGCTGGCGTCGATGCCATCGGGGTGCGGGCATTGGCGGCGGTTTCCGCGCCCGCGCTCCAGTTGGGTTCCACCAGCCTGAGTTTCGCATACACGCTGGGCGGAACGCTGCCCGGGTCGCAATCGTTCACGATCTCGAATGGCGGAACGGGTACGCTCACGTGGTCCGCGAGCGTCGATACGAAGGCGACATGGCTGAGCCTCGATTCGCTATCCGGTACGGCTCCCTCGACGGTGAACGTGACTGTAAATCCCGGCCAACTCACGGCGGGCACGTACACCGGGACGGTGACAATTACCGGCACGGGAGCATCGAACAGCCCTGCGACCTTGTCCGTGACGCTGGTGGTATCGGCCGCCGCGGCATCGCTGGTGGTCTCGCCGACCTCGCTCGCGTTCACCTATGCATCGGGCGGCGCGGTTCCGGCGGCGCAGAGCCTGTCGATCGAGAACGGAGGCGGCGGCACGCTCAACTGGGTGGCCACGACGAGCGCCGATTGGGTCGCCGTCTCGCCGGCGTCGGGATCGCTTCCCGGCACGCCATCGGTCTCGGTGACGCCGCAGAATCTGCCGGCGGGAACCAACAACGCGACCATCAAGATTGCGGCGGCGGACAACAGCGTCACTCCGGTGACGATTGCCGTGACGGTCGCGGTGACCGGCACGCCGCCGGCGCCCGTGATCGCCGGCGTCGCCAACGCCGGCGGATATGAGACCGATATCGCGTCGGCCACGTGGGTGGCGATCTTCGGGACGAATCTCTCGCAGCGTCCGGCGTCCTACACGTGGCAGTCGAATGACTTTATTAACAACGCGCTGCCCACGCAGATTCAAGGCGTGTCGGTGACGATCAACGGCATCGCGGCGTATGTCTATTTCATCAGTTCCGGGCAGATTAACGTGCTGGCGCCCGACGATGCTACCACGGGAATGGTGCCGGTGGTGGTGACGGTGGCGGGGCAGGCAAGCAATTCGTTTATGGTGCAGAAGAATGCGGTCTCACCGGCATTTCTGATGATCACTAACAATGAGTCCAGCCCCAATTACATTGCCGCGCAGAACTATCCGAGTTATAGCCTGCTTGCGCCCGCGAGCCTCTATCCGAATGCCACCCCCGCCACGCCCGGCGAGACGATCATCTTATATGGAGTGGGATTCGGTCCGACCAACCCGGCGGTGCCGACGGACCAGGTTCCCGCGGGCGGCGAGCTGCTGGCGAATGTGACGATGACGATCGGAGGGGTGGCGGTGACGCCGTCATTCGCGGGGCTCTCGGCAGCGGGGCTTTATCAGTTCAACGTGACGGTGCCGGCGGGATTGCCCGCGGGCGACATGGCGGTAGTGGCGACGATCAACGGGGCGAGTACGCAGACGGGTGCGGTGATTACGATCGGGCAATAAAGGCACCGCTCTCTCGCGGTCGCGGCTCAGTAAGGGCTGCCACTCCAGCGCGCAATAATGAGCCGCGACCGCGAGGGAGCGGTGCCTTTGGCTTACCGCGTCAGCATCTCCCGCACCGCCGCGAATATCCGCTCTACCGCCGGACGGCGATACGCCCATCGTTCGTCGGCATCGGGCGGATTCACCACCATAGTGGCGTTCGCCTCGAACAATAAGACGTCGCCTGCGGCGGTCAGTCCGAAATCGATGCCGGCGTAATCCAGCGCGAGCGTGGATTGAATGCGCGCCAGCGCTTCCATGGCACGGTCGCCGAGCACGCCGGGCATGTTCTCGAGAAACTCGGCGTCTTCGGCGCGATGGTCGGCCCGTTCGGCCATTTCGGCGGTGAAGTAGTGGATCTTCCACTGGCTGGAAATGGCCACGTGTAGGGGGAAAAGCTGGCCGCCGATCATCATGGCGCGGTATTTGCGCACCTTGCCATCGGCGCCGCGGGCATCGAGAAATTCGATCACGGTGATTTCCTGGCCTGGGAGTTGTTCGACCGCTTCAGCTAAGGCCGCCGCGCTTTCCACCTTTAGAAAATGGCGGCCGGTGTGAAATCCCGGAGTGCGCACCAACAGCGGGAAATGAAATCCATGGCGCGCCACCGCTGCCGGACCCTCCGGCGAAACCAGCAGATCGCGGGCGAGCGTAATGGCGAGCGGCGTCACCACGCCGGGCAGCCGTCCGAGCCGGGCGTGATCGGCGCGGCCCGTGGCCATTACTGCCGACGGCAGATTGATCACGCGCGCTTCGGTAAGCGCCACGATGGATTGCGCCGCCGCCAGCGATTCCGCGGCGAGATCGGCATCGCCGATGGCATTGAAGACCACCTGGTGGGGCGGGAGCGGCACTTTAGGGCCGTAGAATTCGGGCACGACGACATGCGTCTGAAAAACGCGGTCGTCGAGCAGGTGACGCGTGGGAATGTTTCCGCCCCGGGAAGACACCAGCAGCAGCAGCGATACCGGCGACCCCTGCCCGCGATAGGGCAGCGTGCGGACGGCGCGATCCTGAAAGCCCAGGCGGCGGTGAAGGTCGGCACCGGCATGGTCGCCCAATTCCGCGAGCACGTATGCCAGCCCCTGATGGGCTTCGGCGTGGCCGGGATCGACGCCGAGCGCGGCTTCGAAATGCTGGCGCGCAGCGGGGTAGTCGCCCATCTCATGCAGGATGTTGCCGAGATTCACGTGGCCCATGGGGTCGTCAGGATGGCGCGCTACGGCTTCGGCGTAGGCCGTGCGCGCGGCGGTGCGGTAGCCCGTGGCGTAGAGCAGCGTGCCCAGATTATTCAGCGCCAGGCGGTGCGCCGGATCGCGCGCCAACAGGTCGATATAGGCGTTGCGCGCCTCGAGCGGCCGTCCCAGCTCGGCCAGCAATCCCGCGCGCTCGAAGCGCAGGCTGACGCTTTCGGGGTCCTCGGCGAGGCGGGCATCGAGATCGTGCAGCGCTTCTTCCCGGGCGCGCTGCGCAGGCCATGGCGCATCGGCCGCGGGTGCGGGCGCGCGGCTCGCGGCCGCCCGCGCTTCCATGGCGCGGCCCAGTTCGACGGTCTTTTCCACCAATCGATCGATTTCGCGCTCGCCGGTGCGATGATTGACGATCGCCGCGCGGATTGCGAGGCGGCCGTCGAGAGTGGTGGTGGAAGGCGCGGCCACCCCCGATTCCTGCAGCTCGATCACGATCCGCGGATTGATCCGCTGCGCGTCTTCCGAGCGGTAGCGGAAGCAAACCACGTTCAATTCCACCGGCGCCAGCAATTCCAGCTCTGGCGTGGCGGCGACGCGCGATTCCAGGTAGCGCGCGAGCGCGCAGGTGTGCGAAATCATGGCGCCCAGCGCGCGCGTGCCGTACACCTTTAGGGTGAACCACGTTTTGAGCGCACGGAATCCGCGCGAAAGGTCGGGGCCGTAATCGCAGGGCCACGGCGCGCCCGCCGCGAGGCCGCGCGCCTCCCTCCTTAAATACGGCGCCGAGGTGGCGAAGGCATGGCGATGCAGGACGCCATCGCGCACCAGGATGAATCCGGCATCGTAGGGGACTTGCCCCCACTTATGAAAATCGAACGCCAGCGAATCGGCGCGCTCGATTCCGGCGAGGCGCGGAGCGAGATCGGGCGCCAGCATGGCGAGCGCGCCGCACGCGCCGTCCACGTGGAACCAGAGGTGCTCGTCGCGGCAGATGGCGGCGAGCGCGGCGAGATCGTCAATCGCCGCGGTATCCACTGTTCCGGCCGTTCCTACTACGAGGAATGGCGTGCGCCCGGTACGGCGATCGGCGGAGATGGCCTCGCGCAGCCCATCGAGCGAGATGCGATGGCGCTCGTCCACGGGAACGAGGCGCAGCGCGTCGCTGCCGATGCCGGCGATATCGAGAGCCTTGGCGATGCACGCGTGCGCCGCCGCGGAGGCGTAGGCGGCGAGGCGTTTCGGGCTTCCCGCTATCCCGGCGCAGCGCACTTCGAACCCCAATTCGGCGTCGCGCGCGATGAGCACGCCGATGAGGTTCGCCATCGAGGTGCCGGTGACGAACAGGCCGCTGGCGCTTTCCGGAAATCCGAAAATCCGACGCATCCAGCGGACCAACTGGCGTTCCACTTCGATGGGCGCGTGGTCACGGCCGCCGAGGTTGGCGTTCAGTCCTGCCGCCAACATCTCGGCCAGCATGCCGACGGGCGTCCCGGCGCCATGCACCCAGCCCATAAAACCGGGATGCACGTTGCCGGCGGCGTATGGGAGGATATCGCGCAGAAATTCCTGGTGGACTGCCGAGACTTCGGCGGGCGCTACCGGCACTTCGGCACGGAAACGGGCGCGTACCTCCTCGGGCGCCGGCTGCCAGACCGGCCGGTCGCGAATGTCCCGGAGGTAATCGAGCATATCGTCGAGCATCCGGTGCGCCTCGGTCCGAAATGCCGGCCAATCCGCGGGATCGAGCGTGTTTTGACCCTCGTGGTCGCTCATAAGTAGCTGATTCCTCAATTATGATGACCCTTTCTGCAAAAAAGCTATAGAAGACCGGCGAAACCGCCGATAAGCAATTGGAGGTGCAGATGAGTTCGGTTTCCTCTTCCATCAATCCCGGTGTCGCGGATCTGCTGCAGACGCTGAGTAACGTGAATTCGCCAGTCTTGAACTCGCCAGCCGCGGTGAGCGCGCTGGAGAAGGCTCCGCCCGCCGATATTGTGCAATTGAGCGCGGAAGCTACCCAATTGGCGAACATCGACACCCTGTTCGGCGTTTCCTCGCCGTCGAGTTCCGCTGCCAGCAACGCGGATACCCTATTTGGACTCCCCGCTTCGTCCACTTCCGGCAGCAATACCATCCTGCAAGCCATGGAAAATGAAGGCGCCACGCTCACTCCCACGGAGCAGGCGGCGCAGGACCAGGCGGTGGCGCAATCCACTTTGACGCAAGGTCTGTTCGGGACCGGCACGAACAATTCGGCGGGCACGCTTTTCAACACCCTCGGGTAACCAATCGGGCCCTTCGCCATGGGACGGATCGTCTATTTCAGCTTTCCCGCCCATGGGCATGTGAATCCCACCCTTCCCGTGATCCGCGAGTTGGCTGCCCGCGGCGAGCAGATTTCCTACTTCGCGACCCCTCGGTTCAGGCGCGCGATCAAGGAGACCGGCGCCGAGTTTTGCCACTATGCCCCTCGGATCCGGATGCCGGAACGCGGGCCGGGGCCGTTCGCGCAGCTTACCACCACGCTTGAAACGCTGCTGGAGTTCTCGGGCGCGGTGCTCGACGATCATCTCGACGCGGTGCGCCGCTCACGCCCCACTCACGTGATGTTCGATAGCTTCGCGCCGTGGGGACGAATGGTGGCGCAACTCCTGGGCCTGCCGGCAGTGGCTTCGGTGCCCAGCATTCTAATCAACCAAGCTATCGATACGCGCTACGGGTCGGGGCCGGAGCGGCCGGCGGAAGATCCGCGGTTGACGGCGAAGTGGTGCGCCTGGTTTCGCTCGCGGTGCCACACACGGCTGGCAGGTTATCACCTTCCCGAGCCGCTCGCCGCGCCCGAACTCCTGCAGACGTATGGCGATCTCAACCTGGTCTACACCTCGCGCATGTTCCAGCCCCTGGCCGAGCAGTTCGATACGCGCCGCTTCCAGTTCGTCGGGCCGTGCTGCTCGTTCCGCCCGGAGGCGCCGCCGTTTCCTTTCGACCAGCTCGACGACCGGCCGTTGGTGCTGATCTCCCTCGGCACGGTCTACGGCCGTCCGGATTTCCTCCGCAAGTGCCTGAAGGAGTTGGCCGGCGGACCGTGGCAGGTGGTTGTAGCCGCCGGCGGGGATTCCACCCTGGCGGAGGGCGCCCCGGCGAACGCGATCGTGCGTGACTGGGTGCCGCAAGTCGAAATTCTGCGCCGCGCGGCGGCATTTGTCACCCATGGCGGCATGAACAGCGTCCAGGAAGCGCTCTATTACGGCGTCCCCATGGTGCTCGTGCCGCAGGCGGCCGACCAGTTCTGGATTGCCTCGCGGACGGGCGAGCTCGGGGCGGGGGTGATCTTGGACTCGGCGTGTCTCAATCCCGGCGATATCCGGTCGAAAATAGCGGCGGTGCTTTCCGGCGCCGGCTATGCCTCGGCCGCGGCGCGCGTCGCGCAGTCCTTGCACGCTGCCGGCGGGCATGCCAGGGCCGCCGACGAGGTGCAGAGGTATACGGGAAATAAAAATGCGGGCGCGCTTGGGTGATTGGGGTGAGTGCGCCCGCTGTCGTAACGGGGATTACCTTCAGGATGAACCCTTCGGCGGTCGAGTGAACAGAGGCAATTTGGGCCATCCGCGAATGGCCGTTTCGAGCCATTTGGCGGGGCGGGACAATGACCGGAACCGAAATTGCTACTATTGGGGCAGAGCGCGCCATGACTCGACCCACAAAGCTGCCAACCTTTGTTCTCCTCACCGCCTTATCTGTCTTTGCCCAGAAGAACACGCCTTCGAGGCAACCCGCCGACACGCCTGCGGGAAAAATCGACGCTTTGCATGATCTCAGCGGGCAACTGGAAACACTCGCTCACCGGGTGAGTCTCTCGGTGGTGCAGATTTTTTCCACCGGGTATGTCCTGACCGACGACCGGGAGTCGGGTTCGAATGCGGCGATTGTTACGCGGCAGCACGCCAGCGGGTCGGGGGTGGTGGTCGCGGCGGACGGCTACATCATTACCAACGCGCACGTTGTGTCCACCGCGCGCAAGGTGCGCGTGCGAATTGCCGAGGGAGCCGCGGGAGAGGCGGAGGGCGCGATGTCGCCATCCGGAAAGATGCTGGAAGCGACAGTCGTGGGGCTGGACCGCGAAACCGACCTTGCCGTGATCCGCGTGGACCGCGACAATCTGGTTCCGCTGCCCCTGGGCGATTCCGACAGCCTGCGTCAGGGGCAGTTGGTCATGGCGTTTGGCAATCCTCTCGGCCTGGAGAATTCCGTCAGCATGGGCGTGGTCAGTTCGGTGGCGCGGCAAATCAAGCCTGAGGACACCATGATCTACATCCAGACCGACGCGCCCATTAATCCCGGCAACAGCGGCGGTCCGCTGGTAGATGCCGATGGCAAAGTGATGGGGCTGAATACCTTCATCCTCTCGCAGTCGGGCGGAAGCGAGGGGTTGGGTTTTGCCATTCCGAGCAACATCGTGCGCAACGTCTATCAGCAGATCCGCCGGGAGGGGCATGTGCACCGCAGCGAGATCGGCGTGTATGCCCAGACCATTACGCCGCAGATGGCGTCCGGCCTGCAATTGTCCCAGGATTGGGGGGTGCTGCTGTCCGATGTCGCGCCTAGCGGACCGGGCGATATCGCGGGTCTCAAGCCGGGTGATATCGTGCTCAGCTTGAACGGCAAGACCCAGGCCAACGCGCGCCAACTGGAAGTCGATTTGTACCGCTATCCGGTGGGCGCCAAAGTGGACCTGGCGATCATGCGGAACGGCGAAAAGCAGACTGTCGAGGTGGCTACCGTCGAGCGCCGCGGCGATCCGGAACGTTTCGCCGATATGGTAGACCCGTCCAAGAACCTGGTGAAGCGGCTGGGAATTCTGGGAATCGATGTGGACGAGCAGGTGGCCGCGCTGGCGCCCGATTTGCGCAAGCATTACGGCGTGGTGGTAGCGGCTCGCGCCGGAGACTCGGTGTATTCCGGGGATAGTCTTCAGTTGGGCGACGTGATTTACGCTCTGAACAACGCGCCGGTGACGGACATTGCGACCTTGCGGAAGCTTCTCGACGGGTTGAAAGACAGCGACGCGGCGGTGCTGCAAGTGGAACGCGACGGCCGGCTGATGTACGTCACGCTCGAAATCGAGTAGTGGCGGTGGGTAAGGAATTTATCGTATAGTTGCCGGCGCCTTTTGCGGATACAATAATCCCGGAGAGGAGACCAAGTGCGACCCTTACTTTTCGTGACGGCTCTGGTACTTTTCGTGACGGCTCTGGCTGCCGCAGCCGCTTTTGCGGCGGATCGCCCCGATCTCAATGGAAAGTGGCAGCTTGCTTCCAGCCCGGGGAAGCTGAAATTCGAAACGCTGCTCATCGAGCAGACTCCCGACAGCGTCAAGATTACTGAGTCGGCGGCCAATAAAAAGCCGTTCGACGTCAGTTGCAATATCGACGCCAAGGAGTGCAAGGTGAAGGAACGGAAAGTATCGTTCTGGTACAACGGTCCGGCGCTGGTGATGATGGAATCCAGTCAGGACGGCGATGAGGTCACCAAAACACGCATGATCCCCGGCGCCGACGGCAAGACGCTGAGTCTCGAAGTGATGCGAATTCTGCCGGCCGGTGCGAGCGCGACGTACAAGTTCACGAAGCAGTAGTGAGCCGCGAAGCACTAATGAGCCGCGACCGCGAGGGAGCGGTGGTTTTGTTGGCGGACTATTCCAAACTGCACCACTCCCTTGCGGTCGTGGCTCAGTAACACTGCGCCTCACGCCCCGTAAATCGCCGCCATCAGCTTCATATCGCGGATCCCTTCCGCGCCGTTCGGTCCCGGCTCGCGATTGTTGAAGACGCATTCGGCGAAATGGTCGGCCTGGCGCACGAAACAGCCGGGATCGCGTAACGTGCTCGGTTCGTCGATGGGCGCTTCGCCCGCGATCTTCGCCCGAAGATGCTGGCCGTCATACGGGAATGCCGGCTCCACGATCAGTTCCCCTTTCGATCCCAGCACCCGGAAGTAGCTGGTCATATCAGCGCCATAAGTCGTGGTGCAACTCGCCACCGCGCCCGACGGGAATTTCATGCTCCATGAGACGTTCTCCTCCACCTCGCGGAAACGCCCATCCAGGTCCACAACCGAAGGATATCCCTTGACCTCCACGGGCTCTTCGCCGGTAAGATGCCGGCACGCGTTCAGGCAATAGATTCCGACATCCATCAGCGGGCCGCCGCCGGCCATGGCCTTGTTCAGCCGCCATTCGCCCGCCGCGATGTTGAACCCGAACGCGCTGTCGATGGTCTCGATCTTCCCCAGCTTGCCGTCGCGAATGAGCTGGAAGGCGCGCTGGTGCGCCGGCTCGAAATGGCAGCGGTAGGCGATCATCAGTTTGCGATTGGCGCGGCGGCAGGCGTCGTCCATGGCCTGGGCGTCGGCTACCGTGGTGGACATGGGCTTTTCGCACAATACGTGCTTGCCCGTCTGGGCGGCGCGGATGCTGTACTCGGCGTGCATACTGTTGGGGAGCGCGATGTAGACCGCGTCGATGTCCGGGTTGCCGGCAATCCCGCTGTAGTTCTGATAGGTGTAGATGTTCTTCGCGGGGACGCCGTATTCCGCCGCCATGCGTTCGGCCTTATCGCGATGGCCACTGACGATCGCGGTCACACGCGCGTATTGCGCGGTCTTGGTGGCCGGCATGAAGTGCTGCATCGAAATGCGTCCCAATCCGACGATGCAGTATCCCAGTTTGCGCGTCGCCAGTTGCGCCCGCGCGCCGGGCGCCAGGCCCGCGGCAGCTCCCAGTGCGGCCAGACGATGGAATTGCCGTCGCGTCCATCTCATCCCGATTTCCCCTCCTTTGAGAGGATATCGTATCGCCCCACTTGCAAACCGCCATCGTCTGCGGCATGTTTGAAACAAATGCCTGTTTCCATGGAGTTCCTGCGCGGCGTGCTCGGGCTGTTCGGCATCGGGTGCGCCTACATGACCGGCCGGTCGGTGATCGCCGTGCGCAAAGGCTGGCAGAAAATATCGCGCCTGTATGCCTGGCTCATCCGCACGGTCCTCTGCCTCGCCGCCATGGCCTTCCGCTTCCCGCTCGATTTCGTGGACATGCTGATGTGGGCCCTGGCGCTGGTGGCGTTCAGCGCCGCGATGTGGACCACCTCGCGCGAAAAACCGCAGGAAGATCTCACGCGCACGATTTTCCCGGAGTGATCGCGACTCCTCGGCCGGCGTTGTGGGGCGGGCGCACCAAAAAGCACCGCTCCCTCGGAAGCCGTGAAAATTACTGAGCCACGACCGCAAGGGAGTGGTGCCTTTCTTCGAACAGTTCAGCAAAAGCACCGCTCTCTCGCGGTCGCGGCTCAGTAATGGCTGCCGTTTCAACGCTGATGAGCCGCGCGCGCGAGCAAGCGGTTTGCTGCTAATTTTGAAAGTTCCTCAGGATTGCCTGCACCGAACGCTAGTGCTTCGCCTGAAACTCCGCGACATTCGACTTATCGACGACCGTGACGCCCGTGTCGATGAATACCGGCACGGACGAGTGGTGGCCTTCAACGGAAGCGGGCTTGTTGTGGTGCAAGTCATCAATCGCGCGCAGGCCGTAATACGCCATGGTGTAAGGCTTTTGCGCAATCGTGGCGCGAATCATCCCCTTCTGAATCCAGTTGAGCGTGTTGTCGATCGTATCCATGGCCAAGATGGTTTTTCCACGGACATTGGCGCGGTCCAAAGCGTCGGCAATTTCGGCACAGGATTGCGACTCCAGGCAGACAAAGGCATCGGGGGCGGCCTTCTTGTCCATGAGTTCGCGAGTAGTGTCGAACGCCTTCGCGGGTTCGCCGTGGACATCGATCACCTGAGTGACTTTAATTCCCGGCTGGCGCGCAAAGGCCCGTTTATAGCCTTCCAAACGCTCCTCCTGATTGGCCTGAGCCGGGAGGGAAAAGACAACCACGGCGCCTTTGCCATTCAGTTCCTTGGCCACGATATCCCCTCCCAACTGGCCGGCCTGGTAGTTATTGGTTCCGATGAAGAACTGGCGCTTGCTCTTAGGGGAATCGGCGTCGATGGTAATCACTGGAATACCGGCGGCCACGGCGGCGTCAATGGCATCGCGCATCAAATCGGGGTCGGCGGCCGAGACCAGAAATCCGGTGGGCGGGAGATTCTGGTGAATGGCTTTGAGCATGGCGTCTTTTTCGCCTTGTGGATCGTACGTGTCCGGCCCGATCGTCTCGGCGCGAACACCGAGGTCTTTGGCCGCGGCAGACAAGCCCGCGGACGCCTCTTCCCAGTAGGAAATATGGGTGTTGGCAGTCACCAGGTCGTAGACCTCGGTGGAAGCGTGGCGTGCCCCGCCGGAGCATGCGCACTGAAAGAAGACGGTCCCCGCGGCTACCGCGAGACAGCCGATTCTCATGACTGGAATGGTGGTAAGTTTCATTTGCTTGCCTCCCGCACTCGAAATCGAGTATACGCTTCAGGATCGCCGAGAGGAAGGCGACATCTGCGCGCGAGCGCCGGGCATCTGGGCGCACATAAATGTGGGTAGGCGCCGTAACCCAATCCCAATCGCATCGGTGCCCGGGGTCCCCTCTGGGGAGGATCCGGCTCGTTTCGGCGCCGCCAGGCTGGATCGAGATCGAATGAGCATCCCGGACGATCTCCGGCTCGCAGGCCAACCGGCTTCGGGTGGCATCCGGGCAAATTGCGATTTTACTCCACGCGCAGCAGCACCACCCCGTGCGCGGGCACGGTGACTGTGTACTCGCTCGGTGCGTCGGTGATGTCGCGATGCGCCCACAGGTCGCGGACCTTGGGGTTCGCGGACGTGATCCCCACCTCCGCCCATTTCACCGTCATCGGCGCGTTCTCCAGACTGCGATTAAAAAGCCCGATCGCCACGCCCTTCGCCAGCGGCTTTTTCCAGACTTCGAGCGTCTGGCCCTCGGCGCCATCCTTGCGCACGTGCGTGCCCTGGATGCCGGCGGGGTCCTGATCGATCGCGATCACTTCCTTGTTGAGCAGAATATCGCGCGTGAAATCGGGCATCGTGCGCACGTCATGGCCGGCCAGCAGCGGCGCGGCGAGTATGCTCCACAGGCTCATGTGCGTGCGGTATTCGGTGGTGGTCATGCCGCCGTTGCCGATTTCGAGCATGTCGGGATCGTTCCAATGCCCGGGGCCGGCGAAGACCTCGCGGCCGATCTGCTGATCGAAGCCGATCGACGACATGCTGCGCCAGTTGTCGCTGATGTCACCCGTGGTGCGCCAGAGATTGGCGCCGGCGGCCGCGCCCCATTCGCCGACGTTGAGCTCGCCATATTGGCAGAGGCTGTAAATGAACGGCCGGCCGGTGTTCCGCAGCGCGACGGCCATCTTATGATATGCCGATTTCATTTCGTCGGGCCGGTAGACCCCGGTGGCGCTGCACCAATCGTACTTCAGGTAATCGAAGCCCCACGCGGCCCACGTGTTGGCGTCCTGCTGTTCGTGTCCGTAGCTGCCTTCGTAGCCGGCGCACGTCTTGCGTCCGGGGCTGGAATAGATGCCGATCTTCAACCCCTTCGAGTGGACGTAATCGGCGAGGGCTTTCATGTCGGGGAACTTTTCGTTGGTAGTAATGTTGCCGTCTTTGTCGCGCGCGCCTTCCCAGGTGTCGTCGATGTTCACGTAGATGTAGCCGGCGTCGCGCATGCCGCTGGCCACCATGGCGTCCGCAATCTCCCGTACCGATTTGTCGTCCACCCTCCCGGCGAACTTATTCCAACTGTTCCACCCCATGGGAGGCGTTTTGGCCAATCCGTTGGTCGCGATGGGTTGAAACGGCGGAAAAGGCTGATGCGTGCGTGCGAGTTCGGGCGGAGTATGAAAGACTACATCGGCCGAGATTCGCTTGAACGTGCGCGGCCCCTGCGGTGCTCGTCCGCCCGCTCGTGCGGGCGCGCCGGCGGGGATGACGGTGGTGAGTTCGAACCGGTCGCCATTCAGCGCGCCTTTGAATTCGGTGATTCGCGGCGGCGTCTGGAAACCATCGGCGATCTGGAACGTGAACTCGGCGCCGTCCACAGCTCCCTTCTCGATATCGTATGCGCGCTGCGGCGTGGCATACATGCCGGTGATTTTGTTGCCCTCAATCTTGAATACGCAAGTAGTGACGAATGTCTGTCCGCCACGGCCTTGTACTTCGTTTTGCCAGGTGCCGGCCAGGTCGGCTGCCCCCGCGAACGTGGCGAACATGAATCCACAGAAAACCAGTCTGTGCATCGCTGCCTCCTGAAGAACCAACAGTCTAACAGGTCTCGACGGAGGGCTTGCGGAAGAACCACAGCCAGAAATCCTGAGTTCCCGCGCCCACGCGATATCGCGCCTCGAACCCGTTCGCCTCCGCCATTTCCACCACGTCCCGATCGGAGAAGGCGACGCCGACCCAGGGATCGGCGGCGCTCGATTCATCGGCGGTATTCCCGCGCACCTGGAACTTGAAAAGCGCGCCCGGCCGTAACAGGCGGCTCGCCTCGCGGACGTAGCTGTCGATGATGGTGCGGCTGGGAATGTGCTGGAACACGAGCGTGGAGAAGGCGAAGTCGAATGGCAGATCGGGAACCACGCTCAGGTCGAGCCCGTTGTTGTGGTAGACGTGCGCATGCGGCTGGCCGGCCAGGGCGAGTTGGGCGAGCCGCACCATTTCGCCGCTTACGTCCACCGCGTGGATTTCGCCGAACACCCCGGCCAGCGCCTTGGTGACGCGCCCCGCGCCGCATCCGATTTCGAGCACGCGCATCTCTCCCGGCAGTTTTTCCTGGCAGATGTTGGTCATGTCCGTCAGAATGTGGTTCGCCACGGTCTCGTCGCCCGAAGCGAAGAATTCCTCGTCCGTCCAGTCGGTCTTGCCGGTAGCCACGAAGTAGCGCGCATTCGAGCGCGCGCGTTCATCCCAAGCGCGCTCCAATCGTTTGGCCTGCCGAACCGCGGGCAGCCAGCCGCGAGGGTCCATCTTGCGCAGCCGCCGAAAGAGCGGATGTAAGAGAGCCTTCAGCCCACCTCTGTTCACGTTACTCATTATGAGATGAAGGCGCCGCTCCCTTGGAAGCTGTGAAGAATTGATGAGCCACGACCGCACTCGCGCTTTGGCGAGCGAGGGAGTGGTGCCTTTTCATCGAGCAGACACCAAAGAGCACCGCTCCCCTGCTCGCCAAAGCGCGAGTGCGGTCGCGGCTCAGAAAAGGCCGCGCTACCAGCGCTGGTGAACGCCCGGGCGAATGCGCGCGTCGTACAGCGCGCGGATCGCGGCCATGGCGTCTTGCGAGAGCGGCGGCAGATCGGACGCCGCGCAGTTTTCTGCCACTTGCGACGGCCGTTTGCCGCCCGGGATGGCGCAGGTGACGGCATCGAACATGAGAATCCAGCGGAGCGCGAATTGCGCCATCGTGGCGCCCGCGGGCACGAGCGCGCGAATCTCCTCCACGGCGGCCAGCGACGCATCGTAATCCACGCCGGAAAACGTCTCGCCCACGTCGAACTGTTCGCCGTGACGATTGAAATTGCGGTGATCGTCGGCGGCGAATTGCGAATCGCGGGTGAGTTTGCCGGTGAGCATGCCGCTCGAGAGCGGCACACGCGCCAGAACGCCTACGCGCTTGGCTTGCGCCTGGGCGAAAAACAGGTCGGCCGGCCGCTGGCGTAAGCAGTTGAATATGATCTGCACCGTCTGCACGTTGGGGTATTCGACGGCCTTGAGCGCTTCCTCCACGCGCTCCACGCTCACGCCGTAGTAGCGGATCTTGCCGGCTTCCATCATGCGGTCGAGGAAGCCGAAGAGCTCCGGGTGATAGTAGGCGTCGGTGGGCGGGCAGTGGAGTTGGAGCAGGTCCAGGCAATCGGTGGAGAGATGGCGCAGGCTGTCCTCGATGAAGCCGGTGAGGTTCTTTTCGCTGTACCCTTCCACCGTCTGCTTCGGCAGGCGCCGCCCTGCCTTGGTGGCGACTACGATCTCTTCCTTGCGCTCGCGCTTGAGTTGGGCGATGAGGCGCTCGCTGCGGCCCATACCGTAGACATCGGCGGTGTCGATGAAGTTGACGCCGCAGTCAATCGCCTGCCGGAGCGCGGCGAGCGATTCGACATCGTCGACGTTTCCCCAAGCGCCGCCGATGGCCCAGGCGCCAAAGCTGATCTCGGAAACTTTCCACGGAGTGCGGCCCAACTGGCGATATTTCATGGCGAATTCGTATGATAACTGAACGAGGCGCACCATTTCGCAAATATAGCCGCGCATTCCGCCGACCAGTTGCGAACGCCCCTCACGGTCGCGGCTCTGCATGCAGCCTCGTTCGGAGCCGCGACCATCAGGGAGCGGTGCCTTTGCTGTACTGTTCGAAGAAAGGCACCACTCCCTTGCGGTCGTGGCAGTAATCTCTCACGGCTTCTTAATCTTTCACGGCTTCTCAGGGGAGCGGCTGGCGGCAGAATACGCTGGCGAATTTACGAAATGGAGTATTAAGTTACTCGCCCGCCGCGCGCGGCGGCAGGTACAGATCGTGCAGGCGCAACAACCCGAGCGCGCGGCCCGATTCATCGACCACCGGCAGCACCGATATCTGCGACGGCCGCCGTTCCATGCGTTCCAGCGCGTCGCCTAGCGTGGCGTCGGGGTCGATGGTCACAGGACCGCGCGTCATGGCGTCCTCGGCGCGCAACTCGCGGATATCGTCATGCGTGGTGAGCGCGCGGCGCAGGTCGCCATCGGTGATGAAGCCCGTGAGTGTGCCGTCTTCGGCAATTACGCACGCCCCGCCCTGAGGACGTTTGGTCATGGCGATGATCACTTCCTTGAGCGATGCGCCGGGCGATACCATCGCCACCTCGTCCGCTCCGTGCATGGCTTCGCGCACGGTCAGCATCAGATTGCGGCCGAGCTGCCCGCCGGGATGAAAGCGGATGAATTCCAGCGGCGTAAACCCGCGCGCGCGCATCAGCGCGATAGCGAGGGCGTGCCCTAACGCCAGGGCAGTGACGGCGCTGGCGGTGGGCGCCATGTTGTACGGGTCGGCCTCGCGCTCCACTGAGGCATCGAGCAGCACGTCCATTTCGCGCGCGAGCGGGCCTTTGCCGCCCAGAATGCCGATCAGCGGGGAGTGAAATTCGCGCAGGATGGGCACCAGCGCCAGCAGTTCCCGCGAGCTGCCGTGCTTCGAGAGGAGCACCGTGGGATCGCCGGGCGTATAGATGCCCAGATCGCCGTGGACCGCCTCGGCGGGGTGCAGGAATACCGCCGATGTCCCGGTGCTGCACAGCGTGGCGACGATTTTGCGCGCGATGTGGCCCGATTTTCCGATGCCGGTGACCACGATTTTGCCGGGGTGCGCCAGCACGATCTCCACGGCGCGGATGAGTTCGCTATCCAGCCGCGCGGCCGCGCGCGCGAGCGAGGCGGCCTCGATTTCGATGGCCGTCCGCGCGATGGAGAGCCACTCCTGCTTGTCGGATTGCATGCGGAAGCCTCCATCATCGCATGGCGAATGATGTGTTGCTGAGCCGCGACCGCGAGGGAGCGGTATTTTGTAACCTCCGCTCGTCCCTCATGTAGGACAATGGACAATCCGCCCGATTCGATTGACGCGCTATGGATCGTCACGTCCTCGCCATTGTGAGCATCCTGGGAAGCTGCCTGGATCTTCTGGGAGCGCTTTACCTGGCCTATGACCTGTTGGGCGGCGAGCACGGACCGCTCCGCGCCGTCTCGCGCGGGGTGACGTATGGTTCGCTTTTCGCCATCGGCTACGGCATCGCTCTGGGTCCGGTGTTTGGGATTGTCTGCGGTCTGACGCACGGAATTACCCTGGCCTGGGAATACTCGGCTGCCTCCCGCGGCCAGCGCTACCCCGGTTTCTGGCACGATGCCGCCGCCAGCGCGATTCGCGGCGCAGGCCACGGAATCGGCGGCGCTTGGTATTTCGGACCGGAGTTCGGATTGATCTTCGGCGCGATCAGCACCCTGTCGCAAATTGCAGCATATGGCGTCGGCATACGGCCGAGCATGCATTACGCGCCGTCCACTCACGCCCGCTTCTCGTTCACACAGGTTTTGCTGGTTTTGAATCGCACCGCAGGTTATGGACTTCTGGGCTGGGGCTGTGCGCGCCTGGTTCACCGTCCCGAACTGGCGCTTTGGTTCGGACTGCGCGTGGGCCTGGTGGTCGGGGTGGTCACGCTGTTCCTCAGCTCATTCAGTCCGATAATCGAGTGGGGCGCCGATCATGTGCCGCAGCGGTGGATGGGAGTTTTCGGAGTGGTGCTGATTCTCTGCGGTTTCACGTTGCAATCGGTGCAATATTGGATGGTCCTGCTCGACGTGCCGCTTCGCTGAGTCGCGGCCCCGGGCATCGCCGTCTTTGGCGTGAACCGCAAAGGCACGAATGCCGGCGATGTCTGCGGCCTGAAGCGGCCGTTGCATCGCGTCTCTGAGAGATTCACTTCGAAGACTTTGGTCATCCGCTCTGAAGAGGCACTTGCGAGACTCGGGCGAGTTGCCAAGGCACCGCTCCCTGGCGGTCGCGGCTCTTCAGTCATGTGTTGAAACGACAGCGCCTACTGAGCCGCGACCGCTAGGGAGCGGTGCTTTTCTGTGCGGAACGATTGATTTTGCAAGTGCCTCTGAAGCCTGCGCATATTCCACGTGGCCGACCACAAGCGTGTAGAAGCCGGCGACGGATTACTCAGCTACCGCGACATATGCTTGGGACGCTCCGTTAACCGTGTGGCCGCGTGCAGCTTCGCAATTCGCGCCGGCGTCATTACACGCTGCCGCGTTCGAATACGCCCGGCTTCCGGAGCAGTTTGGCGAGACGGCGCGAGGGGCGTGGCGGCGCGTCGAGTGCTTTTGAGAAAGCTTCCCATTGCGTTTTGTTCAACCCGAAACGCTGGCGGTCGGGAAGTGTCTCCTCGGCGCGAGTGAGGGCGCTTTCCAGCATGAACCCGCTCAACGACAAGCGCAGGGAGGTCGCCGCAATCTGCAGGGTGCGCTTAGCGGACGGTGTCAAGCGGACTGCGACTTTTTCGCTGCTAGTTTCGGTATGAGACATGGGATCCTCCGTCTGCCCGGCCTCTTACGGGATCGCGATCAACAGCCCGAAACTCATTCCCACCGACCGCTCGTGCCCGCGCGCGGAATTGTACTCGTACGCCGGTTCGAGATACCACCCGAATCGGCGCTTCGGCGAGGGCCAGAACATGAAATCGAGGGCGGCTTCGCCGGCAAGTGAGTTCGTAGCGACGCCGTTTTGCCTCATATGCACCCATTCCGGGCCCACACCGAACATGAACTCCACTTTCCTGGATAGCGTCCAGGGCTTTTTGAAAAGCAGGTCCGTGTCCCATTCCATCGCATGACGGCTGAACGCGGGGGTAACGCCTGCTTCGATCTCCAGCCAGTTCTCGATCGGGGTGACCTCGACGGCGGCCGTGGGGCCGGCGCTCCATCCGCCTCTCAGATTCCAAGCGGCGTCTGCGCCCAGTTCGAGGATCGCGGCGGGCTCTCTATCCGCGGGCTGTCCGAGGGCGATTCGCGTGACCAAAAGCGCCGTGATTGCCAGAGCTCTCGTTGCGGTCACTGTTTCAGATTCTGTGCCGGAGCGGGCGGCTTGGACGAGGGCGGAATGAGATCCGGCTCGCGGCTCACCACGCCCTTCTTGGCCTCTTCCAGATTTACGTCGTAGGTATCGAGCGTCTTGCCCATCGTCTGATCGAGATTGGTGCGGGCCCGCTCGTATTGGTCGAGTGCGTCTGCCTCGGCTAACTGGCGCGCGGTGTCGTCGCGCTGGGCGATGACCACGTCAAGAATGGTCGCGGTGCCGAGTTCGTACTTGCGGCGCGTGCCGGCCAGGGTCTGATCGTACAGCTTGCGCGCCACCACGCTGGTTTCCCACGCCGCGCGGGCGTTGCGCATGGCCGTGAATGAGTTCAGCACGTTCAGCTTGATGTTGTTGCGCAGTTCTTTGTCCTGGATCTGCGCCTGCCGGTAGGTCAATTCGTTGGTGATGAGGTCGGCCTGGGCGGAGCGGTTGCGCAACGGCATGGTGAGGGTGAGGCCGACGCTGTAATTGGGGAAATCGCGCCCGAAAATCTGTCCCAAAACCGTGCCGTAACCGCCAATCAGTTGCTGGTCAACCTGCGAGGCGGTCAACTTTTCATACGTGATGGACCCGTTGGCGCCGATTACGGGCTGCGGGACGTTGGTGATGGCCCCGCCTTGCCCGGCATTGGAGAAGCTGGCGGTCGCGCTCAGCGTGGGCAGCAGGTTATTTCTCACGCCCTTCAGGTCGAGGCGGGCGTTCTCCAGGCTGATCTGATTCTGTTCCACCTCGGGCCGGTTCAGCAGAGCATCGGCCATCAGGTCCTGAATGGGAATGACGGCCTCTTTTTCCGGCACCACTATGTGGTCGGTGGGTACGATGCGCGCCGCGGCGATGGCCGGAGTGTCCATGCCGCTGCGCGTGATGTAATTCTTCAGGATCATTTCCTGCTGGAGCACCTGCGATTCCTGCGTGATGACATCCTGTTGGGCGGCCTTCATGTCAGCTTCGGCCTGGATGATATCGATGGGCGCGATGGCCCCCAGTTCCGCGCGGCGCTTGTTGTCTTCGTAAAGCTTGGTGTCCAGATCGAGCGTCTGCTGCTTGATTTTGAGTTCGTCGTCGAAGGTCACCAGGTCCCAATAGAGATTGACCACGCCGGCGACGGTGGTAATCACCTGGTTCTTAAACTGCAGATCGTTGGCTTTCAGGTTGTTCCTGGCTTTGTGGTAGGCGCGCTGGTTGAGGGCCAGGCCGAATCCGTTGAGCAGCGGTTGGGTAATGGTCAATCCCAGGCTGCCGCTGTCGTAGGGATTGAAAATGGCGGTGGTGGCGTTCTGGTTATAGTTGTAGATGCTGCTCAGCCCCACCTGGATCTGCGTACCGTACCAGAGATTCTGCTGGAATCCGAAGATCGAACTCTCATAGTGGGACACCAGGGCGGAAGTCCCGGTGAACGTAGTCGACGTCAGGATCTGGGTGGAATGATAATCGCTAGCCGCAACGTAAAGCGTAGGGTCCATGTTGGGGATGGCGGAACCGGCTAACTGCACGTTCAATCCGCTGAGGACGCCGGTGTTGGTGTTGACGGCGGTGCCGGCGGACTGTCCGCCGTTCACGGCGCTCGCCCCGGCCAGCACGTTGAGGGACGCCGACGAGGGCCCGGACGTGATGCTGCTGGAGACGTTGCGGAGCAACTGGCCGGCGGCGGCGCGCTGCAAGTCGGCCAGGGCCAACTGCGGAGCGTAGCGCGAACTTTCGATATCGAGATTGTTCTCCAGAGCCAGTGCGATCGCGTCGCGCAGGGATAGATAAATGTTGCCGGCGCGCATCAGCGCATCGATGCGCTGGGAATCGGCGAAGTTGACGTTGTGCACGTCGCGCACCCGATAGTCGCGGGTGAGGCGGTAGATGAAGCCGTGCCCATTGTCGGTCTGCAACGAGCCTGCCTGGCCGAACATCGGGACGGCCATGGCAATACACAGGAAAATCGCGAGCAAAGATTTGGGAAATGACATAAGAAACCTTAAGAATCCATTATGGCTGGAAACGCACATGCGCCGCACCTTTTCGTTCTTCCCCTTTATACGAGCAAATGCCGGCGACAGTTCACAAAAACCGATCAAACAGCATTAAAGACGGACGGAAAGCCAGGAAATTAGCCCCAATCGCCGGGGAACCCGGGAGGGCGGTAGAGTAGTCGATAGGGATATGCGGAAACTCTGTTTGGCTCTGCTGGCGCTGGCCTTCCTGGGGTGGGCGGCGAATATCAAGTTGTACCTGAACGACGGCAGCTATCAACTGGTCCGCGAGTACCAGGTGCTGACCGATCGGGTCCGTTTCTTCAGTGTGGAGCGCGGCGAATGGGAAGAGGTTCCCCTCGATCTGGTGGATTTGAAGCGGACGAAAGCCGAAGTGTCGGATCGCGCAGAGGCGCTGAAAAAAGAGGAAAAGGTGGTTGACGAAGAGAACGCCGCGGAAGCCGAGGTGCGGAAGGAAGCCAGCAAGATACCGGACACCCCGGGAGTCTATTGGATGGACAACGGGCAAACCAAGGCGCTGAAACAGGGCGAAGTGGCAGTCCATAGCGATAAAGGGCGGCAGGTGCTGCAGAAGCTCTCGCCGATTCCCGCGGTTACAGGTAAGGCCGTGCTGGAAATGACCGGACCGCACGCCGAGACCATATTTACCGACCCCGAGCCGGAGTTTTACGTCCAGTTGCAGGGCCCCATAGCGTTCGGCATCGCCAAGCTCACCACCAAGGGCAACGTGCGCATCGTCGAAAATCTGACCTATCACCCGCTGACGAACGACATTGTATACGAAGATCGCACCATGATGGACTACCTGCACCGCCAACTGGACGATGATCTCTACAAAATCTGGCCGAAAGATCCGCTGCCGCCGGGGGAGTACGCGGTGGTGATGTATACCGACGGCAAGGTGGACATTCAGTCGTACGATTTCGCCATCAAGGCGAAATGAGGCCGCCTCAAGGCTTCAGCCTGCCCGGGACTTTAGTCCCTTTGGTCCGGTGGCGAACTGAGTCCGGCGCGGACCAAAGAGCAAGTCGCAAAATCTGTTGTTCCCGACAGAAAAGCATTGCCTGAATCTTGCACTATTATTAGGTCCGGGTTGGCTGACGGATCGGGCGCTTTCGGTCGCGGCATCTCCGAATATGGCAGCACCGGGGCGTTGGCCGGTGCCCCGCCTTGCGTATCCCGCCCGACCTGGCATAGCCTGTGAGACATGTCCTTTACACGGCGAAGCCTGTTCGCCACCATCGCTGCCGGAGCCGTCTCGAGCCAAGCCGCCCGAGGCGCCGACGATCCCCTCGCCATCCCCGGCAAGCGGCCCATGATTTTGCACAACGACTGGCCGGAGGACCTGGAAACTCCCGTCCGCTACTTCGATTCCTGGGTGACCCCGATCGAGGCCTTCTTCGTCCGACAGCACCTGCCGCGGCCGTCGAAGATCGACCCGTCGGCTTATCGCCTCACCGTGAACGGCATGGTCGCCAAGCCGCTCGAACTGACGCTCGCGGATTTGCAGAAGCTGCCGCAATACACCATACCGGCCACCATTGAATGCACCGGCAACGGGCGCGGGTTCTACGTTCCGAAAGTTCCCGGCATCCAGTGGATGCGCGGCGCCATCGGGAACGCCGAATGGCGCGGTCCGCGAGTGAGCGACGTGCTGAAAATGGCGGGCGTGAACAGCTCCGCGGCGTTCATCGATACCGATGGCGCCGACACCGGCCTCGCCTCGACCCCCGATTTCGTCCGTTCGCTGCCGATGAGCAAAGCCATGCATCCGGCCACCATTCTGGCGCTCAGCATGAACGGGCAGACTCCCGACATTCACGGATTTCCCGTGCGCCTGATCGTTCCCGGGTGGGACGGCACAAGCTCGGTGAAGTGGGTGGTACGCATCTCGGCCACGGCGCAGGCGAACACGGGCTTTTTCATGAACCCGGGCTATCGCTATCCCAAATACGCGCTGCCGCCCGGCACGCCGGCCAAACCGGCGGAACTGGAAGTCATCGAAGGCATGCCCGTGAAGTCGAGCATCACCGCGCCGGACGATCAGCAGAAGATCGTGCTCGGACCGGCGACCGTTCGCGGCTTCGCGTGGGCGGGCGAGAACGCCATCGAGCGCGTGGAGGTCTCGACCGACGGCGGTAGCCGCTGGCGTGACGCGCAGCTTTCGCCGAAGAAGCTGCCGTTCGCCTGGCGCTTGTGGACCCTGGAGTGGACGCCCCCCGATCCGGGCTATTACACCCTGATGTCGCGCGCCACCGATACCGCGGGGCGTGTGCAGCCGATCGTTTCGCCGTGGAATCCGTCGGGGTATTTGTGGAACGCCATCGATCGCGTGGGCGTCACGGTGGAGAAGAGCGCATGAGGATCCTGATTTTGATGGGCGCGGGCGCACTCCTCGCGATAGCTGCCGACCAGGCGACGCTCGACCGCGGCCGGAAGGAAGCAGGGCTCGCCTGCACGCCTTGCCACAGCCTGCGGCTGGTGGAATCGCAGCGGTTGTCGCGCGCCACATGGAACAAAGAGCTCGATAAGATGACCGGCTGGGGCACCAAGATCACCGACCGCGAAGCGCTGCTCGAATACCTGGTGGCAAATTATGGCGACGATAAGCCGCCGAGTCCGCCGGCGATGTCGAAGAACGGCGTGCCGCCGGGAAAGAAGCAGTAGATGGCGGCAACGCGCGCGGCGGTGGTGCAGGCGGGCTCCCTCCTGTTCGATAGCGGCGCCACGCTCGCCAAGGCGGAGCGGCTGATGGCCGAGGCGGCGGCGGGCGGCGCGCGGCTGGTGGTCTTTCCCGAAGCTTTCATCGGCGGCTATCCCAAGGGCGAGGATTTCGGAGCGCGCGTGGGGTCGCGCACGCCGGACGGGCGCAAGCTGTTCCGGCGCTACTTCGAGGACGCCATCGACGTGCCCGGTCCGGCGACGGAGCGACTGGGCGAAGCGGCGCGGGCGCATGGCGTCTGGCTGGTGATCGGCGTCATCGAACGCTCCGGCGGTACGCTCTATTGCACGGCGCTCTTCTTTTCGCCCGATGGCGCGCTGGCCGGAAAACATCGCAAGCTGATGCCCACGGCGATGGAGCGGCTGATCTGGGGATTCGGCGACGGCTCGACGCTGCCGGTGATCGAGACGGGGTTCGGCCGGATCGGCGCGGTGATCTGCTGGGAGAATTATATGCCGCTGCTGCGCGCGGCGATGTACGCCAAGGGCATTCAGTTGTATTGCGCGCCGACAGTGGACGATCGCGATGTCTGGCCGGTTACCATGCGGCACATCGCGCTCGAAGGCCGCTGTTTCGTGCTTTCGGCATGCCAATTCGTGAGCGGCAAAATCGGAGGGGGGAGCTTGATTATTGGGCCGCTGGGGAAGATATTGGCGGGGCCGAATTACGACGGCGAATGCATTCTGACGGCGGAGATCGACGTGGGAGAGACGGCCGAGGGTAAGTTCGATCTGGACGTGGCGGGGCATTACGCCCGGCCGGACGTGTTCCAGTTGGTGGTGAACGAAGGGAAGACGCAAGCGTAATGTGCTCCGGCGTCCCTTTGATCGAATTCCTCAACGTTACGGTGCAGCGCGGCGAGCGCGTGGTGCTCGATGGCGTGACGCTCTCCATCGCGCAGGGCGAGCATGCGGTCATTCTGGGGCCGAACGGTTCGGGGAAATCGACGCTCATCAAGGTGATTTCGCGGGAATTGTATCCGCGGCTGAAACCCGAGTCATGGTCGCTGCGCATCATGGGGCGCGACCGCTGGCATCTTTTCGATCTTCGCCATCATCTGGGCATCGTCTCCAACGACTGGATGCAGATGTGTACGCGCGATTACTCGGGGTACGAGATCGTGCTCTCGGGATTTTTCGGCAGCGTGGGCATCTGGCCGAATCACGAAGTGACGGCGGAGATGGAACGGCGGGCGCGCGAGGCGATGGACCTGCTCGAGATCGCGCACCTGGCGGAGCGGAACACCAACGAGATGTCGTCGGGCGAGGCGCGGCGGATTCTGATCGCGCGGGCGCTGGTGCATGGGCCGCGGGCGCTGGTACTCGACGAGCCCACCACCAGTCTCGACCTGCACGCCACGCACGAACTGCGCGAGATCCTGCGCAAGCTCGCGGCGCGCGGCATCAGCATCATCATGGTGACGCACCATTTGCCGGATATCATCCCCGAGATGCGCAGGGTGGTGCTCATGCGTGGCGGTCGCGTGGTGGGCGACGGTCCGAAAGAAGAGGTGCTGGAGGCCGGCGCGCTCTCGGCGGTGTTCGGACTGCCGGTGGAAGTGCTGGAGCGCGGGGGATATTATCATGTGCTGTGAGGAGTGGAATGGATCGAGCCAACGGGATCATTGTTGGCGGGTGTGAAATCGGCGATCAAGTTCCGCATCGCGACCGTCGGCCGGGAAGCCGTCTGACAAGTTAAAAAGCACCGCTCCCTCGCGGTCGCGGCTCAGTAGGATGTGCCCACCCGATTGATGAGCCGCGACCGCGAGGCGAGGGAGCGGTGCCTTTTTTGTTTGGTGCGCGGAACTAATCACTCCGCGAGCAAATGCTGGTACTCGTCCGGATCGAGGCCGAAGCGTTCCATTTGACGAGGGAGATCGGCGCGGAGCGTTTCCGGCGTATTCCGCACCCAGGCGGCGATCACCGTTTCCACGCCTACGCGATTCTTGCCGTCGTCTTCCGCCATCGCTTCCGCCATGCCGCGCAGGCGCGATTCCGTCGATTCGCGCTCCGGGCGCGGCGTTTGCGCCAGCACGGCGTTGAGGAAATCTTCCGCTGCGTCGTTCCAGTTCATGTCTGTTACATGATAGCTGCCGCGCGCCCCACGCTACAATGAGCGCTTGCACCTCGAGATTCTCCTCTTACTCCCTCTTCTGTTGCGGCTGCACGAGACGATTGTCGTCACTGGCACTTACGAACCGCTATCGCTCGACGAGATCGACCGAACCGTGAAGGTGCTGCCGGTGCGCGGCCAAAATCAGGTCATCAACAGCCTGGCGGACGTGCTGCGGCAGGATCCCTCCATCGACGTCGAAGCGCGCGCGCCCGACGGCGTGCAGAACGACCTTTCGATTCGCGGATCGAGTTACGCGCAGACGCTGGTGCTGCTGAACGGCATGCGGATCGACGACGCGCAGAGCGGCCACCACAACATGGACATTCCGGTGCCGCTCGACGCCGTGGCACGCGTCGAGGTGCTCGAGGGGGCGGGCTCGACGATGTACGGTTCGGATGCTGTGGGCGGGGCGATCAACGTGATTACCGAGCCGCCGGAGACCACGGAATTGCTCCTGCGGACTGCCGTGGGCAATTTCGGAATCAACGAGCAGCAGGGTTCGCTTTCGGGCGTGCTCGGGCGCGTCACGGAGCAGCTTTCTTTCTCGCGCGATTTCTCGACGGGCTTCATCCCCGATCGCGATTACCGCGATCTGCAACTAGCATCGACCACGCACTTCACGTCGGCGTGGGGCGCGACCGATCTCACCCTGGCCTACATGGACCATCCATTCGGCGCCGACCAGTTTTATGGCGACTACCCTTCGTGGGAAGACACCAAGACGTGGTTTCTCGGCGTGCAGCAGGCGATCGGCAAAAAGACCACCGCGAGTTTCGCCTACCGGCGGCATAGCGACCTGTTCGTGCTGATTCGCGACGATCCTTCGGTCTATACCAACCACCACCACGACGAAAGTTACCAGGCCGACCTGCGGCGCAATGAGGACCTGGCCACCAACATCGAGCTGCATTACGGCGTGGAGGCACTGCACGAATCGATCGTGAGCAACAATCTGGGCGATCACGCGCGCAGCCGGGCGGCGGCATACGCTGCGCTGGATTTTCGCGCACTCCACCGATTCTCTTTTTCGCTCGCGGCGCGCGAGGAAGTGTATCGCGATTTTTCGGCCGAATTCTGCCCCACCATCGCGGGAGGGTACTGGCTCTCGCCGCACCTCAAGCTGCGCGCGTCGGTAAGCCGGGCGTTTCGCGTGCCCAGTTATACCGAGCTCTACTACCAGGACCCGGCGAATATCGGCAATCCCAATCTCCGGCCGGAGCGCGCCTGGAATTACGAAGGCGGCCTCGATTGGAATCCGAACTCGCGCTGGCACGGCGATCTTACCGTCTTCGAACGGCGCGAGCGGGACGACATCGATTACTATCGCGCTTCGCCCAACGACTTGTGGCAGGCGGTGAATATCGACGCGCTCAATTTCACCGGTATATCGAGCAGTCTGCGGTTTGCGATCTCCAATTCGCAGAGTCTCGATTTCCGCTACTCGTGGCTCCAGGGCAACGAGAACGCCATTCCCATCGGTGAGACCAAGTACGCGTTTTATTATCCGCGGCATTCGGCGGTGGTGGCGTGGCAGGCGAATCTGCCGAGCCATTTTCTGTTGCGGACGCACCTCGGCGTCATCGACCGGCGGGCGGAAGGCACGTACGCTCTGGTCGATTTCGATGCCGCCTACACGCGCGGCAGCGTGCATCCGTTCGTGCGGCTGTCGAACGTGGCGAACATGTCGTACCAGGAAGTGCAGGGCGTGGCGATGCCGGGGCGGACCATGATCGGCGGGGTCGAACTGGTGCTGCGCGCGAAGTAAGATATCATTCCAGGCAGGATGTCCAGGTTGACCAGGCGGGAATTCGTGGCGGGCACGGCCGCGTTGGCGTGCGCCGGCGGTGCCGCGGCGCAGACGCAATCGGAAGATCGCGGGCTGGTTTTGTGGTTCAAGAACCCGGCGGAAAAATGGACCGATGCGCTTCCTATCGGGAACGGACGGCTCGGCGCCATGGTGTTCGGCGGTGTGCAGGAAGAGCGTCTGCATTGAACGAGGACACCCTGTGGAGTGGCGCGCCGCGGCAGTGGAACAATCCCGAAGCGCGGAAACATCTCCCCGAGGTCCGGCGCCTTTTGCTGGCGGAGCAGGATTACGTCGCGGCCGACAAGGTGTGCCGCGAGATGCAGGGTCCGTTCGCCGAGGCTTACCAGCCGGTGGGCGATCTGCACATCTCGTTCGATCGCGGCGACCGGATTTCCGATTACCGGCGCGAGCTCGACCTCGATTCCGCCATCGCGCGCACGAGTTATCGCGTCGGCGAGGCGCGCTATGAACGCGAGGCGTTTGTCTCGGCGGTCGACCAGGTGATCGTGCTGCGGATGACCACCACGGGGCAATTTTCTGCCCGCGCTGCCTAAGGCGTGGCCGAACGGAAGCGTGAAAGGGTTACGCGCGCGCGGCGGTGTGACGGTGGATCTGGTTGGTCCGGGCGAAGGCTACCGGCGCGCTGCTCACGGCGAGCGTTTCGGGCGAGCATGCCGTGCGGGCGAACGGCGAATCGGCCAAAGTGCGCCTGGAGGCCGGCCGGCCTTACCGCATGAGCTTCACGTAGTGCCGGTAGACCAGCGAAATCGGTAAGCCCATGATATTGAAATAGCAGCCTTCGATCCGCGGGACGAATTTCGAGGCCCCGCCTTGCACCGCGTAGGCGCCCGCCTTGTCCATGGGCTCGCCGGTGGCCACGTAGTCCGCAATTTCCTGCGCGCTCATGGGCGCGAACCAGACGGCAGTGACTTCGTGATCGCAGATTCGTTCTTCGCCGCGGCGCAGACAGATGCCGGTCATTACCTCGTGGCGCCGGCCGGAAAGGATCGTCAGCATGCGGCGGGCGTCGGCGGCGTCCTCCGGTTTGGCCAGGATCTCGCCGCCGGCGACAACGGTGGTGTCGGCGCCCAGAACGATCTCGTCCGCACCCGCCGGGACGGCGAGCGCTTTGGCCTCCGCGAGGCGCCGGACGTAGACTTCGGGTGCTTCGCCGTGCTGCGGTGTTTCATCTACAGATCCGGCGCGAACGACGAACGGGATGCCGGCCTGGCGGAGAATTTCGGCCCGGCGGGGTGACTGCGAAGCGAGAACGAGCACATTTTCTACCATGCCACACTCGCGCATTGTAGAATTAAGGCGGCATGAAACAACTGGCGCGCGAGTTAGTGGTGAAACCCGGGGAGAAGTTCAAGCTCGAAGAATTCAAGCCGGACAAGACGTTTGGATACGACAAGGAGTCGGCGGACGAGCATCTTAAGAAGAACCTCGAGCGGCTCTGCGACCTTCAGTATAGGTTGTACGCCGAAGGCAAACGGTCGGTGCTGGTGGTGCTGCAAGGCATCGACGCCGGCGGAAAGGACGGCACGGTCAAGCACGTGATGAGCGGGATGAATCCGCAGGGCGTAACGGTGACTTCGTTCAAGGTGCCGGAGGGTGCGGAAAAGCGGCACGATTACCTCTGGCGGATTCACCAGGCAGTGCCGGAGTGGGGCAAGATCGGCATCTTCAATCGCTCGCACTACGAGGATGTGTTGGTGGTGCGGGTGCATGATCTCGTGCCGGAGAAGGTCTGGTCGCGGCGCTACGACGAGATCAACGATTTCGAGCGGATGCTCAGCGATAGCGGCGTGCAGATTGTGAAATTCCTGCTCTATATCAGCAAAGACGAGCAGGAGAAACGGTTCCGGGAACGCATCGACGATAAGCAGAAGAACTGGAAATTCTCACCGTCGGACTTGAAGGAACGAGAATACTGGGATCAGTATATCGAGGCGTACGAGGATATGCTGCGCAAGTGCAGCAAGAAGCACGCGCCCTGGTATGTGATTCCAGCGAATACTAAGTGGTTCCGGAATCTGGCCGTGTCGCAGATCCTGTCCGATACGCTGGAGGGGATGGATCTGAAGTTCCCGAAGGCCGCGGCGGACTTGAGTAAGGTGAAGTTCAAATAGCAAGATTTCCCGCAAAGCCGCAAAGGCGCAAAGAAGATAGGCGCAGTTTTCTTGGCGTCTTTGCGACTTGGCGGGAGATCTTATTCGTATCGCAGCGCGTCGATCGGGTTGACGCGGGAAGCGCGAAGGGCAGGGAAGTACGCGGCGGCTAGCGCTATGGCGGTCAGTGTGGAGGCGCCCGCAATCATCGCGGCGGCGTTGGTAGGCGGCAGGCCGGCGATCAAGCTTGCGGCGAATCTGCGGGACCAGATCGCCAGCGGCAACCCTATGGCGAGACCGGCGCCGGCCATGCGGATCGCGTCCGCCAGCACCATTTGAGTCACGTCGCGGCGGGTCGCGCCCAGCGCCATGCGGACGCCGATTTCGTTGGTCCGGCGCGCCACCGTGTAGGCCAGCAGGCCGTAAATTCCGATCGCCACGAGCAGCGATCCCAGCGCTCCGAAGAGCGCCGAGAGCGTGGCGGTGAGGCGCTCGGGGACGATGGATGCGTCCATTTGCGCGGCGAGAGTTGGGGTGCTTTCGACCGGCACATCTTTGAGAACGGCGGCGACGGCGCGGCGGACATCGGCGACCAACGTGGCGGGGTCGCCTGCGGCGCGAATGGCGAAGCTGTTCGCGTTGACTCCTGTTTCGGAGAATGCCGGGAGGTAGATGGTGCGCGGCGGAGGCACGTGCAGATCGAGATATTTGGCATCGGCTACTACCCCGACGATCTCGAACGGCTGGTTGTCGTGCTCCAGCGTGATGTGCCGGCCGATGGGGTTGGCATCGCCGAAATAGTGCTGCGCCATGGATTGGTTGACGATGGCGACGTGCGAAGCGCCGGCGTCCTGGAAGGTGAATTCGCGGCCGGCGAGGAGTGGTGTGCCATACGTTTCGAAATATCGCGGCGCGACCCAGTTGACGAATGAGCGCTGTTCGGGCTCCGTGGGGTGATAGCCTTCCACGGTGACGTAGCGGCTGGCCGCGCCTCCCGATATCGGAGTTGCACCGCTTAACGTGGTGGAGCGCACGCCAGGTATGGCGCTTAGGCGTTCGAGAAGTTCACGGTACGAGTTCGACAATCGCGGACCGCTAATTCCGCTGCGGGCGGGGTTAAGCGCGGCGAGCAAAATGTGATCGCGCCGGAAGCCCAGGTCCACATTGCGAAGGTCGGAGAGATGGCGCAGGAACAGGCCCGCGGCGCTCAACAGCACGACCGCGATCGCCACCTGCGAGACGACGAGGCTTTTGCCGAAAAGGCGGGCCAAGCGCGTCTCGCCCGCGCTGCCGGTGGTGCGCAGCGAAGACGCCGGGGCGGTAGCCATGGCGCGCAATGCCGGTGCGAGTCCGAAAAACAGTCCCGTGAGGATCGCGGCTCCGGCGAGGAAGAGCAGGACGCGGAGATCCAGGCGAACGTCGAGTACCAGCGGAGTCCGGCCGCTCGCCATGATTTGCGCCAGCCCGTGCGCGCCAAAATAGGCCACGCACAGGCCGCACGCAGCGCCCGCGATCGAGAGCAACAGCGATTCCGTGAGCACCTGGCGCGCCAGCCGCCATCGCCCGGCGCCAAGCAAGACGCGCAGCGCCATCTCCCGTTGACGGGCGGCGCCGCGAGCGAGCAGCATGCTGGCCACATTGGTGCAGGCAATCAGAAGGAGCAGTCCGACCACCGCCATGAGGAACAGCAGCGGCCTGGAATAGAGATCGCGCACGCGGCCCCAGGGAATGATGTCGCGCGAGAGACCCGTCGCGGCAGATTCCAGCTTGAACTGCACGCGGCTCCAGTTGGGGTCGCGGCGCAGTCTGGCTTCATCGATGCTCTGCTTGAATAGAAGCCCGAGTTCGGCTTGCGCCTGCGCGATCGATACGCCCGGTTTCAAGCGGCCTATCAGGCTTACGTATGGCGGCCGGGTGGTAAATGAAAGCCAGATCCCGGTGCGAGATTCGGCAACGATGCCGAAAAAATCGCGCGGCGCGACACCCACAATCGTCACGGGAGAATTCCCGACCCTGATCTGCTTGCCTACCACGGCGGGGTCGAGCGCGAACTGGCCGCGCCAATACGGCCAGCTCAGAACGGCGACGCCAGCGCCCTCGTCCTGTGGGCCGATCAGGCGTCCGACGGCCGGCTTGAGCCCGAGCATCGGGAAGTAATTGCCATCGACCAACTCGGCGTCCACGTTCGATCCGAGCACGGTGAGCTTTCCAAACGCGCTGGCGGTGAGACCGGCGAGCGTGCGGTTGTGATCCCGCAGGTAGCGATATTGATCGAAAGTGGCGCCATTCAACCAGGGATCTGTGGGGTAGAGATACAGCGGCTCGACCAGCGTTGCTGGATTGCGCACCGGCAGAGGGCGTAGCATCACGGTATCGATGAGGCTGAAGATCGCGGTGTTGGCGCCGATGCCGAGCGCGAGCGAAAGCACCGCAACGGCCGTAAATACTCGATTCCGCCGCATGGTCCGCAGCGCGTAACGAAGATCCTGCCGCAACATCCCCCACCTCCACCGCGATTATACAGTGTATTAGTTAAATAATACAATAGCTATTTTCGGGTGAACTGTTCGTTGGGCACGAATGTTCCGCCGTGCAGCAGGATATCGAGCACTTCCTTCGACCGCGAATTGAACGCGCCCTGCTTTTCGGGCGTGATATGGTTGTGGTCCGATTCGATCATGGGCACGGCTTCCTTGGGACCGGGGATTAGATTGAGCGCGGTCCAGATGCCGGCGGGCGGACAGGTGGTATCGATGAATCCCATGGCGGCCAGCACGGGGGCTTTGATGCGCGACGTGAAATTCACCACGTCGAAATAGGGCGCCGTGGCCATGACGCGCGGGTCTTTGTTCGGCCAATTCGGATATCCGGTCTGGCGGCTGTGCAGTTCGGCGCCGATGTCGCAGCCGGCAGGTTCGTTCACGATCACCGCGGACACCTGCGGGCGGATGCCTGCGGTAACGAGGCTTTGCTGTCCGCCCATGCTGGTTCCCATGAGGACGAGCGTCCTGCCATCCCAATCGGGGCGGCTGCAGATGTAGTCCACCGCGCGGGCATCGCGCAGGTACATGAAGAGGAAGTAGGAAGTCTCGCGGTTATTGTCGCCGATGATCTGATAATTGGGCGGAACACCCATGGACTGATTTGGCAGCATATCGTGCGGATCGACATCGAAGGCGAGCCAGCCTTCGGCGGCGCGGTCGGTGACCCATTTCGGATCCAGCGTGTAGACGCCGGCCCACTGATAAATGATCAGGGCAGGGAATTTGCCGAGCTTGATGGGCTTGGCGAGATAGCCGTGCACGCGCGAACCGTAGGCGTCGACCTGCACCGTCGTAAGTTCCACGCCGGCCTGTTCGGTCTTTATCGGATCGACCACCGGCCGCATGGGCGTGATGCTGAGATATTGCAGTTTGTTGAGCCAGAAGGCATCGAAATCGGGCGGCTTGGGCGCGAGCGGCTGCAATTGGGTGGGAGCGACGGCGGCGCCGAGATGGATGGGCTTATCGGGGGCGCTTTCGGCCTTCACCGTGACGTAGAGCATGGCGGGCTCTTCCAGCGTAGTTTCGATGGTGGCGCTGCCGGAAGAAAGATCGAGGGCGCCGGTTTTGATGGTGTCGAAATTGTTTTTTTTGATCTCGTAGGTGTACTTCGCGGCGGCAGCGTCTTTCGCGGCGGATACGGTCCAACCGGCCTTCTCACCGATGCGGTAAATGCCCGTGCTGTGGAACGGCACGAACGTGAGGGACTGGCACGACGCGGACGATGCCAGCGCGAGCAGCGCAATGGCGACGACTGGGAAACGGGGCTTGCGATTCAGGTTAAATTCCGGCACGCCTTAGCATATCAACCTTGCGGATGGGCGAGCGGTTTGCTGTTATAAGGACCATGCGAAAGGTGCTCGCGGTGATCGGGACGGCGATTTTCCTGGTCCTCGCACCAGGGTTCGTCGCGGGCTTAGTGCCTCGGTGGATCTCGCGCTGGCAGTTCGCGGCGCCGTTGTTCGGGTTTGCGATGTTCCGCTTTGCAGGAGCGACGCTCATCGCGATCGGGCTCGCGGGCTTGCTGGAGTGCTTCGGCCGATTCGCACTCAAAGGAATCGGCACTCCCGCGCCGGCGGTATTCCCCGCGCGCCACCTCGTGATTTCGGGTATGTATCGCTACGTGCGGAATCCCATGTACATTGCGGTAGTCGCCATAATCTTCGGCCAGGCCCTGCTGTTCGGCAACGTCGAACTGCTCGAATACGGGGTCGCAGTGTGGCTGCTGTTCCATGTGTGGGTGTTGATTTACGAAGAACCCACGCTGCGCTCCACGTTCGGCGCGGAATACGACGAGTTCCGCGCCAAAGTACCCCGGTGGATTCCCCTTTTCAAAAATCCGCGGTGAGCGGCGCGCGGCGCGGTTGGCAATGCTAAAATGGACCCACCGACAAACATGGAACGCGCGAGCAAGCTCATCCGGGCTCTGAGACTGCCCGGCGGAACGCTCAGCGGGGAAGAGCTGGCGTGCGCCGTCTGGCCTCAGGCCGTTGGCAAGAAGATCGCGGCTCATACGCGCGCCGCCAAACTGGTCCGCACGCGGCTTGTGGTCGAAGTGGAAGACGGCACCTGGCAGCGGCAGTTGAACGCGCTCAGCCGCCACATGATTTGGAATCTCGAGCAGATTCTGGGCAAGGGCATGGTGGAGGACATCGAATTTCGCGTAGTGCCGCGCCGGCGCGAACCGCAGCGCGCGCTCGCTGCAGTGCCCGCGCTCTTTGCGGACGAAGCCGACGCCATAGCCGACCCGGTGATGCGCAGCATCTACCGGGCCGCCCGCAAGAAGGCACTGGCGTGAAGATCACCGAAAAGGAAGTCCGCTACGTGGCCGGACTGGCGAACCTCGCGCTCACCGACGCCGAAGTGGCGAAATTCCAGTCGGACCTCAACGGCATTCTCGAGCACATGGACCGGCTGAACGAGATCGATACCACGGGCGTCGAGCCGATGGCGCAGGTGTTGTTTGGCGCCGGGGAAACGGCCACGCTGCGGGATGACGTCGTGGTGCCTCCGCTCGGCAACGATGCGGCTTTGGCCAATGCGCCCCAGCCTGGAGCAGGATATTTCAAAGTGCCCCAGGTAATCGAACGCTGAATCATGCACATTCCCTCTCTGACGATTGATGCCGTGCGAGACGGCTTGCTCGCGCGCCGCTTCAGCGCCGCCGAACTGGCCGCCGAAGCGTTGGGGTTTGCCGAGGCCGAGAATGCGAAGACCAATGCGTATCTGCATTTCTCGCCCGATCGGGCGCTTGCCACGGCGCGCCGCGTGGACGAGCAGATCGCGCGCGGCGAGGAAATCGGACCGCTGGCCGGCGTACCGGTGGCCGTCAAGGACGTGGTCGTGACCAAGGGTGTGCGCACCACCTGCGGGTCGAAACTGCTGGCCAATTATGTACCGCCGTATGACGCCACGGCGGTGGTTCGCATCGAGCAGGCCGGCGGAATGGTGATCGGCAAAACCAATTGCGACGAGTTCGCCATGGGGTCGTCGAATGAGAACTCGGCATTCGGGCCGGTGCGCAATCCGGTGGCGCCCGATCGCGTTCCGGGAGGGTCGAGCGGCGGATCGGCGGTGGCGGTGGCGCAGGGCACGGCGGTGGTGGCGCTCGGCTCGGACACGGGCGGCTCCGTCCGGCAGCCGGCGTCGTTTTGCGGCGTGGTGGGCGTCACGCCGACGTATGGGCGCGTATCGCGATACGGGCTGACGGCGTTCGCGAGTTCGCTCGATCATATCGGTCCGTTCGGGCGCTCGGTGAAAGACGTGGCGACCGTGCTGGGCGTGATCGCCGGGCGCGACCCCTGCGACGCCACATCGGCCGAGGCTCCGGTGCCACATTATGCAGCGCTGCTCGACGGCAACGTAAAAGGATTGAAGCTTGGGCTCCCCCGCGAGTATCTAAATGGATTGACGAGCGAGACCGGCGCCTTGATCCATCGGGGCGTGGAATCGTTCCGGAGGCTGGGCTGCGAAGTCCGCGAGATCAGCCTGCCGGCCACCGATTACGCCATTGCCTGCTATTACATTATTGCTACAGCGGAAGCCAGCTCCAATCTGGCAAGATATGACGGCGTGCGCTACACGCTTCGTTCGAGACATGCCGAAACGCTTGCTGATATGTACCGGAACACACGCGGCGAAGGCTTCGGGGCCGAGTGTAAGCGGCGCATTATGCTAGGCACTTATGTGCTGAGTGCGGGATACTATGATGCGTACTACCTGAAGGCTCAGAGAGTGCGGGCGCTTATCGCCCGTGATTTTGCGAAAGCGTTTCAAGAGGTGGATGCGATTGTGGCGCCGGTTTCGCCGTTCCCGGCTTTCCGGCTGGGTGAGAAAATAGACGACCCGATCGCCATGTACCTCTCGGACATCTATACCATTACCGGCAGTCTGGCGGGGATTCCGTGCATGAGCGTACCGTGCGGAGCCACCGCCGAGGGGTTGCCGGTAGGGATGCAGATTTTGACCGGGCATTTCGCCGAGACCACGATGTTCCGGCTGGCGGATGCCTTTGAACGAACTCAGAGAGAAAAAGGAGACTGATATGCCATTCACACTGCCGCCGTTGCCTTATGCGCCCGACGTGCTGGAGCCCTATATCGACAAGATGACGATGGAAATTCACCATGGCAAGCATCATGGCGCCTACGTCACGAACCTGAACAAAGCTTTGGAATCGGCGCCCGACCTGGCGGGCAAATCGATCGAGGAATTGCTGGCCAACAATTGCGCCATCGTCCCCGAAAATATCCGCACCGCCGTGCGCAACAACGGCGGCGGCCACATCAATCACTCCATGTTCTGGACCATCATGGCTCCGGGCGCCGGCGGAGCTCCGGTGGGCCACGTGGCGCAAGCCATTACCGGCACTTTCGGCAGTTTCGATAGTTTCAAGGAGAAGTTCTCGGCCGCTGGCGCCACGCGGTTCGGCTCGGGGTGGGCCTGGCTGGTAAAAGCTGGCGGCAAGCTCGATGTTTATTCCACCGCCAACCAGGACAGCCCGGTCATGGAGGGCAAATATCCCGTGATGGGGCTCGACGTCTGGGAGCACGCGTATTATTTGAAGTACCAGAACCGGCGGCCGGACTACATGGCCGCGTGGTGGAACGTGGTGAACTGGCCCGAAGTGGAAGCGCGGTTCAATTCGGCGAAGTAGAATTCAAATACGAAGGGGGCAGGCTGTTGATGAAGGCACCGCTCGCTCGCGGTCGCGGCTCAGTAAGGGTTTATGAGCCGCTGTAACGGTTTATGAGCCGCGACCGCAAGGGAGCGGTCCTTTTCGCAGGCCAACCCCGAAGACCGCTCTATGCGCACTTACGACATGATCGTCATCGGTTCCGGGCCCGCTGGACAGCGGGCGGCTATCCAGGGGGCGAAATGCGGCCGTCACGTGGTCCTCGTCGAGCAGCGCGAGATCGTGGGCGGCGTTTGCGTCAATACCGGGACCATCCCCAGCAAGACCATGCGTGAGGCCGTTCTGCATTTATCCGGCTTCGAATACCAGGGCATCTACGGCGTCAATTATCACGTCAAAGACAAGATCACCATGGCGGATCTGGGATTCCGCATCAGCCAGGTGATCAAGACGGAATCGGACGTGATGCAGTCGCAACTGGCGCGCAACGGCGTGGATGTGCTTCACGGCAGGGGCAGCTTCCTTTCGCCCACGCAGGTGCGGGTGGAAAACCCGCGCGGGCAGGCCGACCTGGAAGCGAAAGTCATCATCGTGGCGACGGGCACCAAACCGGCGGTATCGCCCACGGTGCCGATCAACGGCCGCAATATTCTCAACAGCGACCAGATCCTGTGCATGGCGGAAATTCCCAAGACGCTCATCGTGGTGGGCGGAGGCGTCATCGGTGTGGAGTATGCCTGCATGTTCGCGATTCTGGGCGTGCGCGTCATCCTGGTGGAGAAGCGGCCGCGCCTGCTGGAGTTCGCCGATAGCGAAATTGTGGAAGCGCTCTCCTACCATCTGCGCGATCATCGCGTCACTCTGCGGCTCAACGAGGAAGTGGCCAGCGTGGCCGAAACGCCGGAAGGCGGGGTGGTGGCCAATCTGCAAAGCAACAAGCGGATCGTGGGCGATTGCTTGCTGTACGCGGTGGGCCGGTCCGGCAACGTGGACGATCTGAATCTGGCGGCGGCGGGCATCGAGGCCGACAATCGCGGCAGGATCCCGGTGGATCTCGATTACCAGACCAAGGTGGCGGGTATTTATGCGGTGGGTGACGTGATCGGGTTTCCCAGCCTGGCTTCGGTTTCCATGGAACAGGGCCGCACTGCCGCAGCGCATGCCTTCGGACTCAAATTACATTCCAATCCGGCGACTTACCCTTACGGAATTTATACCATTCCCGCGATTTCTTTCACGGGTAAGACGGAAGAAAAACTTACCGAAGAAGACGTGCCTTATGAAGTCGGGCTGGCTTACTATCGGGAAACGGCGCGCGGGCAAATAAAGGGCGACACTACGGGGCGCCTGAAAATCATTTTCCACCGCGAAACGCGCGAAGTTCTGGGCGTCCATATCATCGGCGACGAGGCAGCGGAGCTGGTGCACATCGGCCAGGCAGTGATGATACTGAAGGGAACGGTGGATTACTTCGCCGACACCGTCTTTAACTATCCTACCCTGGCCGAATGTTATAAGATAGCCGCATTTAACGGCATTAATAAGTTGAAGTAACGATCAGAGCCCAATTGCCTTTGTAGCGCACCTCCCGGGCTGGAGGCAGCGCGGATTTCACGTGCTCCACTTCCGGAATCCCCAGGCCGCTCGCCAGCAAAACTCCGCCGGGACGCAGCACGCGAACTAAGTCGGGAGCAAGCTTTGTGATCGCCTCCGGGTTGATGTTGGCGACCGTGACATCCACCGAAGCGCTCGCGACGGCATCCACCGAGCCGATGAAGCCGTTGCCCGCGATCTCGACCGCCACGGGATCGATATCGCAGGCGTAGACCTTGCTCGCGCCGAGAAGCGCCGCGGCCCGCGCCAGAACGCCTTGGCCGGTGCCGACATCGAGAACGCGAGCACCAGGTTTGACGAATTCTTCGAGCGCTTCCAGGCAGAGCTGCGTGGTTTCGTGGACGCCGGTGCCGAAGGCCATCCCGGGATTCACCACGATGCGGAAGCGGCCGGCGGGCGTGGGATCGTCGCGCCATTCGGGTACCAGGAAGAAGCGCGCGCCTACCTCTATGGGCTGGAGCAGATCGCGCGCGGATTGCACCCAGTCGCGGTTCTCTTCGATTCGCCAAGTCGCGCCGGGGAAGAGTCGCAGGAGTTCGCCGCGGTCTTCCGTGTCCTCGAAGAACGCGCGCACGCGGCTGTTGCTCAGTTCGACGATGCCGGCCGAATGATTATCCCAGAGGTCCGCGATCAGAAGGTCGCGGTCATCGGGGTCGCATTCGATTTCGAGAGAGAACAAGTCGCGCTAACTCTCGCGGGGTTGCGAGCGGCGCAAGAAGGTCGCGGCAGAAGCAGCCAGGAGAAGTGACAGCAGCGTGATTCCGGTGAAGGAAAGCGTGGGGACAGTCGCGATCGGCGTGGCCGTTACCTGCATGACGAAGGGATCGTTGGTATTCGGATAGCACCCATTGGGGATCCCACGTGGCCGGGCAGAGTGACGATCTTCGCTTGTCTGCTGGGGAAGTTCTATGCAGTAGAATTCACTGCTGATGTCGCCGGTGCCGGACGTGCTGCCAGTCAGCGCCCAACCTGTGTTAGACCCTTCACCGTTGTTGGCCGACAGCCCAATCCAGTAGCGCGTGTTCACCGCCAGCGCGATGCCCGGGCTCACCGGAAAGTCATAGGCAGCTCCATTACCTGAAATAGCGCTGTCATTCATCGAGCCTATGGTCTCGATGAGGCCCCCCGGTGTCGTGCTGGAGTCCGCGTAGAGCCCCACCGAAAACCCCATGGGCGCCCCATCGAGGAATTCCAACTGGAGTTTCACGTCAGTCAGGTTGACCGCGCTTGACCCGGTGGAAAAGGATGCATAGATGGGGCCAATCGGGAAATAGCCCTTAACTGACGAATTCAGATTGCCAAAGAGAACCGTTTGGGCGTTCGCCGCGGCAATTGACAACGCGGCGCAACTCAAAATCAGCAGAAATCGGCGGGCAGAATGCATATGCTTGTGTATCTCCTGAAACAGGCGTCGATACGTCACTTTTGCATGCTTCGCCCCCCGATGTCAATAACTGTTATCGTGGAATTTTCGAGCAAACCAATGAAACTGCAAGGCATCTACCCTCCTATCACGACCCCTTTCGATCATAACGGCAATATCTACCCCGCCAAAGTGCAGCACAACGTCGAGAAGTGGAACCGGACGTCGCTTTCCGGCTACGTGGTGATGGGTTCCACCGGCGAGAGCGTTTTTCTCACCACGGACGAGAAGGTCTCGCTGTGGGAAATGGTGGCCAAACACGCGGCGCCCGATAAATTGCTCATCGCCGGCACGGGCATGGAAAGCGTGCGCGAGACTGTGGCGCTCACCAATCGCGCGGCGGAAATGGGATACAAAGCGGCGATGGTGCGCACGCCGCACTACTACAAAAACCTGGTGAATCGCGCTGACGCCCAGGTGCTTTATTATCGCGCGGTGGCCGACCAGTCGAGAATTCCCCTGATCATTTACAACTGGCCGCAAGCCACCGGCGTGGACATCCCGGTGGAAGCCGTGGTGGCGCTTTCCGAGCATCCCAACATGATAGCCATCAAGGAAAGCTCCGGCAGCCTGGAAAAAGTCATGCAGATGATCCGCGAAGTGAAACATGGTTTCCAGGTGCTGGTCGGGTCGGCGCCGACGCTCTGGCCGTCGCTGCTCATGGGCGCTTGCGGCGCGATTCTGGCGTACGCCAACGCCGCGCCGTATTCGACGATCGCCATCTGGGAGGCCTACCGCACGCGCGAAGAAGCCGCCGGTCTGGACTGGCAGAATCGCATCGGCCGGCCTTCCACCCTGGTTACGGTCAAGTACGGCATCCCGGGGTTGAAGTACGCGATGGATCTCAATGGATACTACGGCGGTCCGCCGCGCCTGCCGCTGAGCGTGCCCACGGAAGCCGCGAAAAAAGAGATCGAAGAGGCGTTTCGCGATATTAAGGGTTAGTCCGGTTGTTGGCCGGATGAGACCGGCGCAGGAACACGGCGACAGACGCCGCGAGCAGCAGCGCCAACACGGTCATGCCCGTGAAGGAGAGCGCGGGAGCCGCGCCGTCGGCGCCGGGGTCGCCGGACCGGCGGTGACCGACATCAAAAAAGGGATCGCCGGATTCTCCATTCGAGAAGCATTCTTGTGAGAGTTCGCCGCGGGGCTTGGCTTTTCCGCCGGGTTTGAGGCCAGTTTGCCCGCCAAGAAATCCCTCATAACAGAAGAATTCATCCGGGACGTTGCCCCACCGGATCCGGAGACGGCGGAATCCTGGATCCTGCCGAGGGACGCGAGCTGATTGCCGGGCACGTTCCCCGCGTCGGCAAAGAGCGCCACGGTGATGAAATCGCTCGATGAAGATCCGTTTTCGAGGTAGACCTTGACGTCAGTCAAGAGCTGGCTCGTCGTAGTTTGGGCGTTGGCCACCGCCGCCAGCGCCACAGCACCCGATATCGGCAGAACATTGCGCAGGAACGTCATTTACAGAAATCTCTACTTCTCATTAACGCGGGAGAACTCGGCGATTCGGCTCATTTTTTTTGGGTTAATGCCTTCGCAGAAATCTGCGAAACAGGCCCGCGCACTCTTCGATGCCGAGCAGGTACGCCGCGGCGAAGTAAACCGCGCCATAGGTGCCGAGGATGATTCCGCCAAATACAATCGGGTGCCGATCTCCGAGCGTCAGTTTGACGCCCCATGCCGCAGCCGCGGCCATTGCGGCCGACGTCCATAACCGTGCCACCAGCGACGCCGGCAATCCCGTTTGCCCGATGCGCCGATTCAACGTGCGCCGAAGCAATGTGAACTCGACCCATCCGGCCACGCCCGCCGATGCCGTCAGCCCCGCCGCCCCCCAGCGCGGATCGATCCCGATCCATCGCGGCAAGGGAAGCGCGCAGAGATAGCCCAGGGCGGTGGTGAGCGCCACGCGGATGACGGCGAATCGCAGTGGCGTCCGCGTATCGCGCAAGGCGTAGTAAGTGGAGGAGTAGAGACGTCCGAGGGTGGATGCCAGCAATCCCACGGACGAGCCGGCGACGATGGCCCAGACGTATTGCGAATCGGCGCGGTGGAACGCGCCATGTTGGAACAGCACGCTGGCGATGACGCCGCCGAGAGCGAGGAACGCCATCGCCGAGGGAACCACGAAGAACGCGATCTGCCGCAAACCCCCATTTAAGCGCCCCTGCAGATAGCCCGCCACCTGGTGCCGATCGCCCAGAGCGCTCGACATCGCCGGCAGTTCCGCGGCGGATACCGCCATGCCGAACAGGCTAACCGGCAGGGTGTAGAGCGTCTGCGCATTGGTCAGGCCGGCAACCGCGCCTTTCGGTAGCCAGCTTGCTATGAAGACATCCACGTAGGCGCTGATCTGTACCACGCCGCGGCTGAAGAACACCGGGACGAAATTGCGAACCACCTCGCGCACCTGCGAGTCGTCCGTGGCCAGGCGCACACGAATATGGCGCGCGAGACGCAGCACCACCGGCAACTGCACCAGAAACTGCAGCGCGCTGCCCACCACCGATCCCCACGCCAGCACCACAATCAGATGGTCGGGATGCATTCGCCGGAACCCCACCAGGGTCGCGATCATCGCCAGGTTCCACAAGACGGGAGCAGTGTAGGAGAGGAAGAACTTGCGATGGCTGTTCAGGATTCCCAAGCACCAGGCGGAGAGCACCAGCAGCCCGGCGCCCGGAAACAGAATCCGCACCAGCCGGATGGTGAGATCGCGCGTTGCGCCGTGGAATCCGGGGACGATCACGTCAGTGACGAAGGGCGCGGCCACCACGCCGCACAGTACGATTGCCGAGGTAACCAGCGCCAGGATTGCGGCCACCGCGCCCGCCACGCGTCCCGCTTCTGCTTCGTCTTCCTGCGCCAGCAGCTTGGCGTAGACCGGTATGAACGAGGCCGACAGCACGCCTTCGCCGAAGAGCGTCTGCAACATGTTGGGGATGCGGAAAGCGCCGTTAAAGGCGTCGGCCACCGCCGAGAGCCCGAAAATGCCCGCGAAAATCCACTGGCGAACGAAGCCTACCAAGCGCGTGAGCAGGATGCCGCTGGACACCAGGGCGGCTTGTTTGGTGAGGGCCACTAAGCGAGTTTCTCCAGCACGGCGGAGCCCATTTCCGCCGTACTGCTTTTGCCTCCCAGGTCAGGCGTGCGCACCTGCCCTTCGGCGAGCACAGCGGCGACCGCGGCTTCCACCTCGCGATGGCCTTCGGCAATCCCCAGATGATCGAGCATCATGCCGGCGCTCAGGATGGCCGCCAGCGGATTGACGACTCCTTTGCCCGCGATATCGGGCGCCGAGCCGTGCACCGGCTCGAACATCGACGGGAAGCGGCGGGTGGGATCGAGATTCGCACTGGCGGCGAGCCCCATGCTGCCGACGATAATCGCCGCTAGGTCGCTCAGAATGTCGCTGAAGAGATTCGACCCCACCACGACGTCGAAGCTTTCGGGACGGCGGATGAAATTCATCGCCGCGGCGTCCACCAGCAGCGACTCGGTCTCGATATCGGGATACTCGGCGGCTACGTCCTGAAAGGTGCGGTCCCAAAGGACCATGCTGAATCCCTGCGCGTTCGATTTGGTGATGGACGCGACGCGCCGCTTCCGGTTGCGCTGGCGGGCCGTCTCGAAGGCGAAGCGGATGATGCGCTCGCACCCGCGGCGCGTGAAGACGGATGTCTGAATAGCGACCTCGTCGGGCTGATGGCGGTAGACGAATCCGCCCACGGGCGCGTATTCGCCCTCGGTATTTTCGCGGACCACGACGAGGTCGATGTCGCCGCCTTTGGGACGCGAGAGCGGCGACGTCACGCCGGGATAGAGAAAGGCGGGACGCACGTTGGCGTACTGGTCGAAGGCGCGGCGGATGGGCAGAAGAAGGCCGTTGAGGGTGGTGTGGTCGGGAATTTGGGGATGGCCGACCGCGCCCAGGAGGATGGCGTCGCAGGGTTGCAGCAGGTCGAGCGCGCCGGCGGGCATCATCTGGCCCCAGCGGAAGAAATGCTCGGCGCCCCAATCGAAGTCCTGGAATACGAAGCTGACGTCGTGTTTGGGGGCGACTGTTTCGAGCACCCGTTTGGCTTGCGGAATGACTTCCGTGCCAACTCCATCGCCGGCGATGACCGCGATCGTGAGGGTTTTCATGGGCTTCGACCTCAATTGTAGAACGGCGTGGGGCAGCCAATCGTGACTGCAGCTGCCTTTCCAGGCTGGCCTGGCCTATCGAACCCGCGCGTAAGCGCGCCTGATATTGTCCGGCAGTGCGTACTGTTCGAACTCCGCGGGAGTGCACCAGCGGACTTCGCGGGATTCCGGCGAGCTCTGAATGCGATCGCCCGCGGCTCGGAACGCGAACAGCAGGTCGTGATGGAGGTGGTAAGGCTCGCGGCCGTTGGAGGGAATGCCGTGTACGTCCAAGCCGACTAAACGCGGGGAATCGTCGGGCAGGAGTTGCGCGCCCGTTTCTTCGACGACTTCCCTGCGGGCGGCATCCCAGATTTCCAGATCTGTCGGCTCGACATGACCGCCCGGGAGAAGCCAGCGGTCAAGGCGGCGATGATGCACGATCAGTACGCTCTCGCCGTCGGGGGCAAGCACCAGGCCGGTGCAGGTGATGTGGCCGGGGGTGAAGTGGGAGCGGGAGAACGGGGCAGGGGAGGACTCGAGGAGCAAGAGAATGAGTTCCTGGCTTTTCGAAGCTCGGCCGTCGGTGGAATCGTGGAAGGAGCGGGCAATCGATTGAACGCTGGCGGGAGTGATCATAAAAAGCAAAAGGCCCGATCCGAAGACCGGGCCTTTCATTTTAAACCGGGCAACTTCCTACTCTCCCACATAGTTGCCTATGCAGTACCATCGGGGCTGAGGAGCTTAACTACCGTGTTCGGGATGGGAACGGGTGGATCCTCCTCGCTACGGTCACCCAGAAGTCATTTGAGGGATGGCCAACCAAGGTTGGCGCCCTCGGAATATTTTGACGGTGCGGAAAGCAGCGTGCTTTTCGTATGTATAGTAAATTTTATGGTCAAGCCGAACGAGCGATTAGTAACGGTAAGCTCAACGTATTACTACGCTTACACATCCGTCCTATCAAACAGGTAGTCTACCTGTGCTCTTCTTAGCTTACGCTTGGGAGATCTCATCTTAGGGAAGGTTTCACGCTTATATGCATTCAGCGTTTATCCTGACCGAAC
>Ga0181538_10000251_pt1 | contig 62737 bp, 48 predicted proteins | sample PEATcosm2014_Bin_40_FD_119773 | JGI IMG/M metagenome (GOLD analysis project Ga0181538, IMG submission 119773) | Peatland microbial communities from MTU Mesocosm Facility, Houghton, MI, USA - PEATcosm2014_Bin23_30_metaG | ecosystem: Environmental > Terrestrial > Soil > Wetlands > Peat | place...
CCTTCGAAGCCGGCGATATACCTGCTCAGCTGCGCCGGTGAGGGAAAGGTGGGCGGCTCCGGGCTCGGATACGGAGATGCCGAATATGATGACTATACGGACACGCCGGGTTCGAGCTCGGAAGACGTCGGCGATGCGGGAATTGACTATGGAATAGGGGTTGACGATACGAACGTTACCAGCACCATCCCCCGGTCCTACTGGTGGGGTCCGTGGCGACTTGACCACACCTACTATATGCTGTATGCCGGCACCGGCAAACCGATATCGTTTCTCTATTTTGACTCCAATTATGGGGACAATTCGACGACGATAAAATTAACCGTGCGCCTGTACTCCACGCCGTAGCATTCGTTTTAAAACTATGACCATTAAATTACCAAGCTGTTCAGGTAAACAGGAAGGCCGCATCATGAACCACTCGTTTTTTATTATGCCGCTTTTAATGGCGGTGTCATTGTACTCCAACGCGACGGCCGCGCAGCCGTATGGCGGAATGAAAGTTATCCCGGCGATCGGGGATAGTTTTGTCATGGGGTTCAACGCGGACTCAACACAGGGTCCCGAAGCGATACAGTGGGGTCCCTATTCCTGCGTCATGGGTGAGCATGTCGTTAAATTCACCTACAGCTTTTATATGGATACCACGATGGTGACGCAGACTGAATTTCAGGCGCTCATGGGGTTCAACCCTTCGCAACATACGGGGAACGGACAATATCCGGTTGAAAACCTTTCCTGGTTTGACGCGGCGCTCTATTGCAATGCACGAAGTAAACGCGACAACCTTGATACGGTCTATACATTTACCTCAATCAGCAAAAACGGCCAGGACGCCGTCGGTCTTGGCAATCTGGCGTGGACTGATATTACAAAAAATGGCTATCGTATTCCGACGAATGCGGAATATGAGTATGCAACCAGGGCGCATACTCCCGGTGACTGGTTCTTTACGCCGGACACGATACTTGGATGGACAAATGCGCTTAACAATACCATTGTCGCCGACGCTCAGCCCTATTGCTGGAACTCGCAATCGAGCACCCATGCCGTTGCAACGCTGAAGCCGAATCCCTTCGGCCTGTATGATATGCGGGGAAATTGTTTTGAGTGGGAAAATGACTTTGAAGCCCCCTATCCCCTGACGACGCAAACCGATCCGGTCGGTGCCGCGAGCGGCGACCCGAATGAGGAATCGTGCGGTAATGGCGGCGCCGACGCGGGTTCAAAGATGTGTTGCGGCGGTTCCTATTCTGATGATGTCTGCAATCACGAGCGGACGCAGTACCATTACCATTGGGATGCGAGCACTACTACCGGCGGGGGCGGCCAGATATCATTCCGCTGCGCGGCGACAGTTTCCCCCGCCGCAATAAAAGGACGTGCAAACCCGGCGTCGATTTCCCCCCGGGTATCGGTAACACCGGGCCGCTTTTCCGCCAGGATTTCCTATACCGTGCAGAACCGTTGCCCGGTGTCGATAGCGATATTCGATTGCAAAGGCCAGACGGTGCGGACCATCGTCTCCGGCACTCTCGCCCCCGGCGCCTACGCGGCATCGTGGGACGGCGGGAACAACCGTGGGAAAAAAGTCGCCGCGGGGTCGTATATCGTTTCCGTTACAATGGCCCTGCAATCATTTTCGAAAACCCTGTTCATGGCTTATTGACCTTTTCAGGATATCAAATCCATGCAGCACTTCTTGAATTTTTTCCCGCTGCCGCAGGGGCAGGGATCGTTGCGATTGACATCGGTATATTTTTTCCTGAAAGTCTCGCCTTTTACTGAACCATCTTCGCGAAAGAGAGCCTGATATTTTGTATCAAGCGATGCAACCCGGTCGCCCCACGACAGGGCCGCAGGGAAACGCCCGCTCACCACGAGGTAGTTAAAAAACTCCCGCAGAAGCTCAGGAACCGCACGCCGTACGGCAAGGGGTAGATCAAGGCGGGGAAGATCATTCAGCAGGACCGTTTCACAAAGGGAATCCGTGAGTTGCTCGGGCGAGCGAATTCCGCGACGGCCGCACGCCGAGACAAAAGCGGCAAGAAGCCCGGCGGCATGCTCCTTCACCCTCTTGTCGAGAAAAAAGTAGTGCTGGGAAACGGTGAAGTCGTCGATGAGGCTTTCAAAATCGAAGTTCATGTTACCCCCCGCCAGGGTTCTGGTTATGCGGCGCCTGCCGCGCATCGCCCATGGCGGCATAGAGTTTCGAGATATTCTCGATGATATTTTGTTGCCGCGGCCGCAGCCGGTGTGCGCGCTGGTACATTTCCATTGCCGGACCGAACTCTTTCCTGTATTGATACGCCGCACCGAGATTGTTGTACGCATCGGCATTGCCCGTATCCAGTTGCACGGCGCGTGCGAGGTGTGCAAGCGCGCTGTCGGGCCCGGCGCCGTTCATGAGAAACACGGTGCCGATATTATAATGCGCATCCGAGAGTTTTTCATCCTTGCGAAGCGCTGCCCGTAAATGGGTGACCGCGCTGTCGGGATTCCAGAGCTGCTGGGCGAAAAGCGCACCCAAATTCGCCTGGGCCTGTGAGCTGTGCGGAGAAAAAGCAAAAACGGCCCGGAAAGCATCCGCCGATGCGTGATAGATCGAATCCCTGGACCGCGGAGAATCTCCGTAGACGCCCTCGGACTGCAACACTCTGCCCAGAAGGATGCAGCCAATTTCGTAACGGGGAAACACCGCCAGCGCCACGCGAAGGTGTTTTTCGGCGCGCGTAAGGTACTCCCGCTTCATGATCGGGTTCGACATGGTATCGGCCCGGCGCCGGTACTCATCGCCTGCCATTGCGTTACTTTTAACGCTTTCCGGCGATACCTTCACGTCGGTTGTCGCAAGGGTGAAATCATCCTTCCACGCCCACGTCCGGTCAAAGGATTTGGCCGAATAGGCGAGAAACAGGATTCCAAACGCCGATATGGCCGCGACCGTTCCGACTTTTGCGTTCCTCCTCGTTCCCGCTGGAATCCACTGGACAATTGCGTATGCCGCGAAGAGGCAGAAGGCGATCGAGGGAATATACATGAACCGTTCGGCCATGAAGACCCCGATGGGTAGGACCAGGTTGGAGACAATGAAAAGCGGCAGGAGATAGGCCCCGATGCACAGGCCCCAGGCTTTTTTCCAGCGAATCCCCGCGATGGCGCCGATAAGGAGCGCGCCATTCGCGAGTAACCCGGCCAGCGGACGCCAATCCGCCCATGAAACGAGGGGAATATGGTAGGGATAATAGTCAAATGTCAATGGATGCGGGAAGAAAAGAAGTTTGAGGTAGAGCAGCAGCGTATAGAAGATGGTTGCATATTTCTGCGCAAACGTGGCTTCTAAAAAGGGATCGTTGATAAGATCGGTCGTATGGGCATGAATCGTGCCAAGCACAAGCTGGCGGATGATAAGATAGAGAAGTGTTCCGATCGCCAAACTTGCGGAAACGAGGACAATGCTGCGCCGGTCGGCCGACAGCAGCACCCACGCACTCAGCGGAATAAGAACGCAGAAAACCACCGCGCTTTCTTTGGACATGAGACCGAGAAACAAAGCGGTACCGGCAAGAACGATATCGGTGCTCCTGTGCCGTTCGAAGTACCGGAGGCTGAACACAAAGGCGATAAGCGAAAACAGCAGTGCAAGTTCCTCGTCGCGGCTCTTGATATTCGCGATAACCTCGGTATGGAGGGGATGCGCCATGAAGAGGAGCGAAGCGACGAGCGGAATAAGGAGGCCTCCCCCGCCCCGGATGCGCCCCAACAGTCTGCGCAGGACGCAAAAGAGTATAAAGCCGGTCACACCGTAGAGCAGGATATTGGTGAAGTGATAGATCTTCGGCGTCACGCCGAAAAACTGCGTCTCCAGGGCAAAGGTGATAAGCGATAACGGCCGGTAGCGACCTCCTTGCAGGCAATCGACCTGCTCGCCGAAAATGCCGTAGAAGAGATCGTGCGACAGGATCCCGGGTATTCCGGAAACCCCCTTGACGGTAAAACGGTTATCAAAAATGGCTGCCCGGTCATCGCAAGCAAATGAGTATCCAATGGTCCTTCCATACAGAATAAAGGCGAGCGCAACCATGATTACCGCGATAAAAAGCGGAGAAAACAACCGTAGCGGATCCGTCGGCGCCACCGGTACCGGTGCTGGAACAGTTTTGGCGTAATATTTTTTCTTTTTATGCATAACGATCATGGCCTTTAACTACGTATAGCGATAATACGGAAAATGGCCGGAGAGAAATTCATTATGTATTTTAAAATCACCCCTATGAGAAAAAATATTTAAATTTTTCCCTCGCCTGAATGATCCGCGTCTTTTATAATATAGCATCATGAAGAGGATCTCCAACGATACCGCGAAGGAAGAAATCCGGAACCGCGCCGATATTGCCGCGATAGTCGGCCGATATGTCAAGCTCAAGCAATCCGGTCAGACCCTCAAGGGTCTCTGTCCCTTTCATAAGGAAAAAACGCCCTCATTTCATGTCAATCCCGTCCGCGGGTTCTTCCACTGTTTCGGCTGCGGAAAAGGCGGTGACGTTTTTTCGTTCCTGCAGGAGATCGAAGGAGCGAGCTTTCCTGAGATTTTGAAGATGCTTGCAGAAGAAACCGGCGTTTCACTTTCCCACACACCACCCGATGCCTCTTTGAAAACCGATCAGTCCGGTCCGTCGCTTGCCAAAACCGTTATGATTGGTATTCACGCAATGGCCGCCGAATACTTCTACTCGATGATCGGGCGTTATCCCCAGGCAATCGCCTACTTTAAGTCGCGCGGTCTGGCCGCCGAAACGGTGCGGGATTTCAAGCTCGGCTATGCGCCGCCCGGATGGTCATCGCTCCTTTCCGCCGCTGCCGACAAGGATATTTCGGCCAATGCACTCGTAACCTGCGGGCTTGCCCTGAAAAACGCCGAAGGGTCGGCCTACGACCGCTTCCGCGACCGGATCATTTTCTCGCTTATCGACCTTTCCGGCCGTGTTATCGGCTTTGCCGGCCGTGGGCTCGAAGGCGACGCGACACCGAAATATCTCAACTCGCCGGAGACCGCGCTCTACCGGAAAAAAGAGTTCCTCTACGGCCTCAACAGCACCCGTCACTTTATCAAGGAAGAGAACTCCGCTCTTGTTGTCGAGGGATATATGGATTTCCTCACTCTGTACCAGGCGGGCATCCGCAATGTCGTGGCAACCTCCGGAACCGCGATGACGCCTGAGCACGCCCGCCTGCTGATGCGCTTCACTTCGCGGGTGATTCTGGTTTTCGACGGCGACGAAGCGGGTCAGAAGGCCGCGGAACGCGGCGTGTTCACACTGGCTCCCTTTGATTTCGACGTACTCATCCTGACGCTGCCGCCGGAGGAGGATCCTGACTCCTTTGTCAAAGCTCACGGAGCGGACCAGTTCCGCGCCATGCTGTCGGAGGCTCGCAGCTCGTCCGATTTTATCATCGACCGCGCCATCGCCCTGAACGGCAATAGAACCCCGCGAAGCCAGAAGGCCGTTATAACGCAGCTATTGCCGCTATACCAAGCGATGACAAATTCAGTTGCCAAAAACCGTTTCCGAAAAGAGCTTGCCGACCGGCTTGGTCTCAATGAGTCGGTAGTCGATCAGGAAATGCGCGCGCACTCGCAGGCACATGCGCAGGAAGCGGCGACAAACGCAATCGGCACAAACCTCATGCACTCCCCTCGATGGAAACTTCTGCATCTGCTCATAAACCGGCCCGAGCTTATCGCCGAGGCCCGCAGCTACATCTCCGCGGATATTTTTACCGACGGTGAAGCTTCCGATTTATTTTCCCTGATGCTGGACTTCTACGATGCGCATGGAAATCTCGACGGTATCATGGATGCAGCGCAGGATCCTGAAACGCAAAAACTCCTCTCATCCATGCTCGCCAGCCCGGCTCTTGAAGAGGATTTACAGCCTGAGCTGGTGCAGCAGATCATTCGCCTGCATAAGATTTTCCTTCGGTCGCGCATACGCGCGAATCGAATACTTTTGACATCAGAAAAAAATGCCGGCCGGAAATCAACCCTTCTGCTTCAAATACAAAACGATATGAAACAATGCCATGATCTGGACGCGGGAGAATGATACCAACGGGCAGTTCCAAACGCCCGGGCCCCGCCGGCCAGATTCAGCTATGGAAGGAATATCTGGCCGAAACGTTCAACTCCGACGGGCCGATATAATTATTTGCTCCACGGTTGGTGCTCGGCATCTATTTTAATAACAGCATGCCCCGAAATTTCCGGCGAAAGGACGGCATCGGCGATCGTACGGCGGGATTCTTTTAATCGTTCCTCTTGAAAGACACAAAGGCGGTACACGGTGGCCTCAAAAGCGGAAGACATTACCATTAATTACGAAGAAGACGGCGTTCTTGTCGTAAAAGAACTCGATAAGGTTATCCTTTCTAAAAGCTCATGGGCAACCGTACTTTTCAAGTACGTCCAGTGGGACAAGAATAAGAACGACTATGGCCCGGAGCGCTATTCCATCCGGCGCTACCGCAAGATGGACGATGAATACCGTCAGCAGTCGAAATTTACCATTTCAAGCAAGGAGCAAGCGCACAAGCTCATTGAGGCGCTGCTCAAGTGGATTGGTCCGGCAGCGGAAGTCGAAACACCGGCCTGAATAATCGCGGCGATGCCGGATGGTCGGCCTGAACCGTTTATTTTCGGCGATATATTCGCTTTAATTCCTTAACGTAGAACAATCGTTGCCTGAGACCCAACTGAGAACGTGCCGATTTATTACCATTGGACAGCAACTTTCTCCCCCTGAATTCCCGGTCGAACCATTGCCCGATTTATTATTTTTAGTTATCATTATTATGTTCAATGGAGTACTCTCTGGAACCTGACGGAGACAAGCTGCTCGCGAACCTCGAATCAGTTCGCGAGCAGATAGATCATGCTTGCACGCAGGCAGGAAGGCCGCTTCAGTCGGTGCGGCTCATCGCGGTAACGAAAATGCAACCGGCTGCGACCGTTCAGAGGCTGATCGATCTCGGCCTTAAAGAGTTCGGCGAGAGCAAGGTTCAGGAAATCGTGGAGAAAGCGCCCCTCCTGAGAGGCGATTTCTGCTTGCACATGATCGGCCGTCTCCAGACCAATAAGGTGAAGCCGGTATTGTCGTATGTCGGCTGGATTCAGTCTGTCGACCGGGAGCGCCTGATTCAGGCCATCGAATCGCGACACAGGGGGCCGCAAAAAATCAAGGCGCTTGTCGAGGTCAATACTTCGGGTGAGGCGTCAAAAAGCGGTTGCATGCCCGAAGAGTGCCGCCGGATCTGTGAACGCACTGCTGCCAGCTGCGCACTTGAATTCTGCGGTCTCATGACCATCGGCCCTCTTCGCGCACCCGAGAAAAAAGTGCGAGAAAGTTTTGCGCTCCTGCGCCGGCTTGGTGAAAGAAACCGGGATCTCGCGCCGCATATGGAACTTTCGATGGGGATGTCGGACGATTTTCAATGGGCGATTGCAGAGGGCTCCACCATGGTCCGTGTGGGCACCGCGCTGGTAGGCAACCGGTAGTGAAACTTACAAAGGAAGAGACAATGTATGCACGTATCACCTCTTGATATAAAAAATCAGCAGTTTTCTCGTTCTTTCCGGGGATTCAATCCGGATGCCGTCAACAGTTTCCTGAATCTCCTGGCAAATGAACTGGAAGAGCTGATCCGGCAAAACAGTGACAATGCTACCCGTATCAAAGGGTTGGAAGAACAACTCGAAAATTACGCGAAAATCGAGCGTTCGATCAACGAGGCGCTTCTTCTGGCGCAGCAAACGGCCAGCGAGGTCAGCCAGAACGCGCGGAAAAAGGCTGATGTCATCGTCAAGGAAGCGACACTGCGAGCCGAACAGGAGGCGGCGGAAGTGCGCGAACGGATCGGCAAGCTCAAGGCGGAGTATGTTTCACTCCAGAGCCAGCGCGACGCTTTTTTTGCCCGCTTCAAGGGGCTCCTCACGTCACAGCTCAGCCTGCTTCCAGCTCTCAGCGACGATGTGGAGGAGAAAACTGACGCAAACAATATCGCCCCCGCGGCCCGGCTTTCGGATGAACCTGAAGAGGCTTCCCCAGTCGTGGAAGAAATTTTTGACTCAGAAAAATAAGGGAGGCGTGAAGGACGGAAGCCTCCCTGAATCGCGAATCGCCATCTGTCTCAAACCACGGGCGAAAAATGACCGGATTTTTGTTACCGCGACCGGCGTGATCGAGATTGCGGTCACGTCCCCTCCGGTCGATGACCGGGCCAATGAACATCTGGTCGCGCTTATAGCCGATCGCCTGCATGTTCCGAAGTCATCGCTCTCCATCGTGTACGGCAGGCGCTGCCGGAACAAGGTTATCGCCGTGCTGGGATTGACGAAAGATACTATTTTGAAAAAACTCATGGCCCGGAAGGGCCGCGAATAATTAACACACGGAAAGAAAGGATTACCCCATGAGTCCGGCCTTCGAGATGATTCAGGAAGCAAAGAACGCCATTGAAAAAAAATGCGCGCTTGCACCGGAGATTGGAATTATTCTCGGCACCGGCCTGGGCCGTCTCGCGGATGCCATCGACACCGCCGCCATTATCCCTTATGAGGAGATTCCGCACTTTCCACTCTCGACGGTCGAGCAACATGCCGGGAAACTCATTCTGGGCTCGCTCTCAAGGAAGAACGTCATCGCCATGCAGGGACGGTTCCATTTTTATGAAGGCTACTCCATGCAACAGATCGTCTTTCCGATCCGCGTGATGAAGCTCATGAATGTAAAGACTTTGATTGTATCCAACGCGTGCGGCGGCATTAATCCGCTCTACGGGCCGGGCACCATCATGGTAATCACCGACCATATCAACCTGCTGCCCGGCAATCCGCTCATCGGCCCGAACGATCCCCGCATCGGTCTGCGCTTTCCCGATATGTCGGAGCCATACTCGCGGAAGCTCATCGAGCTCGTCTCCAGGGTGGCAATGGAAAATAAAATCCGCATCGAGCGCGGCGTGTATGCCGCCATGACCGGCCCGTCACTTGAAACTCGGGCTGAGTACCGTATGCTTAAAACGCTTGGCGCCGATGCCATCGGTATGAGTACGGTGCCGGAGGTGATTGCGGCCGTTCATGCTGGAATGCAGGTGCTCGGACTCTCGGTGGTCACCGACTCATGCCTGCCCGACGCCCTCGAACCTGCGGATATTCGGAGGATCATCGACACGGCAAACCGAACCGAGCCATCCCTTGTCACCCTGATAAGTAAAATGATTCCCCTGCTATGAACGACGAATTTTTCGCGCCAGCGCCCGGTTCAATCAGCTTCCCCGCCGTCGAGGAAGACATCCTCGGTTTCTGGAAAAATATCTCCGCCTTCAAGAAAAGTCTTGACAACACGCGCGGTGGCCCGCCGTTTGTTTTTTACGACGGCCCGCCGTTTGCCACCGGCCTCCCCCACTATGGGCACCTCCTCGCCGGCACTATCAAGGATATTATCCCCCGTTACTGGACCATGCGCGGCTATCATGTGAGCCGTCGTTTCGGCTGGGACTGTCACGGCCTCCCGGTTGAAAACGAAATGGAGAAAGAATTCAAAGTTTCGGGCAAAAAGCAAATCGAAAAACTCGGTATTCATTTTTTTAATGAGGCATGCCGCTCCATAGTTCTCCGCCATACCGAACAGTGGGAAATGGTAGTGACGCGCATGGGCCGCTGGGTCGATTTCGCCGATCAATACCGTACCATGGATCCGCCCTATATGGAAAGTATCTGGTGGGTATTCCGAAGCATATGGGAAAAAGGGCTTATTTACCGCGGATTCCGCGTTCAGCCCTACTGTCCCCGCTGCTCGACCCCCCTTTCCAATTTTGAAATGAATGAGGGGTACAAGGATGTCGACGGGGTTTCCATCACCGTCTCGTTTCCCCTTTCGGGCGATGAGAGTACGAAACTCCTGGTCTGGACCACCACGCCCTGGACTCTGCCATCGAACGTTGCGCTCGCCGTCGGGCCGAATATCCGGTATGTTAAAATCCGGGAGAACGAAAATACCTATATCCTCGCCCGCGACCGGCTTTCCGCGTACTATAAAAACGAAACCGCCTATACCATCATCGAAGAGCTGCCGGGCAGCGCGCTCGAAGGTCTCAGCTATATCCCCCTGTTTGACTACTTCGCGACACGAAGCGAAAAATTCTTTAAGGTAACGACTGCGTCCTTCGTTTCCACCGAGGACGGCACCGGCATCGTGCATATTGCCCCTGCCTTCGGCGAGGACGACTTCCAGGTTGGCGAACGGCTCGAACTGCCGCTCGTCTGCCCCGTCGACGAGGAAGGTAAGTTTACCGACGATGTTCCTCTTTGGAAAGGTATGCGCATTTTCGACGCGGATCCGCTTATCATCCGCGACCTCAAGGAGCGGAAGCGGCTCGTCCATCGGGGTACGATCCGCCACCGCTATCCGTTCTGCGGCCGGTGCGACACGCCGCTCCTGTACAAGGCGATCACCACCTGGTTTTTAAGCGTCGCACCGCTCAAGCGCGCCATGTTCGAAGGCAACAACCGGATCCGCTGGGTTCCGCCGCATCTCCAGCAGGGCCGCTTCGGCAAAGGTATTGAGAGCGCACCCGACTGGAACATCGCCCGCAACCGCTACTGGGGTACGCCACTGCCGATCTGGCAGTGCGAATGCGGCCATACCGAATGCATCGGCAGCCTTGCCCGGCTGCATACGCTTGCCGGCAATGGCGACGAAACAAAGGGAAAGCTGCTCCATGCGAAGGCAAGCCAAGCGATCGAAACCTTGCTCCGGGAAGAATCGGATGCACGGTGCGCGGCAAACGACATCGACCATACCTGGGCGGACCGCCTGCGCAACACGCTCGTGAGTCCGGAAGACCTGCACCGTCATGTGCTCGACCAACTGCCTATAACATGTCCGGAATGCAAAGTGGCGGTCATGACGCGCACCCCCGAGGTGCTTGACTGTTGGTTCGAATCCGGCTCCATGCCCTATGCGCAGATGCACTATCCGTTTGAAAACCGAGAGCGGTTCACGAGGAACTTCCCGGCCGATTTTATCGCCGAAGGGCTCGATCAGACGCGGGGTTGGTTCTATACCCTTACCGTGCTCTCGGCGGCGCTGTTCGGCAGGGAAGCGTTCAAGAATGTCATCGTGAACGGCATCATCCTCTCCGAGGAGGGTAAAAAACTTTCCAAACGGCTCAAGAACTATGCGCCGCCGGAAGAAGTGTTGAACAAACTCGGGGCCGACGCACTACGGCTATTCCTTATCAATTCACCTGCAGTCAAGGCCGAGGATCTCCGCTTTTCCGAGAAGGGCGTTACCGAGATGTCGCGGGGGATTCTCCTGCCGTTCTGGAACGCCTACGTATTTTTCGTCACCTATGCATCCGTAGATGGGTGGAAACCCCAAAACGGCGATGCGCCCGGGGACGGCGCCGAACTCGACCGCTGGATCGTCTCCCTCCTGCATGACAGTATCGCGTCAATTAACCGTGAAATGGAGCTGTACAATATCTACCGGGTCGTGCCGATCCTCACCGACTTCATCGACAACCTGACCAATTGGTACATCCGCCGGAGCCGCCGCCGGTTCTGGAAAAGCGAAAACGACGCGGACAAGGAGATCGCCTACCGGACTCTTTACTACGTTCTGGTCGAGTTTGTCAAAGTCATGGCGCCGTTCCTGCCGTTCTTGACCGACGCTATCTACCGGAACCTCGCTGCAGGAAAGATCGGCGGTGCCCCGGAAAGCGTACACCTTGCCGCCTACCCGGTCGCCGACGCCAGGCTTATTGACGAAACCCTCGAACTCTCCATGCGCCTCGTGCGGGAGGCGGTAGTCATGGGCCGCGCCTTGCGAAGCAAATACACCATCAAGACCAGGCAGCCACTCTTGGAGTGCACAATCATCATACGCGACGAGGCAAAGCTGTCGCTTATCAGGCAAATGGAAACGCTCGTCCGTGAGGAGCTCAATGTTAAGAAAGTAATCTTCGATACCAACGAGGAGCGGGTAGTCTCGATCTCGGCAAAGGCGAATTTCAAGCGGCTCGGCAAAAAGCTCGGACCCAGAATGAAAGAAGTCGCAGCGCTCATTGAAAAATTACCGGCTCCGGCTGAGGTGATTAAGTTCCTTGAAGATGGTGGCGAATACCCTGTTGATAAGATGAATAACGTCAACATCACCTTAGAAGACATAGAAATCCGCCGTACTAAACACGAGAATATCGAAGTGGAAACCAGCAACGAAATGGTCGTAGCCCTCAATACCGCCATCACCCCCGAACTCTATCGGGAGGGTTTGGCTCGTGAATTTGTCAATCGGGTCCAGAATCTTCGCAAAGCCTCCGGTTTTGAGGTGTGCGATCGGATTACTACCCGCTGCGACTCGGACAATCGAGACTTAGACGTTGCCATCAGGACCTTCGGAGAACTTATAAAGCTGGAAACGCTGACCCGTGAACTGTCTTTCGGTATTATCTCGAATGACATGCATCGGGAGCAGATTGAAATCGATGGATTCAGGGCGGAGATCGGCATTGCCAAAGTACTATAGGGTAAAGTGTCACCGTTCCGCGGTCCTGATCGGCGACGCCTTCCGCCATACACTATGAAATTTTTTAAAACACTCAGTAAATCGGTTCGCCATACGCTGCTGTATTGGATCGCAAAGTCAGCCCTTGCGTTCATTCCGAAAGTGCCCCGCGCCGTGGGCATTCCGCTGTTCGGCCTTCTTGGTCGCGTGGTCTTCCTGGTCCCGAACAACGAAAAACGCCTCACCATCGAGCATCTCCGCTTCATCTTCGGCAGCGCCTGGCCGGAAGAAAAAATCAGACGCACGGCACGAAGCGTGTACCGCACTCTCGGGAAGAACGCCTTCGATGCAGTCAAGCTCCGCAGCGTCTCGGATGCAGTTTTCAACCGCATCGTGCGGCATAACGACCTGACCGAAATCCGCACTGCCTTCGATGAAGGCCGGGGCATTTTCGTGCTCACCGCACATATCGGATGTTTCGAAATGCTGCTCCAGTTTTTCGCCCGGCATGGGATGCACTGCTTCGCAATTGGCAGGACGATGTTCGATCCACGAATCGATGATCTCGTGCGCGTGCTCCGCAGCGGCTCGGGCATCGACTACCTGAATCGCGACAACAGCGCCCGCGAGGTCATCCGGTTTTTGAAGCAGGGCAAGGCGTTCGGCGTTCTCATCGATCAGGATATTCGCGCAGAGGGCATTTTCGTCACTTTTCTCGGCAAACCCGCCTTTACCGTTTCGGGACCGATTAAAACCGCCATGCGGCTGAACATCCCGGCCTTTGTGGTGACCACGGTGAGAAGGCCGGATAATTCGCACAATGTTTACATCAGCAGGCGGTTGGCGTTCGCCGACACCGGCAATTTCGGAAACGACCTGCAGCACAACATACAGATGGCCAATGACCTTATCGCCGCGACTATCTTACAATTTCCCGAACAATGGGTGTGGATGCACCGCCGGTGGCGACAGCCGGAGGATCTCCCCCGATAAGGTACTTTTACCGTCTATCACCGCCTATGAAAAAAACGATACGCTCCCTTCTCATCGCATGGCTGATCTTCACACCCGGATGCTCCGCAAAAAAAGAGCCACTGCCGGTTTCGTCCGAAACCGTGAGAGCGCCCTATCAGGAGCTCGGCAAAACAACGCTGTACTTTTACGAAGGGAAGAACAAGAGGTGGAAGCTTAACGCCGAGTACATGAAAAAACCGCTTTCCGATACCGGCACTATGCTGGTTACCCCGGTCCGGCTCACGCTCTTCGATACGCTTGGCATGCCGCGCACTATCGTGCTATCCGACTCCGGCTCCACGACGCCAGCACTCCAGAGCTTCACGGTGTGGGGCAACGTCTACATCCGCAACCAGGACTCGCTTATCGTACGCACGCAGAAACTGTGGTGGGTTAAGGGACGGAGGAAGGTGGAGTCCGACACCTTCGTGCAGGTCGAAACGACCAAAGGGGACATTTTGCGGGGAAAGGGTCTCGATGCGGTCGAAGATTTTTCGCACTTCACCTTCAAGTCCCAGGTCAGTGGACAGTTCCCGGATTTCAAGCGCCGCGTCGAGGCGAATGAAGATAAAATCTACTGAGCTGCAAAAGGTACTTGATATGAGCTTGAATAAGATCGAACGACTCATCCTATACAATGATATTTGGTAAAGGAAAAGGTAATGCAGATAACGATTATCGTTTTATTAATCGGCATCCTTTCGGCCATTTTCCATCTCTTTCGTCGGATTCGGCTCAACAGCTCCCGGAACGAAGAACTCGCCGGCCTGAAAGTCCTCAATGAGCAAAAACTGCTACAGCTTAAAGAATTGCAGGCCCGCGTCTCGAAAACCGACGAACTCATTGCCGCCAACTCCCGGTTGCAGGCCGAACTCGACGCGGAACGCAGAAACACGCAGGAAAAATTGCAGTTGCTTCAGGAGACTGAATCGCGGCTCAAGCTTGAGTTTGAAAATCTCGCCAACCGCATCTTTGAGGAGAAGGGCACTTCCTTTGCCAACCAGCATACCGAGCGGTTATCAAACCTTCTGACCCCCTTCCGCGAGCAAATCGAGAGGTTTCGCAAACGCATCGACGATGTGCATAAGAACGATACCGAGGGGTTTGCCCGGCTCATGGAACAGGTCCGGCAACTGCAGGAGCTGAATGCCCGGGTAAGCGTCGAAGCGAACAACCTAGCTGAAGCCATAAAGGGTGATGGTAAAACGCAAGGAGATTGGGGTGAACTGATCATCGAAAGGATTTTTGAAGCCTCGGGATTGGAACGGGGCAGGGAATTCGACATTCAGGTCGGCATGCGTAGCGAGGAAGGGAAGCTCCTCAAGCCAGACTTTATTGTTTATCTCCCCGGCGGGAAAGCGGTGATCATCGATTCAAAAATGTCTCTGACGGCCTATGAATGCTATTGCAATGCCTCGGACGAAAAGTTAAAAAATGCCGCCCTCGCCGAACACCTGACTTCAGTCCGCAGGCATATCGACGAACTGAAGGTAAAAGAATACCAACAGCTTCTGGGCAATAAAACTCTGGACTTCGTGCTTATGTGTATACCTCTTGATGGCGCATTTCAGCTCGCGCTGAAGGAAGACCGGAATCTTATTTACGATATCGCACGGTCGAGTGTAGTGCTCACTGGTCCGGCGACTCTCATGGTAACTCTCAAACTGGTGGCCCAGGTCTGGCGACGCGAGAATGAAAATCACCATGCCGAACAGATTGCCGACCGCGCCGGGAGACTTTACGACCAAGTTGTACTGATCTACGAGTCCATGGCCGACGCCCAGAAAAAACTCATCAGTGTGCAGGAGTCATTCGACGGCGCCATGAAGCGACTCAAAGATGGCAGAGGAAGCCTTGTCTCGCGCGTCGAAGAAATACGCAGGCTCGGCGCAAACACGGCTAAATTGCTTCCGGCAGATATCTTCGGAGAGAACAGCGACGGGCCCCTTCCCGCCCCAAAGTAGGTTGCCGGAGCTTTCGTCTTCGGTCGAGCGAAATCTATGCATCAATCCGTCGTTCTCCGCGGCGGAAAAAATCATTTCGACGCTTTGTTCCTATTGGTCGTTATCCTTACTTTTTCCAAATTGTATTTTTTAATAATTATGAAACCGACTGGTGTTTTCCTTATTACCGCAGCATTCTTTCAAACTTCGGCCCGAGGGCTTTCGCCAGCTCCACTGCCAGAGCAGGCGCTCAAACCGTCGGTTTCGCTCATTCTCGAATCGGCCAACAGCAATGAAAATAACTACTCGAACGGCGAATTTATCAGCGAGTTGCATGGCAACGTGGTCTTTCTTTACGACAGCATCCGCATTCGGTCCGATGAAGCAACATGGCGGCGGAAGGAGGGAACCGTCATATTTCGCCAGAACATTACAGTAACACGGGGCCACAAGCTCATAACCTGCGATCGCTTAAATTTTACAAAAGAGAATAGTACCCTTACCGCTTCCGGCCGATTCAATTATTTCGATACCGCCGACCAGACTCGCCTGACAGGCGACCATGCGGAGTATCATACCAATACGAAGATATTTACCATTACTGGTAACCCGGTACTCTTCCATTTCGATACAACGGCTCGCGATACCCTGACCATAAAAAGCCTCTCTATGCGCTATGAAGATTCGCTCAAACGCGCTATGGCAATGGATAGCGTCAGAATTACCAAGGGGCAACTCTCCTCAGCCTGCAACCTTGCTCACTTTTTCACCAAAACAAATTATGTGCTGCTGCGCGGCGTACCGAGAGTGCGGTATGGGGTCCAGCGCCTGATCGGTGATTCAATCAACCTCGATTTTGCCGGGGGCAAACTCCGGCATGCGGTGATCGTTGGTAATTCGCACGGCATCTATGCCGATACCAGTGGCGAGAAAAAACACGATACCTCCTACACCCATATCTGGGGCGACAGTTTAGATATGGTTATGTCGGATTCGGGCAAGCCGCAGGTTCTCTGGGCAATCGGGAAAGCTTCGAGCAAGAGTTTTGAACGGGGCGACTCCGCTTCCGCCAATAAAGCAAGCGGCAAAATCATGATGCTCGCCTTCGCGAAGGATGGCAATGTCAGAAATCTTGAAATATGGGGCAATGCACGCAGCACCTATTTTGTGAATGATAGCAGCGGGCGAGGATGCAATGAAGTGAGCGGCGACAGCGTGTCGGTATTGTTCGCGAACAGCCGCGTACAGTTTGTTACCCTGGAGGGAAGCACCCGGGGAGTCTATTTTCCCCTACCATGACGCCAATGCTTGCCATTGATTATTTGAAATGATCCTATGGGAAACATGATAACCACCGGCGAACGCGGGGAAACCGGGCTGCCGAACTTGACAGCGAGCCAGAGGACGCGGGAGATTCGCACCGATGGGCTCGTCAAGATATACAGTAAACGGAAAGTGGTGGACGGTGCCTCCATAGCCGTACATCAGGGAGAAATCGTAGGACTCCTGGGCCCGAACGGCGCTGGCAAGACTACGACCTTTTATATGATCGTCGGCCTTATTAAAGCGAACCGGGGAACCATTTTCCTCGATGAGGTAAATATTTCGAAGAAACCGATGTACAAACGGGCACGGCTCGGTATAGGCTACCTGCCGCAGGAACCGTCGATTTTCAGGAAGCTGACCGTGGCTGATAACATTCTTTCGGTCCTCGAGTACCAGAGCATGAGCTTCAAGGAGCGAAAGATGCGGATGCACGCGCTGCTCGAAGACATGAATGTGGCGCACCTTGCGAAAAGTTTCGGCTATATGCTGTCGGGCGGAGAGCGGCGGCGGGTGGAGATCGCACGGGCGCTGGCCATTCGACCTCATTTCATTCTGCTCGACGAGCCCTTTGCCGGAGTCGATCCGATCGCGGTAGAGGACATACAGAGTATTGTGCATGAATTGAAATATAAGGGGTACGGCGTTCTCATTACCGACCACAATGTACGGGAAACGCTGCGAATCACCGACCGGGCCTATATCATGGCGGAAGGCAAGATACTCATCTCGGGTACCGCAGGAGACCTGGCGGAAAATCCCGAAGCGCGAAGAATTTACTTAGGGCAAAATTTTCGGCTGGACTAGGATAAGGAAACTCGATGAATCTCGGTCTCGACATGTCGCTGCGGATGCAGCAGAAGCTCTCTTTTCAGATGATTCAGTCGCTGAAGCTTCTGCAGGTTAATACCCTGCAACTCGAACAACTTCTCAAGACCGAACTCGAGATGAACCCCCTTCTTGTCGCCGGAGAAGATCTCGACGGAGAATTATCCGAAACGCAGGAAGATGTCGCCAAGGAAGAAGATTCCAAGGAGGTCGAAGAGGCACCCGAAGAGGAAGAACTCAATGTCGACGAAGATTCGATCGACTGGGAGGATTATCTTAATGAGGGGTTCGATCTCGGCTACTCGCGCAACGAAGAGATAGACAGGAACGAGGAACACTTCGAACCTACGCTGGTTTACCAGATCTCTCTTGAGGAACACCTTAATGGTCAGATTGCAGAAAAAAACCTTTCCGAAGGGAAACGACTTCTGGTGCAGTTTCTCATCGGTTCTCTCGAACTTGATGGTTACCTGCGTCTTTCGGTAGAGGATATCGCCAACATTACAAAAAAAGACATCCTCGAAGTCGAAGAGGCTCTCCAGATTCTCTGGACCTTCGATCCGCCGGGCATCGGAGCCCGAAACCTGCGGGAGTGCATGATCCTCCAGTTGCGCCGTCGGGGCTTGGAGAAGTCGCTTGCCGGACGCATTGTCACCGAAGATTGGGATCTCTTTGAAAAGATGAAGATCCCGGACATCGCCCGGCACCTAGAAGTGGAGCCGCGAGCGATCCAGGATGCCATTGCGGTTCTAAAAACACTCAACCCGAAACCCGGCTACGAACTCAACCCAGACAAATCAACAACCATTATCCCAGATCTGATCGTCGAGAAAATCGATGGCAAATTCGTGGCGATGCTTAACGACCGTTCCATTCCGTCACTGCATATCAGCAAGTCCTACGCCGACCTTCTTCGCCGTGGCAGCATGGTAAAGCAGGATGTCAAGAAATACGTGCGGGAAAAATTCAACAGTGCTTCGTGGTTCATAAGTGCCATTGAACAACGCAAGACCACCATGCTCAAGGTCATGTACGCCATCATCGAACGGCAGAAAGGGTTTTTCGAAAAAGGCCATTCACACTTGGTCCCCCTGCGCCTGCAGGACATCGCGGATATGATCAGCATGCATATTTCTACGGTAAGCCGCGTCACGAGCAACAAGTATGTGCAGACCGCTCACGGCATTTTCGAACTCAAGTACTTCTTCACCGAAGCGATTGGCAAGGATGCAACGGGAGCCGATGTTTCTTCGGAACGAATCCGGAATCGTATCCATCAAATGATCGATTCGGAGAATACGAACGAACCACTCTCCGATCAGCGAATCGCAAATATCTTGTCGAGCGAGCATATCCCGGTAGCAAGACGCACCGTGGCGAAATACCGCGAACAAATGAAAATTCTTCCTGCCCGCCTGCGTCAGCGTTATGAGTGAGCTATCTGGCAGGCGCGCCGATTCGCCCTATTTTTCCGGTTCCGAACCAATAACGCACCGCCGCCTTCCGTATTGGCTCAAGAAACCACATGGGCTCTCCGGTTCCTATAAAACCGTGATCAACACGCTGTCAACCGCATCCGGATGCGCTCCCAGCAACGCACTGCATACGGTCTGCGTCGAGGCACGATGCCCGAATCGTGCTGAATGCTTTTCAGCCGGCACTGCGACCTTTCTCATTATGGGTAATACGTGCACCCGCAAATGCCGCTTCTGCAGTGTACGCCACGGCAGTCCGCAACCGCTTGATCTGGATGAACCGCACTTGGTCGCAAGCGCAGCAGTTGCATTAGCCCTTCGCCATATTGTGATAACCTCGGTCACCCGTGACGATCTTCCGGACGGAGGGGCGGGCCACCTTGCCGAGACTGTAAGCCGATGCCGGGCTGCGCTTCCCACGGCAACCATCGAACTGCTTATTCCGGACCTTGCTGGAGATGCTGCGGCGCTTGCCATTGTGCTATCCAGCCGTCCGGATGTCTTGAACCATAATCTTGAAACCGTACCGCGTCTGTATCATTCAGTGCGGCCGCAAGCGATGTACCGACAGTCTCTGCACCTTCTCTCGTGCGCCCGGAAAGCGGGACTTGTCACCAAAGCCGGCCTCATGGTCGGCCTCGGAGAAACCGACGATGAGATCGAAAAGGTTCTATCTGACCTCATTGTCGTAGGTTGTCACATTGTAACCATTGGCCAGTATCTGCAGCCCTCTCCCGCGCAATCCGAGGTAGCGCGTTACGTGCCGCCTGAACAGTTTAATCGGTATGAATCGATTGGCAAAGCGCTCGGATTCTCCGCCATCGTAACCGGTCCCTTTGTCAGAAGCTCCTATCATGCGCATGAACTCTTAGTGGCGGCACTACGGTAGCGTTCCGACTATAAGGAAACAATATTCATAGCCATTTTACTACCTTTCATCATACCTCAATCATACCTTTACCTGAAGCATATGCAGGTAGTCTTGGACAGTTCATTTTCTCGCTGAAGTGGAATATCGTATTTTTTATTTGCATCTTGTGATAATCCATAAACAACCAACAAATAAAGGAGATGCAGGCCATGGAGATACGAATTACTTCACGGCATTCTAAAGCAGCGCAATCACTACACGACACAATGATCGCTGATCTCAATAAACTTGAAAAATTCTCTGAAAAAATCGGCTTTTGCCACGTCATTCTTGATAGTGAATTTGTCGATCAGACGGTTGAAATCACTATGCATGCATTCGACCGTGAGATTGTCGCAACAGGAAAAGCGGGAAATATCGGAAAGGCTTTTGACCTGGCTCTTGAAAAAATCGAACGCCAGTTGAAGAAACTGAATGAAAAGATTAAGAACCATAAGCATCCGTAATGCAAATTCAAGGGGTTTGTGACGCGCGGCGATTGCGGGTGAGGAGAGCGCAACGCAAGAAAGGAATGCCCGGTGACTAAAAACAATATGGATCTTATGGTGGGAGCATCGATCCTTATTGCTTTGTGCATCCTTATCGGCGGCGTCCTGTGGTTGAAAGAGGCGTTTGTAACCGAAAAACAGGTGTTTTATACTTTTCTGTTTTCCAATGTGGGTGCTCTGCAAGTAGGCGACCCGGTCATGGTAAACGGCGTAACCAAGGGACGCGTGGCGACCCTCTCTCTGCGCAATGAGCAGGTCGCAGCAGTCGTTCATCTTGATAATGATGTTACCCTTACTGATTCCTGCCGGGTGGTCGTACAGAATATCGGCCTTATGGGGGAACGTGGCATCGGCATTCAACTGGCCGGCGGCAGCGTCATCAAACCAACCCGGAAAAATGATACAACGTTTATCGCCGGGTATTTCGATACCGGAATCGCTGAGGCCATGGGCATGATGGGACAGGTTCTTTCTAAAACGGAAGCACTCCTCACCGATATCTCATCGCTCACGAATAGTACAGTCGGCGACACTTCGTTTATAAGCCTCTTTCATACGCTCTCGAAACGACTGGATACGCTGACGGAGCAGACCGAGAGGCTCATTGCAAAAAATGGACCCCTGATCGACAGTAGTATAGCCAACCTCGCTGAAACGTCGGCGCAGCTCAAGGAGTTCATGGATAAGAACGGCACTGGTTTCTCCACGATTATGACCAATGGCGTGGCACTTTCGACAAACGCGCTCAGCGTTATCGCTAAAGCCGATTCGCTTTCGACTTCGATCCAGGGCATTGTACACAAAATTGAGGCGGGCCAGGGTCCTCTCGGAATGATCTTGGAGGACCAACAATTTTCACAGGACCTGAAACATGCGGTCACTGGAATTGATACCTTGGCCACGCAAGTCAGAAACAACGGGTTGAAATTGCGGGTCAAACTCGGCTTCGGAAAGAATTAATAAAAGCGTGTATCTATGGTGGAACTGCAAATTAAAGTCACGAATACTCTTGGCTTGCATGCCCGGCCTGCAGCCAAGATTGTCCAGACGGCGAATCAATACAAATCGGAAATCCTGCTTATTACCGCGAACGCCCAGGCGGATGCGAAGAGCATCTTGAACACACTCATGCTGGCCGCGATCTTCAATACGCCGATCACCATCCGCGCATCGGGCATCGACGAGAGAGAAGCAGCCGACTCCATCGCCACACTCTTTGCGCAAAAATTTGATGAAGAATCATAGATCTTTGACCGGTGTTTTGGTTCTGTGGCTACGCATAGCCTGTAAAGGTCACTATAGTTCTTCCTCCGCTATTCTTTCCCACACATTGAATTATCCCAAAGCGACTCAATTTAGCGGGATCTTTTCTCGCCGATCACCTGATTTATCTCCTTAAAGTTTTCCTGCTTTTTATTCGAAAACTTTCGAAAGGGACTTCGTTGCTTCGCTCTGTGCGCTATTGTTCAGTATCTATCTACTACCTGATACATTTGAAAGTTATCTGACTTGTGGGTAAAAAACCCGTTGTATTCCTTCTTTGGGCATTACTACCAGGTATATAAAAGCATGGGTAATCTTTCAAAAAACGCCAATATTCCATACTAAGTTAGCAAAGCCAAATTTCTTTTAATTGTTATTTTATCACAAAATTTCCTTCATCCATACGATAAGCTATTTTTAAAAGTTGTACTGTATTACGAAAATTGAAACAAGAACAGGATACTCCCCATGCAGGAAATTCTTATTGGGATCGTCGGAGCGGGAACAGTGGGTGGCGGCGTAATTAAGATTCTGAATAAACGCATCGAAAACCTGCGCCAAGAGCAGGGGCTGCCCATTCGTATAGCCAGAATCGCCGATAAAGACCCTCGTCGTCAAGCACAGTTTGCGGCATACGGCGCGATCTGCACTCTCGATGCAGATTCTATTCTGAACGATCCAGCAATACAGATAGTCGTGGAACTAGTCGGTGGAACAACTTTTGCTAAAGAGTTCGTCCTTGCAGCACTCTCGCGGAAAAAACACGTGATCACGGCAAACAAGGCGTTACTTGCCGAACATGGTCCCCTGATCTTTGAAACCGCCGCAAAAGAAAATGTTTCGGTTTACTTCGAAGCAGCCGTAGGCGGTGGTATGCCAATCATCAAAACTCTTCGCGAGGGCCTTGTCGCCAATGACATCCTTTCGATCAAGACCATCATAAATGGTACCTGCAATTATATCCTTACAAAGATGTCGCGGGAAGGATTATCTTTTGCCGCAGCGCTCGACGAGGCGCAGAAACGCGGCTATGCCGAGACCGACCCGACTCTCGACGTCAGCGGCGGTGATTCCGGACATAAGGTGGCGATTCTCGCTTCGTTGGCAGGCGCTGGCTATGTGCCATTCAAATCGATCAGCATTGAAGGGATCACGGAAATCGGTAAGAACGATATCGCTTTTGCCTCGGAGCTCGGTTACACTATAAAACTTCTCGGTATCATCAAGAAGTCCAACGACGAGTACCTTGATGTCCGGGTACATCCGGTCATGTTGCCTGCCCGACACATTCTTGCTTCGGTATCGGATGTGTATAATGCAGTGCTCTTGGAGGGAGATGCGGTTGGCCAGATCCTCCTTTACGGAAAGGGCGCCGGCGAGCTGCCGACCGCTAGTGCCGTGGTCAGCGATATCATCGATGTGGCACATAACATCTCCTGCCGTATCGGTGTACGCATCCCGATGCGCTACTACAGTTCATCGCACGAACTTTCAATTAAACCGATAGCCCTGATCGAAGGCCGCTATTATCTCCGGTTTACCGTACAGGACAAGCCCGGCGTTCTGGCATCCATAGCAGGTCTGCTAGGCGAGGAGGGAATATCCCTCGCCTCTGTAATGCAAAAAGAGGGCTTCTCAGCGAAAAAGGTACCGGTTATCATCCTGACGCATGTCGCAATCGAAAAAAATCTCAGGTCGGCGCTTATGCGCATCGAGGCGATGAACTATATCAAAGATCACACCCAAGTGATACGTATCGAAGAATAGCGCCACCGCTGCACGTGCTTTTAGCGAGGGAACCATGCAGTACGTCAGTACCCGAAATAACCATCAGCCAATAACTGCTTCTCGTGCCATTACCTTGGGCATGGTGCCCGAAGGCGGTCTTTTTGTGCCAGAACAGGTGCCTCTGCTGGATTTTATGCCCGGAAACGGCGAAAGCTATCAGGCAGTCGCAGAGCGGATACTATCCCCGTTTCTCTCCGATTTCCCAGCAACTGATCTCTCCTCCTGCATTTTGCGCGCTTACAATAAAGCCTCATTTGACATCAATGAGATTGTCAATGTCGTACCGCTTGATGAGCGTCGTTCGATCATGGAACTCTGGCATGGGCCGACTGCGGCATTTAAGGATATTGCATTGCAAATCATGCCCCACCTGATGAGCGTTTCTAAAAGGATTCTCAACGATCGCTCCCATACTGTCATTTTGGTGGCCACATCGGGCGACACCGGCAAAGCAGCGCTCGAGGGATTTAAAAACTGTGAAGGAATATCGATAATCGTTTTTTATCCTCACAATGGTGTGAGCGAAATTCAGAAACGGCAGATGACCACGACCGACGGCCACAACACCTATGTTATTGCAGTAAAGGGAAACTTTGACGAGTGCCAGACTGAAGTCAAAAATCTCCTCGGCAGCCGAGAGTTACGGGAACGGTACAGAAATCGCGGCATCGAATTTTCATCGGCTAACTCCATCAACTGGGGCCGGCTCTGCCCGCAAATCGTGTACTATTTCTCCTCTTACGGCCAACTGGTCAACCGAAATGTAATCAAAGCTGGCGAAGCAGTGAATTTCTGCGTGCCGACCGGCAATTTCGGGAATATTCTCGCGGGTTACTACGCGATGCGCCTGGGACTGCCGATTGCAAAACTTATCTGCGCATCCAATAGAAACAATGTGCTCGCCGACTTTTTCGCGACCGGCGATTATAACAGCAATCGCACTTTTTCACATACCATTTCCCCTTCAATGGACATCCTGATCTCCTCCAACCTCGAGCGGTTTCTTTTTGAAGTCAACAGTCACGATTCAAGACCTGTGGCTGGTTGGAGCCAATCGCTCGCTAATACCGGGGCATTCACGGTCGGCCCGACGACCAGAAAACATATGGACAAATTTATCGTTTCCAGCTGGGTCGATGATCAGAAGGTGCTCACGACTATCGGCGAAGAGTTCAGACGATCAGGTTATGTGCTCGATACACACACCGCAGTAGCGGTAGCGGTCGACACAGAGATCACGCCTAACAATCAGCACACGATTATCGCCTCCACTGCAAGCCCCTTTAAGTTCGGCAGGTATGTGTTGCAAGGCATGACCGGCGAAATCGTCAAAAACGAGTACCATGCAATTGACCGGATCAGCGCGCTTTCGGGCCTTCCGGTCCATCAAGCGCTTGCGGAATTACGGCAACGACCGGAACGACACACCCTTGTCATCGAAAAAAAAAGGATGCACGAGACTCTGCTGGAATTGATGTGGAAGATTACCGGATAGTTTCCAGATTTACCAATCTGTAATATTCCTGGAGTTACATGGCGACAAAATTTGCAATGTTGGTGGGTGATGGAATGGCAGATCTTCCCATTCGCGAACTTCAGGGGAAAACTCCTCTGGCCTATGCTGATACCCCCAATATGAATCACATCGCCGCCATTGGCACTATCGGACGCATCGCGACGATTCCCAAAGGATTGCCGCCCGGCAGCGACGTAGGTAACCTTTCCCTTCTTGGTTATGACCCGGCTTGCTATTACAGCGGTAGGGCGCCGATTGAAGCCGCCAGCATGGGAGTTCCCCTTGGGCCCAACGATACCGCGTTCCGCTGTAATCTGGTGACCATCGCCGATGGTCGCATGCTCGATTATTCTGCAGGGCACATTGAAACAGATGATGCACTGGAACTGATTACGCTGATCGAACAGAAATTAGGTTGTGCTTCGGTCCGATTTTACGTCGGGGTATCGTATCGCCATCTCATGGTGGTGCATGATTTCCCAGCAGGATGCCTCTGCATACCTCCCCACGATTTTTCGGGACGCGAAGTTTTGTCCTTTCTTCCGAGCGGTCCAGGCAGCGAGCTTCTTCACTCCCTCATGGGAAACGCACAAGTAGTGCTTAAGAATGCAAAGGTAAACCTCACACGGCAAAGAATCGGCAAGAAGGCTGCAACCGACATATGGCTTTGGGGCCATGGAATCGCGGTAACTCTGCCGACCATGACCGAGCGCTACGGCCTATCGGGATCGGTAATCTCAGCTGTGGACCTTGTTCGAGGGATAGGCATTCTCGCTGGCTTGCGAGTCCGGCTCGTCGAAGGAGCTACCGGGTATCTCGGAACCAACTATGCTGGTAAAATTGCCGCTGCGGCGGCAGCGCTTGCCGAAGAAGACTTTGTGTTCCTGCACGTCGAAGCGCCAGACGAAACCTCGCATGAAGGATCGCTGCAGAAAAAAATTATCGCCATCGAAGAATTCGATAAAAATATCGTCGGCGAGATGCTTAAATTGCAGAATGAAATCGACGGCCTGCAGATTATCGTTACCCCCGATCACGCCACACTTCTTTCGCTGCGAACGCATGATTCTTCGCCAGTGCCATTTGCTGCATGCGGCCGCGATATTCGGCGCCTCAATGCGGCAGCCTACAGCGAATACGCGGCGAAGGATATGCCTGTGCGGTCAGGAACAATTCTTTTCGACAGTTTCATTAAAGGAACCTTGTAAGATAATTATATGGGTATCCGGATTATAGAAAAATTATTGACGCTCTTCTTCGATATTATCGCGATCAATGTCGCGTTTTTTACCACCGTGTGGCTACGGTATGCCTCCGGTTTGTTCCCTGAGACATACAATCCTCATGTCGATTTTTCATCCTATTGCAATTTGGTACTTTTTTTGATGAATGCGGTCTGGCTATTACTTTTTTTTGTCAATGGTCTCTACCGCGAGTGGCATAAGGAATCGAGGTTCGATGAGTTCATCGTCATCGCTCGAACGGTCGGGTTCGGCACGCTGGTGATCTGCCTGCTCACCAGCGGCCAACAGATCATCGATTTCGCTCATACCGGCCACTGGAAGTTTTTTTTCACGCGCACTAAACTTGCTACCCTTTTGACCTACGGCGGGTGCATGCTGTTTTTCGCTACTGCTTCCCGTTTCGTAATTCACTCGCTTCTCCCACTGCTTTTTTCGCGTGGTATCGGTGTCAGCAAAGTGCTCATCATCGGCGCGAATGCATCGGGGGAGCGGCTGGTAAAGGAGATTCACGCCTACGCGAAGCTTGGATACCGCGTCATCGGATTCATCGACGACGACGGACGAAAACGCGGTAGCATGGTCAGCGGGTATCGCGTACTCGGCACCTATTCGGAAATTCCATCAATAGTCAAGCGTGAGCGAATCCCCGCGATCATCGTCGCACATGTGAGCGATTCGGCCAACGAGATCATGAAGGTGCTGAATTACTGCGGGGAGATTTCGGTAACCGTGTATATGGTGCCCTCCCTTATCGATGTTATCACCGGCCATCTTAAAACACATCAGGTATTTGGCATTCCACTCCTTGTGTTGCTGCAGGACCACATGCCTGGCTGGGAAGCGCAGATCAAACGTCTGATGGACATCTCGGTATCGCTCGGTGTACTGACCATTGGCGCCCCTATATGGCTCCTCGTTGCGGCCATTATAAAACTCACCTCGCCGGGATCGGTGGTCTATAAGCAGCTCCGGGTCGGCCGGAACGGCAAGAACTATACCATGTACAAATTCCGCTCGATGTACCAAGATGCCGAAAAACGGTCAGGCCCTACTTGGGCGTCGAAAAACGATCCGCGCATAACGCCGGTCGGAAGATTTATCCGAAAAACACGGCTGGATGAAATCCCGCAGTTTTTCAATGTTTTCAAGGGCGAAATGAGTCTCGTAGGCCCGCGCCCGGAACGGCCTTTTTTCGTCGAGCAACTAAAACTGGAAATCCCCTGGTATGTACGCAGGATCAAGATGAAACCCGGCATCACCGGGTGGGCTCAGGTAAAGCACAAATACGATGCATCTATCGAAGATGTTAAACAAAAGGTCATGTATGACCTGTATTACTTTGAAAATATGTCCATTCAACTCGATATTAAAATTATTCTGCGCACATTCTGGGTCGTTTTTACCGGCAAAGGAGCGCATTAATCGTCATTGCTTTCCCTCATGTGGTTTGCAATTACGGTGGCACTCATCGGATTTGTAAAGCGCCCAAAACGGTGACGTTAGCGAAAAAACCTGCCCTGAATCATCTTGCTTTCTTCCATATGTTTCCGAAGCAATGGTATCGACTTCGATTTCCTGGCACTCCAATCCGGTGCGACAAGACCGCGCTCCCGGCACGAGTCTGCCATAATCCGATGAATGTGTTGATCAGGACGAAGCCGCTCGATGAAGCCGCAGAGGATCGGTGCATACTCTTCTATATCCAGGACCGGGGATCTCCCTTGCTTATGCCATTCTGCAATCGGGGTCCCGCGGATAATCATAAGCTGGTGAATTTTGACTCCATTGACCGGCAGGGATGCAAGAGCCGATGCGGTGGCGTACATCATCTCTTTCGATTCGCTGGGCAGACCAAGCACAACATGGGCAACGCTTTCGATTCCGCGCGCAGCACAACGAACCGCTGCCTCGGCAAATTCAGCAAAGGTATGCCCTCGATTCATCAGTGCCAGTGTCGAATCATGAGCGGTTTGCAACCCAAGTTCAACTGTTAAGTAGGTTCTTCGGGAAAGATCCGCAAGATAATCGTAGACAGGATCGGGGAGGCAATCGGGTCTTGTCCCGATGCTCAATCCTACCACGCGGGGAATTTGAAGAAGCGGTTCGTAAACGCCGGCCAGATGTTCGAGCGATCCGTAGCTATTGGCATAGGGCTGTAGGTAGGCAATAAAAGCCTTCCCAGCACTGGAAGTCCGCGCTATTACGGAAGTCAATTGGTCAAGGGGAGATTCCGCCGATCCAGCGACAGGACTGAATGCACGATTATCGCAGAAAGCGCATCCGCCCCTTCCTCTTGAACCGTCCCTGTTGGGGCAAGAAAATCCGCCGTTCAGGGGAACTTTGAGTACCGTGGTACCGAATCGCTTTTTCAGGTAGGAGCTATAAGCGTTATAGAGATCCATATGCATTCAAAATGAGTGCGACCTCTTAATCGACGAATCCTCCACTGCACAAGCCAGGTAATGCACGCGTGTGAGAAGAAACAGTTAAAAAAAACTATTTGGTTTGAGCGGAATTCTTATTCAAACTTTTAGTCAAATCAAAAGAGGAAATACTATCCGCGTTGAGCTGTTCGAGATCACCGGTGATATCTACTGGTTTTGATTTAAGGCGACGACCCATTTGGGACGAATCAAGTCGAACCACGCGTTCCAGATCCTCAATCTGCCGGCGAGTCATCGTGGATCCAACCGGTTTGCTGCCAACAGCGACGCTGTTCGTTTCGGCACTCTTTTCGAGCTGGTCTATCCGACTTTGCACCTCTTCCTTCTGCAAAGGATCGTCGAGATATAACAGCGCTTTTTTCCACGACTCAATTGCCTCCGCTTTGCGATCGATGTTCTGAAGAGCCCATGCAAGCTGTTGATAGTAGGCTGGGTTATTCTGCTCAACCATGATCGCCGCCTGGTATTCAACGATGGCCTTGGTGGTATCATGCTCGTTTTTCAGGTATATATCGCCAAGTTCACTATGCGCGTCACCTTTATTCGGCTCAGCAGTTATCGCCTGTTTTAAATATTCTTTTGCCTCTGCAAGCTGGTTGGTAAAAACAAAACAGCGCGATAAATTAAGCATCGCCTCGAAGTTCACTCCATCCATTTTCACCAGTTCGCGGTACTGAGCAATCGCCTGGGGCATGTTCTTGGCATTTGCATACATTGCGGCAAGATTCATGCGAGCGGTGGTATTGTCAGGATCATAGGTCACAGCCTGGGTCAACGCTTCCATTGCATCGTCGCTTTCATTCAAGTTATCATAAGCAACCGCCAGACTCGACCAAACAATGGAATTCTTGGGCTGCAAATTCAGAGCCTTTTTCAGCTCGACTACCGCTTGAGCACTATTTCCCCATTGAAGATACGTAAGCCCTAAATTATATTGGGCTTCGAAATAACCGGGGTCTCGCGCAAGAGCCTGCTTGAAAGCATTGGCGGCCTGACTGTAGGCGCCACGCTGGAGCAATCCCTGACCGTTACTCATAAAAAATTCAACGTTTTGACCTTTTGCCATGAAGGGCCCCCCAAAGGCCAGCACTATCAAGGCGAGCGATCCAGCTGAAACCAACTTTTTCATATTCCCTTCCTCGCAATGACATTGACGTCCTCTTGCTATCAAAGCAGCAAGGGGATCACTCAATGAGGAGTTTCTTCGACTCTTCCATGTTGCGGGTCCGACACAACCGTTTTTCCTCTCCTCCAGCTAATATATAATATATAGCGCCTTGGATAAGTTACAAGAGCTATTGTTCCCTCACAATTCGGTATTGATCTCATGCTTCCGATGGACTTATGTTCCAGCAGCAACATATGCCATCTAACTAGTGAAAAAACGCCGAAATATCGTAGATGCACTATATCTGTGCAACCCTTTGGATAGCCAAATTATGGACCCTCCAAATTCTGCTAATTTCACTTATTTAAGCATTTGCCGGACTACTACCAAGAGCATACTCCTCCCGGCAAATATTTCCCGTTTTTCAGGTCTTCCGTCGTCCTCACAAAAAGCGGGAAACTGAAATGACTGCGGAAACATTGGAGGATTATTTAGTATTTTGAAATAAACTATATTATTGCTCCCCTTTAAACCGTTCGCCGATAATGAGTCTGCCGGGTTACGACCTACATAAAAAGGATACCGCACATGGCCCGCAATACCCAGGATACCTATCAAAACCCGCTTATTGAGCGATATGCTTCTCCTGAGATGTTGTTTGTATTTTCCCCGCACAATAAATTTTCCACCTGGCGAAAACTCTGGATTGCGCTCGCCGAAGCCCAAGCCGAGCTCGGCCTGCAGATTTCACATGATCAAATCGTGGAAATGAAAGCGAACGTCGACAACATCGACTATGAAGCCGCCCGGCAAATTGAAGCGCAAACACGGCACGATGTCATGGCTCATATAAAAGTATTCGGCGAAAAATGCCCCAAAGCAAAGCCGATCATTCATCTCGGCGCGACGAGTGCATTCGTGGGCGATAACACCGACCTTATTCAGATGCGCGAGGCTTGCACGATCATTCTTGCTCGGATGTCGAACGTTGTACGGGTTTTACGACAATTCGCCTTAGCCCATGCTGATCGCGCAACGCTCGGGTTTACCCATTTCCAGCCTGCTCAGCTTACCACAGTCGGTAAGCGAGCCACACTCTGGATGTATGAGCTTCTCATGGATTTTGAAGCGGTCGAAGAATTTATTGCACGATTACCATTTCTTGGAGTGAAGGGTGCAACCGGCACTCAGGCCAGTTTTCTCTCTCTCTTTAATGGTGATCATGATAAGGTAAAAAAACTCGATGCCAACGTCGCAGCACGAATGGGGTTCAGACAAACCGTTCCGGTATCTGGACAGACGTATTCACGCAAAATCGATTTCCAAGCGGCTGCTACACTTTGCGGACTTGCCCAGTCTCTGCATAAATTCGGCAATGACCTTCGTCTTCTCCAACACCTTAAGGAAATCGAGGAACCCTTCGAAAAAACACAAGTAGGATCCTCAGCCATGGCTTATAAGCGGAATCCCATGCGATCCGAGCGTCTCACCTCCCTCTGCCGATATATCATCTCGCTTTCCTTCTCCCCTGCTATGACCGCCGCCGAGCAATGGTTCGAACGAACCCTTGATGATTCGGCAAATAAACGACTCTCGATCCCGGAAATATTTCTTACCGCAGATGCCGCACTGATTATCGCACTGGATATATGTGAAGGTCTTCTCGTCTATCCTGCGGTTATCGCTCGGCATATCGAGGAAGAGCTACCATTCATGGCAACCGAAAACATACTAATGGCATCAGTAAAAAAAGGAGGGGACCGCCAGGAAATTCACGAGCGGATCCGTCTGCATTCCATGGAAGCGGCTCGCGGCGTGAAAATAGAGGGCAAAAGGAACGATCTGCTCGATCGTTGCGCCGCCGACCCGAAGATGCTCCTGTCGAACGATGACATCAAGGACCTACTTGATGTCAAAGCTTTCGTCGGACGCTCACCGGAACAGACCCGGGAGTTTATCTCTCTCTATATCGATCCGTTGCTTGCCCGTGCGGAGCGCTATGGAACCGTCAACAAAATGAATCTTACCGTATAATAAGCAATGCCTGCCGATTATCACACTCATACTGCCTACTGCGGTCATGCGAGAGGATCTATCGGCCAATATGTTGAATCGGCAATTTCGCTCGGTCTCAGGGAAATCGGTTTTTCGGACCATCTGGGACGCTACTATCTGACCCCCGCGCAGCGGCGTCGCTACTTGGATTGGGGAATGGATGAGAAAAAACTCAATTGGTATTTCAGCGATCTTCTCGAAGCCAAGGGATCATATAGGGATCGAATCAACATCTCCGTCGGACTGGAAATTGACTATGTTGAAGGCTACGAGCAGATGCTGGAGCCGATCATCGAGCGCTATCCTTTTGACTACTTGCTCTGTTCAATACATTGCCTTCCGCGCTTCGGCTGGAAACATCTTTCCGCTTATTTGAGCTATGCGGATACCATGGCGATTTACACCGAGTACTTCCGGGTCGTCCGCTCTGCCATTGACTGCGGCCTTTTTCATATTCTTGCCCATCCGGATCTCATCTGGCGCACCATCGGCTGGCCCACGTGCGAGACTTCCCTTCCTTTTCAGGAGATTGCCGACATGACAGCGGCGGCGAAGGAAGCAAATGTCGCGATCGAAATAAATTCCAATGGCTTCCGCTGGTCCAGGGAGAACCGTCTTGCATACGGAGATCCTTTTTTCACGATGCTTGACCTGTGCGGCAAGCTTGGAGCCCCGATTTCGCTTGGTTCCGATGCTCATGAACCTCAGGACGTCGGACAACTCTTTCCGGAACTCAGATCCGCCTTACGGCAATGTGGAATAACCGGAACCGCATGTTTTACTAGTGGTATTATGCGCAACGAACCCCTGGCCTGAATGCCGGATCTATGCCGCTTTTGTAAAAAATAAAAACAAGTACGGATACATCGAAGAAACGATAGCTGCCCATAGCGCACAATGCTGTCTTCCGATGCGGTTAAACAGGCCGACTGCTGGTGCACCGAAAAAAAAGACAATGGCGGAAAAACCGGGGAGCAGGAATCTTCCTTCAGGCTCAGAATGCGAGGCATTAAGGCTGATATAGAAGGCCGTTGTCAAAATGAGAACAAATGTTAAGAGCATAACCTCGAAAGACGGCTGTTTAGTCCTGAGCAGGTATTCCGCTGCAGCAATACCCTGAACAACCAGAATCGCTCCACCAATGATATTGCATATTTTTGTGCCGACCCTCCCCGGTGCACCATGCTGCATTGGAAACCAGAAATAGTGGATGGTCTTTTCAATGAAACCGGTAATAGCCTGTAAGGTAGACAAACAATGAGACGGCTGGCCGAAACCCATATTTAACGCAAACAATGAGTGATAAATCAAAAGGTTTCGAAAATACCACGGGAATGCCACAATTGCTGCAATCCCTACGATACCGCACCCCTGCAATGCAGTCGAAGGTTTACGCGTTCCTATTGAGCCGATAAAAAAATAGGCGGCGATGACGAAAAAAGAGATGGCCATTGAGCTTTTCGTCAGCATCCCTGCCGCCAAGTAGAAGATCAGACGCATGGAACGTTTCCATGAGAGATGCAAAATCGATTGTGGAGCCCCGATGGCGATCACTTCATAAACGATCAGTGTCGCGAAAAGCCACGATAGTGCATCGTTCGATATCATCGCGCAAAAATAGGCATGCGTGGGAAATAGTGCCGCGAAGAGTAACGCATAGTGCCGTAACAATTGGTCAGGCGCAGATTTGTACACAATCGAACTTATGAGAAAAACCGTCAAAATTCCACAAAGGCATGAAAACAACCGGCAGCAATAAAAGGCATTTCTCTCACCAAAGGTGGCAAAGAAAAACGCTCCAATTATGTAATACAAAGGCGGCTGGTAATATTCGAAATCATTTCGTTCGAATGCACCCGGATCTTTGACGGTTCCCCTTTGAATAGGCAGTGAATGATGTGCAGCGAGAAATTTGACATAATTAAAATGCGCCGGTTCATCATTCAGCCCTTCGAGACGATGTTCGACCCGTTGCCCAAAAGGCACAAAAACGACCAATAGCAACCGTAGTGCAATCGCGAGTGAAAAAAAAGACCGAAAGATAATGTGTTGGGAAAGCTCTTCGCTCCGCTTGGTCGGCTCGCGCATTTGAGAAAAATAATTAAGAAAACACACCTCGGCGACTATTGCCGCGCCGAATCATCCGTACTATTTAACATTTCCCGCCTACCATCAAATGTGCGCCGCAGCGCTTGTGTGCCAGAGTTTCTTGAGTACTTTATTGCGCTTGCCATATCGATGATTTCTTTCCGCAATAAAATTCTTCTTCTGCGATGATGTGTTATCGGCCCGAAGCCGAAGAGGGCGTCAAGGGAACAGTAGAGTTTGCAGCGGCGGGGGCGGGTAGTCCGGAAGAGGACTGCGATGGGGTTGCAGACGCAGTCGTTGTCGAAGCGGCCGATCCGGAAAACGACTGCAGTACGGCTGGAGAAACAGTCGTCTGCGAACTGGTTTGTTTAAGAATAGATGACGCGGAGGGAGCAATACTCGAATCCGGGGTCGCAGGCTGCATCGACAAGCCATTTTTCGGGTTAATCGACAAGGGGATGTGCTTCTGAGCAGAATCCCGGCTGAACTGTATCGATGCGGCTCCCCGCTGCATCGAATCGACCGTTCCGGCTCCCGGTACTGCTCGTGCACCGGCAGGCAATTTTTGGGACAATACCGACACATCCGCGAGTTCTCCATAGGCCTTCATAGTATCGAGCGCAATCTGGATACGGGGTTTGGCCTCCGCCGTGCAATAAATTGATTTCGGGTATCGTTCGCAGATCTTCTCATACAGAGTTTTCGCCGTCTTCTTCATCCGAAGATCGTTGTCCGTCAACCACGCGGCGACGTAGAGGCTCTTCGGCGCGATTTCAAGATCGGAGTATTCTTTATAAATATTGAAAAAAGCCTGCACTGCGCCTTTTATATCCCCTTCGTTCAAATATTTTTTTTCGGCAGCCCGAAATGCCGAAAATGCTCTCCCTTTGCGAGTCGTCACAACCGAATCGGGAACATCCTTAAGTTCAGTCAATACCCTCCGAGCATTTTCATCCTCAGGATAGCGTGCAAGCACCAGCGCAAAAAGACTGTCAGCGCGCACGGTATCTTTCAAGCTGTACTTTTCAATGTAAGCGGCAGCGCAAATCGCCTTGGGACGGTGAATCGAATCTGCCGATGAATCGGCTGCACAGTGCAGGAACTGCCGTATGGCGGAATCTGGTTCATCAAGATCGTAATAGAATAACTCGCCGATTTTATACATCGTATCCGCCCGGTTCACCCTATATTTAGTCGTATCAGGCAGGACCGTTTTTTTAGTCGTATCCGCCGCACGGATCCCCTTTTTAAAGGCGGTATGCGTGCTATCGCGCAGCGCCAATAGTTTAGTGGAATCGCGAACTGCCGACAGTTTCGAGGTATCGCGTCCTGCCGGCAGTTTCCCGGCATCGTGAAAGTCGGGCAGGTTCCAGGTCTCCGCTTCATTCAGCAGTTTTCGCAGATCAGCTATGTGTTGAATCGCAATCATCCGAGCGGTCGCCGCAAGAGCCACCGCAGTGTCCCGGCCTTTACGGTCGTTTATCGTTCGAAAACACTTTTGCGCTTCACGGAAGTTGCATTTGCGCTTCTGATAGAGCAACCCCAGCTCGTACAGCGCCTTGCCGACCATCTGCGAGGTATCCGCCTGCACCGTAGCGCTGTCGGTCGGCCCGATCACCTCCTTGAAAGCCGTGATCGCCTCGTCGGTCTTTCCTATCCGCTCCAGTATGATGCCTTTATCATATGTCAATTCACGTTTATACGATTCGTACTTTCGGCGTTCCCGCATTTCATCGAGAAGCGCCAAGGCACGGGATATGGAATCGGCTTCTGTATAGCATGTGACAATATCACGATCTATCCGGTATTCCTGCATGGTTTTTTTTGTCACGCGGGGCGTTTTGGAAAGCATGGTGATAGCGGAGTCATACTGCCGGAGGTCCATGTACATCTCCGCCACCCTGATCATAATCTCACACTTCTTATCCGCGGACCGCACCGTGCGGCAGACCTGTTCGAGCCGTTTGATCGCCTGCGATTTTCCCTCGCGCTGGGTCTCTGCCTCAACCATCAGCAGCGATACTTTTTGATCTTTATCAAGCTGCGGATACGTAGCAAGCACGTAATTAAGCGTTTCTTCCGCCTTGTCTATATCCTCATTAACCAGGTAGGCCTTCCCTATATACAGATATGACTCCGGAATCATCGCACTCGCGGGATATTCCTGTTGAAGAAGCCGAAACCACCGAATCGCCTTGGATGTCTCCTTTTCATAGAAATAAGACTTTCCGAGAAGAAAATAAGCGTACTCATGCCATTTTTTATCCTTCGGGAACACGTCAAGCACTTTGACGGATTTCTCAATGGCGCGGTCATATTTGGCTTTGGCATCGGCGCCCGGCATTACCACAATGCTGTCGGGATAGTTCAGCATCGCCTTCTCATGAATTCGATACCCTTCCTGGAACGCCTCCTCGGCGTTGTAGAACATGTTGAAATAGGTAGAGCACTGCAGGGCTGTTCCCAAGAGCAGGCCCGCAAGGAGAAGAAGTAGTTTCTTTGCATTCATCGCTTTTTTAAATGCTCGCCGGGCTTTTGCCGCCTTCTTCTTTTCGCCGCTTTGTAGAAGGTGCTAACGTGAACTTTTCGATTCTTTCGAACATTGTATTTTCTAGTAAAATGATCTTTTCGATCTTTCTCTCGCCTTTGCCGGGAAAAATACTCCTTAGGATTACTCTCTTTTCAGCCGGAATATTGCTGTCTCTTCACGTTCCGCTTTTGTCACAAGCCATAAACTTGCCTCAAAACCATGCCGACTCGCTCAAACGCGCCGCAGCGCGCGCCGCTCTGCGTGATTCGACAATTCGGCTCGCCGATAACAGAAGACTCCAGTACGATGTCCCATCGACAGGCCGTGACCCCTATACAATCACCACATCGATGATCTTCAACAGTGATGCCGCCGCGCCATCAGAGGCGCTCTCAAATTCAGCCATCTGTCAATCGGTCAACTACGGCCTCTCGAACCGGATGAACCGGTTTCTTGTCTATGGCAATCCTGCCCCGCTTGCGCCGATCTATCCGGCTGGATCGCTTATCGGAATCGAGCCCGGTCCGCTGGGAGGCAGCGACGGCACCTATACAACGGAATTCTCGCAGATAAACCTTCTCCCGGGCGGCGCAGTCCGTTACGACCCCTATCCGGGCAATGTAATGGTGCCCGAAGGGTGTTTTTCCTGGGAAAATGGCGTCTTCAACGAGGATATCTTTGAGGTCCGCTTTGCGCGGCCCGTCTCCGAACAGGTTGCTTTCAGTTTTTTTTCAAACTACCGCCACTTCGATGGAACGAGTTACAGTCACGACAACAACAGCATCTCTACCTTTTACCAGTCCCTCAATATGGATACTTCGCAGCTCAGTAACCAGGGGTACAACCCGCTCACCGATGAGTATTCAGCCGGAGGACGAATACGGTACGCCGGCTTAAAGGGGAATGAGTGGTCCCTCGGGTTGAGCTACACCGATTGTTCGAACGAACTGGCTCTCAATGCAATCGATGACAACGGCAATCCCGAGTGGGCGCTGCTCCACCAGTTTCGTTCGAACCTCGATTTCGAAAGCTCGGGCAATCGTCTCGGACCGTTCGCCCTCAACTTTGAAGGCCGGCTCGAAAGCGACGATCTTTCAAACCTCGTGCCTCAAACGAGCGACACCTCACTTAATCTGGGCGGAAATAACCTGGAACTCTCCCTGGCCGGTCTGGCCGCACTGCCCCTGCCTGATTCTGGTAACGCATCGCTCCTCTATAGGGCGACGAGGATTGACCGGATTGCGTTTGATACACGAGAAAATCATTCGATCGGACAAATCCCTGAGTTCTCTCTCAACTTTCCGGTGCATTCCGGGCACTTTAACGCCATCGCAACCGCATGCGCCGGCTATGAGGTTCTCACCCTCGACAGCCTGTATGCGTACGCACCAACCTGGTCGCTCGGTCTCGATGCGAAACAGGGCAGTAATGAACTGCGGCTTTTTGCCAGGGAGTCCGCCCTGCCGTACGATATCCCTTACGACAGCAGCCTTCGTCCTGCAGACCCGTCGCTTCTCGACCGGTATCGCGCAGCGGGAGCCGAACTTTCGATGCAGGCCCCGCACGCCGGGCTCGTGGTGGGCGGCCAAGTCATCGACGGGGTCGACAGCGAGACCGTGGCCCGCGCGTGGCCCATGGGGATTCCGCCGTATCAGCAGCCCAACCTGGTTCTCCTCGCCGCTCCCTCGATCGGCCCGTGGCGCGGCATAACGCTCTCCTCGCGGACCATGCTTTCGGACCGTAAACCGGTCGTGAAGAATGCAACGTCAATCTCCTTCATCACCCACCCCGCGGATACGCGGGAGTACATCGAGTCGCGGGTCAGCCTCGATTACTGGAGCCCTCGCGACACCATCACCTATGCCGGCATCAACACATGGAACCGGGAAATTTACGACCTGAACCTCGAAATTGCCACCCATGTCCGCACCTTCCGCTTCTTTGCCAAGATCGACAACCTTCTCAACCGGAGGTTCGCGTATGTTCCTGGCTACTACTCGCCGGGCCTGACCTTTCGCTGGGGAATCGATTGGTATCTTCAGAAATAAGCATTGATACTGTTGAAGCGTGATTTTGCCTCCAGTGCCCTCCGTCGCATGAATACAATGCCCAACCCATGTACCTTCTGGAAGTAGAGGTATCGTTTCTCCTCGGGGTCATCCTGTTACGAATAGAGAAGGAAAGCGAAGGTCGGCAGGAACTCTCTTTTATATGCAAACTAAAAAAAAGGAACACTTTAAAGCCTGCATGTAGCAGAAGGTTGGTACAATTCAAACTACAATAACATCTCCCTTTTGCTTTGTGGGCAAAAGGGAGACATTTTTCCACTTTTATTTTTATTTGTATTTACGCGCAGCAGATTAAAACTTAACCTCGGTCTTGAACGCCCACATCCAGTCTGAGGAGGTAGGAAGCGTCTCCATGTAGGACTCATATACAGCATCCCAATAGTTAAAATTAATCTTGGTATGATCCCGGGCGGCCTGCGCGATAAAACTGACATGGCCGTTATACACCGATTTTTTCAAATAGATTGACCACCGCCAGGGGTTTCTTAAAACTGCGCCCGGCAAATCCAAGGAGACGGGAAATAAAGAAGGCCCTGTTCCAGCACTAGCGTCAATTAATCCTTGATCTGAAAAGGCGCTCGTGGTATCGGCGTTATATTCCATCTCCACATTGGCGACATCCAGGATCTTGAATGTCGGAATATTAAAGCCGCATGAAAAAAGGGTTCTCATATTACGGTTTTCGAACTCGGCAAATTTAGGATAATCTTTAACGCCGATAATATCCGCCTCCCCGTACAGCTTAAAATCATCCTTGCCGAAAATATCGCAGTCGAAAAGGTTTTTCAAGGCATTTTTAGGATCAAAGCTGAATCTTCCCATCAATTTTACCGATCGCCAACCGAGCGTATCGGAAACAGTATCTTTTGTACCGTTAGGATTCGTGATAATATCTGTTACAACGGCATTAGCTTTAGTGGCGTTTGAAGAAGTAAGATTATAATAGTAATTATACCATTCGATGCTCGATGGATCGTATGGGCCCTGATATACCGATAAAAGATGGGTGAAATCCACGCCACCGCCAATATTGAGCATATGGAACAGATGAACATTGAAAATATCGCCGATTGACCAGTCCTGATCCGGCATGCCGAGCACTTCGCTATGCAGGAGGACATCATCGGTAATTGTCGAATCCAACGCCTGCATCCCGACCCTGGCGCCAAGCATGCGCACCTGAGGATAGTCGAAGGAGCTATACACCACGAGCGGGTAGGTGTTCGTTCGGAAAAGGTATTCGCCGAGATTGCGAACATCGGGGTTGTATTTATAGGGGAAATACCCGCCCTGCAACGTAAGGGAGAAAAGATGGGAACCCTCAATGAGTGGATAGCTGGCATACGCGGAATTGATTAAGAACTGCATTTGGGATTGCGAAGTAGGAAAATCGTTTGTCGCTATAATCTGGGGGCTTGAGTATACCAGCGATCCGCCGACGCTGATATTGATATCAAGCCGTTTGTCTATCAAAGCATCGTAGCCGACGTGTGCATACGCCTGCTGCTGCCACATGTTGTAAATTTGAATCGCCGGCGCGCCGGGATTTTGATACCAGCCATTTGCAATTTGACCCACCTGCAAATAGGCGTCCCCGAAAGGGGTAAAAACGATATCTTCCGGTCCACCGGCGATAATACACAGAGGAACCGATAAAATCATCGTCCCTGCCAGACCCACCGCAATTGTCCTCAACTTCATGGTTTAATTCCTCCGTATATTTTACTACTGCGCCGTGACGTTAACTTGGGTTTCAACACATTGACCGTTTCCGTTCACCAACTCCGCAGGGTTGGAGGTAAAGCCGGCGATCACCTCGTAGAGTCCGGGGTTGACCTGCCACTGGCCGGTCCCCTGAGTTGCATCGAGAGCATATTCAGCCGAATCGGCAGGATAAAAGGTGGAAAAATCTCTCGGACCCAGTGTAAAACTAAGGTTCGAGCTCTGGCCGGGAGCAAGGGTCACGCGCTGAAATGAGCGGAGGTCCTTAACGCGATGCGGAATCGGTTTAACGAGGCTGATCGGCTTCACGTAGAGCTGGACCACGGCGTCGCCGCTTCGCGTTCCGGTATTGCTGATATTGACCGAAAAATCTATCCGGTCGCCGGCAACGATGGTGGAAGGACCCATGGTCCCAATACTGTTGAGTGCGAAGGTCGTATAACTGAGCCCGTGCCCGAACCAGAAGTTCGGGGTCTTGCCGGTCTGCTCATAATAGAAGTATCCGTGCGCCGTGTCGACCGTTTTCAGAGTATCTTCTAGCGACGTAGTGTTAAGAGTAAAGTTCGGGAGGTCATTTTCAGACATCGGCCAGGTAAGGCTCAGATGGCCGCTGGGATTAGTTATCCCGAACAAAACCTCAGCCAGGGCCTGGCCCTGCCACCTTCCCCCATACAGTTCGATAACTATCGCAGGGGCATGCGACCAGCTTCCGGTGTCGGAGGGGCTCCCGCCGGTATACACCACCACGGTTTTGGGAACAACGCTCATCACGCTTGCAACCAATGCCAGCTGGTTGGCGGGGAGCAGCAGATTCGGCCGGTCCGCCGATTCGCTCTCGCCGCCATTCACTCCGCTTACCGTTCCGATAACGACGACCGCTACGTCGGCGGAATGATAATCACTCACCAAGGTAACGTTCGGATGCGCGGCAAGAATCGTTTGAATTCCACCTAGCGGCGTAATGATGGTGTCCGGGGTAACGCAGCTGCTCCCTCCGCCTCCCTGCCGTCCATAATTGGAATCAGGGCCCACAACCGCAAGTTTAAAGGGTGCATTGGTATCCAGTGGGAGAATCGGGTTTCCCGCAACGGTATCATTTTTGGCAAGTACGATACTCTCCCGTGCCGCCTTAAGTGCAAGTGCAAGGTGCTGGGGACAGAGGATCGTATTCGGAGGTACGTTGTTGATGGCGCCGTCTGAGGGGAGCAATTTGCCGCCCCATGCCCACAGCTTTCCATAAACGACATCGGCGGCTTTCTGATTCAATGGAGCGGTATCCAATACACCGTTGGCGATGTTTGTGGCGATGCTGGTATAGCCAGCGTCACCGTAGGGGGTAGACATGTCGAGACTAACGGAATCGTACGCATACCCTTGATTTCCTACATAACCCAGCGAACCCCAATCCGTCATGATAATTCCCTTGAACCCCCAATCATGCCGGACAATATCGTTAACCAGATGCTTGTTTACCCCAGCGACATCGCAATACTCGGTTAATAGGGTGGGGTTAGTGGTCGTGTATCCAGGAACTCTTACCTTGTTGTAGCACGTCATTAACGCGTGGGCGCCGCCCACGGTGGTAGCCATCTCAAAAGGCACGCAGAATAGCTCCCGAAGCGCTCGCTCCGACACCACGACCCGCAACCCAGTAAACCGATCCGTTTCCATCAGGTATGGAGTAAAATGCTTCGGACTGGCGATACACTGCACGCTCTGTGTTCCCAGAATTCTGCTGGTGACCATTTTACCCGAAAGGATGGGATCTTCCCCCATGGTTTCGAAGGTCCTGCCCCAGCGGGGATTGACGACGAGATCGCACATCGGGCCGAGGTTGCAGTAAAGCCCGTTTGCGCGGGCCTCGCGCCCGATCGCCCACCCCACGCTGTCCAGCAACAAGGTATCGAAAGTGCTGGCCAGGGCGACCTCGGTGGGAAACAACGTTGCCGGGTTTCCCGCACCGTATATTGCAATGGTATCGGTGGGCCCGATCGGCCACCGGATTCCGTGAGGTCCGTCGGAGCATCTCCACCCTACTACCAGCTTTCCATTACTCAATGTCTGATCATCCGCGCCGAACCATTGCAAATCCAGAGCATTGTATAGTTGATACATTCGCTGCGTCACCGTCATCTGCTTGACCACCGAATCGGCCAGCAGCCACATCTGGCTCATATTGCCGTTCGCCGTCACGGTTGCAACGTACGATCCCGCGATACTACTGACAAATTGCGTGCGGAAGTAGATCGTTTTAAGGGTGTCGGTGGCATTATTCTGCTGGACCAGACCCACATCCCCGCTTGCCTCCTGCAAGGCAAGGGCAGCGCCCGTCGCCGAGTTGGTGATAGCCACGCCGACAACCACTGAATCATTCCCCTGGGGTTGAAAGGTATAGGTGATCCGCCCCATATAATAGTAAACGCTGTCGCTCGATGAGTTCACGCTCTTCTCGTACCCCTTCACAAGGCTCACCTGGACATTCGATACACTTGTCGCCCCGGCCGGGAACAGGAGCGCTGCGAATAGGACTCCCGCGATTATTTTCTTCATCATCATGATCATCTTGCTCCCCTTATTAGTAGCATAGCATCAGTCGTAAATGTTGTTGAATCGAACCATAGACAAGCTTGGCGATATAAATCCCCGCCGCCCCCTCTTTCGCCGCGTTCCATCTCACCATTCCGGATGGAGACACGATCGGAAAGACCTTAATCGGCTGACCGCGCAGCGAATAAACCGTAATGGCGCCTCTCTGCATTTTTGATTGCGCAGGAAGCGACCATGAGAAGGTCAGCGTTCGTGCGCCGACGGGATTTTGCAGAAATTTAAAATAGGCCGGGTGCGAAACAACCATCCCCTGCTTAACACCGGTGAACACCGGAAAAGTAAAAGGGGTGCTTGAAGCGCTGACGATATCCGCCTTTACGCTCAGCGCCCACAGGCCAAGAACTAATGTTCCACCAACCAAACGTTTAATCATTTCGCCTCCCTCTTTCAAGTCGTTTCCCTTAATCGAGTATTCTATCATTCTTCCGGTACACTGATGAACACTCTTACAGTTCCTGCGCGCAAAAATCTCACTCCAGCAGATCTCGTCTGCTGGAGTGAGATTAAAATATAATAATAACAAAACTCCTGCCAGTAGTAGTATCCTTCATTACCGGCAGGAGGTCACTTACTTAGTCGTGCAGCGAATCGTACTTTTACTTTGCTATCGTGAGCATAGTGCTAGCGGTCTTTCCCGCACATTTCGCGACTGCTAGATAGGCGCCCGGATGTATCCGGGCGAGAGAAACGACCGCATTCTGACCTTTTGCACCATGGACATTCAAGAGCACCCGGCCCTGCATATCGAACAGCTTAACTTCCCAATCGCTTCCTGCCGCGATATTGTTAAGCCGCAGATTGTCGCCGACGAACTTCGCGGAGAAACCGCTCATACCGGCATTGTTGTCGCTACTCCGACGTACGGAAGTATAGGGAGGGGTGGGAAGAGTAAACGTTATCGGCCGTACATTAATACCCGTCAAGGATAAAACTGGTTGCTGTCCCGCGCGATCGACCTCGTCGAATTTAACGGTCACGACCTGGGTATCGCCGGGCAAAAGCGAAAAGTAGTTGTCGTTAAAATGAATCGGCAAAATCCGCGTGCCCCCTACCGCATTCTGGGTCAGCATGAGCCGACAGAAAACGGCAGGAACCGTGTTTGAGGTGGGATTGACGATATTGAGCGATATCGTATTCTCGACGCCGTTCAAGGTCCAGGTCGGATTCGGAGTCTGAGTGACCGAGACCATTTTCAACGTGGTCGAATCCAACATCGCGCTGATGTCGCTGCCATCGGAGGGTTCCCAGTAGAAATTGTGCGACACCAGGCTCCCCGATGCGTTCCGGAGTTTCAGGTCCAGAAAATACGGGGTTGATGCGCCGGCGGTGGGGGTAACAATGCTGGCGCTCCCGCCGGCAGCCACATTGATCCCGGTCTTGGTATTGGTCCAGGCCTGCGTTCCATTGACATTATAGGTCGAAGAGGTCAGCGAGTAATTACTGATGGCGTTCACGGAATTGTTGAACACCATTATCTGGGAGGATGCCGCGGCATAGTATTGGGCATGGATCGATTCCGATCCCTTCTGGAATCCGAAGTACCCGCCCGTCCCTTCCATGTAGTAGTCATAACTCTGCCACATAAGGCTGGGCCACACGCAGTTCGACATCCAGAGCAGCAGGCCGGTTACCCCGTTGAACGCCTTTGCCGTTATGGTTTCTTCGGAAGCCCGAGCCTCGTCATAGTTCATCAGCTGCGCTTTCTTTGTGCAATCATGAATATCAGTGGCGGTGCCCCACGTCGTAGTCATCGCCGAAGTATAATTCGCGGGATCTCCGTTGCCCGAGCAGTAGTCATGGAATGACCACCAGTCATTCCCCATGGGGAACAGGTCGGCTGTAGGAAAGGTGGCGGCCATGCTTTCATAGGACATCACATGCGGGCCCCCGAACTCGGTATGGAACCCGCTGATGGCCCCGTAAACATCCTGTATCGCCGTCCACGTGTAGGGACCGCCGCTGTGTGCGCCATCTTGCCCTGAAGAGGGCTGGACATAACGGGTGCCGTCAAGAGTAGTCTCATAATTGTCCAGCGCCGTAAGGAATGCCGGGGTCGGCGTCGTCTCATTACGTTCGCACCATAGCACTACCGAGGCATGGTTGCGCGCCCGCATGATTTTATCGCCCATATTCGCTATATAATTGGTTTGATCGCCGACTGGTACCGGCTGGTCGGCCGAATGCGGCTCCCAGAAATCGGACCAGACCATTATACCAAACGAGTCGCACAAAGCATAGAACGGCTCGCAATCGGTCATGCCGATCCAGTCACGTACTATATTGAAATTCATCTCCTTATGGTACCGGACCTTGTTCTCGAGCTTGTGCAGGTCAAACGTCTTCATCATATCGTCCATGCCCCAATTGCCGCCACGACACAAGATATTCGTGCCATTACAGGTGATCGTGAGGCTGGGGGTTGTAGTATAGGCATACTCCCGCACACCGAATTTAAGCATGAGCGTATCGGATACCGTTCCGCCGGTGGGCGTAAAGGAAAGTTCCAACGTGTGTAGAATCGGGTTTCCATACCCGTTAGGCCACCACAAAGTCGGATTTGTCATGGTATAATCCGGGAAGGTGGCGATCACCGAGTCGGGTGCGGTACCGGGCACGGTCACTGACTGCGGAGTAAGCTGTATAGTATTGTCAATAACGCCGCTGAGCGTTCCGGAAACGGATGCCCCGCTGGTATTCATGAGTGTCACCTGGACCGGAATCGTGGCGCTCGTCGTGCTTACATTGAGCGTGCGGACCCATGGGTGCCTGAGTTCGACCGAACCGGTTACTCGCACATACACCGGCTTCCAGATCCCCATATCGCGGTCGGCAACGGTCGGGATCCAGTCCCACCCCTGCGAGGCGATGAAGGTCGGGCCGTCCTGCGACATTACGCCGCCGTTGGAACCGCAATTGCCGCTCTCCTTATCGTGGTACGTTCCCGGGTTGAAATTCCCCTGTATCTTTACCGCGATATAATTGGTTCCCGTGGAACTGACATACTGGGTTACATCGATCTTTTTTTCCCTGAACGCACCATACATTGTATCGAGATAGTGGCCGTTCAGATACAGCCACGCCTTGTAATTGATGCCGCCCAATTCGAGCCACACCCGTTGGCCACTCGCAAACGAAACCGCGGGAAAAGTTCCCTGGAACCAGTACCGCTTCTGCTCAGAAGCAAGGTCCGGTATATTCAACATATTTTCCCCGTAATGGGGATCAGGATAGACATTCTGGTTCCAAAACGTATTCAATACCGTGCCCGGTACCGTTGCCGTGTACCAGGATGACGTACTGTAGGATGAAGTGGAAATCGTTGTACCGGCCGTGGCGCCGACCGTGGCGCTGTCCTGCATCTTCCACGCGGTGACCTCGGTCTCCTGCTGCGCCCATGCGACGATGGCCAGTACACCAATAAACCAACCTACTTTTTGCAATCTGTTCATACTGCCCCCTCCTTTAAAATTGTTTATTTGAAAAATATTCACCATTTCATCCAATACACAATACAATGTAATATAATAAATCACTTGTTAAAACCCATATTCAAATTTTGCCATCCATCCCCAGTTTCCCTTGCCATCCATTGCCTCTTCAGGATCTCCATTGGAGGTTCCGGTCAGAGTCGTGGCAAGAATGGTGTGATCCCGTGCGACCTGTCCAATAATTTTCAGGTGTTTTAAGAGGGTTTTTTTCCCATAAATCGACCAATGCCATGGTCCAGCATAAGGTTCAAGATGATTACTGACTTGGTCGTTAATGGGCCATGGGTTCGGAAACTCATTGTATCCACCGCCGTTGGGATAGACGCCCCAATAACTATTGGCGAAATTATCGTCCCACCACTCTGCTTCACCCGAAAGTACATCCAGCGCGCCAAAGGTGGGAACGTTAAATCCGATTAAAACCGGTAACCGTCTTTTAAGATCGTTATAACCGGGATAAAAAGGATCCGGCGTACCGCCCAGCGAATCCGGCACGGGATAATTTTTAAGGCCGTTCCAACACGCTTCGCTATAGAGACGCAAGTCGTTTTCTCCAAACGAATTTTTCCAATCGGGTAAAAATGCCTTGAAATCGACCGCCGCTCGTGCCATTACCTTCGTTCCCGCGAAAATAAAACCCGAAGGGTTTGACGGCGAGGTTAAATCCGTATTCACGGAAAACATCCGATCTCCCATGATTCCCCCCCCGATATCCGCAAAATTGAACACCTTGCAACCGACGAGGTACGAGAGTGAGAAATCGCGCAACGGCCACAGGTACATTTCACTCGTCAAAAGCAGGTCCTGCCGCAGCGAAGAAATGAGGCTGCTGCTCATGCCCGTCCCCTCGGCGGGGAAGAGCATACTGCTCAGGTGAAACCCAAGCAGGTTCTGGTAGGGACAATCGAACTGCGTCGGCAGATATTGCGGATAGGGATTAATGCGGAATAGGTAATCGCCGAAATTGCGGCCGTCCGGGTTGTATTTGAAGGGAAAAAATCCCCCAGTAAAAGATAAATATGGCGCCTTGGGATCGCCGAGTGCATAGGTCGCATCTGCCTCGTGAATCTCCCAGTCATAGCGCTCGCTTAAATATAAGTATCCAAACGCCGATCCGTCCGATGGTAGAGAATACGGGAAGGATACTGTGCCTTGGCCGGCCAGACAAACACTCAATCCATCATCGTCCTTTGCTTCAGCGCCAACCATCACCGAGCCCTGTTGAGTCCAGTAATGGTGAAGTTGGCCATCAGTGGCGAAGGTATACTGCCCGCTCACGATCTGGCCGAACTGATACGAGCCCACGCCGAACACTTGAATACTCGGGGTGGATTCATCCGAACCCCAAGCGCCCGTAACCGCAAGAAATAAGATCCCCGCAACTCCCACAGCAGCCATCCGCAGCTTATAAAAAAACATGTCGTTTTCCTCCCGGCCGTACTACGCCGTACTACTTGGTGAATATGTTAATTAAATAGCGAGATGCATATTCTACTTCAGGTGAATCTGACGGAATCTCAAAAGGTTTTAAATTACGCTGTGCGGGTAACGGTGTCAAGTTTTTTCCGCAATCGAGATCTGGCGTTCGCATGGTTTCTTAAACCCAAAGCCCCCTTTCCGATCCCTGGGGAAAGGTTTTACACTTTTCACTTATATCAAGATATGCAGACTACATCACCGTCGGTACATAACCACACCTTAGCGGTATTGCAACCTCCCATGTTTGTCATAATAATCGGGACTCCCTCCCTGATCAGTACGTTCTTCCGTCCTTGACAATTATCCGGTCGAGGTCGGGCATGTCGCTGGAACCGCTCCATAAATGCATGCTGTTCAGCCCCGCCTTCAGCGGGAGGGTGATGGTGTCATACACATGCGTGCACCAGCTCTGGTTGTTGGTGCAGGGTATTTGCCATACCGTCACGGCGCCGTTAAGGCTCTTCAACGTATCGCCGTTAATGGCAAATTGCATCGGCCGGCACCCGAGCCCCCCGTTGGTGCCCAGAGGAGTGCCGCCGCAATTAGAGTCGCCGTCGTTATCCCCGAAGGAGCACATATAGCCGAACGTTATGAGGTAGTTGGAGTCCTTCGGCGCCCACACATTATTAAACGTTATCGCGCCGCAGCAATTGCTCACTCCGTAACCGAGGAGTTCTCCTACTTTTTTACCGGTGTAGACCGACGCGCAGGCTTCGCTTACTGCCTGCCCGAACAGCACATTCGGCGGTATCGCCGAAGCAGGGTAGCTTGTGCCGGGCGATTTATAGGTAGAATCGTCACCCGCCAGGGCAAGAATGATCCAGGACAGTGTGTCCGGGGTGGTAACCGCATAATAGTTGCGGGGAGTGTAACCGGTTTTTGTCGCGGTAATAACAACCGGTACCGCCAAGGGGGTTACGGTGACGGCGACGGCCGCGGTTATATCACCTGTAAGTGGTACTGAAGATTGGTTGACTCTCCCGACTGCGGAAAATGCCCCGATTCCGCCTATTACGATCTTCCAGGTCATCTGCATGCCGCCGCTGGAAAGCCGGAGAAAGTACATGGCCGGACCAAGCCGTGACATGGGAAAATTCAGGCTGCTTGTGCCTGATGGCACGGTAAGATCGTTGATGGCCGCAAAACGGCTGCCACTCGCATTGAACAATTCCACGTTACCGCGAAGGCCGCCGGGGGTATACAGGAAAAGTTTTCCATTGCGACAATCCAGGGTAATGCCCTTTGCAGAGAGTTGCACGGCAGGATTGTAGCGCACCGGCACCGCCGAACTGCCGCTGATGCTGAAAGTGCCGTTCTCCGCCGAGGCTGCGCAGTTGGCGGTACTTCCGTTGACGCAAACTTGAGCCGCTGCGATCGCATTTCCATTGATATCTGTGACCTTGCCCTTGATCTGCCATGCTTCCGCAGTCGTGTCTGACGCACCGTAAGCCGGGGTCAGCCCTGCGGCAAACACGCTGCATGCCACGGTAACGAGGATGCCGCAATACGAACCTTTACGCAACAACAATTCTTTGCTCATGTTACCCTCCCGCCATAAGTCATTAATTGTTAATAATGTTACAATTCAATGTATAGAAAAAAGAAAGGGACTTATATGCTTAACTTTCTAAATCTGCATTTATTAAGAAATCATCCCATTCAACCTCAAAATCACCAAAACACTACTAATTTAAAATCAATAAGTTATAAAATCAAGGAAGTTAAGAATATAAGTCCCTAAATAAAGCCCCCATGCAGGCATACGAAGCGAACAGTTCGGCGTCATACCACCACTGGTTCTCGAATTCCACTCCCGGCGTGCTCACCGTTTCCACGAACCCATGAAGGGCTTTCAACTTACTCACCACTGTTGGGGATGGCGTCACTCCGACCATCTGATAACAGGTGTAGATAAGATAGACGAGCTCGGCATCGTGACCATACTCTTCACCGTTACAGTCGGTGTAGGTCCTGTTCTGGTAATAGCAGATATCATTGTCGGATCGGAACCAGTCCGGCGACGTGAAAAGATTCGCCATCTCCAGAACTCGCGCTTTCAGCGTGGAATCGGGCCACACCAGATACAACCACGCCATCCCCTCCATCCAATGCATCCCGAAATTATCGTCTTTCGTCTGGTCCAAAACGTTGCCGTTCACATCAAGCCAGCCGTAATACCAGCCGTATTGAGAATCATGGGCTTTCTGGTCCATCCAATTGAAGGTGGTTTTGGCGATATAGAGGGCCATGGTGTCCTTGGTGGCCATATAATATGCCGCTAAGCCGGCAAGCGCGAATCCTTCGTGATAGATCGGTTTATCGCAAGTTAACCCGGTATTATCCTGCGGGCCGTATTGGCCGACCGTCGAGGATGCGGTACCCTGCTGATTGGTTCCCGAGTGGAGCGCACTCCCGCCGTTGGTCTTGTCCCACAATTTGTTTTCGAGCCAGTGGAATGCGGAATCGGCAGTTTGTTTGAAACCGGCATATGTGGGATCCAACAACATCCCCATCGATGAAGCCCAGAGGTGGCGGGATTCGATAAGCAAGGGTTTATCCGTGGTCCCGCTCAGCTCGAACTGCCGGTTATAACCGCAGAGTATCCCGCCATATTGTTTGTCGACAACTGCGGGGTAATACTTCATGAGATAATGGTTGATCATCATCGTGTCAATGTCTTTGGCAAGCGCAGCCTTGTTAAAAGTCTGAGCATGCGCGGAGTTCCACGCCATTCCAAGGCATAACCCTAAGGATAACAAACGTAGCCTTTTGTTCATCACCACTCCTTATTTTTTTAGTGAATCATTGTAGTACACAAGTGAATATTCAATTTTTGGGTGAAACTGCCGTAAGTTCTTCAGGTCTTAAATTAAGCTGCGCAACCGACAATATCAAACCTTTTCTACTATATCATCCGGTCACTGCACAACCACCGGCGTCGTTTCCATGTAATTATTTGAGGTAAATTTGACGAGATAGCACCCGGACCGCAACGCGGCGGAAGCGGCATGCGTCCCCGCCGACAATTTGTATGGCTTCCCGATAAGCGAACCCGACAGGCTGAAGATCGCAACCGTCCCGGGGCTCTGCGATCGCAGCATAAGTCGACCGTTCATGGAGGTCGCGAGCAGGGCATGGAAGGAGTTACCTGAAGCATGGTTCGCAAGGGATGGGTTTACGACCGCGGTTGCAGTGTAAAGGGAGTTCACGGTTGTCGCCCAGAGCTGCTGAATATGGGCCGCGCCTGAATCGTTCGGATGAATGCCGCTATTGCCGCTCTCAACGACATAATCAGCCGGATGCGTCTTGAACCACGTATACAGATCGGGACCGGCAATCAGGTCGTTTACCGTGGTGAGACTGTCGATGGCTTTCAGGAAGGCCGGATTAACCTCCCATCCGGCCAATGCGGAATCCGTGGCGATCATGCGGGCGATCATCGGTTGAATACCTGCAGCCTTGCATGAGTCAATAATCAACTGCATGCTCCTGGTAAATGACGCGAGATTGGCGGTCGAGCCGCCCCAGACGTCGTTGGTGCCCATTTCGATGGCCCAATAGTGCGCATTACGCGCCATGTCAAGATAGGAGGAGATGTACGCGGCCATTTGCGTACTGTAGATGCAGGGAATGCCGCCCCGGATCATTGCTGGATGGAACGCGGGATGCGCCGTCGCGACCAGATCCGCGAAATTCTGCGCCGGGGGGTACGCTTTATAGGTGTTCGCGGAAATGCTGGTGCCCGGGAAAAACCATATATCCTCGGCGCCGTTCGAGCAGTCAAATACCTCAATTTCGTCGAGCGTGCCGCCGCCGGTTGTAATGTTCATTTTCACCCAGCTTGCCCCGGTGAAGTCGATCAGATGCCCCCGGGCGCTCACGGTATTTCCCCGTGCCGAATCCACCTTGGTCCATGTGCCATCAGCCCCGGTGGTGGAATTCGCCGATGTCAGAATATCATAATTGACGGGAACGATGGTGCCTTCCGGGCAGTATTGGTACGCCCCATTCTTGTCTATGGTGTCCGACCAGGAGTAATCGGGGTTATTCCAGTTGAAAAAAACCTTTGTCGGTCCGGCCCCCACTTTGATCGCGACCCATGAGCCGTTTGTGACAGTCCAGGTGGAGGAGGTGCCGAACTTTCCATCGACCAGTGCCGCCGTGCCGCCTGAAGATCCATAGGTCGGCTTCCCGAGGGAAATGATCGGGTTGGCGATCATGGCAGCCTGAGCGCCTACGGATGCGATGCAGAAAATTCCGACCATACATCTAATGGCAGTTATTTTCCGATTTTTCATAGCTTTAAGTGATCTTTTGGAAATAATTTTCCCTATTTTAATTGAACCAAATCATTTAAACGATATAAATTTAAACTGCGCGAATAACGGTGTCAAGTTTTTTCTGCTTGCCTGCGGAGAGGCGAGCTATCGCGTCAAAGCTATCTGTCTAATGAACTGACACTTTCTTGATCTCCTGAACCCCTTTTCGCCGATGAGGAGAAGAGTTTCCAGCAATCTTGGGTCATGCTCAATAAACGATGGGGAAAAGAGCGAAGATGATCCAACAGACTATTTTTCAGCTATTCGAGAAATTTATGGATTTGGGCGGTTTAACGGTGCGTATCGTCTCTCCCCTGCCTCATGCTCAATCGTCATCAACAGGATGATTATGCAGAAGAACCAACATAAGATAGTAGTGCAAAAGCCTGCGAGGAGCATTAACCGTTCCGTCCTCTACTGCATGGCGCTCGTTTGTATTACCGTGATTGTTTTCGCTCCATCACTGAAAAACGGCTTCACCAACTGGGATGATGATGTTTACGTTACACGGAACCCCGCTATCCGGGGGTTTACCGCGCAAAACCTGGCCGGACTTTTTTCCTCGCCCATCGGCTATTACCATCCGCTCACCATGCTCACCTATATGGCGGAGTACAGCATCTTCAAGTTGAACCCCTTCCCCTATCATTTAAATAGTTTGCTTATCCACTGCATCAACTGCCTGCTGGTTTTTGCGCTGATCTTTGCGCTTTCACGCAACCGCCCGATGAGTTTTCTGGTCGGGCTCCTGTTCGCGATTCATCCGCTCAGGGTCGAATCGGTCGCATGGATAGCGGAGCGAAAGGATGTACTGTCCGGCCTCTTTTTTCTTCTTTCCCTGCTGTCGTACGTGTATTACCTTAAAAAGGGAAGCTGGAAATTATACCTCTCCTGCCTGTTATCGCTTATTCTTTCATTGTTGTCGAAACCAATGGCGGTCAGTCAACCATTGATCCTGCTCCTTATTTATTATCTTATTAACAAAAAAATCGATGCAAAAGCGGTTGTAAAAATGGTCCCCTGCTTCGCCATCATCGCTATTTTTGCCGTGACGGCTTTTTTAACGCAAAAAAGTTATGGCGCCATAGCGAACCCGCATCTCTATTCCAGTCTTCAACGAATTGGTATCCCTTTTTATGGGATAGCTTTTTATATCACGAAAACGATCCTGCCCTTGCGATTGTCCGCATACTATCCGCTTCCGGGGCATGAAGATATTCAGATGAATCTGCAATTGTTGCTTGCACCGATTCTGGTTATCGGCGTCGGAGTAGCGATTTTTTTCACGCGTCGCTATACTCGAAAGGTGATCTTCGGTTCTTTATTCTTTCTTTTCACGCTCGCGCCGATGCTCCAGATCATACCGTTAGGAGGATTCATCGTCGCCGAACGGTACGCCTATATTCCGACGATTGGGCTCTATTTTATTATTGCGGAGGGACTTTCCTATTTGTTCAGAACCACCTTGCGCGACAACAGCGCCGCCCGAACGATTGTTTACGCCGGGCTTGGGCTGGTCTTGATCAGCATGTGCTGGATCACCTTCCAAAGATGCACCGTCTGGAAAAACAGCCTTTCACTCTGGAATGATGTACTGGATAAAAAGCCATGCTGGGTAGGATATTACAATCGAGGCATCGCTTATAATACCGTCGGCGACTATGACCATGCAATCGAAGACTTCTCACGCGAAATTTCGCTCAATCCCACGGATGCACGGGCTTATTACGACCAGGGGCTTGCGTATTGTTATAAAAAAGATTTTGACCGCGGCCTGGAAGACTTCAATGTCGCAATTGCGCTGAACCCTCGATATGCACAGGCATATAACAACCGCGGGAATGTGTATTATGTAAAAGGAAACGTTGAAAATGCCATCGCGGATTTCAGTCAGGCAATTATGATAAATCCGCGATTTTATCAGGCTTATTTCAATCGCGCCATCGCTTTCAGTTCCATTGGCGACAACGATCAAGCCCGGGACGATATGGAGAAGTGCCGCAACCAGACGCCGTGACGGTTTTATTCTGGTTTATGGGCACGTCGGCTCGTCACCTTCTTCATTCTATGCTTCCTCCGGCTTTCACGAAAGTGTTGACCGCGTGCGGGAAAAAACATGTTTCGCAGGGCTATCATCTATTCCGACGCCCGTCCGGATAGTATTTTGTTTCGTCAGTGATTGAGGAGGCTGGTTTAATGAAATGTTCCCAGTGCGGGTATCAGACAGAAAATTATGCATTAGCCGCGGTCTGTGCGTTGTGCGGGGCCAGCGTCCCCGGGTTACTGGAAAAAGGATCGGCAGTGAGGCGAAACGACAAGCCATCTAATGCCGTAGATCCCCTGAAATCCTATGCTCAGGCCATTTATGAATCTTTTGCACGACCCGGTGTTTTTTTCTCAGGATCCGGCCTGCGCGCATCCTCGAAGCAGGCGCTCGTGTACGGCATGGTCATGGGCAGTATCGGAACGCTGCTCGCCATAGGAATATCCGCACTGTTTCCGTCATCGCTTTCATTATTTCCCAGCGAAAACGGCATTTATCGCAATGCAACTCGCTATACTCCTGTCATCCTGATCTTGACCCCGCTCATCCTCATCTTCCAGTATTATATTTCGGCAGCCTATGTGCAGGCAATGCTGAAAATCAGCGGCAGCAAACCGAAACCATTTGCAACGACCTTTAAAACGTTATGCTATGCCGGAGGAGCGCAGATATTTGAATGGATCCCGTTCATCGGACCGTTTCTCTCCTTCATCGCCTGGATATACCTGACGATATCAGGGCTCCATGTCGTGCACGGCATCAGCCGGGTTCGCGCCGCAGGCGCGCTGCTTCTGCCGATAGTTCTGCTCTTCGTGCTTCTGGTCATCATCCTGATCATCGGCTTCGCGGTGGTCGCGATGGTCGGCGGATCGCAACCGGATATGTGGAAGTTTCTCCATCATTAGCGAATCATACGGCTCGATCCCCAGATACTGCATTGCCTCTCCAACGGTAAAAAACGACCCGGCGACGACGATGGTCTCTTGCTGCCCGTCAAGCGCGGCGTCGATCGCGCCCATAATGTCCTGAAATTCGAGACACTCTCCCGCAAAATCGGGCGGGACGAAGCGGCGCAGGTCGGCGGTCGCGGCGGCGCGGGAAGTCGCGGGCTTTGCAAGAAGGAGCCGCTTTGCAAGTCGCGCATAGTGCGGCAGCATGCCGGCATAATCCTTATCCTTCATAATGCCGAGGACGATGCAGAGTGAAGGGAGAGCCCGTTTCGACTCTCCCTTGTGGAACCGGTAGTGCAGCGCCCGACAGAAAGACATCGCGGAATCGGGATTATGGCCGACATCGAAAACGATTCGTTTTCCACGCGCGGCGACGACTTGAAACCTGCCCGGCAGCCGCGCGTTTTCAAGACCACGTCCAATGGCGTCATGGTCGCTGATACCGGCCTCATGCATGGCGCTCACGGCGAGCAATGCATTAGTCACCTGATAGCCGCCCGCAAGGTTGATGCGGTAGCGCCTGCCATCGAGGGAGAACGTCGCTCCCTGATCCTCGATCACGATCTCCATCGCCATACTATTGTCAATCAAACGGAGCGGAGCGCGCCGCTCTTTGCAAATGCTTACAGCGAGCTCCGCGATTGCCAACTCGTCCGGCCGGGCCATGATACAAGGAACGGCATTCTTGACTATCCCGAGTTTCTCTCCGGCAATCGAAAGAAGATCGTCGCCAAGATAGCCGGTGTGGTCAATGGCAAGGCGGGTTATCAGGGATATGCGGGGCTTCACGACGTTCGTCGCGTCGAGCCTTCCCCCGAGACCGGTTTCGAACACCGCCCAGTCGACCCGCTCCTGCCGGAAAATCTCGAAGGCAATGAGCGTCGTCGCCTCAAAAAAAGTCAACTTCAGATTGTCGATAACCGGGACGAGGGAGTCGTATACCGCAAGCCATGCGGATTCGGCGATCGGGCTGCCGTCAATGAGAAAACGCTCTTCAAAGCGAACCAGGTGCGGTGACATGAAAAGTCCGGTTTTATGGCCGCAGGCGCGCAACCCGGATTCGAGGTAGGCGCAGACCGATCCCTTGCCGTTTGTTCCGGCCACATGCAAACAGGGATAGCGGTTGTGCGGATTGCCGATGGCCGCCGCTGCCGCGACCATGCGATCGAGGTCATATTTAATGCCGAGCGTGGTGAGGCTGAAAAGGTGCTCTCGGATTATCGAGACGCGCTCCATGAATACGTCGGCCGATCTCAGAAATTCCTGGTGGCGACGACGATGATGATTCCTTTGCGAATCAGCATGATCGCGATGGCGGCGAGAAGCAGATTAGCGATTTTCGAAGCGATTTGCGAGCCTCCGGCGCCCATGAAACCCATGATTCTTCCGGAGAAGACAAAGACCGCCCCGGCAATGCCGATGTTGATGACCGTCGCGATGGCGGTTAAAACAAAACCGCGCTGCCGGACCAGCAGCATGATGGTCGTCAGTACCGCCGGGCCGACGATGAGAGGTACGCCGAGCGGAACGGGTCCAAGCTCTTCAAGATTTGCCGCAACGGAACGTTTTTCCGTCGATAAGAGGTCGCGAACGGAAAGCATGAGCAGGATGATTCCACCGGCGATCATGAAGTCGGCGACCGTAATGCCGAGAAGCCGCAATACCCATTCGCCGAGAAAAATAAACGGAAGCGCGACACAGAGAGCAGTAATGATTGAGGTTCGGATGAGACGATTAACCTGCCCCGCTTCGGCGGCGCCGATCAGTGAAGCAAATATCGGCAGTACCCCGAGCGCATCGACCGCCACGAAAAGCGGCACGAAGCAGAGCCAGAACTCCTTCAAATGGATATGCATGCGTTCCCTTCTGTCGATATCAGACAAGCATGCTGAGAACTGCCGCGTGCAACCGCCCGTTGGTTGCGATATAGCCGCCGCGATCGGCGAGATTTTGTCCTCCCCGGTGATCGGTGATTTTTCCGCCCGCCTCCCGGATCAGGACTGTTCCAGCCGCGAAATCCCATATCGGGTCATTGAATTCGACCACCATATCAAAGACGCCCTCCGCAAGAAAAGTCAGATTGCGCGTCGAGGACCCGGTCATTCGGATAAAGAAGAGGCGGGGGGCGAATTGCCTTAAAAAATGGATCTTTTGCTCGACATCGGAACGGAAATCGGAATCGCTGGCCATTGAGCACTCCTCAAGGGTTGCGCCCTGCGAAACGGTTATCCGTTGCCCGTTTTTCCAAGCCCCTGCTCCCTGCTCGGCTACGTAGCAATCCCCCTCGGCCGGCATATAAATGACCCCCGCAACGAACTCCTTCCCTCGCATGAGTCCGATCGAAACGCCGTAAACAGGAATGTGCCGGAGATAATTGTGCGTTCCATCAAGCGGATCGATAATCCAGCAGTAATCACTGCCGCTCGCTGATCTGCCGCTTTCCTCGCCGATGACCGACCACGTGGGAAAGGCTTCCCGCAATCTCCCGATAATGATCTGTTCGGCAACCCGGTCGTGGGTCGATACCAGCGACCGGTCGGCTTTGCGCTCCACTTTCACTTGTGCGCCGAAATTCTTTTTCAGCATCTCCCCCGCTTCGCGGGCGGCATTTATAGCAACGTGCAGATGACCGGTCATGCAACTTCCATGTTTCCGGCAATCGCTGTCTGCATGCCGCCGCCGATTTTCATGGGGTCGCGAATCCGGGTCGTCGAACGCCGTTCGATGATGGCGCCCTCCGATTCTATAAGGTTTTGCAATGGGAAAACGGTCGGCGAAATGATATAGCGGATCATGGCATTGATGATCCCGGCAGTATTGAAATCGTACGAAGTCAATTGATACTCCATCGCATCGAGCGAATTATCGAAACCGACAACGGACAGATCGCGCGGCACATTTATCCCGGCTGCCTTGAGGAAATCAAGAGCTAAGGTAGCGGCAAAATCATTTGCGGCTATCCAAGCGGTAATATTTTTATCGCCGAGGGCTTTTGCAAAAAGCGGCGACATCTTCTGATAAATCTCCCCGGTAGCGCAGTTTTGTTCGGTAAGGTACTTTGAAATACTGTAGCGAATGTTGCCGAATTTTCTGGAAAAATTCGAGCGGAAATTTTTTCCATGCTCTAACTGCTCAAAAAACGACCGGATATCTTCCTTATTTTCGAGATGGTGAATGAACTCCCACTGATAGGCATATGCGTTCAGCACATAGGATGTTACGCCGGCGGGAAATCCTGCTTTACGATAAATATCATTTACCCCTTCAAGCCGATACTGTGACCATGCCGCTTTATGAAACGGCGAAAAAAAACCGATTCTCGTATGCCCGAGGTTCAAAAGATACCTGGCAATGTGCTTTGCCGAATGCGACGTGGCAGTGGTCGTAAAAAACTTAACGCTCGGATGACGTCTCAACGAATCGGGAATCTTCCAGCCGCCCACCATATCCAGCACCGCAATCGGTTTATCATGGGCGATCAGTTCCTTCAGGACCTCTGCGGGATCGACCTCAAGATTGGCGACGATATAGGCGATTCCAAGAACAGCATCGCCCTTAAGATTATACGGCTGCCTTGTTGCTGAATGGATATACCTGAGCCGGCCATTTTGACGGAAGTAAACTGCAATATCAAAACCGATTTTTTTCTGAATGCACTCCGACTCAAACAGCAGAAAGCATAGCTTATCCTGGTGATCGGACCAGATTTTGGCGTCTTCCCATCCGCATCCGATGGCGACGATGCGATCGTGATGATCGGCGGCAATAAGGGAGGGAACGGTGTACCCTTTCCCTCTGGCTCTGATGGTATCGTCGGCCTCAAGTGATTCAAGCGTCTTTTTCAAGGTAGTAAACGATACATCGTACCGGTACTGCAGCTCTTTGATAAAAGGTAGTTTATCTCCCGGCGCAAACTTGCCGGTGAGGATATCCTTCTGGATCTGCGCCTTCAGTTTCAGCCACAGCGCCCCGGGATATTCTGGAACGGCATCGAATCCCGGCATTCCCCCCTCCTTATCAGGGGGAATGAGGTCCCCTCCGGCGGCAGGGTTTGTGACGGCAAGGCGACCCGTCGGGAAAAGGTCGATTTTGCCCGCCATCTTCAATTGACCTATCGCCTTCCACATGGTAACAAACGATACATCGGCGCTTCTCGCCAGGCGCCGGATGGAGGGCAATTGAGTCCCGAAACGCCCCGCGTTGATTCCAGTGAGGAGAAATTCCAGCGCTTTTTTAATGCCCGGTTTTCGCTTGATCCTATTGTTCATCGCCAATATTCTCAGCTCGGCTCGGTGAAGGGCGCACAATGCTTTAGTGTATATGTTGTTTAAAAATGATTGATTCCGCGCCAAATCTATAATCAATAAATACATTAAAACTGTATCAAAAATATATCAAACGAACCCACGCGTGTTCCTTTCTTGACGAGGATGAACCCGATGTTACGCTTTAAGGGTTAAACCGCAATTCATGTATATTCTTCTCCACGCCATTATAATCGACGGGAGCCGTGGTGACGAATACTTTTTGCAGGGCGACAAATATTGAACTTTTTTTGCTGAGCGACGGCACAAGCAGGGCTCTCTTTTCCGACCGATCGGACTTTCCCTTTTTGTAGCCATGCGCCGGCAAAGCTTCTTGCGCTCCTCGCTTGCCACAATCGCCTCTCCGGCCTTGACCGTTGGAGTGCTGGTTTCGCTTTTGCTTCTTGTGGCATACGGAACAATTTTCCAAGCCACCCACGGCATTCTCGAAGCGCACCGCCGCATCTTCGACGCATGGATACTTTTCTTTGCGGGATGCATCCCTTTCCCGGGTGTCAGATCGATCATTCTCCTTCTCTGCATCCACCTGCTCGCGACCGGGCTGGCCCGTTTCAAGCGCTCGCGGCGCAACATCGGCCTGTTCTTTCTCCACCTTGGAATCGGCGTCATGCTTGTCGGCGCGGCGGCAAGCGGCATGATTCGCTCCGAGTCGATTCTCACCCTCGGTAAAGGAGAAACATCTTCATCGAGCGCCGCTGAAAACGGCCGCGACCAAAAGCTTCCCTTCCAATGCACGTTGCTTGATTTTTCCATACACTATCATCCCGGGACCACGACGCCGGCGGATTTCGCGAGCCGTCTGCACGTCAAAGGGCCGGGGATCGATCGCGATGCGCTCATCAGCATGAATCGCCCCTTCAGGTTTCGCGACTATACGGTGTACCAATCGTCCTACCGGGAAGACGATGTCGCGCCGCTCAGCGAACTTGCCATAGTAAAAAATCCCCTCCGGCCGCTCCCGCCGTTTGCGGCGATCATTATTGCCGTGGGCCTCATCCTGCATTTCTGTATAAAACTGGCCTTATTTTCGAGAAAAATCCATGGGTGAGAAACCGTCAAGAGGACAAAAGATCTTTGCCGCGGCTCTTTTGGCCCTTGCCGCGGGCTTTAACCTTTTCGCTCTCGAAACCGGGTCGGATGATCCTGCACCGGTTGTCAAAGAAGCCTCCCGTCTTCTGATTGTGGATAACGGGCGGATAAAGCCGCTCGCCGTTTATGCCCGCTCCACTCTGTTCGAACTATCCGGCCGCTCCTCATGCGGGAAAAACTCGGCAATAGGCTGGCTGTGCCGTGTGCTGTTCCGTCCGCAGGAAGCCCTGGACGATCCGGTTATCCTTATCAATGACCCGGCCGTCGCCGATGTCATCGGCATCGCCCCCATCAACAACCGCCGCTACTCGCTGCGAACTATTCTGCCGGTCATCGGCCGGCTCGAATCCGAGGCGATGAAGGCGCGTTTCATGGAGTCCGCCGACCGCTCGGGCGTCGAAAAAGAACTGCTGCGCGTATCCTTGAATGTACGCACGCTGCTCGACCTCTGCGGTGCATTGACGTTCGCTGCCGTTCCCCGTGACAGCGGTGTCGGCAGCCTTGCCCTCGCGATGGTTCCCGTTGAAGAGGGCGGCGCGATCGCCTGGCATGCTCCGCTCGAAAAGTATGCGATCGGAAACGCTCTCCCGGCGATGGACCCCGTCGCCGCCGATCTTTACAAAGCGCACGAAGACTTCATACGCCGGGATTACGCCGCATGCGCCGCAAAAATCCATTCGGTAAACAGCGAAGTTCGCGGCCGCCTCGTACGCCATGGAATCCGCCTCCACCCGGAACTGGAGCTCTTTTATACCTCGCTCGATCCTTTTTTCCGGGGATGCCTTGCCTATTTCGTCTCGCTCGTTCTGCTCATTACCGGTGCGACATTCAGGCGGAAATGGGTTGAACTCCTGGGCGCCCTTGCACTCTCGGGCGGCCTGTTGCTCCATACGACTGGTCTCATCCTGCGCATGATCATCATGCATCGGCCCCCGGTCGCCACCTTTTACGAGACATTTGTTTTTGTCGCCTGGGCCGGCGTTCTGCTCGGCGTTCTGGTCTCGGTATTCCAGAAAAGAAATTACGGCCTGCTTATTGCCGCCTTCATGGGCGGTCTGTTTCTCTCCTTTGCAACCCAATTCTCCACCGGGAGCGATACCATGGGAATGCTTGCCCCGGTGCTCAACAGCAACTTCTGGCTTGCTTTGCACATCATCACGATCGCCACCGGTTATGCCGGCTGCCTCGGCGCCGGCCTGATAGGCCATCTCGCGCTTTTGCGACAGGGATTCCCGGGCAGCTCGCCCGAGCGTGAAGCAGGGTTGCAGACCGACCGTGGCCTGAGCAAGGCGATGTGGGCAATGCTCGCAACCGGCCTGACCTTTACCACGATCGGCACCGTTCTCGGCGGCATGTGGGCGGAGCTGGCGTGGGGAAGGTTCTGGGGATGGGACCCCAAGGAGAATGGCGCGCTGCTCATCATCCTCTGGTGCGCGATTCTCTTCCATGCGCGAAGCGCGGGGTTCCTGAAACGTCGCACCGACGCGTTCTGTGTCGCGTTCGCGGCGCCGCTTGTCATGCTCGCCTGGGTAGGCGTCAACCTGCTCGGCATCGGCATGCACTCCTACGGCTTTACCGTTGTCGGTGCGAAGATTCTTTTCGGCGCGCTCGGGATTGATGCAGCGTTCCTGGCGAGCCTGGCCGGAAGATTGCTTTATAGAGGCTGGAAGGCCGGGAAATAGCCCATAGTCCATGGAAGCTCCCGGGATCTGTTTGCTCGCTATTTTTTTTGCAGATTTATTCCCGCGTGAGATTATTTTAACAAAAAGCGAACCGTTACTCAAAAACGGCAGGAATATTGCCCAAACCGGTTGAAAAGGAAATAAACGCCTATAATGAGTCTTTAAGGAGATTTTTTTATGAAAAAGGATCAACGCGCTGGTAGACTTTTCTTGAAAGTGACATTTGTAATAATCGGGCTTCTGTGTTTGGCCTCCGCGGGAGCGCCGCCGCTCCCCACGATACCAAATGCGACTTTTACTATAACCGCTTATGGCGCGGTGGGCGATGGGGTTACGGATAATACCGCCGACATCCAAGC